>Ga0070746_10000714_pt1 | contig 19926 bp, 21 predicted proteins | sample VirMetDEL_Mar_21_FD_77016 | JGI IMG/M metagenome (GOLD analysis project Ga0070746, IMG submission 77016) | Aqueous microbial communities from the Delaware River and Bay under freshwater to marine salinity gradient to study organic matter... | ecosystem: Environmental > Aquatic > Marine >...
AACATCTAAAACTACACTCAAAAGCAAAGATACTATGAAATCATACCAAAATCGTCCATTGGTTCAACAATTTCCTATTGAAATTATCCAAAGTTTGTTTGGTTTGAATGGTGAAGATGCTATTATTCCACCAGACAAATGCGACAAGAAATGGAATTGGATGTGTCTCGCTAAAATTCTACAACAACATTATCCAGAAGAACAAGGTAGAGATTTGTTTGATGAAATTTCTATGCTTTCACCAGATTACTACAAACATAAAGATAGTGCTACTGGACTTAATAAAAAAGCGTGTTGCGATGCTTACTACAATATGATGTCCCATAACGAAAAATGTAAGGCATCTATCACTATGCTATACCGATGGGCGATTGACAGCGACCCAGCAGCATTCAATCTTTGGAAACTTCGTTGGAATGATGTTCTACATTTACCAACAAACTTCGCACGAAACAAACCATTCAATTTCAAATTGCTGACTGGTTTGTGTGCTTCCATCAAACATTTATCAGCAAAAGAAGATGAAGAAAGTAAAGAAAAAAAAAATAAACAACTCAAAAAAGCATTGGAATATTTCAGTTGCTATGCTTTCCAAATTAACGCATCCAGTAAAGGCAGAGGTTTCGGTATTACTGATTTCAATCTCGACGGAACTACAAATGATACTGGTGGTATTTCACATTCATACGAAAGTGATAAAGCATTCAAAGACCATTGGAAAGATAGAGGTTTTGAAATCTATGTCAATCCAAAAACTGGTAAGAAACAATCATTGATAGATGCCTGGATTGAATGGGTTGAACGACGAGTCTATGAACGAATTACATTTGACCCAGACTTCTACAATCAGAAGGCATACCAACACGGAGCGGTCAATGAATTGAATTTATATGATGGTTTAGAATATGAATGGGATGAAGACTTCTGGACTAAAATACAAACCAATGAAACCGCTAAAGCAACACATAACAAACTTATCAAACCATTCAAAAACTTTCTAAAAAAAGTCGTTTGTTCTGGTAGAGGCAAATGCTACAAATTCTTACTCAAATATCTCAAAGGTATTCTTACTGGTAGAAAGTTGGAATGCTGTCTCTGTTTGCTCGGTGAAAAAGGCACTGGTAAAACATTTCTGTTTGAGAAAATTATGTGTTCGCTACTCGGTTCAAAGTATTATCTTACACTCGGCGGTGGTTCATACCAAGCATTGCTAAACGAAAAGAATGCCTATTTCAAAAATAAACTTATGGTTGTATGGGATGAGGCAGGGAAATTTCGTGGTAGTAAAATGAAGGACAATCAAATCTTGGAAGATGCTTTCAAAAAAGTCATCACACAAAAAGAACAATTCATTCGCGAACTTTACAAAGATGGTATTACTATTCCAGATTTCATCACACACATTATCTTGTCAAATGATGACGATGCTGTTCCTATTCAAAGTGATAGTAGACGATTCTGGATTATGGATATGTGTGCTGACTACGCAAATAACACAAAGTATTGGACTCTAATGAATAACCATCACGGATTTGGATACGATATGTCACGAGCAGAGAATGAAGCACAAAAGAAATTGGTTATGAAACATATCTTCCACTTTCTAATGTCACAAGACCTAACTGGTTTCAAAGAAAAAGACTTTCCAAACACACAAGAAACTTTGAGAGCAAAGCGACTCGGTGTTTATACTACTGACAAGTTTCTGTATTGGTATGCTAAAAACAATCCCTATCAAATACAAAAAACAAAGAAAGGTCGAATGACTACAGCATCAGATTTATACAAAGACTACGAAAGGTTTTGTAATGCTATTTCTGCTTCCAAAATCAAAATGAAACACGAGTTCAGTAGTTGGTGTCATACAAACAAACGAGCATCCAGACTATTCGGCAACCAAGCAATTATGCGTAATGGATACAAACAAAAACTTGTATCAACTAAACAAGAATGTAAAGACTATGTTGCCTATTGCGAGAAACGATGGGACTTGCCTACTGAACTTAAAGAACTCAAATGGGATTTGAATAATTTGGATGAAGAAAGTGATGAAGATATTGTTGATAGTGAAGAAGAATGTAGTGATACTGATGATGATGTCACTATTGATACTGATGATGAAAGTGATGAGGAAGAAGAACTACCAAAACCATCCATCAACAAAATACTTTCAAAGGAATTTCACGAATACAATCAAAAAAATATTATTATCCCAGTAAAAACACCACCAGACAGCGATGACTCCAGCGAAGAAGAAGACGAAGACAAACCAGAATCAACGGAAGTAAAAAGAAAACCCTTATCAGCAAGAGTAGTTAAAGCACTAAAAAACAAAATTGCTCTCCTCACAAAGGAGATGAATCAACCACACATTAATCAATTTGAAAAGTGGAAGTTTAAACAAGATATTGATATTATTCAAAAGGGTTTGGATACAAATTATAACCCACTATCACAAGTGGGTGTGCCTAATAGTGATGACGAAGAATAAGTTTAAAGCACAAAACAATTTAAAGGTAAGTTAGTTTATTATATATAACTAAAATTAGACACTTGATTTTATTTTCTAATTATGGATTTTGCGATGAGAAAAACTATTAACCCCACTATGTTCTCTTTGGAACAACAAAAAGAAGCATTATACTATTACTTCTTTGATAGACAACGAAAAAAGGCAGCAGTAGATAAATATAAAAAAAGTGAAATCGGTAAGATGCGTCAAAAGAAAGCATCTATGCGATATTATTACAAGAAAAATGATTTCTATCACCCATATTTATATCCAGAGGGGGTCAGAGAAATGAAATATAAAAAAAATATAAAATATAAATTGGATGATTTCCCAGCATATTGCCGTTTGTAAAAATAATTTAAAAAATATATCTTTATTATATATATATATAAACCAATTTTGACCCATACGATTAAATCATACGAAGTTTACAAGAGATTTATTTATGAATATAATATGTCATTAGGTGTTCTCACCTAATCCTCCTCCCTAATTAGTATTTTTTTTATACTTTTATTTAATTCCTATTTAAGGTAAGAAGTAAATCTGTTTCATTTTTATATATTTCTAAATCACCTGTTCCACCTTCATCACTTGTTTTTATTGTATATCTTCCTATCGTTATAGTTGTGTGATTCGAACCTATCCCAAATATTACATTGGAATTAAATATTAAATCATAACCTTCGTCGTTGTGTTTTAATGTTACATCTTGTTTTGTATAAGGGTTTTTGAATTTTACAACATCGCCAGAAATAAATGTTGAACTCATAATCGATTTATATAATACAAATATTTTTTTAAACAAAAATAAAAAAATCAAACATTTATGAAGGTTCAAAGGTTTGTTTTGTAACCCAAGCAGCACCAGACCAATATTGGAGTTGTAAGTTTCCTCCACTGATTACAAACTTCCATTGAGAAGAACCAATCGCCATTTCTGCCGCTTGGGAAGTTCCAGTAAGAGTCATATTACGACCACCAGTCAAATCTTTATTCGAATCACAAACAACGAGTTTGTCCGCCTCCATAGTTCCAGCACTTGTTGGGAAAGATGCGATTTTAACATCAGTGACAGCATCATCTTGGATTTTATTCGAAGTTACAGCATTCGCAGCAAGTTTATCCGAAGTTACAGCATCATTCGCAAGTTTTTGCTCGCTCACCGCACCAGCAGCAATTTTCGCTTCCTCAACTGCTCCAGCACCAAGAGCAGCAGCATTCACAGCACCAGCAGCAAGTTTAGCAGAAGTTACTGCCCCAGAACCAAGTGCCGCTTCATTTACAGCACCAGCAGCAAGAGCAGAACTATCAACAGCACCAGATTGGATTTTTGCCGAAGTTACAGCACCAGAAGCAAGTTTATCAGCAGATACAGCACCAGAAGCAATTTTTTGCTCGCTGACAGCATTATTTGCTAATTTATTAGAATCAATCGCATCATTCGCAATAGTCATTGAACCAGTATTGTCAATTGTAGCATCACCAGCAAGAGATACTGCGGCAGCAGCATTCGTAGCATCATAAACTATGACTTGTCCGCTTGTTCCAGAAGGAACACCACTACCAGCACCGACATAAGTTTTAAGATTCGCACCAGTTACTTTTCTGTTTGCGGATGCGGAAGCATCGTAGAAAAGGAATTCATCAGTGTCAGCGAGAGAAGTTTCAGCATCAGCACCATTTAAATTAAGTTTTGCTGCTGACAATGTGCTTAAATCAGTAAGCATTTCAGCATTTCCAGAAAGTGCTGGAACGGATAAAGTTCTTGCTGCTGATTGGTTTGCGAATTCAAAAGATAAAGGATTCGCATCACTTGCTGTCCCAAATGCTTTAAGGGTTGAGGCGAACCCCAACTCCTTTGTTTTTAATACACCCATTGTTGATACGGAAGACATTTTTTTTTTATTTTTATTATTATAATAAAATGTTAGATAATTTTTTCAAAACTTATTTTTAAAATCTTTACTAATTATAACTATAATGCCGAAGAAATACCTACGAGTTTTACTTCCAGAAAACTGGAAAGAAAAAAAACATCACAATGAGAAGAACTGGAAAAATATCATTTATTACAGCGAAAGAAAGAAATTAAATGCCGAGAATATCGTCAATACTTATGAAAGATGTGCCGCATATCAAAAAAATACTTTCTATAAAGTTCAAGGAATGAGTAAGGATTATATATGGGATTACTATAGAATTCTTAAACCTTTCCCAGCAAAAAATATCGGTGTCAAAGTTAAACCACCACGAAAAGGTCGGAATTGTAGTTTCTTAACTATTACCAGATTCCCACCAGATAAACCTTGTATCATTAGGTTTGATTAAAATGGTAGTGTTTGTAGTGTTTTAGAAATCCAAAAGTTTTGTAAATTGAAAAGGTAAAAAAAATAAAGTTTCAAAACACACCAAACACTACCATTTAGTTCTTACACATATTATTTTTTCTGTCTTTTTTTAGTTTTAGGTTTTCTATTACTATATCCCATCTTCATCAATCTTTTATGTTCCGCCATTGTTTTAGCAGTTTTCACCATATTTCCCTTATACATCTTATGGACTTTGAATATTGTTGTTTTAGTTTTAGGTTTATAGGCAGTTGTATGATACGGCATAATTAATATTGTTTTTGTTATTTCTCTAATTATATAAAATATTTTATTATTATATAATAATTTTAAAAAACAATGAATGCTAATTACGACAAAAATTTATTCCTATATCTTTCCAGTGTAGGACAAGATAATCACGCTGATTTTCAAGTCAATATGAGTGACCCCTTAACACTTCCACCACATTCACAAGTCCGTTTAGTTAATGCTCGTGTTAATGCTACTAATAATATTGTAGAAATTGATGCTAATAATGATACATTCGCTATGTTTATTGGTTGTGCTTGGAGTAGAACTGCTGGTTCTTATGCTCCCTTTTTCGTTCAAATGCCGAGAGGTAAATATGACTTGAAAAATAAAGGCGACCCAAATCTTAACTTTTCCGCTATGCTCCAAAAAGCACTTAATGATGCTATGACTAACTTCCCACGAGCAAGAGGTGGTTTCGAAGTTACTTTGAGTAATGCCGATGATAGATTAACTATCAAGTTACAATCTATGGAATCATATATTATTCCACTTGCCGCTATTCCAGCAGCACACTCTGAAACTTGGACTAAAGGCAGAAATCAATTTCAAGTTTTTGGAAATGATGCTGGTGGTGGTGCTTATAATACTGGTGGTATGGTTGCTGAAGTTTCTGATACTGCTATTCCTAATGGTGCTGCTGCCGCAGATACTGATTTTGGTTTGAGACTTGTTTCAGCAAATGACCCAGCAAATAATTTTCATAATTATGCTTGGATTTCTAAACCTATTGTTTGCGGTGAAGTTGGCGGAACTGATGCCTCCCCAGTATTAATTTGCTCCTATTATGCGGATTTTGCTGATTTAACTCCTTCACAAACTACTGCTATACCAGATGATAATTACTTTCTATGGTGGTTCGGTAGTGAGAAAAATTCAAGTGCTGACCCCGTAAATGCTACAAGATTTAGAAACACACCATCAAGTATCAATGTTATAAAAAGATATGATAATACAAATGCTCCTTTATTATCCGCTACAACTGGTGGTATAGACCAAAGTAATAACAGCAAAATCGACTTAAGTGATATGTTTGTTGTTGGTGCTGGTGTTAAAGCAAACGGACAAATTGCCCTTAATTGGAGTATGAATAACTGGACGAACAGAAACGCACAAGGTAATGAAACCAATCTACCAAACGGCGGAGCAAGATGGGCGTCTCTTAATGTTGGAAATGGGTTAAGACCTGATAATGGAAACAAACCATTAATTGATGCTGATAGTAAAATTATTATTCAAATTTTCGAATGTGGTAAATCAAATGTTGCTGGCGGAGGTGATTTAGTCCGATACAGATTAGTCATTAAAAAGAAAGCACCAGCAGCAGCAAATTATACAGATGTTATTACTCAAGATGGTAATAATTACATTGAAACTACATTGCGTGTCGTTCAAACAAATGATTATGATACTACCAATCCTGGAAGATTTGTATATAGAAAAGAAGGAACTCCTTGTAGTTTAATGACTTCTTTCGCTACATCATTACATCGTGATGGAACAGAAGGAGCAAGACAAAACTGGGGACACGGAGGAGGACACGAAGTCGCCTACGCATTAGACCCAATCAATACAGCACAAGGAGGTTATATCGCATCTGGTGGTGGAAGATTTACTACTGAAGAAGAAAGAAATCCTATTGCTGGTAATGTTACTATTAATCATTCTATGGTTATTATGTCAAAAAACTTTGATAGAGATATACCAGGTCAAAATTTTATCAAAGGCGAATTTAATAAAATTGATTCCACAGCAGTAAACCCTGTTGCTTTTGCTAATACCGAATATTGGAATACTGATAATTGGGAAAGTGTTTATAGAGATACATACGGAAATGTTGAATGTGAAATTTTAGGTTTATCAGCAAGAGGTTTTGACGGACAAGCAGATGTTTCAGCATCCTATGGTATTGGTATTGTAAGTGGTGATGATGAGGGTATTGTAAAACAAACTGGCGAATTCCCACAATATTATTTATCATTACCAGATTTACCTCAACTACAAAATTATACCGCATCCAAAACTGGTTTCAATTCAAAAAATGCCTTTTTAGCACCTATTGATTTATCTTCTGTTAATAACGCTTCCGTTGGTGATGAAACATATACAAGTGAAAGAAAAACTGAATTATATAATGATTTAGGTAATTCATATCCTATTACATTAAATACATTGAGAATTAGAGTTTGTGATATTGATGGAGTCCCAACAGAAGATTTAGATGCCTACACTATTGCTTGTATCGAAGTTAGACCAGACCCAGTTATTAAACAAGCGAAAATGATGGCGAAATATATGAGACAAGGTGATAATCTTACTGATAGACAAATTCACCCATACGGCAACCAGGTTCAATAAATTTTAGTTATTACACATATTACTTTTCATTTTTGACCCCAAAAAAAATCTGATGTGTTTTTTCGCTGACTCCGTTTGATGTAGAAATATTCCAGAACATCATCAGCATCTCAAACTCTCAAACTCTCAAACTCTCAAACTCTCAAAACTTTCAAGAAAATGTCCGCACAAACTTACACGACCGACCAGAAGTTGGTTTTCATCGCAAAAGCAATTGGGGCAGAGTGCTTCAACCTTGAAACCGATTGGTTATACTGCGACTACGAGGAGGACAACGAAGAAGAAACAAAACTCATTGCCGAACGAGTGCGAAAAGCACTTTGCGACGAAACTGAAAAAGCATTGAAAATTGTCACCGATTGTGTAGGCAACGATGTATTTGATGAAGACCTTACCGAACAATTGTTTGAAGAACTCTCTCCCTTGACCGAAGAAGGAATTGAATTGGACGAAGACAAATATCCAATGTATCCATTAGAAGAATAAAAATAGATGGTAGTGTTTGTAGTGTTTTAGATAGTCAAAAGTATTTGTAAATATAATTCTGTTTTATTTTTTGTTTTGAAACACACCAAACACTACCATTTGGTTATTACACATATCTTTTCATTTTGACCTCAAAAAAACTTTACGCATTCCACAAAACTTTTCTCGCCCAATAATTTGCCGAATTCTTATTATTCTTTGTTAATTTACCACTCTTATCGCGAATACCAGCACTCCGTTTCAAATAATTTTGTCTTGCTTTTGCTGAATAATTATGTCTGTATCCACGATGTCCGAATCCAATTTTACGCTTTTTACCATCTTTCATAACATACACCATCTTCTTGTATTTAGAAGAAGAAGGAGCATTAAAAGGTTTATACAAAGGTTTATCATTTTTCTTAACCATAATCTTATATAAAATAAAAATATTATTTATTTTTTATATTTTTTAACTCTACCAGTTTTTTTCTTTTCACGCATTGCTCTTTGTTTCTGTGCTTTTGTTAATTCACTCATAGTAGTAGGGGTTTTTTTTGTAATTCGTTTTGTTGGTCTAAATATATCACCTTTCTTTTTGTAAGTTTTACTTCCGCTTTGTGTCCGCCATTTTTCCTTGAACCAACGAGTCAATCCTTTTTTTGCTGGTTTGCTTCCAGTATATTTACCGCCCATTGCTTTGTATGCTTTTACTACAAGTCCGCTTTTATAAGCAGAATGTTTCATATTTTTATATTTTGCTTTTGCTTTCGCATATAAACTTGGATTTGCTGGTTTCGCCATAATTTGTTATTTATAATTACAATAGATTTTATTGACTATTACCGATATTTTCTGGGTCAATACAATCTTCCACAGACCAACCATAATAATGCCAACCCAATAAACTTCCCATCAAATCTTTTAATGTTCCCAACTTTTTGTTACAAAATGTAGAAACAATTTTATTCAAATCCTCATACTTTTTTTCTGCTTCTTCCTTTTCCAATTTCACATCGCTGTAATATTCGTTGTGTTCTTCAATTGTCATATAGTTGTTTTCCACCGCATCATTCAGTTCTTGATACTTTTGTTCTGTTTCATCCAGTTGTTTTTTCATTTCGTCATATGAACCCACCCAATCATCGCAAGACTCTGTCAGCACCTCAACTTCCTCTTGGAGTTTCTTGTTTTCTTCTTGGAGTTTTTTCTTTTCCTCTTGGAGTTCTTTGATTGTTTCTTGGAGACCTTCCATCCAAGAATTCATCTCTTCACGAACATCGCAATGTTTTGTTACTAATTCTTTGAAATTGTCTTTGAGACGGAAGTTTTCTTGCTCCAAATGCTCGTAATATTGTTGTTTCGTCATCATCTTTCCTTTCATCATTTTATATGAATTGCTGTTTGAAAATATGAAGTGAGTAGTTGAAAATATGAATTGTTGAAAATTTATTACTCATCCAACATCTCACGAAAAACAAATCAGATTTTTTTTGGAGTCAAAATAAAATTTAATATGTATAATAACTAAATGGTAGTGTTTGGTGTGTTTCAAAACAAAAATAAAACAGAATTACATTTACAAATAAATTTTACTATTTCTAAAACACTACAAACACTACCAAATTCATTCAATTAGTTTATCCCCAGCAAAATCCTCTGCGGTATAGTCCCATTCATACATCCATCTTTTAAATGGTTTGATTTCTTCCTCGTCGTGTTTCTTTAATTTCCTCGCACAACAATCACACATTCGCCATCCGTTCCATATGACTATGTCCTCTAAATCATTCCATTTATAATCGTGTTGGTCTTCTTCATCACATACTTCTTCTGGTTCTTCTCCTACTTCACGACAATCTTTTGCTTTATCACAAATTTCACAGCACGAAACACACAACTGACAATCTAATCTTCCACTATCTATTATTATCTCTGCGAGAATTCCACTTCCACATCCAATACAAAGGAGATAATCTTTGATGCGACTAATATGGTCGTCATATCCAGATTTCTCAACATAAGAGTGGATGGCGTTTGTTTCTTTGGCGGAGTAGTTGCGAGACATTTTATATGAATTGCTGTTTGAAAATATGAATTGGTGATTGATAATATGAATTGATTGTTGATAATATGATTGACAAAAAACAAATCAGATTTATTTTGGACTTTAAAAAAATGACGGAAAAAAATCTGATTGTTTTTTTCGCTGACTCCGTTTGATGTAGAAATATTCCAGAACAATATTGATTTAAACACAACTCGCTTATTATACATATCTCAAAACTTTCACTTAAAACTTTCAAAACTTTTCACGATGCCGACATTTTACACGAACTACGGAACATTTGAATCCAACGCATTTAAGGATGCTTTGATGCGACAGATTTCTGGGTTTATCAATGACCCAACCGAAGATGTGCTATTCTTTCACAAACGAATTGGGAACTTTATGTGTGCGAGATGGAGCGACGAACACCTACCAGAACTTCGCGAGTGGAAGAAGAAGAACCTCCGTTCATACCAATGTAACCGCAAGGAAATCCAAGTTGGTCGCAAGAAGGTATTCGCCAATGTGTATCAACAAGGCACAGATGGAGACACAATGAGTATCCTCTCTATTGGATTGGGAACAATGGTGGATGGAGTCACCTACATCTACAAGAAGAAGATTCACGCAGATGCCGCTCACAAAATGTTGGAAAAACAATTTGTGAGAACTGGGGAACAACTCCATATTTTCGGCACACCAGAACACGATGACCCAGAAAATGCGACCGAACCACAGAAATGGACTTTGGATTTGAAAGAGAAAACCTTCCCCAAGAAACGCAACAGCAAGAAGAAGAAGAAGGGCAAGAAGAGCAAGAAGAAGAAATAAATTAGGTAGTAGTAGTAGTAGTAGTAGTAGTATTGTTTAGTAATGTAATTTAGTTTTATTTTTGTTTCAGTTGTTACACATATCAATCGTGTTTTTTGACCCAAAAAAAATCTGATTGTTTTTTTCGCTGACTCCGTTTGATGTAGAAATATTCCAGAACATCATCAGCACCCTCAAAACTCTCAAACTCTCTACAAAAATGGACTCTCTCAAATGCTCCGTCTGCGACTGGTGTGGTAAGACCATCCAATGTGATGACCGCTGGTGTAAGAACGGAATGGACTTTTGCGATGAATGCGTCAAACTCTCTACAAAAACTTTCAAACGCTCTACAAAAATGGACTCTCTCAAATGCTCCGTCTGCCGCGTTGAAATTGTTCGTGACAGCAAAGACCACGACCACGCTCACATCAAGAACGGCGAAATTACTTGCGAAGACTGCTATGAAGACAACACAATTTGCGACTGGTGTGGTAAGACCATCCAATGTGATGGTGATGACTACTGGTGTATGGATAATATGGACTTCTGCGATGAATGCGGAACATTGTATAACAGAATCTACGAAGAAGACGAAGACAAGCAATTCAAATTATTGATGAAGTCCATCAAACTATTCAAGAAGAAATAAATTAGGTAGTGTTTGTAGTGTTTTAGAAATTGTAAAAATTATTTGTAATGTAAATCTGTTTTATTTTTGTTTTGAAACACACCAAACACTACCATTTAGTTATTACACATATTAAATTTCATTTTGAGTCCAAAAAAAATCTGATTGTTTTTTTCGCTGACTCCGTTTGATGTAGAAATATTCCAGAACATCATCATCATCTATAAAACTTTCAGCACCTACAAAACTTTCTATCAAAACTTTCTATCAAAATGCCCGTCACCTATTGGACTCCCCCTCAAAGGACGGCAGAGGAGCAAGCAGCATACGAGAAGCAACGAGCGGAATACCTCCGCAAACTTGAAGAAATCCAGAACGCCCCACGAAACATTGTTTCCATCGTGGAGGAAAAAGAAGACCCAGACTGGGCGGAAAAAACTTGGAATCACTGGAAAGCAGTGAATACAATGGATGGAGAACAACAGAAGAAAGCACTGAAAAAACTTGAATAAAATATGAATGCTTGTAAAAAAATATGAAAAAAACAAAAAACAAAAAAACTAAATAAATTTGATTTGTTTTTTTTCTAACTATATATTATCACTCAAATGATTAATAATAGATTCGAAACACCAGTTATATCAGCAGACCAAGCATTGAAATCATATTATAACACAGATTTCAAAGAGGACGCACTTAAAGAAGATAAGAGATTACTACTGACAAAAATACCAGATAAGAATCCTAAACCAAAAAAACAACTTAAAGATAAAGACCTATTTATAATTATTAAACCCACAAAAAATAGTAAGTTATTAAATAAGAATAGCAAAAAAAAGTATAACAAAGATGAAACTACACGAAGCAACTCAAATGGTTCAAGTATGCCGAAAAATGCTAAAACCCAAAACAATAAAAAACTACGAAGCACTAATGAAAAAATTGATTACTACCGCAGAAACAGACGAGAAGAACGATTGCGTGACCTTGCTGGTAAATACCGCCGCAAGAATAAACTCCATAAATGAAATGCCTCTTACTACAAGGTGTTCCGCATATACCGCTGTATTGGTATATTGTGATATATTCAAAGGAAATGAATCACTATATAAAAATATACACGAAAAATATTTGGAACAAAAAATTATAGCACAATCATCTTACACAAAAGAAAAGGGCAAACAAGTTAAAACTGAAAAGGAAGAAGAAAAATGGACTGATATGAAAAATTTACATCAAGCAAGATTGAATTGGGAAGTTTTAGCAAAAACAAAACACCAAAAGGTAGTCAATAATAAATATCCAGTAAAACTTGTTAAACAAGATAAAAATTGGTTGATTTCTTCACTTTACACACTAATTCCTCCTCGCAGAAACGAATACCGAACTTTGAGATATTATCCATACGGCAGTGATACAGATGTAACTAAAGAACATAAACAAAATAATGTAAATGTAATTTACCGAGAATGTGATGATTGGAGTAAACCAAATAACCACTGCTTTGGTGATGAAGAAACTGAATATTATTATAAAATGGTTTTACGAGAATATAAAACACATTCAACATATGGAGATTTTGAAATGATAATTGATAAAGAACATCCTTTGTATATTCCAATTAAAAAATATATAAAGGATGCTCGTTTGTGGATGTTAGTAGATGACGCAGAATATAATTCCCCAATTCTGTTTCCAAATGCGAAAGGTGACTTTATGAATACCGCAAGTTGGGGAAGATTGTTGAATTCAGTATTTAAATCTACTGGTAAGAAAATATCATCTACTATGCTACGACACATTTATATCAGTGATAAATTCAAAGGTGATACTCCACTACAAGTTAGAAAAGACCTTGCTAAATTGATGGGACACAAACCTACTACGGCACAAATGGTATATGAAAAGAAGGATTGATATGTGTATTAACTAAAAATTCATTTTGAGTCCAAAATAAATCTGATTGTTTTTTTTGAGATGTTGGAGGAGTAATAAATTTCCAGCACTTCATATTTTCAAACAGCAATTCATATTTCCAAACAGCAATTCATATTTCCAAACAGCACTTCATATAAAATGTTTTCATTGAAGGAAACCAGAGTTCATTACAAACTTTTCAACCAATACGGACAACTGGCGTCGTATCCAGTCCCAGCAAACCTCAAAGGAGCAAGAGCAAAAGCAGAACACGACCGACTTGACAAAATCATCAAAGAACACGAGGCACATATGCCGAACGAAGAAATATTTAAAAAACTAATTGATGTCATTTACAAAAAAGCAGAAATTAAACCAGACCAGCGAGTCTTTAGCAGAGTGGAGTTTCCAGACCACATTAAATACACTATTTTCAAACGAGACAATGTTTGGAAACCATTAGCAGAAGGTAAATTGTTGGATGCGTCAAAATTTGATGAATTCAAACAAAAACTGGAAGCGTGGCGTGATACAATGAAAAAGGACAAGGAATCAGCGGAAATCCAACAAGAAGCAATCAATGATGGAAATGCGATGCTCGCAATGTTTATCAAACACAGCGAGTTCAAAAACATCTGCTGCTTTGAGGGTTGTGACAATAATTACGGACAATTCGGTAATAACCCAGCACCATTTAGATTTCCACCACACGCTCGGTGCTGTGATGAGTGTAATGAATGCGTCGTCAGTAGGCGTTTGGCGGTAAATGCTGGTATTAATACAGCACAAGGAGCATACCGCAAAATGTTTCAAGGATTCTCACAAAAATGTGAGAGAGTAGAACACTTGGAAGAATACACAAAATACGCAGAAAAAAAAATGAGAGAAATGAATGACGAGCGTGATGAAATCAATAAAAAAATAAGGGAAGCAAATAAATACATCAAAGAAGCAGAGAAATACAAGGCACTCTACGAAAAGGAGCAACGAGAACACAAGAAACTTTTGAAGAAACAAAACAAGATGCTGGAAGATGCGATGAGGAAAGAACGAGCAGAAACTAAAAAGCAAATATGTGATATGGAACGCAAAATTGCTGACCTCCGCAAAAAACTCAAAAACTCACGCCGTTAGATAGATATAAAATCCTTTAAGTGCTATATAAAAAAACAAAACAAAAATATAAAAAATAAATGAAAATATAAAAACAATTTAAACAAATAGTAATGTTAGATATATATAAAAAACTAAATAAAACCCTATATTTTTTTATGAAAGTAATTGCTGATAGTATTGATAAAAACCATATAAAATTTACTTGCCCTCATTGTTTTTCCAAGTATAAAAAGAACGGAGAACCATATAAGAGAGCAAAGAATTTAGTTCATACTCACGGAAGTTGTGGAGATTTAAGTAATAGGAGGGAAACCAGAGTTCATCACGGAAAAAGATATGGTGATGAGGTTGAGATATTCATCACCGACGAGACAAAACGATTATAGAAAATAGAAAAATTTTCTGTATTTTGATGTCTATATTTCTATTTTTTTTTCTAATCCTAATATATATTTAAAAATTTAAGCAATGAATATATTAAGAGAAAAACCCAAACCTTTACAACTAAATAATGAAAAAGAAGACACTCCTGTTGCGACTAAATCTAATGAAAAACAAAATGCCGAACCCATACAAATGGAAATTTCTGAACCAGTGGAAACCGAACAGGAGACCACACAACATATTGAATACGACGCTCACGCATTCGCTCCACCAAAAGAAGCACCAAAAGGGAAAGCGAAAAAACAATTAAGTGAAAAGCAAGCAGCACATTTAGCAAGAATCAGAGCGAAAGCATTAGCAGCAAAGAAAGCAAAGAAGGAAGCAAAGGAAAAAGCACAAGCAGAGAAGAGAGCAGAGAGGTTATTAGCAAAAGAAGAAAGAGAATTAGAAAAAGCACAGAGAGATGAGGAACGAAGTAAAAAACAAAAAGCAAAAGAAGATGAAGCATTTTACGCCAGAATGGATAAATGGTATGAGCGGAAACAAGCAATGAAACAAGCAAAACGAAATATTGCTAAAAAACAACAACCTCAAAATACAAAACCTCAAAATACAAAACCACAACCACAAAATACAAAACCAGTTCAACAAAAACCAGCATATAGAAATCCAAATCCAAGATATGACCCATTCGCAAATGGATTTGCTGGAGTCGGTAGAAGAAAAATAGACCCATTCGGAAGATTCACTTTCTAAATAATAGAAAATTTCCCAAAAAAAACACTAAACACTACCACCAGAAATCAGTGGAAAAACGCTCAAAAATAGCAAAATGGTAGTGTTTGGTGTGTTTTGAAAATGAAAAAAAAAAACTTTTTAGAAAATATAATTTTAGACTTTTTGAAACACTACAAACACTACCTTTTTCCATATTTTTTTTATTTTAAATATTATGTCTCTATATTACAAAGAAACATTTATGAATACTCAACATACTCAAATTATTGAATGTAGTCGTAGAAACTCGGTTGGTGCTTCGAAGAACTACGGAGAATATACTACAAAAGAAAATGCTGTCTGGGAAAATCGTGTTGATTTGGATATTCCAGTTGGAGCGATGGTAAATTTAGAATATGCGATTATCAACGCAAAAGGTAGTGATGCCGACCAAACTATTGAAATTACTGGTATTGAGGATGAATTTTCTGGTGTAACAGACAATCAAATTTTATTGACTTTTTCACCATATATTTGTGATAATGGTTATAATTCAGTGAAATTACCTTTTGTAATGGGTATGAGTTTTGATACTGGTAGTCGTAAGATAGTTAGAGACACAACTCAAAATATAGAGCAGAACTTTCAATATTTATCTACTGCTGGGATACACGAATTTATTGGAACTCAAACTTACAATAATGTAAGTAGTCCGCATCCACAATTGGGATTTACACGATTTGATGACAATGATTTTAATTTCTCATTTAATAATTCTATTTCACAATATTCTGGATATTCACCTAAAACTTTAATGACTTGTAGTAATTTACCATCAACAAATAAAAAATACATTAAGATAAACAAAGATTATCAAGGATGGAGTAAAACTGGTTTTGCGAATAGTGACAATGACCCTTTTTATTATTCCAAATATACTGATTTTAGACCAGAAACAATCGAAGTTCCAATACAAATTGATGCTCCTACTTATGAAAGTCCATCAACAATTGCGAATAAAATAAATACAATTCTTCATACAACTTATCCACAAGACGACCATACATATGGTGAAGTTCCAGTGAATGGATTAAATGGTAGAATCATACCATCGGCAAATGGTTTAATGATGAATTCATATTTCGCAAATGGATATAATACAGAAGGCGGGGATAGTGGTATAAGAAAACGATGTTGGGGACAATTAGCAGTGGAAGATTATGATAGATGGAAAGCAATTCATACAATAATGAGATGTGTGCTTGTTGCCGACCAAAAAGTATATGTTGAAAGAAGGAATGGAGCAACTAACACAGAATTTCAATATTTCAATAGACCTTGTATTGTTATTCCAAAAACTACAATGAAAAGTTCTGGTAATTTACCCCATTTTGATGATGCCGTAAGTGAGGGTATTTTCAGTTTCTTCCCAAAAATATCAAAACAATTTCGTTTTACAAATGATGCGAATCCAGCACAAACAATCAACAAAACACATTACTACACTTGTTTACCTAAATATTTTATGTTTACTACGAATATCGCCTATACAGATGATAATGTAGCAAGATTAGCAACTTTGTTTAAAGGTTGTGAAGAATACATTGGAGATAGTGATGACCCAAATAATGATGATATTGAAAATTGGATGTGTAGATGTGATTTCGGTGTATCTCGGAATGGTTCTAATGGTAGTAATACAAGAGTAAATACGGCAAGTGGTCGTCCACCTATAAGTGATGGAGGTATACCACCTTTGGATATAAATAATGAATATAATCGTCCAACTTGGTGTAATGCTTGTTTGGGAGTAGGATTTTATAATTGTATTGTTCCAGAAAATAATGGTGGTGGAATTCCAAATAACAGAAGTGAATATGCTTTTTCAGTTCCAATAACACAATTGGGTATTAATTTTACTTTTCACGATGCTATGAATGCGAATAATGCGAATCCACAAGAAAAATATCACAACTTTAATTTTGCTCCATCTACAAAACGAAGTGATATTCCATCCGTAGGATACAGAGGATATTATTTTGACGACCAACCAACTGCTGTTGTAGGTGAAAATTGGTTGACAGCAAAAATAGCATCGATTCAAACGGATGTCCCACATCGGTTCAAAGATAATTTTACCAAAGACGCAAGTGTTTGCTGTTTCGCACGATATGACCCAGATTGGAGAACAAACTCACGAACAAATAATTTCGCAACTGAAGATGGAGAAGGTGATTTTACCAAACCTGGATATGGAACATATAGAGACCATAGTATATTTTTCACAAATGAAGATGGAACGCTATTAGATGATACGATTAGTCAAAAGCACGGCATTGGAGTTTATCCAGTTCGCATTGAATATCAAAATACATTTGCGGATTTTTATTACAATATGAATAACAGAGCATATAATGGAGTTCAATCAAATGGTGGTGCTACATATTATCAAAATATGATATTATTTACGAATGACGGAAACCGAACATTTTTAAAATGGTGGAGGGAAGCAACAGATACTGATTTTACTCCTATCAACGATTTTTATGTATATGATAGTTTTAATGAAGTTATTGGTGATAATTATCCAACTCTTGCTGGGAATACATATACTGACAATGGAGTTCAAAAAGATGTTCCAGTAGAAGGACAAATACCTTTGGGAACATTTATTTTTGATAGAGGAGAATTCAAACGATGGATAGGAATAATGGATTTAACAACATTTAATATTGATATTTTTCCGTTTGATAATAATAATGTATGGAATACTAATGATGCGAAACCTTTTGGAAGCATAGGAGTTCCTGGTGCTGATATAAATAAATTGGCATTTATCGATACGACTTCTGGGTATGGGTTTAGTGGAATAGACCCACCATTAAGTGTAAAAAGTGAGGGTAAATATCCAAATAATAATCCTGCGTATCCAGAAAAAACAGCAAATGGAGAATATGAAATCGTTTGTGGTTTTCGATTATTTCGGAATTCAGCAAATATAAATGCGAATGGTGATTTTGAAGTAGATACTCAATTTGCTTTACCACAATTATATAACGGACAATATTGTCCTATATCAACCAGTTTTCTGGATAATCCAGCAGTTTGGTTAGTAAATGATGAAAGAGTTGATACATTAGGAGATGTTCCAACAGCATATAACCAAATGGTTAATTATGTTAATTTAGGAGCGAATGACCCAACTTGTGAATTTGACTCCTCACAATCCAGAACCTTATTTCGTTCTTTACATACTGCTCGACAATTAGGTATTAATGAAATGCCGACAGATGGAGATGGTAATTTTGTAACAACAACATTAGGACAAATTGTTGTAAAATTTAATGATACAAAACAATTTTATGCCCCACTAATATATTTAAGTGTAACACAAGCAAATAGAGATTATACTGACGACATTGCTGCTACGGGGTTACAAGATGCTACAAGCGGTCAGTTTCTCTACAAAATCTACGGACAAAATCAAGGACAATTAATTACAAGTAGTAACGATGATGATGCTGTTGAAATAACGAACGAACAAACTTTTTTCAACACACTACTATACAAGATGGGTTTCCAATACAATGACTTATTTCCAAATAGTGGAACACAAGTCGCAAGACATAATGAAGCATATGAGAATGATTTTTCCAAAGTGAATAGATATAAAAGTGTAAAACCACTTACTACCAATGCTGATTTTAGTATTTCCGCACAACCAGATTTAGCAACACAAGACCATACACAATTAAATAATGCTGGTGCTGGAAAAGGAACATTCAAATTAGGATACAATGGAACAAATGAATTTTCATTACAACAAGAACAATCCACCGAAATTATCGCATCTGGATTACCAACTAAATTAGATACATCATTTTACCAAGTATATACAAATTTAGTTCCAACAGATTATCAACAATCCCAAGATAAATTAAATTGTATTGGTATTGTTCCTCGTAATTATACCAGTGGAGATTTTGTATATTCCTACGCATCTTCTTATCAAATTCCAGTAGCATTCCCTACAAAAATTCATTCAATTAAAACCGAAATTAGATTACCTACTGGAGAACTTGCTCCTATCAATGAAAAATCCAGTATCATTTACAAAATTACTACTCCAATGGTAATACCAGACCCAGTAGAACTTGCTACTGAAATTGTCAAACAAGAGATGAAAGTCCAAGAAACTCAACAACATTCACACGAGAAAAAAAAAACGGAGTAATTTTTAGTTTTATTTAGTTTTTTAGTTATTATACATATTGATGGTAGTGTTTGTAGTGTTTTAGAATTTGTAAAATTTATTTTATTTCAA
>Ga0070746_10000717_pt1 | contig 19900 bp, 16 predicted proteins | sample VirMetDEL_Mar_21_FD_77016 | JGI IMG/M metagenome (GOLD analysis project Ga0070746, IMG submission 77016) | Aqueous microbial communities from the Delaware River and Bay under freshwater to marine salinity gradient to study organic matter... | ecosystem: Environmental > Aquatic > Marine >...
ACATTAAACACGTTAATAGGTGGCTTAGCTGGTGATGCTTTAACAGAGGGTTCAGGAAATGTTGCTATTGGTTATCAAGCTTTATCTACTGAAGATGGTCATGGTACAAACGTTGCGATAGGACATAATTCTTTAGCAACACTAAACGCGGGTGCAGACGCTTATAACATTGCTATAGGATACAACGCAGGTATGGGTATGTCAACAGCTGTTCAAAACGTTATAATAGGTGGTTTGGCTGGTGATGCTTTAAATACCGGTTCTTTTAATGTTGCTATTGGTCAAAGTGCTTTAGGTGCGGAAGATGCTAACGGAAGAAACGTAGCTATTGGTTATAACGCTCTTACTAATCAAAACGCAGGAGCAGACGCTAACAGTGTTGCGGTTGGTTTTAAAGCAAGTCAAAATAGTGTTACAGGTCTTTATAACACTGCTGTTGGTGGTGAAGCTTTGTTAACTAATATAGACGGTGACAATAACACAGCTATGGGTTATAAAGCTTTAACAACTTTTGAAGCAGATACAGATGGTCATGGTTGGAATACAGCTATTGGTAGTGCTGCTATGCGAGATGCTACAACGGCTACTAATTGTGTGGCTATTGGTTATCTTGCTTTAGGTGACGGGGTTATGACAGGTGATAATAATGTTGCTATTGGCTCTCAAGCTGGTAAATTTGTTTCAACAGGTGCACAAAACACTATGATAGGTGGTGTTGCAGGTGATGCTTTAACAACTGGTGAACAAAATACTGCTATTGGTTATGCTGCTTTGTCTGGTGAAACAGCAGGCGATAGAAGTGTAGCTATTGGTACATATGCTTTATTTACTCAAAATAACACATCAAATGCAGACGTGTATAATGTTGCTGTAGGTTACCAAGCTGGTACAAATGTTTCAACAGGTGCGAATAATGTATTAGTTGGAGGTCAAGTTGGTGATGCATTAACAGATGGTGCTAATAACGTTGCTATGGGAAGAGCTGCTTTAGGAACTGCACAAAGCGATAGTAACAACGTAGCTGTTGGATACACTGCATTAGGTACTCAAAATGGAGCTGGTACCTCATACAACGTAGCTATTGGACACGCGGCTGGTACAGGTGTTACAACAGGTGCTCAAAACACTATTATAGGTGGTTTAGCAGCTGATGCAATTACAACTGGAGCTGATAATGTAGTTATGGGATATCAAGCGATGACAGTAGCTAACAGTACAGAGTCGCGAAATGTTGCTATTGGTGCTTTTGCACTTGACAGTTTAGACAATGGATCTACTACTAATACATATAATACAGCTGTTGGTTATGGATCAGCTGCCGCTATAAATACAGGTGTACAAAACACTATTTTAGGTGCTGGAGCTGGAGATGCTATTACAAGCGGTTCTGATAATATAGTTATAGGTTTTGGAGCAGCTGCATCTGCAGTAGATGTGTCAAATGAAGTAAGTATTTTCAACGGAACTAAAACTGCTAGATTTCAAGGAAGTGAAACAGCTTGGTCGTTTGTATCTGATGCTAGAGATAAATCAGATGTTGAAGATTTAGAACTAGGTACTGAGTTTATAAACAAACTAAAACCTAGAAAATTTAAATGGGATTATAGGAGCACAGATAATGACAAAGGAAAACAAGCGTCTGGTTTTATTGCTCAAGAAATAAAAGAAGTATTAGATGATGAAAATATTGATTACACTGGTATAGTAAATACTAATGATCCTAATCAATATATGATTGCGCAAGCAAATATAATACCAATGCTTGTAAAATCAATACAAGAACTTTCTGCTAAGGTAAAAACACTAGAAAACAAGTAAATATATATAAGTAATTAATAATCAATTAATAAATAAAAATTATGAGTGAATTAGAAGAATACACAGATGAAAGAGTGGCTCAAGATATAGTAGCTACTATGGATTCAGTAGGTATCGTTGAAACAATTAGAGCTGTATCAGAATCAGATAGAACTGACGATGAAAAAGATGAACTAAGTAGAAACGAAAGACATATACAAATATATATGGCTAAGTCTAAGTTTGTAGCAGGTTTATCATCAGATCAAAAAGCTAAAATAGATGCTTTTGGTTTAGATCCTCTATAGTTAAAAAATAAAATAAATTAAATAAAATAAAATGTGGAAATTAACTAAACAGTATTGGAAAGATATGTGGAAAGCTCTATGGAGTAAAACCACTGTTGATGAAAAAGCTATTGCAACTATTAAAGAAGTTAAAAAAAGAGCTAAGCTAACTACTCAAGAATTACAAGATGTAGTTAAAGCTTTTAAAGAAGTTGGTAACCAAATAGGTGATATTGATAATGCTTTAAAAGGTGAAGCTCGTAAGGGTAGAAAAAATGGCAAGTAAAAAGAAGTTTAAAGATACAACCGTTGGACAACTATTGTTTGGCGCGGCTTCTGTAATAAATCCTACATTAGGAAATGTGTTACAGGGTGTTACATCACCTAAAGAAGCTATTGAAGCTATTACAAAATCAGATGCGCCTGCAGATGATAAAGTAAAGTTGCAGCAAATAATATTTGAACAGCAGAATAAAGAAATACAAGCTATAACATCAAGATGGGAAGCAGATTCATTGTCTGACTCATGGATGTCGAAAAACGTACGCCCATTGGTATTAGTGTGGTGTATTGTTATATTTTCTTTAGCTGGTATCTTAGATAGTGTAGAAAGTATACCATTTCAAATAAATAGTACATGGAACGATACTTTTGAGAAGGTCATGATGGCGGTTGTCTTAGCCTATTTCGGCGGACGTACGACTGAAAAAGCCACAAGTATATTTAAAAAATAATTAAGTTTAATTAAACCAAAAATCCAAAATTATGAGTAAAAAAGAAATGAAAATTACTGAAGAGCAATTGAAACAAGTTCAAGCTCAAGTACAAGTTAAATCTCAATTAGTTTCTGATATAGGCGCTGTAGAAGCACAGAAACACGAGTTATTACATGCTTTAAGTAATGTAATAGAAAAAACTAAAGAAACTGCTGAACAACTAGAAGAAGAGTACGGTAAGATTAATATTAATCTTGAAGATGGTTCTTACGAAGTTGTTGAAGTAGAAGAAGAAGAAAAAGAAGAAGAAGTAGAAGAAAAATAAAATCAATTCCTATGGCTAAGTTAATTAGAAAAATAAGCATAGGAACTGACTATAAAAATGAAGCAATGCACTACTCCGTAGGTCAACAGGTCTACGGAGGACATTGTATATCTAATATATTATTTGACCAAAAAGATAATTCATATAATATATATATTGAAAAAGAAAGTGAAACCATACCTTGGAAAAAATTTAATTCTAATATGGCTATTTCAATCGAATATAATTTAGAATACTAATGCAAAGTTTATTTAGCTTTATAGTAGAACCAAAAAACGGTAGATACGATAACGAGGTAGATATTGATGGTAAGAAGCTTATTATTAATACTACAATGGACGATCATAAATACGTTAACAGAGTAGGTGTTGTAAAATCAATACCAAAAATAGGTAAAACAAATATAAAAATAGGTGATGAGGTAATTGTACACCATAATGTTTTTAGAAGGTTTTATGACGTAAGAGGTATTGAAAAAAACAGTTCATCATATTTCAAAGAAGATTTATATTTTTGTTTTTATGATCAAATATTTTTATATAAACAAGATAATGAGTGGAAAGCACCATTTGATTTTTGTTTTGTTAAACCTATAGTTGAAAATAAAAAACAACTTGTAACTGTTCAAAAAGAACGTCCTCGTGTTGGTATACTAAAATATGGTAATAGTTCCTTAGATGCTTTTAAAGTGAACGAGGGGAGCCTTGTTGGGTTCAGCCCAAGCAGCGAATATGAATTTGTTATAGATAATGACAGATTATACCGTATGCGAACTAATGATATTACAATTAAATATGAATACAAAGGAGACGAAGTTGAATATAATCCAAGCTGGGCAAGTGGCTGTGGACGAACTTATTAAAGTTGCTAAAGAACCTATTGTAGATTCAGAAGATGACATCAGTGCTGACAGATTAAAAAATGCAGCTGCTACAAAAAAACTAGCAATATTTGATGCTTTTGAAATACTTAAACGTATACAAGAAGAAGAAGATATGTTAAATGAAAAACCTAAAGAAGTTAAAAAAGAAAAAACTTTTAAAGGTTTTGCAGAAGGAAGGTCTAAGTAATGTATCAGCAAGATTTAATAAAAGTACTAACTGATTATGTTAAACCTAAAGTTTTAGCTAAAAAAAATAGGTATAAAAAATGGGAGTACGGTTACAATAAAGAACACGACTTTGTAGTTATAAGTAAGAGTGGTGAAATAGGTGAAGTGTATGAAATACAAAATTTAAAAATAGCTTTACCTAAACAAAAAAATATATATAAGTTTAAAGATAACAAATGGAGTAGGTTTGATTATCCAAAAGCTTTATCAAAAATTAAAACAGTTTTTGATTTTAAACAGTATCCAGAAGAATTTAAAGAAGAGTGGTATGATTACATCGATAATGAGTTTACCCGTAGGGAGGAAGGTTTTTGGTTTTATAACAAAGACATTCCTACTTACATTACTGGTACTCATTACATGTACTTGCAGTGGTCCAAGATTGATGTTGGGGCACCAAACTTTAGGGAGTCAAATAGATTATTCTTTATTTTCTGGGAAGCTTGTAAGGCAGATTCACGATCCTTTGGGATGTGTTACCTTAAGAACAGGCGTTCCGGGTTTTCTTTCATGGCAAGCGGAGAGGTTGTCAACTTGGCAACCATATCAAGTGACAGTAGGTATGGTATATTATCCAAGTCCGGACCTGACGCGAAGAGTATGTTCACCGATAAGGTGGTACCCATATCCGTCAATTACCCCTTCTTTTTCAAGCCGACCCAGGACGGAATGGACAGGCCCAAGACCGAGCTTGCCTACCGTGTCCCCGCAAGTAAGTTCACCCGTCGTAAACTTACCTCCACAACCGCGGCCGACGAAGCCTTACAGGATCTCAAGGGACTTGACACCACCATCGATTGGAAGAACACCGGTGATAACTCCTACGATGGGGAGAAACTCAAACTCCTCGTACATGATGAATCGGGGAAGTGGGAAAGGCCCAACAACATCCTCAACAACTGGAGGGTTACGAAAACCACATTAAGGTTAGGTAGTAAAATAATAGGTAAGTGCATGATGGGATCAACATCTAACGCACTTAACAAAGGTGGTGATAACTTTAAAAAACTGTACTATGACTCAGATGTTAGAAAAAGAAACGCCAATGGACAGACTCGCTCAGGATTATATAGTTTGTTCATACCTATGGAATGGAACTACGAAGGATACATTGATTCTTATGGATTACCTGTATTCGAGAATCCAGGAAAAAAAACTATTGGACCTTATGGAGATGAAATTACAGACGGAGTAATAGATTATTGGAATAATGAAGTTGAAGGTTTAAAGTCTGATCAAGATGCTTTAAACGAGTATTACAGACAGTTTCCTCGTACAGAGCAACACGCTTTTAGAGATGAAACAAAACAAAGTTTATTTAATCTAACTAAGATATATCAACAGATAGATTATAACGAAGAAGTTAAAATGTCTGGCCTTGTTACAAAAGGTAGTTTTCAGTGGAAAAGCGGTATAAAAGATACTGCTGTAGAATTTATGCCAAGCAACAATGGTAGATTTAAAATTAGTTGGGTACCTGAAGTTAGTTTGCAAAACAGAGTAATAACTAAAAATGGTATTAAATATCCTGGTAACGAACACGTAGGAGCATTTGGATGTGACTCTTACGATATATCAGGAACAGTAGATAGATTAGGTTCTAATGGTGCTTTGCACGGTGTTACTAAGTTTAGTATGGAAAACGCACCACCTAATAGAGTTTTTTTAGAATATGTAGCTAGACCACAAACAGCTGAAATATTTTTTGAAGATGTTTTGATGGCTTTGGTTTTTTATGGTATGCCAATACTATGTGAAAATAATAAACCTAGATTATTATACTATTTAAAGCGTAGAGGCTACAGAGGATATTCTATGAATAGACCTGATAAAGTTTATAATAAGCTATCAGTTACAGAAAAAGAAATAGGTGGTATACCTAATTCAAGTGAAGATATTAAGCAAGCACATGCTGCTGCTATAGAAAGTTATATTGAAAACTACGTAGGACAATTGAGTGATAGCTATGGTGATATGTATTTTCAAAGAACATTAGAAGACTGGGCTAAGTTTGATATAAACAATAGAACTAAATTTGATGCTTCAATAAGTTCTGGTTTAGCTTTAATGGCTTGTAATAAAAACCTATATAAACCAACTCAAGAAAGAAAAATAAAATCAATAGATCTTGGTATTAAAAGATACGATAATAAAGGTGTAAGATCACAAATAATATAAAGATGATTAAAAAAGGTATCAAAACCTATTTCCCTAGTCAAGCTGTTAGCGATGTAGAGAAGATGAGTTTAGAGTATGGCTCTAGAGTAGGTTCTGCTATAGAGCACGAGTGGTTTAATAAAAATGACAACTCTAACAGATATAACACATATAAACAATCTTTTCACTCATTGAGACTATATTCAAGAGGTGAGCAGTCAATTAAAAAATATAAAGATGAATTATCTATTAATGGTGATTTGTCTTATCTTAATTTAGACTGGAAGCCGGTTCCAATTATACCAAAGTTTGTAGATATAGTTGTTAACGGTATGGCTGATAGATCTTATGATATTAAAGCGTACTCACAAGATCCAGCTGCTATTAAAGAAAGAACTGATTACGTTAGTAATATAGTTTCAGACATGCAAGCAAAAGGTTTTAATGATCAAGTAGCTAGTCAGTTTGGTATTGATATGTATAAAACAGATCAAACAAAGCTGCCTGGAACTAGTGAAGAGCTAGAGCTTCATATGCAACTTGATTACAAACAAAGTATTGAAATAGCAGAAGAAGAGGCTATAAATAGTATTTTTGATAAAAACAAATATGAGTATTTATCTAAAAGAGTAAATAATGATTTAGTTGTTTTAGGTATTGGTGCTGTTAAAAACTCTTTTAATAAATCAGAAGGTATTAAAATCGAGTATGTAGATCCAGCTAATTTAGTTTATTCTTATACTGATTCACCTTATTTTGATGATATATACTATGTTGGTGAAGTAAAACAAGTTTATGCTAATGAGCTTAAAAAAGAGTTTCCTGAAATAACAGATGAAGAACTAGAACAATATATAACTAGTAGTAGCTCTTATTCAAACAAGACTAGTTATAATAAAAAGAACGATGAAAATAACTCTATAAGTATTTTATATTTTGAATATAAAACTTATATGAGTGAAGTATATAAAGTTAAGAAAACTTCTACAGGTGGTAGTAGAGCTATTAAAAAAGATAGTAGCTTTGATCCACCTAAAAACGAAGACTTTGAAAAAGTTGAAAGAGTAATAGAAGTTGTATATGAAGGAGCTAAGATATTAGGTAGTGGTTATGATAAGATTCTTAAATGGGAATTAAAAAAGAACATGATAAGGCCTAAAGCAGATACAACAAAAGCTGTTATGAGCTATAGTATATGTGCTCCTAAAATGTATGAAGGTAGAATAGAGTCATTAGTAGGGCGAGTAACTGGTTTTGCTGATATGATACAAATAACTCATTTAAAGCTTCAACAAGTAATGTCTAAAATGGTACCAGATGGTGTTTATTTAGATGCGGATGCTTTAGCTGAGATAGATCTTGGTAATGGTACTAATTATAATCCTGCGGAAGCATTAAATATGTTTTTCCAAACAGGTTCTGTTATAGGTAGATCAATGACACAAGATGGTGATATGAATAGAGGTAATAGACCTATTCAAGAATTAAACACTAGTTCTAAAGGTGGTAAAATACAAAGTTTAATACAAACTTATAATTACTATTTACAAATGATGCGTGATGTAACTGGTTTAAATGAAGCTAGAGATGGTAGTATGCCAGATAAAAACGCGTTGGTTGGTATACAAAAGTTAGCAGCTGCTAATAGTAATACAGCTACAAGACATTTATTACAGTCTAGTTTATATATAACTTTATCTACTGCAGAGTGCATAGCTATGAGAATATCAGACGTTATAGAATACTCACCAACAAGAGAGTCATTTATAAAATCATTAGGTAAATTTAATGTTGGTACGTTAGAAGAAATGGCTAGCTTACACTTACATGATTTTGGTATATTCTTAGAGCTAGCGCCTGATGAAGAAGAAAAGCAAAGACTAGAAAATAATATACAAGTAGCTTTACAGCAAAACAGTATAAATTTAGAAGACGCTATTGATGTTAGAGAAGTTAGAAATATAAAACTAGCTAATCAATTACTTAAAATAAGAAGAAAAAAGAAGCAAGCTTTAGATCAACAAATAGCTCAACAAAACATACAGGCTCAAGCGCAAGCTAACGCGGCTGCTTCTGAAAGAGCTGCTGCTGCTGAAATGCAAAAACAACAAGCATTAGCTCAAACTGAATCTCAGATGCTACAAGTTAAGTCACAACTTGAAATGCAAAAACTTGAAAGAGAAGCTCAACTTAAAAAAGAGCTTATGGAAATAGAGTTTAACATGAACTTACAATTAAGAGAAGCTGAGTCAAATGTTTTAAAAGAAAGAGAAAAACAAAAAGAAGATCGTAAAGACGAAAGAACTAAGATACAAGCAACTCAACAAAGCGAGTTGATTGATCAAAGAAAAAAAGATAAAGCTCCTAAAAATTTTGAATCTGCTGGATTTGATAATTTAGAAGGTTTTGGCCTAGAACAATTTGAACCTAGGTAATTTACTAATTATATAATATTTTATTATGGCAAACGCTGAAAAACAAGAAGAAGTTCTTCAAGAAGTTAAAACAGAACAAGTAGCTGTTGAACAAAACGTTGAGGAACAAAAACAAGAGGCGCCTAAAGTTCAACACAGAGTTGTTGAAGAAGGCGGAGATTTTAAGATTAAATTAAAAAAGAAAAATGAGCCCGTTCAAGAGCAAAGCACAGATGAGGTTTCTGTACGCGACGAATCCGACGCTGGCAAAGAAGTTTCTGAAGAAAACAAAGAAGAGCAAGCTAAAAAGCCTGCCGAAGAAGCTAAAGAAAAAGAAGAGGTAATACTTGAAGAAGTTTCACAAGAACAATTAGCTGAAGAAGAAAAGCAACAAGAAAATTTAGTTGTAGAGGAACCTACTCCTGAAGTTAAACAAGAACCACAAGTTGTAGTTCCAGAAAACTTACAAGATCTAGTTAAGTTTATGGAAGATACAGGTGGTAGTTTACAAGATTACGCTAGATTAAACGCTGATTATTCAGACATAGATGACAGTGCTCTATTAATGGAGTACTATAAAAATACTAAACCACATCTAAACATGGAAGAAATAAACTTCTTAATTGAAGACAACTTTCAGTTTGATGAGGAACTTGATGAGCCAAGAGATATAAAAAAGAAAAAATTGGCTTTCAAAGAAGAAATTGTAAAAGCTCGAAAGCATCTTACTGGCCTAAAGGATCAGTATTACAAAGAAGTCAAGTTGGGTTCTAAGTTGACCAGCGAGCAGAAAGAGGCGGTAGACTTTTACAATAAATACAAACAAGAACAAACTACTAATAGTGAGATTCAAAAACAACAGCTAGAGCGTTTTCAAAAATCTACTGATAATGTTTTTAACAATAACTTCAAAGGTTTTGATTTTAATGTTGGAGATAAGACTTATAGATATAATGTGAATAATGTTCAAGATGTTAAAGGTTATCAAAGCGACATAAGTAATTTCGTAAGAGAGTTTCTTGACGATAATAATATGATGCAAGATGCAAAAGGATACCACAAAGCTTTATATGCTGGTAAAAATATCGATAGAATTGTTAAACATTTCTACGATCAAGGTAAAGCAGATGCAATAAAAGAGAGTAGTATTAGTGCTAAAAACATTGATATGTCTCCTAGAAAAACAGCTGCACCTTCTATTGATGCTGGTGGTTTAAAGTTTAAAGTGTTAGATGGTGATAATAGTTCTGGTTTGAAATTTAAAATTAGAAATAAATAACAACTTAAAATTAAAACAAAATGGGATTTAATACGTCTTTAGGATTAGCGGGTTCATACTCTCTATCTCCTATGCCTTCCCCAACTGTAAGTGATCAAAATTATATTGATTTTACATCATCAACTACAGCTGGTTGGGCGCAACAATATCTACCAGAATTGTACGAACAAGAAATCGAAAGATACGGAAATCGTTCAATTAGTGGATTTTTACAAATGGTAGGGGCTGAAATGCCTATGAGTTCTGATCAAGTAATTTGGTCTGAGCAAAACAGATTACATATTGCTTATAGAAATGATGACGTTACTGCTAACTCAACTGTAGTTGTTACTACTGCATCTTCTGGTCTTTGTACCTTAGGAAGTGCTTTAAGTAACTCTATGAGAGTAGGTAACACAGCATTAATTACTGATGCTGCAACTGGACTTAAAACTCTTAAGTGCTACGTTTCTGCTGTAAGTAGTCAAACTTTTACACTTAAACCTTATACTCAAGATGAACTTGGCTCTTCTGCATCTGGAGATCAAACTTTTGCTGATTCTGATAAAGTAAACATATTCGTTTACGGTTCTGAATTTGCTAAAGGTTCTGCTTCTATGTCAGGTGAACTTAAGCCTCAATTTACTCAGTATAACAACAGACCTTTAATTATTAAAGATCACTTTAAGATTGATGGTTCTGATACTGCTCAAATTGGTTGGGTTGAAACTACTGATGAAAGTGGTGCTTCAGGGTATTCTTGGTACTTAAAATCTGCTGGTGAAACTAGAATGAGATTTGAAGATTACCTAGAATCTATGATGATTGAAGCTGAACTTACTGAAGCTTCTTCTGGTGTTGCTGACCACGTTAGTGACGTTAACGGTTCTGAAGGTTTATTTGCTGCTGTAACTTCAAGAGGAAATATCTTTGAAGATCTAGCTTCTTTAGCTGACTTCGATTTAGTTCTTAAAAATCTTGATAAGCAAGGAGCAATTGAAGAAAACATGCTTTACGTAAATAGATCATTAGCTCTTACAATCGATGATATGGTTGCTGGGTTAAACTCTAATTACCAAGGTGGTGCTTCTTTTGGAGTATTTTCTAACAGTGCTGATATGGCGCTTAATTTAGGTTTCTCTGGATTTAGAAGAGGTTCTTATGACTTCTATAAGTCTGACTGGAAATACCTAAACGATGCTGCTGGTAGAGGTGGTTTCGGAGATATTTCTGGAATTTTAGTTCCTGCTGGTACTTCTAGTGTTTATGACCAATCACTTGGTAAAAACATTAAAAGACCTTTCTTACATGTAAGATATAGAGCTTCACAAACTGATGACAGAAGAATGAAATCTTGGGTTACTGGTTCTGTTGGATCTGCTTCTTATATTGGAGATGACATCATGGAAGTACACTATTTATCTGAAAGATGTTTAGTAGTACAAGGTGCTAATAACTTTGTTCTATTAAAAGAATCATAGTAGATTAAAAATAATAAGGCGGTGTAAAAGCCGCCTTATAATAAACCAAAAACTATAAACTTAAAACTTAAAACATGGAAAAATATTTAATTTTTATTGACGGGGCTGATGATGCAGCAATGTACCCAGCTTCAAGACTGTTAGGTATGACTATTGCATCTGATGCAACTATCTTAATGAAGTTTGAGTCTTCTGTTGGTGGTGGAACTGGAGCTGAGCACGATAGTGTTTCAGTTACTTGTACTGCTGATAAAGAACTTAAAGTTTTCAAATCAATTGCTGAGGCAATTAACGGAAACAACTTCAGCCCAAAAGGCTTTGTTGTAGTAGCTGATGATGTTAACGGCGTTTACGTTGACTCTGATATTACAGCTTGTGCTATAACACTTGATTCATAACAGTGAATTGTATTAAACCAAAGGCGTCTTTATGGCGCCTTTAGGTTTATTTTTTAACTATTTAATTATATTATATTATGGAAACGAAAGTTCAAAAGCCTAAAAAGGCTAAAAAAGAAAAGGTTGAGGCAGTAGAACCTCAAGGCCCTAAATGGGAAATTAAAGACAGAATGTATTTATTAAAAGGTAGAGGTAACCCTCTAACTTATGTTTTACAGTCTAAATCTACAAGAAAAAAACCTTTATTATGGTGGGACGAAGAAAAAGGTATTAATAGAGAAATGAGATATGCTAGTAATCAAGAGTCTGTATTTGTTGATGAACAAGACGACAACGCAATACTAGAACATATTATATTTGAAAACGGAGGCTTGTTTGTTTCAAAAAGAAACCAAGCGTTACAAAAATTATTATCTTTGTATCACCCTAAAAAAGAATATGCTTACTTTGAAAAAGATCAAGTAGCTGAAGCTAAAGAAGATCTTGTAAGTATAGAAACTGAAATGGAAGCTTTAAACACAGCTGTTTCAATTGATATTGATCAAGCTGAAGCAATACTAAGAGTTGAAAAAGGTTCTTCAGTTGATAAAATGAGTTCTGCAGAATTAAAAAGAGATTTATATCTATTTGCAAAAAACAACCCATTGTTATTCTTAGATCTTGTAAATGATGAAAATGTAATACTTAGAAACTTAGCTATTAAAGCTAATGAAATGGGTGTTATAAAATTATCACAAGACCAAAGAAGATTTACTTGGGGCTCAACTGATAGAAAACTAATGGAAGTACCTTTTGACGAAAACCCTTACTCAGCTTTCGCTGCGTGGTTAAAAACAGATGAAGGTGTTGAAGTTTACAAATCAATTCAAAAAAGAATAAACTAACAACTAATGATCACGGCCCTTTAATTAGGGCCAGTGATTATAACAATATATAAAAATGGCAATATCAGTAGATAGAGTATATAGAAAAGTATTAGCTATACTAAATAAAGAATCCAGAGGTTTTTTAACGCCAGATGAGTTTTCTAAAATAGCTTCTCAAGCTCAACTTGATTTATTAGATAAAGCTTTTCACGACTACAACAGAGCTGTACTAAGAGAATCAGCTGGTAGAACTGGTGATGGCTATGCTGATATACCTAAAAAAATACAAGATCGTATAGATCCTTTTTACAGTGCAGAAACTATTTCACTTACAGGTGGTACGGGGACTTTACCTACATTTTACAACATTATAAATGTGTCTGCAGAAAAAACAATGTTAACAAATATAGAAAGAGTAGAAAAATCAAAACTAAGCTTTTTATTATCTTCACCGTTGACAGCACCGTCAACAACATTTCCAATATATTACATAACAGGTAGTACTATAACAGTAAATCCTAGTAGTTTTACAAGTGTACGTATGGACTATGTATCAGTGCCTAGTGATCCTGTTTGGAATTCAACAGTTGATGCTAACGGAGCTTTAACATATGACGCTACTGGTTCTACAGATTTTACACTACACGCTTCAAGCGAAGTTGATTTAGTGTTAGAAATACTAAGATATACAGGTGTAGTTATAAAAGATCCTTCTGTTATACAAGGCGCTACAGCAGAGACAACACAAAAAATACAACTAGAAAATTCATAATAAATGGGATTATTAGACAATAGAACACAAGAAACATATTACACTGGTAGTCAGTTATTTTATATTAGTGGTATAGACTCAAACTATCCCGCTTATACGTATTCATTAACTAACATACAAACAGAGCATGGTAGTGATTTAGTAGCATCTGACATAAGAGTTTATGTTGAGTCTGGTAATACTGATTTTACTGATAGAGAAGTATTTGATTTTACTGTAGCGGATGGCGTTTTAACAATATTAACATCTGGTGAAGCAGGTGGTGATGGTGACCAAGCTTTTGATGAATTATCTGAATTAAATACAGATGGTTCTCTTAGAGTTGAATTAGTAGACCATGAGTTTGGAGGTTATAGATATTCTTCATTGTCAGACGTAGTAAATAACTTTATGGTTGCTTACGTGGGTAATGGTAAATTAATAAACAGCGTTGCTAAATCTGATGTTTTATTCCATGCTAAAAGAGGTTTACAGGAATTTAGCTATGATGTTTTAAAAACTGTAAAATCACAAGAAATAGAACTTGGCGCTTCTTTAACAATGCCTATGCCTCAGGACTATGTTAGTTATGTAAAACTATCATACATAGGTACAGATGGTATAAAAAGAATTATATATCCTACTAGGTTAACTATAAACCCTACAGAAGCACCAGCTCAAGACAATAATTACGAGTATTTATTTAATAATGACGGTACATTGTTAAAAACAACTCCTTTGACCAACGAAAGATGGCAAGATTTTGATACAGACAATATAACTGGTAATTTAAATAGAGAAAGTGACTACTTTATAGGTAAAGACAATCATTTAGATGAAAACTTTGGTAGAAGATATGGTTTAGAGCCTGAACATCAACAAATAAACGGTTACTTTACTATAGACGAAGCTACAGGTAGTTTTGCTTTTAGTAGTGATTTATCTGGTAAAGTTATTGTTTTAGAATATGTATCAGACAGTTTAGGTACTGACGCTGAAATGAAAGTGCATAAGTTTGCTGAAGAAGCTTTATATAAGCATGTAGCTTTTAATGTTCTAGCAACTAAAAGAAATATTCCAGAATATATAGTACAAAGATATAAAAAAGAAAGAAGAGCAGCTTTAAGAAATGCTAAGTTAAGATTATCTAAAATAAATCTTGAGGAAATATCTCAAGTAATGAAAGGGAAAAGTAAACATATAAAAAATTAATATATGCCAAAAATTCAAAATAGCTTTCTAAGAGGTAAAATGAATAAAGACCTTGATGAAAGGCTAGTGCCAAAAGGTGAATACCGTGAGGCACAAAATATATTAATTACACAATCAGAAAACTCTGATGTAGGCGCTGTAGAGAATATACAAGGTAACGCTAAGATTTTAAGTAGTGCTTTTTTAAGAGAAGACTCTACTATAGAAACTATTGGTTACTTTGCAGATACTTTAAATAAAAGAGCTTTTTGGTTTGTTACAAATTTTACTGGTAATGATTTTGATATAAGAAGTATGTCTAGAGCACAGTCTAGTAATACTTGTGGTATAATAATGGGTGATTTAAATGGTTCTGAAACTAGTGCCAAACTATTAGTTAGTGGTCATTTTTTAAACTTTAGTAAAGATCATTTGATTACAGGTGTTAATTTAATAGATGATTTATTGTTTTTTACAGATAATTATAATCAACCTAGAAAAATAAATGTAACAAAAGCAATAGCTGACTCTAGTTATTATGTAAATGAAAAGCAAATATCTGTAGCTAAAGTAGCTCCTTATTTAGCACCAATACTACACGACTCAACAGGTGCTGCTGATGGCGTTACATTAACACACGATGATGATGTTACATCTGATTACTTAAAAGATAAATTTGTTAGATTTTCATATAGATATAAATATGAAGATGGTGAGTATACTACTATAGCACCTTTTACACAAATAGTATTTAAACCTTTAAATGATGGTTTAATAGACTCTGTGTTAACTACAGACAGAGAAAAAACAGATAATCAAGATGTTTATTCTAAAACTATAGTAGATATAATGAAAAATCATTATAACAAAGTAGAAATTAGAATACCTTTACCTGGTGAAGATGCAGAAACAGATGCTGGTGCAAACTGGGACAACGAAATACGTATATCTAAAATAGAAATTTTAATAAAAGAATCTGATCAAGATGTTGTAAAAGTTGTTAAAGAAATAGATGTAGTAGATGAAAGAGGTGGTACCTTGCAAGACTTTACAAGTAACGTTGAAAACTATAGCTTATCACCTAATGGCACTGATGTTTATTATAGAAAAGTTTATAAACACACTTACAGATCAGAGCAGCCTTATAAAATATTAGAAGATAAACAAATCACAAGAGTATTTGATCAAGTACCATTAAGAGCACAAGCGCAGGAAATATCTGGTAATAGAATTATATATGGTAATTTTACAGAAAACTACGATTTGCCAAAAGACGATAGTGGTAAAACAGGTCTAAATTATGTAATAAGAATAGGTAGTAAAGGAGATGTAGAGTATAATAGATCTTTATATAGTCCTAGTGGTTATGTAAGAAAAGAAAACAACAACAATGTTTATAAAAACCACTCTATAAAACAAGCAAGAGAATATCAAGTTGGTATTATATTAGCTGATAAGTTTGGTAGACAGTCACCTGTTATATTATCAACAGCTAGCCAACAAGATCTTGATCCTAATATAGTTATTTCTGAAGAAATAGATACTATAAAGGTAGATTATAAAACAAGTGATTTATCTGAATTATACACTGAAGTTGGTACTAGTAACAAGTTTTATAGCTGGTCTACTAATCAAGTGGCTGTAGGTCAAGCTCTTTCTATAAAGTTTAACGAAAATGAAATTATACCTTTTAAAGAGGTTTACAATGGAGATGTAAATGATGAATACTATAATCCTTATGGTTGGTATTCTTACAAAGTAGTTGTAAAACAACAAGAACAAGAGTATTACAATGTATATACTAACCACCCGGCTGATCACTGGAATAATGAATCTAATAGTCATGATGATGTTTTAGGTTTTTCTTGGATAAGTCTATATGGTGATAATATAAATAAAGTGCCTAGAGATGTAACAGAAGTAGGTGATGTAACAGAAAATGTTGCTGGATCAGATACTAAGTTATTTCCTAAAGTTGTAAAATCTTCTGTCGAAGGAGATAATTTATCTGTAATGGGCCAAGATCAAGATCCTATAGAGGTTATGACTGTTGGTACTGCTAGAGAACAAGCTATATTAACTGAAGGTGATAGAGATAAAGATCGTGTTCATGATTTTGTTATGGCTAAACGTAATCCTTTGTTAGCACAGGTTAAATCATTAAATAACAGTGAAAATAATAGGGTTTTATATAAAATAACTGTTCCTATTTTTGAATCAAACGAAGATGATAATTCTTATGTTTTAGTTGGAGATGGTAATGTTATAAATCCTTTTATTAGAGTTGGGCAACAAATATCAGAGACTGGATTTAACACTCAGTCAAGTGATGGAAGTATTCAACCTGTTAGAGTTGGTAAACTTGTTCAAAAAATTAGATTAGATAATGACGAACAAGAAAGTTTTGAAACTAAGATTGTTGTAGATGATGGTACTAGTTTTATCGCTACTAATTTAACAAAAGCATCTGTTGGTCAGTTTATTGATTATAGATCTTCTAGTGATGATGATAATCCTCAGTCTGATGGCCAATATTTTGGTTTATCTACGTTAGAAGAATTTAATCAAGATGGTTTTATTTTTACAACTGCTACTACTATAGATCATGGTAACGAAACTACAATTAGAAGACCTATTGTAGAAAAAGTAGAGTTTAACGATGCTGGCACTAGAATGTCTATCCACTGTGATAGAAGAATATTTCCCGCTGGAATTAAAGATCAATCTTCTTTTATATCTAGCACTGATCAAATGATGGGTTTATACGAGCCAATATTAATAGAGTCTGTAGAAACAGAATCTAGAGTTGTTGATGGTGAAATAAAATATTTTCAAAAAATTAAATTATCTCATGACTTAGAGTTTAATACCTCTAATCAAACTTTAGTTATACAAAACATAGAAGAAAAACCTATAGCTGTATCAACTGGTTTAACTGTTTTAGAAACAGATCCAGTTAAATCTAATTTAGATATTTTTTACGAGTCATCAACTAGTGGTTTAATAAAAGATTTAAATGATTTTGATCCAGGTTCTGGTAACTTAATTGATTTACCTGGTTTAAAACAAATAGAAGTTTCATACTTTAATACATTTATATTAGCAGGTGGAGGTACATCTTCAGCAAATAAGCCTGGTATTTTTCATATTGAAGAGTCAAGAATAAAAGGTGAGTATAATGGTATATCTACAGATTATGGTGTTAAGGCTCATGTCGTTGACGATAATTATGCTTCAAGAGTTAGAACAAACGCTTTAATACACTCTGGTATATTCAATGCTAAAACACAAATAAACGAAACAAATCAGTTTTCTATTGGTGAAAGCATAACAAAAGCTGTTGATATACAAAATGGTAGTATACAAAAGTTATATGCTGAAGATACAAACTTGATTATATTTCAAGAAAACAAAGTTAGTAGAGCGTTAATAGATAAAGACGCTATATTTACAGCTGAAGGACAACCATTAACAACTTCATCAAAAGTAGTTATAGGTCAAATAGGATCTTTTGGTGGTAAATACGGTATATGTAAAAACCCTGAAAGTTTTGCAGTATACGGCGGTAGAAAATATTTTGCTGACAAAAACAGAGGTACTATAATGAGGTTGTCACAAGATGGTTTAACGCCTATATCTGATGCTGGTATGCGTAGTTTTTTTAGAGATAACTTACCCAATACAAAGCGTATATACGGTATGTATGACGAGCAAAAAAACAAATACGTAGTATCATTACAAAACGAAACAGATGCTTCAACATATTTATTTGAATATGGTTCTGCAGATGGTTCTACATCTTCAACTAAAGATACTTACGCTACACTATCATATGATGAAGCGTCAAAAGGTTGGGTATCATTTTACACTTATAAACCTACATTTGGTTTTAGTTTAAGTAATGAGTTTTATACTTATAATAATCAAGATATATACCAGCATTATAGCGATACTGTTCAAAGATGTAAGTTTTACACTAGTACATATAATGATCCAGCTAATATAGAATTTGTATTTAATGATCAGCCAAGTACTGTTAAAAACTTTCACACTGTAGAGTATGAAGGTACTACAGGTTGGAAAATGGCTTCAGCAGAAACAGATATGCATGTTGCATACCCTGTTTTAAGTAGTGATACAACTGTATCATCTTTATCAATACCTGTTAACTTTGTAAATAAAGAAAACAAGTATTACGGTCATATAAGAAATAACACAACAACAACTGCTTTAAATCAAATAGTAGGTGTTGATTTGTCAGGAATAAAAGGATATTTTAATAAAGTAAAAATGCAGTACTGGAAACCAGATGAAGCAATAGCTTCAGCTGTAAGTAAAGGTGAGCTTTACGCTGTAAACAGTGAAACTGTATATTCATCACAATAATTATGAAAGAAAAATTATATTTGTTTTTAGGTTTGTTCTTTGTAACAATACCAGCTTTTGCCGTAGAACCTGTGAGTGCTGGGCTTATAATATCAGCGGGTGTTAGTGCGCTTACCGGTATATTTGGCGGTGTATCTGCTGGTGCTGCTAAAAGAGCTGCTGAAAGAAAAGAAAGAGCAGCTGCTGGGCAACGTATGGAGTTAGAAGCTAATAGACAAGAAATACCTACTTTTGGTCAAGAGTTTGAAAATCCTTACTCTAACCTACAAGTAGCAACTAGAGCATCTGAAATACAAGCTGAACAGGCTGATATATCTTTAGCTAGTACACTAGATACATTAAGAGCTACAGGTGCTGGTGCTGGTGGAGCCACCGCGCTTGCTAGAGCAGCTGCGCAAAGCAAAAGAGGTGTTTCAGCTCAAATAGAAAAACAAGAGGCCAGAAACGCACAGTTAAGAGCGCAGGGTGAAGTACAAGCCGCACAAATGAGACAACAAGCTCAAGCTAGACAGTTTCAAGCACAAGAAGCTAGAGAAACGCAACAGTTAAATAGACAAGCTAGTTTAGAAAGTTCTGCTAATCAACAAGCAGCAGCATACGGAGCACAAAGCTCACAAATGATAGGTCAAGCGGTTGGCGCTATTGGTAGTTTTGCAGCAGCTGGTGGTTTTAAAAATAATACTCCACAAGTAGACGCTGTTAATCAAATACAACCCACAGGAATAATTCAACAACCTGTTATGCAGACAGGAGGAAGTTTAT
>Ga0070746_10000718_pt1 | contig 19897 bp, 15 predicted proteins | sample VirMetDEL_Mar_21_FD_77016 | JGI IMG/M metagenome (GOLD analysis project Ga0070746, IMG submission 77016) | Aqueous microbial communities from the Delaware River and Bay under freshwater to marine salinity gradient to study organic matter... | ecosystem: Environmental > Aquatic > Marine >...
AATTATACCCCCATGTAGCTTAAATAAACCGGTTTATTTAAGCTACATGGGGGTATAATTGCATTTTAAGGCTTAATTTGGGGTTTAAAACATATAATTATGACTATTTTGCTTAATTATATGCTTAAGATACGGTTAATTCACTACATTTCCAGTTAAACTCCAATGCTCCATATTCATTGGTCCAGCACCATACGTTGTTTTAACATGCATGCGAATAAGGTAATATCCTTTACTTGATGTAACGTTTACCGTTTGTCGATTATTACTATTGCTTGTATATGTAGTTGTAAAATCATCAATAAATTCAAATGTTGCACCATTATCATTTGAACCTGCCATAAGGGCATCTTTTGGATACCGGTCTACTGTTGCTGTATTGGCGGCTAAATACCGTCCAGTTATATGTACTTCTGTTATTTCTAATTTATAAGGCAATGACAATTGTATCCATGAACCATTGTATGTCACACTGTCGACAGTTGATGAATAAGTGCTTGGTGGATTACCATTACTATCATAAGCACCAGTATTAGGATCACCATGCCAATCATATCCGTTATAACTACCCCCTCCGTCTGCTAATACTTGATTTAATTTTAAACCATTTGATGAGTGATAATCAGAAACATTGATATTATATGTACCGTTTGCAAAAGTATAAGTAGTTTCTCCTGTTAATGTATACGAGAAGACATTGTTACTTGTATTCGTTGCCCAAGCATTCAGTACAGATGTTACGTCATAATTTGTTGCTAAATATGATGATGAATAACCCATACCTGTATGACTATAACAGTAGTAATACAATGTCCCTGTAAAAGTACTAGGTAAGACCAACTTTGTATACGCTCCAGGTTCCCCTGGTTCTCCCATTATGGTTACTCCATCACTGGGCTGATAAATATTATTAGTATCATCTACCGTTGTTCCAAATACAATTTGGTGGCCTGCATTTGATGAATCCGATTGGTCGAAGACATACGTCGTACTTGCTGCAAATGTTATTTGATCTCTCTCGACTGTGTCAATATAATAAGCATTAGCTCCATTCGAATCCGTTGCGACTGTAACCACCTTTGTCGTTACACCAGTCGTTGGTGCTTCAACATAACCCATACCTGTCGTTGCACTGTCGAAGTAAAAGACTTCTGTTCCTGTGTAAGAACTTAAATCTAATGTTACAGTTGCATTGGAAGAAGATCCAGGTGTTCCCGTACGAGTAACATAGGTTGATTCAAAGGTTGCGTCGTAAGAGTCTGCTGTCGTGTTAAACTGTAATACTTTGTTTAGATTAGAATTATGAGTAACTTCAAAAACATATATATTATTTGTTGTTAAATCAAGGTCTGGTTGATTAGTAACTATTCGGCCACTAGTTAATGGATATAAAACGTTTGCAATGACATTCTGATTAAAAATGTTTGTAGTTATTTCTATATAATAATCGGTTTGATTAGAATTACCCGCAGCGGATGCACTACTAAAGGATGGTGTCCATGTGGCAGTTCCAGCACCTGTAAATGTAATTAATGTTCCGGCTGTGTTGTTGTACGTAAGCGCTGAACTTGTACAAGTTAAATTATTGGTAACATTGGAAAGATGGGATGCAGCAAATGTATAAGAAAATGGTACCCAAGCTTTTACAACACCATCTGCTCCTCCTTCTTGTACACCATTTGCGTCAGTTGCAAAACCACCACCTCCACCCGAACCTGTATTCGGTGCACCGCCTGTACCTGTAAATACCGCACCGCCTGCAGTTAATGGTTGTCCATGTCCACCAAGCTCAACGCCACCACCAAACCCTCCTGAACCTCCTATTTGATTCCCGGGATTGGGTTCACCAGTTCCACTTGCTCTTGTACCACCTCCACCTCCTGCTGCGTAATATTGTAAATCAACGTACCATTGTTTTGCATCACCTCCATGTCCACCGTAGCCATTAGGAGCATCTCCACCAGCACCACCCGCGCCTCCACCACCTGCCGATGAATAAAGGGATAGTGAAGTATTTGCCAAATATGTACCATTACCACCATCGTTACCTTGACCAGACGTTCCACTACCACCATAAGATAACGTAACATCATTCGTCGATGTGTTTGTAGCGCTACCACCACCACCAGAACCACCTGTTTGTGCTATTGTTGCAGTAGTAGTAGGACTTTGTCCACCACCTCCACCGCCACCTATTGCAACATAGGATCCATAAGATGAATCACTACCATCTGGTCCAGGAGGAACTGGACTACCAGATGTCCAACCATTGCCTCCTGCTCCAACTTCAACATTTACACTATATCCTGCTTTTGTAAAGGTGAATGATGTTGTAAGCATACCACCACCACCACCACCACCACCATAATTAGCCGAACCTTGCCCCCCACCACCAACAACCAAGAGTTCCATTACATCCGCAACTTCTTCTTGTTTTACTAAAGCCGAAAATAATCCTGCAAAAACCATTATTATATATTAAGGTATAGAATAATTTTTTTAAAGTACAACTGGCATTATATTTGTTCCAGCTCCAGGATTAATAAATTCTATAGTATCGGAATTTGTAAAATATTCATTAACATTTAATATTTCAATTGTAATTTGGTAACTGGTTTGTTGAGTTGGGTTGTATGCATTTTGACATTGAAATTCTATATACGTACCATACTGACCTCCTCCAAACAATGATAAAAAATTATCAGCATTATCACTAGACTCAGTGGATTCCTGTATTAACCGCTTTGTTCCAAAAACAGATCGTTGTCCATGATTTGAAAAATATGACCACGGAGTGTTATTTAAAGAATTTGGATTACCACCACTTCCTGAACCCGCCCAATACATTCGATAATCATTTTGTGCAGTCGCAGAAGATGGAGCCCAATTTCCACTAGGAAAACGACCTGGATAACACGTAAGAATATTACTTACATAGGATGTATTTTCCATATAATTGTATGTTACACCATTTATAGTTGAAGACAATTCTCTACTTGCAACTTGGGCGTTTATTCTAAACGTTACACATGCTCTTTGGTCTATGTTTTGTGAAAATAAAAATCCTGGACCTGGGCTAAAACTAGTAGCAAAATTTCTGCTAAAATTACATGAAAAAGGTTGGTTTTGTGAAAGAATAATATTATTTCCAGTAATATTTCCTGTAACATTCAATGATGATAATGTTGTAGCGCCTGTAACAGCCAATGTTGAAGCTAATGTTGTCGCGCCTGTCACATTCAATGTTGAATTTAACGTTGTCGCGCCTGTAACATCTAATGTTGAATTTAACGTTGTCGCGCCTGTAACATCTAATGTACCAGTTAACTCCGCACCAGTACCTATAAATTTTCCTTGAGTATGAATATCTCCATTAGTATTAATAGCGGTCATTATTTTTGGTTGGTCACCGCTACCGCCAGCATACGCAAATGCTAATACATTTGAAGAACCACTTGCTTCACCTAATGAACCTATATAATATTGACGATAACTTTGATCACTTCCTTTTAACTCTAAATGTTTATAAAAATATTGAAAAGGGTTTGCTGAGGGATAATTAACATCATTAGTTATTGCGTTATCAAAAAAGGGATTGTTTAACACTACTGTATTAGCATTTAATTGTCCATTTAATGTTGTCGCGCCTGTAACATCTAATGCACCAGTAACATTAGCACCAGTACTAGTTATGTTTACAGTATCGTTACCTCCTGCTTTTAAATCAAAACTATCGGGAGTATTTGAATTATACAAAATACCTGTGTCTCGATCATTTGAATCAAAATATATATCCGTACATTCAAGCGAACCGTTACATTTTACTGCAGTCGAAGTACTTCCCAATGAAATTTGACTATTTGCTGTAATTTGTGCATATGCTCCAATCGCAACACTATTAGTGTAATTAGAGTAAAGGATGTCTACATAAAGATTTACATTGCTGCCGTTTGCAGTACCCTTTCCAGATGAAAATATGGAATTAGACGTACATGATATAATTATTGAACCACTTGGAATGCCTGAACCAGAAATAGGCATACCAGTAATAGCGGTTTGTAAAGACGAAGACAACGCGGCATTGTTAAAAGTAACAGAAGTAATCGTTGAACTATTTAATGTCACTGTTCCAACTAATTGCGTTGGAGGATCATAACCTGCATTAGCACCAATAAAAGTATTATCATTACCACCGTAACTATATCCCGCTCGATAACCGATAGCAGTATTTACTCCAGCACCTCCAGTTAAATAGTATAAACTTTGATCGCCTATACCTATATTATTTGTTGCTGTTGCATTTGCCAAAGCATCTGTACCAATTTTAATATTGCTATTACTGTCAGGCAAATAATCACCTGTTACTTGCAATGAAGCTAATGTTGTCGTGCCTGTCACATTCAATGTTGAAGCTGACGTTGAAGCTAATGTTGTCGCGCCTGTCACATCCAATGTTGAACCTACATCTACTGTTCCTGGAATAACTACGTTGTGAGTTGAAGTTCCTATTCTACATTCATAATCGGCTGTTGCTTTTACACCTTGACCAATTGCGATCGCATTATTTATTGAAGTTGTTGCATTATTGAGTCCAATTGTGCCAACAGGTCCAGTATTTGCTCCAAGCCAGGTATTATTAAAACCGTTGTAACCTCCTGCACTTGAATTTGTTTGTTCCCCTGACTTATTACCTATGGCAACGTTATTAGAAGTTTCTGCACAATTGAGTAATGCTCTATTTCCAATTGCTGTATTCGAATCTGATCCCTGCCACGTACCTCCTGCTGCAGTTTGGTCAGGAATGGCGTTACTTAAAGCTAAACATCCCATGATTGTGTTTGATATTCCTGCATTTTTTTGTGTATCTAAATTGTTTGGAGCAGCTTCTGTTGCAAAAATAACATTTTGGTCATGAATAAAAAGACGTGCGTCATATCCCAGGCCACCATTAGTTGGCGCGTTAGCACCGTAGTTTTCTTCTATAGCTATTTCACCAATAACTTTTAGACTCTGTGTGAATGAGGGGGTTGTACTATTGTTTCCATTGTCAAATATTACTGTACCGTCTGCATTTTTAATGTCGCCTGTCAAATCTCCTGTCACGTTTCCCGTTACGTCTCCTGTGAACGTACCAGCAGTACTGTCCAATATTTTAGTTGTAGTTCCATTGCTTACTTGATAAATGTCTCCATACAAGTCTCCATTTACATCACCATTAAAAGTCGCGTCCGTACCATCCGTTCCTACGTCTAGCACTAAAGTCCCATTGACAGAATAGAAATCCCCATTGAGATACGATCCGTCTCCGAATTTTAGGCCATTGGGGACTGTTACTATCCCCTGTGCTTTATAAGTGACATAATCCTTGTTGGTTATAAAGTTTTGTGTGTTGAATATGTCTAGTATTTGCAGAGGCTTTTGTGACTCGCTCATTTGTTTATATATACACTTAATTTATTTTTAACTAAATACACTGACAGATGCAAAAATATTTGTTGAATTTTTGTAATAGATTGTTAGAATGGCATAGCCACTATCAGGTATATCTACTTGAGTAGTATAATTAATTTTTGCTCCACTAAATGTTGTTGAAAAAGAAAAATCTCCAGCGGTTGATGGGTTATTGTAAATAGAAACAACATATTGAGAATTGTTACGTTGGGTTCCTGAAAAGGCTAATGTTGATACTGTGTCTGCTCCACCTGTATAAGTATAGTCAAATGTTTCATAAGTATTACCCACTGTGGTTAGTGTTAATGTATTACTGCCAAACGAAGGTGTTGTTCCTGATCCTGTTCCTGTTTTTATTTCTCCAGTCACGTCTCCGGTTACGTCTCCGGTTATATTTCCTGTAAAGGTGCCAGCAATCGCTCCTGTGCCAGTAATCGTTGGGCTATCAAGAGTCTTATTTGTTAATGTATCAGTTGTATCTCTTCCCACCAATACATCTGTATCAGTCGGCAATGTTAGTGTTCCTGTATTTATGATAGTAGAAATGGTAGGTGATGTAAGAGTCTTCGACGTTAATATTTGTGTTGCATCTAATTGAACTATATCACTGTTAGTTATGGTCGCGATTTTTGTAGCTGTATCTGCATTTCCGGTAAGGTCTCCAGTCACGTCTCCAACAAAAAGACCTGTTGTGACATAGTAAGGTTTTAATTCGTTGTAAATGCTTAAAATGTCAGCTGCAGAAAGTGCATCGTCTGTAATTCCACAATGTCCAATAAAAGTTTGTGCAACAACACCTGAACCAGCAGTATCAACAACAGCTGCTCCTATTCGTACTCCTGAAACAGGAGTAATAAAATTAGCCGACTGTGTTAAGATTGAAACACCGTCAACATAAAGAATGTAATCATAATTTGTACCATTATAAGTCATTGTCAAAGCACTCATATGCCACCCTTTTGTTACTGGTACAGTGGAATTTATATCTAAAAAAGCTGAACCAGTACCAATTCGAAAACTATAAAACCCGATGTTAGTTCTTATTTCTAATCCAGCAACAGTTGAAGTTCTTGTACGTGTTGATAAAAAGGTGTTATAGGATGATTCATTAGTTTCATCTATAAGATACCATGCCCACAAAGTCGTGTTATTTTGTAAAGGAATGGCATCAATCGAACTATTTGATGTTGCAAAATCAATAAAATCATTTTGAGTATCAAATTTAAAATGTCGAATACCCAAAGAATTTATTGCTACAGTAGAAGTTTCATCATTATTGACAACACGTTCATATGTTCCTGTGTAAGACGCAACTGTTCCACTGCTTGTGACTCCAGATGTAGTGACATTTGTTGTGTTAAAGGGATCTACCAAAAATGTGTGACTTGTAAGTGCGGCAGTTGTGTACGTTTGTGTACTACTAACTTTTGACCCGCCTAAAAATAAACTTGCTGTATTTGTTGCTGCATCATTTACAACAGTTCCTAATGCTTCTACATTTAATGTAGTTACATTTCCGGCTGTTACATTGTTATCTGTAACTGTAAAACTACCACCGCCGCCACCTCCACTTGTTGATATTGTAACGATTGAATTGTCAATTGGATCTACTATCAATGTACCATTTGATACTTTTATTGTACTTACTTCCGTTGCTATTTCATTAGCATTTATATCTTGAACAGTCAAAGAGGATCCCGTACTGGCTGAATTTTGAAAAGACCCGTCACCAAACTTGACCCCATTCGGCATCGTGACAGTAGATTGGGCTTTGGGGAATTTTACAAACTCACTCGCCAATCCCGTATGGAAATTTTGTTTATTAAATACATCGAGTACTTGAATAGGTTGCGATGTCTCACTCATTTTTACTATATATACACAAAAGAAAATTTAAGCTAAAGATTAAAAATCTGCATCGAACAAATCCCCCTTCACTTCCGTATTGGCCAAAGCATATTCCGTCACTCTACGTTCAAAGAAATTCGTTTTTCCGTCTAGGCTTATCATCTCCATAAAGTCAAAGGGATTCTGTGTCCGATATATCTTCCCACATCCCAGCTGTTGCAAGAGATAATCGGCTACGTATTCAATATATTGTCCCATCAATTTCTCATTCATCCCGATTAGTCGACAGGGCAAGGATTCCATTATGAATTCCTTTTCAATCAAAACCGCCTCCATTACAATCGACATGATCATGGTCTCCGGACACTTCTCTTGCAACAGACTGTGCAAAAGGATCGCAAACTCCGTATGCATGGCTTCGTCACGACTAATAAATTCATTGCTCATTGTCAGTCCCGGCATCAATCCCCTTTTCTTCAACCAGAAAATTGCGCAAAAGGATCCGGAGAAAAAGATCCCCTCCACTACACAGAAGGCAATGAGACGAGTGTGAAACGGTTGTTTGCTATTAATATACCGTTGGGCCCAAAAGGCTTTTCTGCGGATTGCTGGGAATTTTGTCACCGCATTGAACAACAGCTCCTTTTGTTTTTTATCCGTTACGTACGTGTCAATTAGCAAGGAATAGGTTTCCGAGTGAATGTTCTCCATCGCAATTTGAAATCCATAAAAGCAACGTGCCTCCGGAAGCTTTACTTCATCCAAGAATCGTACTGCAAGGTTTTCAAGTACGATCCCATCAGATGCTGCAAAGAAGGCAAGGATATGGTTGATGAAATGTCTCTCATCAATAGATAGTGATCGGTAGTCGTTAAGATCTGCACTGAGATCAATTTCTTCTGCCCTCCAAAATGATGATACAGCCTTTTTATATAAATCCCAGACCTTGGCGTTTTGGATTGGGAATAAGACATGTCGGCTGTGGGATTCATTTTCGTAAAGTATGGGATCCATATACTTTACTAAATATTTTCTAATTGATTTTAAACACTTCCCGTTTTGCAAAAGCGTGTTGCTAATTTACGGAGATCTTTCACAGTCATTTTTTGCAATTCCGATTTGCCTATCATCATACTCAATGGCAAGTTGTCGGCAATCTTTTCCACCAAATCCGGTTTTTTCAATTTGCTATAAGGAGCTAGCACACATTTCTTTTTGCTTGGTTTGCGAGCCGCTTTTCTTTGCTGTGCATACAATTTTTGCAAGTCATCGTCTTGACGGTGTGCCGCAAGGATATGAGCAGACATGTTGTCCCATGCTTTTTGTTGCGTCTCAGAACCTTTTGACCCTCCAGTTTTTCCCATCATTTTACCAAGTAACACTGGATCGTCAATCATAGCAAAGTGTTGATCGCCTAAATTAAGTCGTTCTCTTTGTAACAAAGCCATTTCTTTTTCGACAGGAGTTTGTTGTACTACATTCGCACTTGTCAATAATATTCGTCGTTTAGGTTTGGCCGGTTGATTGCCTGGGCGAGCTCCCTCCCACGATGGAGCCGCTACATTGCCTCCATAAATTCTTCCTATCATTGTTATACATCTTCTTTAGATTTTTCTTCTTCGTATTCTTTCTTTATTCTTTCCGCAATCTTTCCATCTTTATCCACTTCCGTTTTAAAGACATCTTTGCAGACTGCCAAGACGGTATCCATTCCCTTTGGAAATAACAAATTTGTATTCATTTGAAAAAAGTTAATGTGGTAATCAAATACTTCACTACACACAGATTGAAAACTTAATGTCTTTTCTTTTTCACTTTCACGATTACAGCCTTTGCGAATGGTAAAGACATTGGGATCCCCAGTAGACACCACTTGCATGATCTGCCGATCCCGTTTCATTTCCACCAGAACATTGTCTGAGCAATTGACATACGGATTGATTTTGATTTTTTCGTACACGTCCATATTTAATTAAGATACGAAAATAAATACTAAATTAGTTATTTAGTAAATATCTTATCTTTACTTATAATATAATGGACACTAAAAAGTTTAAAGAATTTCTAAAAGAAAAGAGACCAAACCTTAGTACGAGCAGTATCAATACGTACAGCTCCATTTTACGATCCCTTCACAAACAGATCTTTGGATCGTCTGAGATTTCTCTTGACAATTTTGACAAAAGCAAAGAGGTTATTGAAGCACTAAAAGATTTGACTCCTAATAAACGTAAGACTATCTTATCTGCGTTAGTGGTTATCACTGACAACAAATCCTATCGCGAGCTCATGATGCAAGACATACAAGAGTACAGGAAAGAAATAGAAAAACAACAAAAGACACCATCGCAACAAGAAAATTGGGTGACTAAAGATGATATTATGCAGAAATATAAAATGCTGGAGAAAATTGCCAAGCCATTAATGAAAAAGGAAAGTCCCTCTATGTCCGAGCTACAAAAGATTCAAAACTTTATTATTCTTAGCCTCTTATCAGGCATTCATATTCCTGTACGTAGAAGCAAAGATTATGTAGACTTTAAAATACGCAATGTTGACAAAGCCAAAGACAATTACATGTCTGACGACGGCAAGCATTTAGTGTTTAACTCTTACAAAACGGCGAAAGCCTATGGAGAGCAAAAGATCCCTTTGAAGACACCTTTAAGAAACATCTTACGCAAATGGATCGCCGTCAATCCATCCGAGTATTTGTTAATTGACAGCAGTGGTGCTCCGTTAGGCGGGGCAGAGAGAAGTGGTAATGGTAGTGTAAAATTAAATCAAAGACTAAATAAACTGTTTGATAACAAAAAAGTTGGTGTTAATATTTTAAGACATTCTATCATGACTGAAAAGTTTGGTGATATGATGAAAAAGAAAAGTGAAGCTGAAAAATATATGGGTCAAGCTGGATCGAGTACTGATATGCTCACAACATATGTCAAGGAGGATTAATATTTAAGGCAATCTCCAGGCATGTTGTTCTTTAAAAACTCCGTTTGCCAATCCTTCTCCTTTCCTTCACAAAGGCGGCGATCCCAATACATATGAGATATGTCCACGGGGTGTACCTTTGGCGAAGCATCTTTAATATAGTGGATGTAATCGACAATTTCACCTTCTGGTGAGAACTCCAAATAATTTTGGATCTCGTCTGCAATGTCTTCCACTACATCATACTTGTCCCAATCTTTTTGTGGCATTTTTATGTGGAAACTTAAAACCTTTGTCACCATTTGGCCTTCTTCTGACAGTTCACTAAGTTGACTTTGAGTGTCTTCGTCCATCTCAGTTGGTTGTGTTAATAATTCCAGTTCGTCATCATTGGTCAAGTCAATAATGTCTTCTTGTGGTTTTGACAATTTGTCTTTCATTCTTTCCACAATGCCTGTCATATCTACAATTTCGTTCGACATGGTTTATTGGGTTTAATAATGACGATAGGAGGATTTCAGCGACAACTTTTTTTTTTGAATTACCCCTACTTGTCTCTTTCACTCCGGTACAAAGCCCCCTTGTCTCTCTTTTTTATCCTATCGCCTGTGTATTTTTTTCGCTGTTTTTGCAAGTCTGTCATTATTATATTCCATTTACCATGCACACTACAGACCCGAAAACGGCTTGCACAAAACTCATGGAGCTTACGGAGGAAATGGGTCAATCAAACAAGGCTAGAATGAGCGACATAAAATACAGGACTCCGGAAAGGCGAAAATCATTTGTAGTCGATGCAGCATCGTATACAAAATACTTAGATGACATATCTCCACTTAAGTATTTTGATCCTCAAGGCGTTTTTGTCAGTGCAGAAATGGAAACAAAAAAGATTGGTGACCTTGCCATTGATGTTGTCATTCGAAAGATTGAAAGGGATCGAAAGGAAAGAAACGCACCAATCCCTACGCATTGTCTTTCATCACTCATTCAAGAAGCGGCCAATTTTGTAGAAAAAATTAATCATGTTGTAGATTAGCGTGTATTGTTCATGACTTGTTTGTATAGACTATGGTTGCCAAAATGTTTTTTCCAATTAGGACCAACTACTTCAGACCATTCGGCATCATTATATTTTGGTTTATTTAATAAAGTTTGTTTCATTTTTTGTTTAGCTGCACGTTGTACTGTCTTATGTTGTACAGGTCGATCTTGACCATAGTTTGTCACATGATCAAATAATGATTGTGTTCTTCCTACGTGTAAAAGTGGATGTGTTGTGCTCGGAGTTCCAAAGGATGGACTACTGCCGTACTCAGTAGGTTGAGTACTGTATTCTTCTAGCATTCCTCCTCGCATTTTACCGCGACCCATGTGTGCGTGACCTTCTTCCCCACTGCCAAAGTGACCTTTGGAATCGCGAATAGAAGGACCAGATCTTGCGTGGTATCTAAAAAAGTGGTGTCTATCATGGTGATCGGCACCAGTGCTGTTTGATTTTACGTGAGACGGTTGGCCATGATGAGTCGTTCGGCCTCTCATCGTCATATCGCCACTTATACGTCTACTTATAGGATGCATGGTTATATCTACTATGAAGATTTTTTCTTTTGCAATACATTCTTAAAAAAACGAGCTCGTTTTAATGTTTTGGCTTGGAATTTATCCTTATTGTTCATAATGTAATCTGCAAAAGACGCTAAATCTTTAAACTTCTTTTTTTCTGTTGCATTGTACTTTTCAAATTGTCCCTTGAAGTTAGGTGCGTCTTCCCAAGGTTGTGGGGCTATTCCTGATCCAGTCATTTGTAAATCCTTTAATTTTTCTGTAACACGATTAGGTAATTGACCACCTTCTGCTTCTCCTTCTGCTTTTCTTTTTGAGCCTACAATTTCTTTCTTTGCAACTTTTGGAGTGGATGTAGAAGGAATATATTTGGGAGTTGATGGATATTTTTCATAATCAAAGTAATTGCTAAGATCCCCTGGTGGTGGTAAAGGCCTTGGTGCATAATCGTCTCCGTCAAATCTTAATTTCGGTTTGCCTGGTGCGTCTGCTCTATTTTGAAAACCTGTATCATATGAACTGATATGCCGAACAACATCAGATGGTAATCTGAATTGTCCACTTTTGTCATAAACAGACTGTGTTACTTGTCCTAATGTTCCTCCACGAAGCTTCTTCGCATGTTCGTGCATACCTTTCAATATTTGCATATGCGATGTTAAAGCCTCTTTTAATTTTTTACGGCTTTCTTCTAAACCAGATCCCATTATAGGTGCTGGTGCTGGTGCTGCGGCTTTTGGTGCAGACATACAATTAACTTTTACCTTTCGTGGGTCTTTGGCTACAAGAGCTCCGCCTTTTAATTTAAAACCTTTTTTAAGATGCTTAACTAATTCATCTTTTTTCATTGCTGTATAACCTTTTACATTTCCCTTCGCGTGCTTTTTTAATTCACCAACTGTTAACTCTTCAAATTTCATTATATATTATGAAAATAGAAAATAATTGCTAAATTATCACCATAATAATTTTATTTGCTTAGATTGCTTTCCACATCTACATCTACATCTGTAACATTTACATCTTGGTCTTCATCAAGTGCAGAAGCATAGTATTGTTTTTTTAAAGTAGGTGATCCTGGAGATTTAAAAATCAAAGAAGTAGAGTGTGGAAAGTGAGAAAAGATCTGTTCGGTTTCTTCGGAGTCTTCCAAAGATCCTTGTGGTGTTGCTGTAGGAGTCCGTCTGTATTCTGTAAGAGCCTTCGGGATGCGTGTAAGTACATCATTCTTCATTGAGTGTTTCATCATCTCGCTCCCCTCCATTAGTTTGTTATACTCTGTGAACATTCTCCCAAGGAAGTCCCCGCCACGTTCGGATCTTTCACTTGGTTGTAATTTAATTACACGATACAACTCCGTAGAAAGGGTATAAAATTTTTTAGAATATTTATAAGACTCTTCTAGTTTGTCAGCAATGGAAAGGTGTAATTCCACAGCGCTCAACATAGCAATGATAAGAGCTATTAGACACGTTGTGCCACTAATTACCTTTTGCTGTACTTCGAGACTCTGCAACCCGACAGACGCAGAGGCACTAAAAATACTTAGGCAGATAATAGGGATTCGGAAATATTTGCCAAAAGCTTTAAAATGAAAGTAACGGTTTCTATAGTGGGCATTCAAGTTAACACAGTTCACTCGCAATCGTTCTAGCAAGTCCATTACCTCATCCGAGTACCCAAAATTGTCTTGTTCAACAACCTCCATTATTAATTTATACAATATCTAAATAAAATATTTTCCAGCTTTAGATTATAGAAACCCATGAGTGATATTTTTGCAAGACTGGAAAGAGAAATTGAAGAGGAAACCAAACCAAAAAAGAAAGCCGCTCCCAAAAAGGCCACTGGGTCGATTCAAAATGTGTATGAAAAGATTCCCAAAAATATGATTTTAAAATCAGAAAATCCTAATGTCCATCTTCATAACTTACAATTGCCTTTTCGTATGTGCGTCGTAGCCCCTTCTGGTTCTGGTAAAACTAATTTTATAGTGGATTTAATCGCCAAATTTTCTGCACCACCAAAAGGCACGTTTAATACGATTACAGTCATTACTAGAAACGCCGATGAGCCACTATACAACTTTTTAAAGACAAAGGACGATGGGATCGTTATAAAGGAGGGTTTGAGCAACTTACCCGACTTGGATTCGTACGACAAAGAACTACAGCACTTGGTTGTGCTTGACGATTTAGTCTTACAGAAGAATCAGGAAAGGATCGCCAGTTACTATATTCGTTGTCGTAAATTGAATGTTAGTGTAGCGTACTTATCGCAGTCATATTTTGCTATTCCTAAAATCATAAGACAGAATTCCAATTATCTTGTTTTACTTAAATTAAGTGGTGAGCGAGAGCTCAAATTAATATTAAGCGAGGGGGGTTTGGGTATTGAAAAAGAACAATTACTTAAAATGTATGACTACGCTACAAATGAAAAATTCAGTCCGTTAATCGTAGACTATGACAAAGATCAATCCCAACGCTTTCGTAAAGGTTATCATGAGATCCTTTCGCCTACCTAATCTTCGTCATCTGATTGTGCCTTGCTCGTGATCATCTCAGGCGAAGAATTCTTTACACGAAAGAATAGCTCTGTGGTCGTAATGCCTGAATATTTCATCATACATTCCATGACACTGATGCCTTCTTGGTTTGCAATGATTTTTAACAGCTTGTCACGTTTCCGAATAATCGGCATGTTTTTTTGTTTCATACGAAGCTCTGCATCTTCCCATGTTTCAGTCGATGCTTTTAGTTTCATAGTAATACGAGTGCTCGGCGGTGCATTGTTTCCAGTCCCATTGTCATTAATTAAATAGATGTTCTGAGCTCTTTCCATAATTATGCTGTTAGGAGAACCTGGTTGGGAACGATCCTCTTCCTGATACTTAGGCGTGCGGTAACTGTGACGGCATGCTCTGCACCAGGATTGTCTTACCTTACGATTCTTCTCATTCTTCCATCCAAACACTTTGTCGATTTCATCGTCTGTACAGGTAAGGCCACAGCGGTTGCAACGTGCCGTCTGCTTTGGCTGCTTTTCAGCAATTCGCATTTTCTTTAAAGGACTGCCACAAGCTTCATTGTAGTCCGGTGTGGCCGGTGCCTCAATGTCCGGTGTGGCCACTTCAGGTGTTAAAGGTGGATCGATAATGGTAGGTGTTGGAGGATACTCCTCCGGTTCCTCCGGTTCGTCAATGTCTGTAAAGACTATAGTCGCATTGCCGCGTGAACAAAAGACTTGAAAGCTGACATATTCCTTTACTTTGTCAAACATATAATTAAGATCTTCTGCATTGGGATCTTCTGTTTGTGTAGAGGCATCTACTGTGCTTGTGACGGCTTGTGCCTCCAAGGCCGCCAGTTGTGCTCGGATTGCATCAAATTTGCTCATCGTGTAAATTTTATGCATATGAGGTTTAATTATGAGGGATAGGAGAATTCAGCGAACAGGGTCGAACTTTTTTTTTGTGTTTTTTTTGGGACCCCACTTTTAATATCCTAAGGCCGCTAAGTCCATTAATATTTCATTTACGTCATCCTTAGAAATTTTTGACATTTGTTTCAACTTTAACAAAAGGAGTTTGAATTCTTTTATGAGATCCTTATTGTCATTGCCTGCAATAATTTCTCCTTTCATCGTGTTGAATTTATGTACTAGCTTTTCTTCTGCAGTCTTATCCTTCGAAGGGACTTGCAACTGTTTTACGTGAGCTTTCGAACTAATCAAGTTAAGATAGTTTCGTTCGTCTTCCGTCATCTTCTCTACATCCAAGGCGGAAGGAGCTTTGCCTTTTACAATTGATTTTAAAGCCCCGGCCACAGTGCCTCCTACAACCTTTGCAGGTATGGCTTTTACAAGCTTGCCTCCTTGGTAACGAATACAAACTTTATTGTGGTTTTCTAAGTCATAAGTGTCTAGGAAATGCTTACCAAGAGGCGTAAGACCTTCTCCTAAGATGAGTCTGCCACGAGGTCCTCGTTTGCCTGTTCGTTGTTGCTTTTTTAGTGCGCTTTTGAGACCTGAACCTTCAGAATCAGAATCAGGAAAAAGTGAATTGATTCCTCGTAAAATCTGTCTTCCTCCTGGCTGTTGTCGAATATAATTGCCGAATGTATCAATTGTGCTCATTCCACGGAGTGGTGGCGAAAGTCCTGGTGGTGGTGGTAATGCTGATCTTAAAGAAGGTGTTCCTGAAGATCCTGTAGTAAATGATGGTGTTCCTGAAGATCCTGTAGTAAATGATGGTGTTCCTGAAGATCCTGTAGTAAATGAAGGTGTTCCTGAAGATCCTGTTACACTATCAGAATCAAACTCATCAGAAGTTTCTGGTTGTGTAAATGAAGTTACGGTAGATATAGCATCACTTTGATCGTGACTTACAACATCACTTGATGATGCTGAATTTAAACCAGCAAATGAGCCATAACTTCTTGATTGTAAACTACCTACATCAGCCGTATATCCACTTAACGCAGAAGTTTGACCACTTAACGATTGTTCTGTATCTATACTTGGTGCAGCTACTCGAAAAGGTTCCGGTTTCGGTTCACCATCTACTGCTGGTGTAGGTGTACCATAAGCCGCTTTGAAGCTGGCTGTATCCTTGGCACCTACAAGTAATTGAGACATGTACTGTCTAAACATAAGATCCTCCATGGGGAGTTGTACTCCGGAAGCTCCCATGAGTTGTTTGATAGTATCAATGCCTACATACAAGAAATCAAGCTGGTTGTTAGGTAGCTGTCGGATTGTTAAATCAGGTTGTTTAAGGTAGCCTTGCATCTTCATGGCAAGTATGGCTAGTTTCTGTTCACGTGGGATTGCTGACACTGTACTAGACTGGCTATACAGTGTGCCTATAGTCTCACCTTCACTTGCAAAGGTCTGATTAGCTGCTAAATTCATCAAGTTCATTGAGTTTTCTTTGGCTAAATAGGATAAATAACCCTTTCTGTACTGGTCTCGAGTCAGGATAGGTGTGAGTGATTCGCCCATAGTGTGTATACATAGCCAGGAGATAATAATTTAGTGAGTCCGTGCCCAATTAAAGGTTGGTGGTGTTGATATACCATATGCTTGGTGAATTTTTTTCCCTCGCTTTTCACCCTTTTCACCTCTTTTTTTTATTACTTATTTATTACTGTACTTTTAGTATAAAATATACTATTATTACTATTATAGTAATAGTGAAAAATAAAAGAAATATTGTATTATATAATTATTATATATAACAAAAAGTATGTCATGATGTCACATTCTTTGTATGCAAAGAAATGGCAATGTGACATACCAAATGCTATATACAAAATGAATCTGAACTGATTTAAAATTCCCCTTTTCCCCCTTACTCTATCTCTTACTATACCCCCCATCTCTCTCTCTCCTTTGGCTCGGCCACCGAGCGAGTGAAAAATAGAGATACCTTTCACCGGCGTTTCCAGCCTCTCCTCATAATCAAACCCTGGTCAAACCATTTAAGAAAATTTATCAATTCAATATAACCAACATGGCAACTCTTATCTTACCCGCTCCAGAACAGACATCTTTCTTGACAAGAAATACTATTGTCGAGCGTGTCGACTGCCAATTATTGGAAACCTTATTGGCATCTGATTTCCTCCTATTGGAATGGAACATCAATGATTGTTGGTTTGTCAATACGTTAAAACAAGCCTACCAAAATGAAAAGAAACAAATCAGTGATTACACACAAGCCTACAATCCGGAATGCGACGGTGTGATTGTCACGTACAATTCTGCCAAGCATTATTATGGCCGCCTCTTTGTCAGAAGGAGCCTAGGGTTTACAAACTTCCGTCGCCCTGTTCGCCATACAGTCGCTAACTACTATTACGATTTCGATATCCAGAACTGCCAACCGGTGCTGCTCATGCACTTACTGGTATCCTATGGACTGCCATGCCCTCCTGCACTGGAGAACTATGTGGCCAACCGGGAGGATATAATTAAGATGCACATGGAGGCATGGAATATCAAGCCGGAGGACAAGTGGCTAGTCAAGCAGTTGTTCATTCGCCTTTTCTTCATGGGAGGATACGATCGCTACCGAGAAGACATGAAGCAGTACGATTACAACCTGCCCACTTATGCAACGGGATTCGTGACCTCCTTGCAAGCTAGCCTATTGGATGTCGCCAAAAATATCAGGGCCGTGAATCCCGATTTGTATCGTGTGGCTTGTAACAAACGAAAGGAAACCAACGATCGCAATCCCAACCATATTCTCAAAACCTTTATGGCACTTTATCTCCAGACAGCCGAAAGGAATGTGGTAGAATCGGTTATGGAACACCTTCACAATACAACCGATCTTATGAAACGAAAGGAGCATCCGATGTATGTCTATACCAGCTACGAATACGATGGTTTCAAACTCTTACGGGAGAATGTAGACAACTATGAAGGTGGAAAGGAAGCGGTTTGCCTCCTCATAGAAAAAATCACTAGGGAAATCACCAATCTGCCATTGAAATGGAAAGTCAAGGAAATGGACGAAGCTTACGATCTGTCTACGGTAGAAATACCGGATGTCAACGAACGATTGCAATTTAAAAAAGACATGGAAATCGCTATGGTGTCTCATCGGCACATTGCCGAGATTATCAAGAATCGCTATTCGGCAACCAAGTACATTTACGAACTCAGTGACAAACAATGGTATACGTACGATACCTACACGGACAAATGGGAGGCTTCGGACTTCTTTCTCCAAAGGGATTTTATCAAGATTATCGATAGCCTCTTCAATCATCCTTTGTATATGAAAGATGAGAAGTATGCAATGACCTACACAAAATTCTTGGCAAAAAGTGGCAGTTCTAGCTACATGGCAGGAGTAGAGAAAATGGCACGCATTGTCATGTACAAAGGAAAAGTCGAATTCGATGTGGATACGGATCTTATTAATTTTAACAATGGGATCTACGACATACGTACAGGAGAGTTCCGCAAACGGACTATGGAGGACTTTGTCACTATGAGTACCGGATACGACTACGCTCCTTTAAATTCAGAGGACATTGAATTCCAAGAGGAAGTCATGACGGTGCTCAAACAGATTCACCCGGTAGAAGAGGATCTGAAACTGAACTTGCTTATCATGGCAAGTGGACTGTCAGGCAGGGCAATTGAAAAGTTCTTTGTCTTTAATGGGTGTGGTAGAAACGGGAAATCCCTTTTGCACAGTGCTTTAAAGATCCTTTTGGGTGATTATTTTGTAATTGCCAACATATCCATTCTAACAGAGGATATGAGAAAACGGTCTTCGTCAGAAGCCAATAGTGCTATTGCGGCTTTGGACAAGATTCGGTACATTGTGTTCAGAGAACCGGCGAAGAATATTCCTATACAGAACGCACCTATGAAAGACTTGACTGGCGGAGGCGAACTGGTTGCGAGAAAGCTCTTTAAAGAACAAAAGAGTGTACGCATGGACGGTACATTTGCTTTGGAATGCAATAGCAAACCGGCCTTTGCAGAAACGTGCGAAGAGGCGGAAGCCGAGCGTGTGGTGGACTATCATTTCCAATCGCACTTTACCAGCGACCCTGTGAAACTAGAAAAGGCGGCCCGGGAGGGCAAACATGTCTATCCATTACGAACAGAGTTAAAAGAACGGTCCTGGTGGATTAAAAGACGCAATGCCTTTTTGCATATTCTCTTGGACAATTTAAAAGTGCTTCATGAAAACGATTACAACATTGCCAAATTCATTCCGGAGCATGTAAAGGTTCGCTCTAAGCAATACTGTGAATCGTCTATCTTGGTGGTCCAGCTATTCCACGAACTCTTTTACATTCCGGTAGAAGGAGAAGAAGCACCTTATGCAGGATGGGACGAGGATATGACGGTGGCAAGGGCAGTGCAATACATCCGCACCTCGGAGAACTTTCTTTCACAACCGGCAAGCAAACGGTATGCCCGGGATGGTCAACCGAATGCTATGAAGGAGTGTTTGGAGTTGCATTGCGAAGAAAGATTGGATGTATTGTATACAAGCCACAAACAAAAGTTTATACGCGGCTTTAGAAAGAAGTATGAAGTGGCAGAAGTGGCAACGGATCAA
>Ga0070746_10000727_pt1 | contig 19756 bp, 15 predicted proteins | sample VirMetDEL_Mar_21_FD_77016 | JGI IMG/M metagenome (GOLD analysis project Ga0070746, IMG submission 77016) | Aqueous microbial communities from the Delaware River and Bay under freshwater to marine salinity gradient to study organic matter... | ecosystem: Environmental > Aquatic > Marine >...
CCTTCTGAAGCCTTACCTGTGATATTACTTGTTTGAGTAGCTGCTCTGTCTCTAGCCTTTGCAGTTATAAAGGTATTCTTTTCTGTCTTTTCTTGACTGCCTATAGAGAGACCTAATAAGTTTGCAAGATCATTCCTAGTTGAATCAATAGAGAGTTTTAAATCAAGGCTGTTATCACCGTTAGCCGCTCTATTATTAAGCCTTTCAATAGATCCTAATAACCCTAATGACTGCTGCGCAACTCTAGAATTACTTTCAAACTCTTTAAGTAAAGTATCAGTGTTTACATTTTCAAACAAAGGTGCAATACGTTCTGCTAATTGTTCTAAGTTTTGAATTTCTAGCTTTTGAGCATCACCTCTTCCAGTCGCACCAGAAAATAAATCTGAAATTCCTTCCTTTAACTGTTGAGTAAAGCCAGCTAAACCTTCAAATGCTTCTTCAGATAAAAGTTGCTTAAAGAACGCTGTAATACTAGCAGCTATTGCATCTAGAAAATTGACATCTCCGCCGCCAACACTACCACCAGTGTTAAAGCCCGGTAATTTTCCAGTATTATTTAAGTGTTCTAATAAACCACGATTGCCATCTACAGAACTTGCTTTAACTACAAATTCGCCATTAGAAAGCATAGCGGGTATAGAATCTGAAGTAGCAGTACCAGAACCAAATACCGAACCGCCAGTAGCAAATCCGGGTAATTCTTTGTAACCTAATTCCCACTTAGTCTTATTTTCAGTATCTACGGTTCTTAGGGTGTCTGGATGCTCTGTATAAGTGTTTTGGTAGGTACCATCTTCGTTTTTCATGGAATCATATTTACCACGAACTTGATGTTGCCTATACCACATCTTACTTAAGTCAGTCCAACGTTTGCTCTTAGCGTCTGCTAAACTACCAGTATCTCCGCCTAGTCCTAAATACCTTTTTATTAAACCAGTGTATCTTCCATAAGCTTGAGTTGCTGCACCAGAATCCATAAGCTGGTAAGCGGCCATATTAAAGTCGCTATTGAGAAGACCTTCTCTAAATCCCGTAAAATCAGCTAGTTTAGTTGCACCTAAGTTATAAGCCATAGAAATTACTGGGTCTAACGCAGTCTGATCTATCTGTTGCCAAACATCTCTTCCACCCATAAAATCAATAGCAGTTGGTAGATATGTATTCTGAAGCAAATCTAAAGAGTTTTTAGCTTCTTCAGACTCTATAGTTTCCTTGTCTTTACCCTTATGTATCTGGCTATACACAGGATGGTTATCTAATTCGGTTTGGCTCATTGCCGTTCTTTCTAGAAGACGACCATAACCAATTGTAGGATAATTTAGACTATCAAGGTAAGCATGAGGTTTGAAACCTTCCTCTTTTTTGATTAAATCCCAAGCGCTGCTAGTTTCGTTAATAACAAAGCCACCCTTGCTAAACTTTTGAACTTCATCAGGGTTTTTAAGCTTATCTGCTACAGCACTAGCTGTACTACGAGAGCTAAAGCCCGGAAAAGCTTCTCCACCCTCTATTAGATAACGTAATGCATTATCTGCGGTAAATGCAGCACCACCTACTAAGCTACCTACCGCTGTCTTAGCCGCTAAACCCCACGGGGACATAGTTGCAAGACTCATTCCAATCCATTTAGCGACATCCTTTACTTGAGAAAGATCACCACCCTTAGAAGGAGTAGGAGTACCTTTTTTATTAAATGCAGCGTTATATGCTCTTTTAGATCCACGACCGATAGCACCACCTACAGCACCTACGCCTCGACCTAGGGCCATTGCTCCACTACCGAGTCCAAAACCTAAGCCTGCTAAACCTCCATAGAGGGCACCTTCTGGTGCAAACTTAAGACCTTCGTATACGGATCGGTTGAACATGTTTTCTGATCCGGTTTGATCAGCGTGATGATAATCTCCCCATCCTTGGCTAAAACCAAACAATGTAGGACGAAATGCTTCATTAGCTTTCCTTCCGCTATAACCAATTGCACTACCCAATAGCATAGAGCTATCATATAAAAACTGAGGAGCATCAGAAATACCGTTCCATACTGGAATCCTAATACCCGTGGCTGCTTCAATTTCCTGAAGCATACTCTGAAATTGAGACTTATTAACGTCTCCGCTATAAACAGCAGATGCACCAGCAGAAGCCATTTTAACCTTCAGATACTGAGCAACACCATCTATATTTCTAGCACCAGTTCTTTCAGTTATACTTTCAGCCCATCTATTAGGATCTTCAATAGGTGTTGTTAAAGCCCTAGTCCAGTAACTGTCTTGGGGTAGATTTTCTAAAAGTTGTTCTTCAGACATGCGCAGAGATTTAGCAATTGTGCTTGATGCACTACGACCTTGAAGAGCACTAGCCATTAATGCTAAAGCGTTTAGACCTGTGTTAAGTTCGGCAGCGGTTTGAAGACCATCTGCTAAACCACCAGTAGCAAAACCGGGCAGCTTGCCAGTTTCATTTAGATGTTCTAGTGCTCTAACATTGCCATCTACAGAACTTGCTTTGACTACAAATTCACCATTAGAAAGCATAGCAGGAATGTCATCAGAGGTACCAGTTCCAGGACCACGTACAGAACCACCGGTAGCCATTGCAGCGGGTCTTGATAGTCCTTCTTGTTCTTGGTTTCGTTGCCAACCCATAAAATCAGAATTTAGAAACTTCTCCCAAAGGGCGGGAACGTCGAAAACAATTGAAAATTCATCCCATCGTTGCTTTAAAGTATCAGCAAATGACATTGCCATTTCAATACCGATCTCTACTGATCTCTTAACAAAACCTTCAGCTATTGAAGAAGCTAATCCGTGATACTTCTTAAGATTAGTTGCAAAGTTAGTAATAGCAGTTATGTAAGGTTCCATTTTCTCAGTAAAAGAAGTTATGAAAGGTTCCATAGCCTCGGCAATATCCCAGCCGGTCTTAAGAGTCTCAATAGCAAACCTTGCCCATTCTTCCCCGGTTTTAGGGAATGTATCTATGACATCTCTCTTAAAATTAAAATCCTTAGCAGACTCTTTAGCTTTATTAAATTCTTCTTTAATTATAGCATAAGCTTTTAAAACATCTTCGGTAATAGATACTTGTGCGTTGTAAAGAGCTACACCAATCTGTTTTCCAGCTTCTTGTATTAATCCGGGGTTATTCCAAAAGTAAGCCGCAGCAGCTATGATAGCACCACCAATAAGAACAGGAAATGTAGTAGCGATTCCCCCAATAGCAGAAATCAGAGTTGTAGTTAGAAGCGCAATTGTTCTACCTACGACACTTAAAATACCTCCAGAAAAGAACCTTGCAATATTAGGTCCAAGCTTAGAAATTCTAGTTGCGAAAGATGTGCCACCTTTTGAAAAGGCTTTTGATATAATACCGCCAGATTTCTTAAATGCAGCACCAATGCTACCAGTCAAAGCCATTCTAAGACCGCCAATTACGCCTTTGCCTGCGAAAATTCCTGCAAATACAGTAGAAAGCCTACCTAACGTAAATGCAAGGAAAGATGCACCGATTACTTCACCGAGCTTGGCTAAAATAACTGTTGCAACAAATTGTTGAGCGGAGCTGAGTCCTAGGGCTTCGCCTAGTTTAGCTGCTCCTGCAAAACCAGCAAAAGAACCAAAGATACCACCAATGGTACCACCGAAATTAGCAAACGCACTTGAGACTTTTGCAGTAGACTCATTGATGATTTTATTAGCTTCATCAAAAGATCCACGAGTTCTAGCTAGTCTTAAGGTTAACGCTTTACGTTCATTTCGAATTTCTCTGTTATCTTTATCAAACTTAGCTCGAATGTCTTTTCGCTTTTTAAGAAATACTTCTTCGTCGTCAATATCCCTTCTAAGATTGTTAATTGCTTGTTCAGACGCTTCATTTCTAGCTTGAAGTCTGTTTTCTACCGTCTTAAGCTGATCTTCTAATGCACCAGTAGTTGAACCTCCTAAAACACCTCTAGCTCCGGCAAGCCTAGAAATACCAGCGCCACCAGCACCGGGTAAAAACAAACTACCTATGCCTTTACCAATACCTTTAATTAGATCTTTAGCAAAGAAACCAGTTAACAAAAGTTCTGTTATGTTTTCAGAGATAAAGCTTAATATACGATTACCTTCTGAAAATATAGAAAAAGTGTTAGAAGTTAATGCAGAAATACCATCTTTCATGGTATTAAGAACGCTAGTTTGTTGTTCTAGCTGGGCTAAAATACCTTGTAACCCTTCTTCTTCTTTTGCATTTTCAGGTTGGAAATTAGCAGCAAAACCAGCTGCAAGAGAGCTAAGTGCTAATGCTATACCACTTGCTATCTTAACACCTATACCTTTGCCAAGTACAAGTGCGCTAGCGCTTAATATAATACCTGCTTGCCCTAATGCAGAAGCAATAAAATCTACTAAAGAAGCCGTAAACCTTTCTACAATAAATGCAGCCTTGGGTACTAGCTCATCTACAGCAAATACTGGAAGTTGTTTAGCTAAGTCAATTAGGTGTTCTATATCAGCAGCTACAGATTGAGTTAAATCTCTAAAGCCACCTAAAACATCTTCTGCTATTTTAGGTTTAGCAACATTTAAAAAAGCTTGTGCTGATTTTTCAAGGAATCCCATATCCTTGGTCCAAGCCTCTACAACAGTGTTAGAAGCTTCTAAAGCAAACTTTTTAAAATCATTAAAGCCTGATTTTGTACCTGCGAGTTTAGTAGTAAACCTATCGGTTGCAACCTGAAGAAAATCTAAATTAAAAGTAAGCCCTTGAAAACTTGTTGATAAGAAAAGTATTGCTCCGCTTAAACCGGAGATAATACTGTTTCTTATAGAAGCAAGGTTAACAATGAAAGATCTTTGAAGGCCATTAAATGCCTTATCTATTTCTGCTATACCTTCCGAGGTAGCAGATTTAATTACCTGCTTACCAAGTAATTTCTTAATCGAGTTAGTTACCTTATTACCTTTCGATAAGGATTCGTCTAAACCTGCAATGGCAGAATCACCTAGTGATATCGCCCATGATTTTGCTAAAGAGCGTAAGGTATTTATAACACCTACGCTAAACTTACCTATCAATAAGGCAGAGCTGTTAATAAAAGAAGCTATTGCGGGAATAGCCATTTTTAAATTGCCAGAAAAAGAAATGATCTCGTTAATCATGTCTTTGTAAACAGAGTTGCCTACAACATACATGTATAAATTAAAGAAATTACTCTTTACACTAATAACAAATTTTCTAATAAAGGCAACTGCTTTATTAACCCTAGGCGTATACCTAACGATTTCATTAATCATGTCTTTGTAGACAGAGTTGCCTATTACATACTTATACAGACCAAAGAACATACTCTTTACATCTATTATAAAAGTATTAATCCTGCGAGAAACAGTTTTTAGCTTATTAGTAAAAGTAAGCATACCTGCGAAAAGCTTCTCAAATACAGCAGTAGGTATACCTCTAAGAGAGTTAAAATTGTCTTCAATACTCAATCTAAACAATAATAAGTCATTCTGGAATATTCTTAGTGATATTGCAGCACTACGCAAAGCATCACCAATAGCTCTTCCTACCTTTTGGATAGCAGGGCCAAGAGCCCCAGTATCAAGAACTTTTAATATTGAGTTTACACCATCTTTAACTTCTTTAGAAGCCTCTCTAAAAGACTGTCCGACTGTAATAGCAAGACCTTGGAATTCCTTGTCTATTGCTTTAGCATTATTAAGAAGTGCTTTTTCTAAAATCTTACCAGTAATTTTTCCTTCCGCACCTAACTTTTTTAGCTGGCCCGGAAGAACATTCATTTCTTTAGCAATAGCTTGGGTCAATCTTGGCATATTAGCAAGGACAGAGTTTAACTCTTGACCACGAAGAACACCTGCAGCAAATGCTTGTTGAATCTGTAGCATAGCGCCATCAATTGCGGCAGCGCTACCACCACTAATTTTAGCGGCTTGTTGTAGGGTTTTAGTGAGTACTAATGCTTTTTTATTTGCTACTCCTGCGTTATTAACTAAGGAGGAGTATAGTGCTACAGTAGATTCTAGTTCAGACTTACTTTGTCTTGATAAGACAAGCAGTCTTTTTTGAATAGAAATCTGTTCCTGCACACTTTTAGTTGTTAACTTGATTCTATTATTTATACGAGTGTAGGAATCAACTACACCTTTTAGACCACCAGCGCCTAAGAGAGCCGTAGCACCAATAGAAATTGCTTTAAAAGACGTGGATATTTGTCTAGAAAAGTTATTTGTACTTTTAGCAATATTATCTACTGATTTATTCAGCCGTTGTAGGTCTGCTCTGGCCTGTTGCGAATTCGCTTTGACTTCAATTTCAATTGACATCTTATTTCCTTTTGTAAAAATACCCCTAACGGCTAAAACTTGTAATAAACAAGATTCACCATCAGGGGTAACTTTTATTAAGAGTAGCGTATAGAGTTGCTTGTAACTTTAAAATACCTACTCAAAGTTTTCTCAACAAACCGAGGAGGAGCTTGAATAGAACTCCCCGCATTAAGATCTTTAATGTAAGGGGTTCCGTTTGTAATATAAAGTGTTTCTATTTTATTGTTAGGTATTGGGCCTAAAATACCTGCTTCAATGACTGCAGAGACACCTGCATCTTGTTTAGCACCTGTTTTGTTAAAAGCCCAAGAACCTCTAGCTCTTCCTGTATCAACAGGAGTAGTAAGTTTGAGTTCACTAACGGCAGCAATAACTGCTGCTCTTTGTAAGCTATTAATTATTTCGGTATATTCTTTTTCTACATTATTAAGCGTTTGTTTTATACCCGCTACTTTAATGCTTACCGCCATAGTAATCTCCTACTTTTTATTTGCTGATTCTAGTAAAACACCGAATATAGATTTACCTAAAGAACTTCTCATCTTTTCCTCATCTTCTGCTTCTTGATCCCATTTAGCCATTTGAGCTAAGGAGGAAAATATTTGTTTTCCTGACTTTTTAACTCCTTGAGCGCTTAGTAGGTAAGAAGTGCGAAGATCATCTTTCCATCCATATGGTCTTGCTTTTAAGTACTGTGCCCACATTCTAAGTTCAGATGCAGGCATTTCCTGTTCAATTTGATAAACCCCCATTCCGAGGTTAAAAGCTAATTCATACAACCAAAGCTCTGAAGGTGTTATTCGTTTCCCGCTTCTGCACTATTACCCATAATAGCGTCAGCCAGCTTCGTAAGCTCTGCTACAGGAAAGCTTTCAAAATCCTCATCGCTGAGATCTTCGGCTCCTACAACAGTCAGTCTTACAACATAACGCAACAACTCTAGTTGATCCATATCAGACTTATTTTTACGCTTATTGATTTCAGTGGTCTTAACGTCAATCAGCTTAGCATCGCCAACCGTTAACAATTTAACATCTACAGTACCATCCATAAATTCAACAGCGTTCGTTTTTACTTTTCCTACAAATTCTTTCATTATCTTATATCCTATTATTTATTAAAAAGATGAGAATTATGTTCTTGAAACTCATCTAAAAGTTTATGCATTTTATTTAATACATCAAGTGTTTCAAATATTTCTTGACGTTTTGCCTGATCCTCTACACTAGAGTCATCAGAAAAATCCTTATATCGATCAAAAGTTTTACGTGATGAGAAGTCAATATCCTTCTTCATATTTCGTAATGTAGTTTGAAGGACAAAAGACTTATCAAAGGGTGGAGTCTTGTCCATTTTTATATCCTCGTATAGTAGAAAGGAGGTTCCGAGTGGAACCCCCCGTCTATAATCTGTCTTATGCAGGCAGAGAGTAAGCGCCGCTAACCAAAGAAAATGGTCCAGCAAAGTCACCATCGATGGTCAAAGTCATGGTTGCTTGCATTGCGTCAGTCAATCCGGGTTGGATTTCGAAAGATGCAATCGTACCGAAGAAGATGAAGTCTGCGAACAGATCAGCGTCGTCAGCAGTAATGATTCCGTCACCGTTGGTGGTGAGGTCAGCATCAGTGATACGTACTCGGAATGCCAAACGTGCAGCAGTCTTACGCAGTTGCTCGAGATCGCCATGTTCGTTAGGAACGTAGTTCAAAGAGAATTCCAAAGAAGGAGCATCTGATTGACCAGCGATTTGAGAAGAAGTAGCTTGACCGTAAACAGGAACGTTTACGATGTTAGCAGGAGTACCCATAGAAGGGAACTCTCGAACGTTACCGACGTGTACAACTGCAGATTCAGGAGTTTCATCAACACCCGTGCTAGGTACAGACGTGCAGAACAGACCGTGCAGAGTAGCAGCAGCGTCAGCAGAATCGTTAGCAGTGTTAGGTACGTAGTCCAGCGTGGTGAACTTAGACGCACCGATATTAGTAATGTGAGCCATTGTGGTTAAACCTCATTAATTGTAAAAAGTAAAGTTAACAGTGAAATCTGCCCTAAATAATTCAGGGTTATCACTGTCTTGGCCAAGGATTTGTAAGTTACTAGATTGTGTTTGAGTACCATTGGCCAGTAATTTGTTTTCTAGTATAAGATCAAGTAAATCTGCGACTTCCATTAGACGCCGTACGCCTTGGTTAGCAGAGACATATACTTGTATAATAATTAAACCTTCTACTCCAAACCTTCCATAATCAGTATTGATTCTTAAAGGTAATGTTTCAATCTTAACAAATTCGCTAAGATTTGAAGGTATATTAAAATTAGAAGGAAACGTTGAAATATTATTAGCGGTCCAAGTATTCGAACCAAAAACACTTTCAACATCAGAAATTAGATTTGCATATTTAGACATTATCCCTCCGTAACCAAGAGTGTTACCAGTCCCGGTTCTTGTTTGAAGGAAAGTATAACGTGACTATTGCCACCTATTACTACAACGTCAAATAGTTTTGGATCTGCTAATTCTTTCTCTTTAATCAAAACTTCCTTTTTAGGTGCCCCAATGACTTCAGCATTAGGGTCTACTTCAATAGCTAATACAATTGCTGTTACAGAAGATTCTGTTACGGTAGTTGCTTTTTCACCAGTAGTAAAATTATAGCTTTCCGAAGTGTTTTGTTTTAAAGTTACAGTTTCAGCCAAATCACCAACTTTAGCAAATGCTGTATCGACACCTTGGAGGATTTTATTACGTAAAGACATAATTACCAACCTCGCCAGTATCGTGTACTATTCCTTAGCATTGGATTAACAAGACTGTTAACTGCCTTAGCAGTCGTAGAAGAGTTTCTTATTTCAGTAAGTTCAATAGAACCTACTTTAATACTTTCTACTGTACCAGTGCTATCAGTTAATCCTTCATTATTTAGTAAGTGATATGCCAATTCATAAGTTGCTTTTCGAAGCATTTGAATATCTCGAGCTAACGTTGACTCTGTTTCATCTGTTGTTACAAAAGAGTAAGTATTAGAGAACAAAGTTCGAACTCCGCGACTAGAATCCATAAAAGATCCAGAACGGGGGAAAGCTAGAGGCTGAGTGGCAGAGACCGAAACCCCTAACCACTCTTTTTGATCAAGGTTAGACGTAGCCGTAACTAACGCCTGTTCCTTAAGTTCATCATTTGCATTTGTCCAAGCAACGGCATCTAATCGATCTTCGAAGTAACTGTCAGCTTCGTTTAAAGTAACGTAAGAGTTAATTCCTTTTACTAGTGCCATTAGCAGTTACCTCCTAAGATAATTAAGCGTGGAAGATAGGCAGAATGCCGAGGTTCAAAGGATCAGCCTTACGATCCCATGCAGGAGTAGCAACAGAGCCAGCGAGAGCAGCGTTGGTAGCGAAAGCAGTTTGCGTACCAGCGAAAGAGTAGCCTCGTGGATGCATTACGTAGCCCCAACGGTACCAAGCGGTCGTGCGACCAGAACCCATGCCAACACCTTCGTTGCGATCAACAGCAACAGGGTTAGGAACAGATACTTGGCTCATGAACAAAGAAGAAGGAAGCATCATGTAAGATACTTTAACGGTAGACAATTCGGTCGTACCAGATAGTGCAGCGTGGGTAGCCGTACCAATGCTAGAACCGAAGTTGCGAGAAACGATTACTCGAACAACACCGCCGAGCAAAGTTTCGAAAGAGATGTTTCCATCAGTAACACGCTCGTCGTCAACCAAGTTAGCAACTTTGATGTCGAGGTATACTTCAGGAGAAACAACCATGTATACGAAATCAGGAGCGTAGTCAGACCATGCACCCATAGCGCGGATGATGTGCTCAACACGACGACCGGGGCTAGACTGAGACAGGTCAACTAGACCTTCGATGTTAGAACCAGTTCCGATGGTGTCAGAAGCAGCAGCTACGTATCCCCAACCTTTAGCAGCGTCAGCGTCGAGGCTGTTGCCACAGAAAGCTTCAGAGTACAAAGAAGGAGCCAGATCGTTAGCAGTCTTGAGTTCAGCGTTCATAACACCGCTCAAGCAAGCACGGAGAGCTTGATCTTCGTCTTCAGCGCGGGTTTCAGAGAAATCACGAGCGATCTTGCCGAGGCCATCTTCGCCAGAAATTACAGACTGAACCATGTACTCATTTGCACCGTGGGTGCGAACGGTCTTGATGTAAGTCTGAACTTCGGTAGAGATGTTAGTCGTCTTACCGTAATCTTCGTCTTGGCTTGCAACGTTAACAACGGCGTTAGAAGAACCAGTTACGTCTTCAGAAGAACCGCCAGTTGCGCCAACAGCGTAGTTGCCGAGAGGCTTGTAGAAACGAACCTGACCGATGAAGTCTTCGCCGTTAGGGTTAATTTGAGCTTCAGAACCAACAAGTTCGGTTCCAACTAGCTTCTTAGCACGAGTGTAAAGCTCGTCAGTATAAGCAGAAATTGCTTTATTCAGAGTGCCGAATGCACTAGAAGAGATAGCCATTTTTTAATTCCTTGAGAATATTAATTGTGAAAAAGTAAAAACTTATAGCCAACGACCAGAATTATCAAAAGCACCAGATGCAGCAGCCTGCATTAGTTCTTCCGTAGACATTTCAGAAATTGGCTTATTAGAATCAAATCCTCCAGCGGGTACGCTTTGTTGTTGCCCGGTCCCAGAAGATTGCTTGGGTTTAAACAAAAACTCTTTGTCTTCATCCTTACGGAAAGAATCAATAAAGTCTTTGACGGAAGCGCCAGTACGGTGTACCCACTGACCATTCTCGTCTTGTACAAGTTGAGATACGACATCTCGATATGCGAAATCAGCCGCAGTATCGTTACGGAAGTCCAAGCCTTTTAGAGCGTCACGAACGGCGCTATCACGGGTTAATTCCGTAATTTGACGATCGCGCTCTTCTAAACGAGCAGACAGCTCTGCTAGCTTCATGTCAGCGGCTTCTTTGTGCTTTCCATCTTCTTCGAGTTTAGCTATAGCAGCTTGCTTTCGCTCTTCTTCAAATGCTACAGCCTTCTTGACTGCTTCATCACGTTGAGAGTAAGCGTTGTTTAGCTTCTCTTTGATACCTGCTAATTCTTCAGCAACCCTAGCTTCAACAATCTTAGCTAATTCTTCCTGAGAAGAAACTTGATTTTCGATGTTTTGCTCAGTTGCATTAGCTTCAAAGTCTTCATTGTTTTCTATGTTATCAGACATTAGTATTTCCTTTGGGCACGGCCCTTCTAGTTAAGTTATTTTCGGTCACAGACCATTAGTATTGAGTTTTGGTTACGGTCCTATACCATAAAAATCCCATCCTTCGGGAATTCTGGCAAGGATATCTACGGCAGTAATGCCGTTTATAGGATCTAATAGTCCAAGTGTTTTAGCTTGTCTTATTAGATCATTGTAACTTTCTTTAGAAAGCCCTTCGCGTCTCATTTGTTTGAGAGTTTTCCTCAATGTGTCTCCTTCAACTGCCATAGCATAAATACCCCTGAGTTGCCATTTGGCATCAAGCGAATCTGCTAAGTTAGTAAAGAAACCATCGTGGATAGTCGCGGTATACACTTTGTTTCTTCTTCCCCATAAGTGAAAAGCTCTTACAATGGAAGCGTCATTCATGTGATTTCCATTTACACCTAATCCGCTACGAGCATCAATGATAGAGGATCTACCTTTAAACTTGTTGCTTGTAACAGTATCTTCGTAAATGTTGCTAACTCTACGTCCAGTCACAGGATCAATAAATGAAATCCTTTCCTGAACGCTAGGACGATAGCGCTGATACAACACCTTACCATCTACAGTAACCCACGGGATATCTACTTTCCCTGATTCAGTAATGTAAGTAGTTGCAACCTGTTTCCAGAAAGACACAAAGTTTTCAGTAACAGGTGCTATGTCTTTAAGGTGTCCAGACATTATTCTTGCCACTTCTTTAAATTGAGCGGGGCCAACAATGTTACCTCTGACATTAGTCAGTTTTTGTACAAATAGCTCGGCGTCAGGGTGTATATCTCTAGTCTGAGCTAGTATTTTATTCCCAACTGGAGCGTTGTTCGTTATTGAGTAATTGATTTCTTTTTTAAGATTTTCTAGTTGCGCTGTCACAGACGTTGCACCATTTCTTTTTGAGTAATCAATTTGTTTAGTTATGGCTTTGTTAAAAGAACTTAATTCAGATGCAGTTATTACAGTATACTCTTTTTGAGCTAGTACTTTAGCTAATTTGCTTTCAATTGCACCAGCCTGAGTAGCTTGTCCTGCCCCGTAAAAAGCAACCATCGATTGACCTTTAGCAGCCTTAGCCATATCTCCGAAACTTAAGTCGGAGCCTAAAGGGTTAATCTTTTGGAAAGCGGGATCTGACATAGTTCTTTCAGCAACCAAGTCATATAGTCTATTTTTACGATCAGTGGCTAAAATATTAGAAGCGTTAGCTAATGCTCTATCTCTGGTAGATAGCGCGATTAACTGTGCTCCAGATGCAGAAGCATCGTTTTCATTGCCAAGTTGTGTTTTGTATTTTCTAAGTAAACGTACGTTATCAAAGTCACCATCTACATGGTTGTAGATACGAGTGTATTCTAAAGCGAATCTAGCTAACTTAGGAACTTCTTCAGCATCTATGCTTTGGACAAGAGGATGCTCAAGAAACTCACGAATTCTACGATCCCTTTGAGTATTAGCTAATAGTAATTCACCAATTTCTCTAAATGCTTTTTCATTTTCTCTAAATGCACGTAGCCTACCTTCATTAGTAAGAACGCTAAATGCTTCTCCAACAAGAGTACCTAATTGTATTCTTAATTCTTCCATTACAGCAGGAGATATATTTTTAGCTTGTGCTGTGTTTAAGAAGGGTCGAATAAATTCACCACCAGCTGGATGCAAATAACCTTGGGTATAAACACGGCCTCTACCATCTATTTGCGCCCAATTTCTCCAGCGATGACCAGATTCTCTATGATACTTCAAAGATTGAATAAGGCCAGAGCCTGCTTCACCCCGTTGAAGAATAATTTTTCTAAAGCTGTTTAGCTCATCATATTTTTTAACGTTACCCCTAGGGTCTCTAAAAGAAGAAAGCGCTAAAAAGAAGTCAGCAAAGTCATTATCTACTTCCCACTCAAAGTCCATTACATGATTAAGCATATTTGCAAAGTCACGATCTATTAAATTTTGATCGTAATTGCCACCTGCTTTTCTAGTAATTACACTTTGAGAAGTCTTTCTACCTCTTGCATCATAGAAGTTTTTGCTTCCTGCTTTAACATAAAGACGGTCTCTTTCGTTAGTAATTCCGATTCTTCTAGAATAAACTAATTCTCTTGCTGCTCTTTGTAATTGTAACATTTCTGGAGAAATAATTTGAACTTCTCTAGAAATAGTGTCAGTAAAAGAACCTATTTGTGGTCTTCCAGATTCTAAATCGTTTACGCCTCTTCGAACAACACCTCTAAGACCAACCCTAATAAGACCTTGTTCTTTTAAGCCATCTAAAATGTTTGATCCAACTTTATGGTAAGTTTTAATACTAGGTGGAGCTAATAGCTCTTCTAAGTCACCTACTTCTTTTGCGTATACTTTTTTACCTATTTGTATAGATAGCAAATCGTAGTCAGTAGATTCCCCAGTAGCGATGTCTTTTATAATTTCAGACAAAGTTTCTATTCGAGTTTTTTGAAATTCGGGAGTTAATTTACGTTGAAGATAATCGTCTCGTTTTCTTACATAATACCATTCAAGGTCTAATAGCCTTCGTTTCTTCTCATTTGTAGCTCTTAAAAACTTAGTAATAAGAGAGTCACTAGGCTCATTGTTGTATTTTCTTAGGAAAGCCTTACCACCGGGTATTTCTTTAATTTTACCTTTTACCCAATCTTTAACTTTCTTTTTAGAGGGTAAGTTTTGTTTAAACGTAGGAAAGTAAGTACGTAGTGGAGATCGACCTCTTAAATATAAGCTACGTGCCAACGGTAATCCGTTTTCAACAGCCCATTCATCTATATATCTTTGGTTAGTTAAAGTTCTTTTGCCGATGTCTTCAAAAGTAGTCCATCTGCCTAATATTTGAACTTGAGCAGCATCAGCATTTCCAAACTTATAAAGTTGGCTTCTTGATCTAGAACGTCTATCTAGTATACGAGATACATTAACAACAGAGTTCTTTGATTCTGCTTTAAGAACAGCTTCAAAGTTTAACCAGCGCTGCTTATCTTTGGCGTATCGTTCAAAAACAACACGTAAATTTTCTAATACAGCGCTTTGTTGGTTAACTGAAAGTCCATCATTTTCTAAAGATATAACAAAATTAGTTATCCATTCTCTTTGTTCTTTAGGGAGCAGCTTAGATTGATTTAAGTAATCTATTCGTTCCTGAAAGACTTCAAAGTCAGGATCATACAATAAGGTAGATTTTTGTTCACCCGTTAGGGGGTCAACTCCTATATTCCGTTCATCAAATTCATTATTAGCTCTTCGCCTTGATACGCGTTTTCCAGCCAAAGAGGTGCCCCTGAAATCAACCAATGATAATGAACTAGCGATGCTTGCTGCTTCTGCTCTATAAAAAGTCTTTAATTGTGTTTCCACAGTTTTATTTCTAAGCAGAGTGCTAGGTCGGGTAGCATCGATTGTTAAGTTGTTAATAGCTTTTGGGCTTAGTGCTTTTTGTCTAACAGGAACAGTATTAGTGTTTTTATTATCTATTCTACGCAAAGCGGTTAGAGAAAGGGGTTTTCCACTTGCTGTGGTAAAACGCTCTAAAGGGAGTTGACCGTTATCAAAAAGATCTACTTTCTGTATATCTCCTTGAAAATGACGAACCTTGGTTTCCCTAGGTTGTCTTTTTAACCATTGACCATAACTTTCACGTTTAATAGGCATACCATCAAACTTTTTAACTGAAAGTACAGAAAGGTCTTGTAATGCTTTCTTTTTAACGTCCCGAGAGGTACTAGCCAATAACTCATCGTGTGACTTGACGACGGGTACTAAAGTAGAACGACATCTCCAATGTAAAGGAGGAATAAAACGAGTGTCGTCTATTTCATAAACGTTACCGTCGTGATGAGCGCAGATTGCACTTGTACGACTATCCAATACCGCAGTAAACCTCATGCCCTTCATCAGTGCTTTATTTTCTTCAAGCACCGCTAATTGGGCGGTAGTCTGGGTTTTAGTAACAGCGGTTCGCACTAGCGCAGAAGCTTGGGACTCTGTTAAGCGAGTTGAGCGCTTGACTTGTCTAACTAATTCCGCATTACTCCAACCTTCTCTAAGACCTTGTTTTATAGTCTTATCAATACGGCTGAGTTCGCTAGTTCCTAGTGCCTGAATACGCCTGCTTAGTGTTCCCTCTCCTCGGACGTTTCCACCTACAATCTCATTAAGAAGTCTAGTTGCGCCGGGGCGTCTTACAGTAGCATATTTTCCTAATGCTTTGTTAAGATTGTTCGTGGTGAAATCTAATTCTACTAATCCATAATCACTTAAAGTAGCTAGAGTTGCAGCATCTAGCTCTTTTACAAATCTTCTAACTTCTGGATCAGCAATTTTATTAAATGCGCGAGAGTCGTTAGACTTTAAAGCTGCTTTTACTTCCGAGGAAGAAAAGATTTTCTCTAAGTTTTTACGGTGTCTCCTAATAACACGCTTGGTGTCAGTCTGAAGGTTTTCTTCAAACAAACGAGACATAGCCGCATGGTCTATCTGTCTATCGTAAATGCCTTCATTTACACTAGTCATACGACTCTCCTTGCTTTAATTAACAATAATCAGAAAAATCCTCTGGCTTACAAACGCCACCTTTGCGTTGAGTAGAGACAACAAGGTCACCATCTTCGCGGATTTCTACGATTTTAAAACCGTGTTCGTTAACATCACCAACTTTTAAGTCTACGGTTTCTTCTTTAATGTGATCAACTTCTTGATCTGTATCAAAAATTCCCATGTTATACTCCGAAAAATTCTTTAACTGCATTTGCAGACATAGGTACTTTACCGTATGCTCGCTTATTGGCGTCAGTAGGCATAACTATCCAAACATCACCACGCATTTCACACAGCTTCCACATACCATCTTTGCTTTCTAAGCCTGCTTTTAATTCTACAGCTTTAGGAGCAGGAGGTCGTCCGGGCTTCTTTTTAGGCATTTCAATAACGCCTTCATTTTCTTTAGTCATCTTTATCTTCCTCGTCGTCATCTTCGACTAGTGGTTCAGGTTGGTTCACTTGTGTCCGGATAACGTCATCTAAAGGTTGAGGGTCTAATCCACCCATAATAAGATCATCTTGTCCAATCTCTTCTTGACCGATCATATCATCATAATCTGAGTCAATGATATCATTTGCTTTAGCAATATCTAAGAAAGTAGACCGGGGTATAATACCGCCTTGGTACCATTCCGTAACGAGTCTTAACCAGTCTGCGCCAATAGGTGCAGGATTTAAATCAGGAGTAAGGCTGAATTTCACATCTTCAACAGTATAATCCGTACCATATTCCCAGTTAAGCATCCATGTAATAACTTGTCGCATCTGTTGAGATACTTTAGTACTAATAGAAGCTAATAATGCAGATTGCCCCGCATTTCGTATTTCTAAAGCAACACCTGAGTCTCTACCGCTACCGTTTTCAGCAGCCATCATTCGAATACCCAAACGTGCCATCTCATTAATTGTATTTTGAATTACAGTTTCCATGTCCTTAAGCGCTTTAGAGGGAGTCTCTAATGCCTTAACATCGTCACCTTGTTGTACTTTAATCCAAGATCCTAACCCTGCGCTTACTACATCTTCAAATTGATCATCTGTCATATCAGATATAACAACAGGAGTGTAAGTAGCAGAACCTAATAGCAGGTGATTACGTCGAGAGACCTTGTTATATAAAGATACTTCTCTGTCAATTAAAGGCATAAGTATAGGTTCTTCACCTTCTATGTTACCGTTAAGAGGCACTGCAGGAATGTATTGGAAGTATTCACTGTTAGACATAATTTGGTCGTAAGTGCCTACTAATTCCCATCCACTGTTATTTGTGGTAGTTCCGTGAGCACCACCTGTTACATTGTAGTCTTGTTGTTCTACGCCGTTAATAAAAGTAACGTTAGCACTTTGAGTGTCATTTAGCTCATATTTTTCTACAATGTAAATACCAGCAGGGTTAATTTTATGAACATAAACTACTTCAACGTAATCCGGGTGTAAAGGATTAGATCGATATTGAGATTCAAATTTACGACAAGCTAAAGCCAATAAGCAATGCTTTCCTGTTACCGGGTGAGCGCCTGTTCTCCAGTTAATTACAGATTCTGCATTTAAAAGAACAGGATATGGTTTAATAAGATCTCGTTCTTCTTTTGAAAGAGCTTCGTAGTTAGGCACAGAAGGGTAATCTACCATAACCCACGCTCGTGAAGTATGGAGTTCCTCTTTTAAGCATTCATCTAAAAATGACATCATAGAGTTGCCAGTAGAGGTGAAGTGGTTCTTTAACCAATCCATAGCACCTTCTGGAGCGTTTTCAGGTAGCGCTATCTCGGGATGTTTACGTAACATACCTCCGATTAACACTTTAACATATTGTGAAGTTAATCCGGGTAGTTCAGATTCTGCTAAATAAAACTTATATTGTTCAGCAGTCATACTAGGGGAAAACGGTAAGAGAATATTAGTGAATCCTACATTATCTAAGTAAGCATCTAACTCTCTTACGTGAGATTGACCATTTAACATACCACGCGCTGTTCGCCATAGTGGTTTTAGAGATTCATAGCGAGCACAGGGATCGCCGACTGACTTGCTACGGTTGGTTGATGTAGCAGTATTGGCCATACCAGCCTCCTATTAAAAATTGTGTGATTGTTTTGAGCGTACCTTTGTACCAGCCGTAACCGGAAACAAATATTCTACAGCATAACGAATTCCATCAGAAAAGTGCTCTACACCTTCTGACTTATCTATCATAGCGCTGTCTGGATTATTTTCTTTCCATACAGTACGCTCTAACGATTTAATTGTATTTTTGCATCTAGGATGAACATAAAAGTTTATATTACCATCCGCTAATTTTAACTGTCTGTTTACAGCAGCTACAGAATCTACCATAGGTGGCGCTTTACTTCGCGCAATGGTTTCAATTCCATATGATTGTAAAATAGAGAAGTCAGTTCTACCAACAGCAGCAGAGGATTTTCTTGCTCTACCGCTAGGGTCAGGAAATGCAGACACTGGATGACCTTTGTCTATTCTCTTTCTAAGAGTCTTAGCTAACGTCTCAGTATCGGGATGCCCCTGATACTCTTCTATTATTTGTATTTGATTGCCTCTAAGTGCGAACAGAGAGGTTGCCATAATACCAACGTTAAAGTCAATAGCCGCATAAATATGCTCGCCGGGTTCAAAATCTTTTAAAGTTCGGTCTACATGTTCAGATCTATTAAAGTTATAGAACACGTTATTGCCTGATTCGTCAAAGCTTGCTTCATACTCACGCTTAAACTGAAAGTAATCAATAGTGTGCTTTGTTCTTTCAATTTCTTCAGTATCTAGATAAGGACTATTCTTGTATGTAAAATGATAAGATTTCCAATCATCGTCAACTGTTTCAAAGTTAAACATTTCATAGAAATAATCTTTACCTCTAGGAGTAGAAATAACTAAAGCTCTACCGGGGGAATTAGCACCGTATTCCTCTGCTCTTTCTTTAGACCATCGGGTTGTTATACAGGGCTGAATAATACTTTCCCAAGACTCCTTAAAAGAGCCTCCTGCGCCTTTCCAAGTAGTCACCTCATCGAGTACTGCAAAGTATTGTCCAGAACCACGAAGGCGTTCGGATGCCTCGTAAGACCATAGTTTGAGCACTACGTTATTTGGAAACCAAAAGGTTCCTGAGTGTTGTGATGACTTGTCAACGTACGCGTCCATCCCAAATTGATAAGCAATAAGGGGATAGTAAATGTCAACAGTTTGTTGGTAAGTAGGTGCAATTAAGCAGACGTTTTTATTAGGAACTTCTGGGGGAAGTTGACATAGCTCTTGAACTGCTAATACTGCTGCACAAGCAGCGAGGTAGGACTTACCGAAACCTCGAGATGCACAAACAGCAGCATATCTGGCTGATTGGTCTACAAACAGATCTTGAATGATCTGAGATTGACCTTCGTGAAGCGTAATACCGCTCATGTTAATCTCCGTATTAATTGTCTGAAGAAAAGTTTAACTCTTCCCCATTTTGTTTTAGTATCTTTAATATCTTTAGATATACCTTTATAACCTAATTTTACGTATTCTTTTTTAGTATACCATAAAAAGTTTTTGTTGTTGTACTTGGGTAATATTTTATCGGCTTCGATTAGCCGTTTTGTTTCTATTTCCATCCCTACATAACAGTCTCTTAAAAGAAACCCACCATTGCCATCAGA
>Ga0070746_10000731_pt1 | contig 19691 bp, 9 predicted proteins | sample VirMetDEL_Mar_21_FD_77016 | JGI IMG/M metagenome (GOLD analysis project Ga0070746, IMG submission 77016) | Aqueous microbial communities from the Delaware River and Bay under freshwater to marine salinity gradient to study organic matter... | ecosystem: Environmental > Aquatic > Marine > Coastal...
GAAGCTAATTACGAGTGTAAGTCAGCTTGTCCGTACTTATTGTAATTCTGAGTTTGATACTTATGCAACTTCACCAGGATATACGGAGCTATTTGATATTCAATGGGACACTTATACTGTTCAGCTAAAATATAGCCCTGTTATTAGTATAACAAATGTATATGAGAGATCAGGTCAAGCTTCTGATTATATTGAGCTTTTTTCTAATGGAGGAGGAACTCCTCCAGAATACTCGTGGTATTTAGATGCGACATCAGATTCTATTTTCCGAACTCAAGAGAGTGGAAAGTATAAAAACTGGCCTCACGGAGTGGGAGCAGTAAAAGTCACTTATTTAGCGGGATATGTTTCGGTACCCGTTGATTTAGAGCTTGCTGTTGCTGATATTATTACTTACTATCATAAAGACGAACAGAAAGAAAGACAAAGCATTGGTTCAGCTAGTAGAGAGGGGGCGGGAAGCTCTGCAATTCGTAATGATCCTGGATTTCCAGATCACATACGAAGAGTTTTAGATATGTATAGAATTGCATGAGTAAGAGATTTTTAGATAAGCTATTAAAAGAAACTATAAAAGAGCTAAAAAAGCCAGCTAATGACCCGAAGAAAGGGTTGGGATTTAGAGAATTAGAATCAGACGTAAAAGTTCATAGAATAAGTGCCTCTGTAAATGGAGTAAAAAACCAGGTTTATATTCAGCTTCAAGAGCAAGGTATACCTGCAAAACAAATCAATCACCCTCAGATGAGAAATGTGATTGATACTTATGTTCCAAACTTTGTAGAAGCAATTTATAACTCGGCAAAGAAAAACTTTGATAAGAATCCTTCTTCTAGCAATACAAGAGTAAAAGGTAATAAAAGCGCTTGGAGCGTAACTATATTAGAAGGAGATTATGGCTATAGTCTAGCAAGGAGAGAGGTTGGGCATTTATCTGTTTTTGAAACTATTAGAACCCTATATTCTTCTCAAAAAAAGACATTAGTAAACAATATAAATAAAGTTCTAAGAGAAATAGCCACTTTATCCTCGGGTGAGTATAGTATAATTGGTGGAAACTTTTTAGATTTTGGTCATCGCGCCGGTTCAGCAGTTGTAGAACAGCAAAGCCAAAGAGCTAGAGATACTTTCCAATCTACAATTAGATACAGAAATGAAACTAGGGAAGATAAAATAACCGATAAAGATTTAAAAAATCTGGGTTTAAAAGTATTTTTTAGAAAGAAAGGAACTTTAGAAAAGGATACTGTAGAAATCGGTATAGAGGCGTCATCAATAAATAGAGGTAAAAAATCAGAGTTGGAATTAAAAGCTAATCTAATTGAACAATTAGAAAAGGCTATAGTAAAATTAAATAAAGCAAAAAGCTTTACCGATAGAAAAGGCTCTGACACCAGAATAGAAATAGAAGCTAAAAAAGTTGTAAAAAGATTTGACCAGGGTATAAAAAAAGGCAAGAATGTAAAAGTAGTAAGTAAAGACTTTAAACCCAAACTGTCTAACAGTACATCGGTTAAAAAAATAAAACGTAAAGCTACACAAGGTACTGTAACTAAAGCGAAACTATCTTCTTTAGGATTAAAAAAAGCAACGTTAAAGAAAGGTTCTTCTGGTAGTAATATTTCTGTAATAGCTTTAATTAACCAAAAATTACCTCAAACAGTTAAAGAAAATATGGGAGCGCCCGGATTAGAAAATAGATCAGGGAAATTTGCCTCAAGTGTTAGAGCTACAGATATTAGTACTACGGCACAAGGGTTTCCGAGTATTGGGTATTCTTACGATAAAAACCCTTATCAAATATTTGAACAGGGTGCAGGTAAGTTTCCTTGGGCTTCTAGAGATAGAGACCCAAGAAGAGTTATAGATTTGTCTATTCGACAAATTGCGGCGCAACTTCTAACTGGACGTTTTTACACTAGGAGAGTATAATGGCTACAAGAGACTATAGTTCTAGAAGAATGGCCATTGTAAAAGCTATGGAGGATAAGTTAAAGTTAATTAATGGGAACTTCCCTTATAGAACAAACCTATATAACAATGTTCTTCCTCGGTTAAAGTTTTGGGACGAAGTAGAAGATTTTCCTGCAGTTCATGTGTCTGCAGGATCAGAAACAAGACAGTATCAGGGTGGAGGATATAAAGACAGATTTCTAACTGTCACTCTTCGAGTATATGTTCAAGAAGAAAACGCTGTTTTCGCTCTTGAAAAATTATTTGAAGATATAGAAACAGTTTTAGAAGATAACGCAGATCTTCCTTATATAGATCAAGATGGCAATACTCAACGTGTTCAGCAGATAACAATCTTGAGCTTGGATACGGATGAAGGAGCCCTTGAACCTTTAGCGGTTGGGGAAATTATCTGCGAAGTTCGATACTAACCTTATTAGGTTAAGATGAGAAGGCATACTTCTCTTCGGAGAAACATAAAATGGCATTACAATTTACAAGAAATGCAGGAGTCTATATAGAACTTACCAATGCAGTTACAGGGGCACCTAAAGCTCACTGGAAGTTATCAGTTCTTGATGGTTTTTCATTTACTCAATCAATCAATTCATCTGAGATTACAATTAACGAAGCAGGTGCAACTTCACGACGAGCAAGATTGCTCTTTAATGATAGCCTTGCCCCAGTTGAATGGTCTCTAAGCACTTACGCTAGACCCTTCTTAGACACCGCCCCTGCAATTTGTAGAGCACCAGAAGATGTTTTATGGGCAATGGCTTTGGGAGCAAATGACTATGCTACTAATCCTACTACAGGGCAGTTTTCAAATACAGCATTAAATCCAGATGTTCCTGTAAATGGAAACGATGCAGTCGGAACGGCTGCACCTACAGCATCTACAAATATTTTTAATTTAAATGGTTCAAATGTGTCTTCTTTTGGGGATAACTGGAATATGTATTTTGCTTTTGAGGATGGTACTAATACGCAATATTATAAACTGACTTCAGCAGTTGTAAATTCTGTTTCAATGGATTTTGATATTGATGGTATTGCAACTATTTCTTGGAGCGGTTTTGCAAAAGAGCTTGGGGACGAAGGAGTAGTTCAACCAGGTTTTATTAAAACCGCAGCCAACAGAACTCAATACACAGTAACTGGAGTTACTGGAAGTGGAGCAACTCCTAATGTGGTAACAGCTTTAACTGCCAACACGACAGGATTAGAAATAGGAAGTCGCATTTTTGTAGAGGGAAATGGCTCATATGATACACCAGCTGCAGGAGCTGTTATTACGGCTGTAGTAACAGATACTTCTTTTAGTTATGAAATTACTACTAATACCGCTACAGGCGATGATGCTACAGGAACTTTTGGTTTAACAAATGCTGATATTAAAACAGATAATCCTGAAGAAAGCGGATTGACTTCTACCACAAATTTTATTAGAAACCGTATCTCAACTGTAGATTTACAGAGAACAGATGAAGGCCCGACAACTTATAGTTTAGTTCTTACTGGTGGTAGTTTCACTTTAGAAAATAATATTAATTATCTTACTCCGGAAGAACTGGGTGTTGTAAACGCACCTCTTGCTAATATTACAGGAGCTCGATCTATATCAGGTACTATGAATTGCTACTTAGACAACGGGGCGGGAGATTTATCGGGACAACTATTTGCTGACCTAGTAGCAGATACAGATACTATTAGAAATGTGTTTAATATGCAATTACAAATGGGCGGTAAAGATGCTGGTACACCAAGAGTTTATTTGGATCTTCCCACCGCTCACCTTGAAATCCCTACAATTAACGTTGAAGATCTTTTGACTCTTGAGATTAATTTCCACGGTCAAGTATCCGGAGGGGATGTAGATAATACCAACGAAGCAACTATTATATATAACGTATAATAAGAGGAGAAACATAAAATGGCATTACAATTTACAAGAAATGCATCCGTATTTGTAGAGTTGGAGGGGGTCCAAACCTGGAAATTGTCAGTTCTTGATGGTTTTTCCTTTACTCAATCAATCAATTCTTCTGAAATCACAATTAATGAAGCAGGTTCTACGTCTCGTAGAGCCCGCTTACTTTTCAATGATAGTCTCGCTCCTGTTGAGTGGTCTTTAAGTACTTATGCTCGTCCTTTTGAAGAAAACTCTTCTCAAGTAAGATGTCCGGAAGAACCTCTCTGGGCAATGATGCTTGGTGCAAATGCATACTCGTCAGGAGTTTTTTCCAGAAGTACCTTTACAGCAGTCACTGGGATAGATGTTCATACAGCTACTCTACAGGCGAACGGTCCAGAGTATGAAATTACTACCCAAGGTACGACTAATTGGACCAGTATCGGAGCTCTTTCCGACGTAGTAGGGACTAAGTTTATTTACAACGGTGAACCTATTACAGGGGCTGGGGGTGAAGTAACAGAAACAGCTGCAATAAATACTCTTACAAATGATGGAGATGAAAATCCTGGGGATGAGAATATCTTTAATCTTTCTAAGTCGAATGTTTCCTCTTTTTCTGACGGTTGGAATATGTACTTTGCTTTTGAAGATGGTAGCAATACTCAGTATTACAAGCTAGCTTCCGCAGTTGTAAATTCGGTTTCTATTGACTTTGATATTGATGGTATTGCAACTATTTCTTGGAGCGGTTTCGCTAAAAATCTTACGGACGAAGGAACAGACAAAACTCTTATCTCAGGAACTCCACTAGCTTCTCCCAGAGAAGAAGGGCTTACTTCCACTACTAACTTTATTCGTAATCGTGTTTCTACAGTAGATTTGTCAAGAATTGATAAATTTATAGGAAATGTTGATCCTCTATTAAATGAAGCGAGTAGTCCAGCTTCTGACATTCGTGACGTATATCAACTTGTTCTTACTGGAGGTAGTTTTACTATTGAAAATAATATTAATTATCTTACTCCAGAAGAGTTAGGTGTTGTAAATGCACCTCTTGCTAATATCACTGGAGCACGCTCAGTTTCAGGATCTCTTACTTGTTATCTTGATAATGATAAAACAAATAGTAAGTCCGGAGAACTTTTTGCAGACTTAGTAAGTGATACTGATACTATTAGAAATGTGTTTGATATGGCAGTAAACATTGGGGGTGTCGCAGAAAGCACTCCTCGCCTAGTGTTTGACCTTCCTACAGCGCACCTTGAAATTCCAACAATTAATGTTGAAGACCTTCTTACTCTGGAAGTGAACTTTCATGGACAGGTACAGGGGGGTGACGTAGATTTGGCAAATGAAGCAACTATTCGATATAAAGCATAAGAAAAATAGTTCTTGACAATTAGATGGTTGTTTTGTATAATTACTGAAGATGAGGGGGAGAATTTCCCCCCTTTTTCTTCATTTAGAAGGAGAAAATATAGGAGAGTTCGGTGGCAAGGTTTGAGTTTCGTAGAGAAGGCCGAGTGTGGTTAGAGCATGAAGGCGTTTATTACTTACTACATACAACAAAAGATGTCACTTTTAGCCAAACTTTTCAAGAAACTGGAATTAGAAGAAAAACTCTTCACAGTTCTTTTCTTAAAAATAATAATACTTTTGCGGAAGGTTCATCAATAACTTCAGCAAATCCTGCAGATTTCTCTTTTACTATTTATATGATAGATGGAGAAACTAGCACACATCAACATAAGCCCTTAGATTTATTGTTAAATACAATTTCAACGGTCGAAGGAATAGACAGTTTTAATCTATATTTTGTATATTCGGATTATAGTCCAGAAGCATATTATAAAATAGAAAAATGTGTATTTACTTCAGGGTCGTTTAATATACCAAGAAATGGTTTAATGACAGTTAACCTGTCAGGAACAGGGAAAAAACTGACTAGAGAAGAAAGTTCTTTTGGCCAGTCTCAATCTGTTCACTATATTCAAAATCCTTCTTTTGCGATATCAAAAGAATTCGATATTGAATTTAAACCTTTATTTTCTTATAGTAAACAAGATAGAATCTTAGGCGCGTCAATAGAAGTTCAAAATGCTATTAATTGGACACCTAATAAAACTATCCAGGAGTCCTCCTCTGTTTTTAATGAAACTAATACTATTTTTCCTAATAACTATACTTTACAGACTAGAAATATAGGAGGAAGTATACGACAGTACACTGATACAGAAGTGACTAACTCTGGGCTAACTCAAAATTATATACAATCTTGGAGAGATATGGATATTCGTATTTCTGCAGGAATAGCGTCTAATAATTTTCAGCTTTCTGCAACTTTTCCAAACGCTCGTTTTACAACGAGAACAAATTTTGGCGAAGTTTTTACTCAGAATTACGATTTTCGAGCAATCGAAGATACCTCAACATTTATATATTAACAGGAGATTTAATGAAATTAAAAGAATTAATGGTCGATACTAAGTCAGCTTGGCTTGATTTTCCAGGAGCTCCAGGATTTAAAATCCAGGTAGCAAATTTGTCTAGAAAAGAACTTGTAGCCTTAAGGAAGAGATGTACAGCGCAAAAGTTCGATAGAAAAACTAGACAGATGATCGAAGACCTAGATGAAGATAAGTTTGTAGTTGAGTTTAGTAAGGCAACTATAAAAGGCTGGGAAGGTTTTAAATTAAAATACCTTGAAGATTTACTTCTGGTAGATTTAAAAAACCAAAACCCTGAAGAAGAATTACCGTATGACCAAGAACAAGCCGAAGTATTAATTCAAAACTCTACAGAGTTTGATAACTGGATAAACGAGGTGGTCTTTGACCTTGCCAACTTTCGCAGAGGGGGAGCTGGAGACCCTTTGGACCAGACTGGAGACTTGGCAATCTCATAATGATTCTGGCATGTCTAAGGAACGATACTTGGATATGCAGGAACAATTAGGTCGTGAAGTAGATGTAGAAAAATGCCCCCCAGGGATTGAAGACTTTCCTGAAATAGTAATAGACGCAATACAAATTTTTAATCTTTTAGGGGATAGAGTTTATCCGGAGGTGGGTTATACCGGAAAAGATTATACTAACTTAACTTTTTTATGTGACATATTTAAAATAGAGGAACAGGATAAAGAACTCCTCTATTCTATATTGGTGAGACTTGATGCTCATGCAATTAAAAAATCACAAGAAAAAATAAAACGAGAGTATGATAAAATAAAGAGCAAAAATCGTGGCCGATAGCAGTGTAACTTTAGAAGTAATATTAGAAGGTAAAAACTTAAAAATAGTCCAGAAAAATGTGGACAAGGTTACTTCGTCTGTAAATAAAGCATCTAAAGCCACTGAAAATTTATCTAATAGAAGTAATAGTTACAATAAAGGTCAGAAAGGAGTTGCTCAAGCAACTTCCAATAGTACCAAAGCTTTTTCTAAAATGCGTAGCGAGATTGGAGGAGGTTCCTCTGGTCTTGTGGGAGCCTATGCAACTTTAGCTGCAAACTTATTCGCAGCTACCGCAGCTTTTAACGCTCTTCGTGCCTCATCAAAGGTTGAAGAATTAGCTAGAGGTTTAGAGCTAGTGGGTATTAATGCGGGAAGAAATTTACCAAAAGTAGCTGAAGGTCTTCGTGAAATAACTAATAATGCTATCTCTACGGAGCAAGCTTTAAGAACTGCAGCTATTGCAACTAGTGCTAATTTTTCAGATGACCAACTACAAAGACTTACGAAAGTAGCTAAAGGAGCTTCGTTAGCTTTAGGCAGAGATTTGGGAGACGCTTTAGATCGTTTAGTACGGGGTACTGCAAAACTAGAACCTGAAATACTAGACGAATTAGGTATATTTGTAAGATTAGATGATGCTGTAGCTGCATATGCCATTACTCTAGGAAAAACTTCTGAGCAATTAACAGACTTTGAAAGAAGACAAGCTTTTTTAAATACGGCAGTAGAAAAAGGTGAAGAAAGATTTTCGGCTTTGGCTGATGAATTAGACACTAATCCTTATGATAAGCTTGGGGCCTCTTTCGCTAATTTAACAAAAACAATTGTAACTTCTTTGAATAACGGGATACTTCCTGTAATAAACTATTTATCTAATAATTTAACAGCCTTAGGAGGTTCTTTATTAGTAGTAGGTAGTGGAGTAGCGAAACAAGTAGCGAGTACTTTTGTATCTACAGCAGCAAGCGCATCTGAAGCAGCATCAGCGTTACAGGAACAAAATAAAGAATTACGATCAAACTTAGAAACTACGGATAAGTTGCCTGCAAAGTATTTATCCGTAAATGAGAAAATCAAAGCTGGAACAGCTAGTATACAGGACTACAAAACAGGACTTACAAGTTTAGATGATTCTGTTCAAACCCACACTCGGCAATTAAATAAATGGGAAACGGAAGGCAAAAAAACAACAGAACAACTCGATGAAAAAAGGCAAAAACTATCAAACGTAAAGAATACTTATGGAAATCTTAGAAAAGAACTAATAGTAACTACTGCTGCTCAAGCTAATTTCACAAAGGCCCAGGCTTTAGGAGCCATTCAAAATTTCCAACTTCTAACAGGACTGAAACTTAGCTATGAAGCTGTAAAAATTTATGCTTCCGGCACATGGGCTGCTGCAAAAGGAGCTGGAGCGTTAACGATAGCTAACTCAATTTTAAAAATATCTTTTTTTGGTTTGGGTGTTGTTGTAGCAGGTGTATTCACAACTCTTCTTACGCTACTCCCTGTTATAGGCTTAATTATAGCTTTTGGGCCTCAGTTATTAGACTGGGCAAAAAATAAGTTTTTTCCGGAATCAGTTATTAGGGAAAATACAGAAAATCTTCTTAAGAATCTAGATATAATAGATGAAGCAGTTGATAGACAGACAAAAAATCAAGAAAAAGCTTTAAAGGACGCAGCAGGAACGGCTAAATCAATTTCAGGATTGTTAACAGAAATTACTAATAATGTAACCGAAGCGGCAGAATTAGATGCCGCGGCCAGTAAAAAAAGGCAAGAAGAGATAGACAGAGAAACAGAAGCTCTTAATAAATTATTACAAATAGAAAGAGAGAGAGCTGCGGAAAAAATGTATGATCCAACTCAAATAGGACGTATTGAGGAAATAGACAGGAGAAGAGAAAGAATAAAAGAGTTGAGTGCCGAAGAAAAAGATGCTAGCATTGCTAGAAAAACTCAAATTGAGTCCATAACTTTAGCTATCAAAAAATTGCAGGATAAAATAAATGATCCCTCAAAACAAGAAATAATCCCTCAATCAGTAGTAAATAAATTAAAAGAGCAAAGAGAAGCACTACTGGATAATACAATTACCTTGGAACAATTTCAAAAAAACATAGAAGAAATTAAAACACCTTTTATACAATTAGAAGAGTCTATAGAAGCTGTAGGCACAAAAAGTTCAGAGTTTAATAAAGAGCTAAATAAAATTTCAGCTAAAACTAACACTCCTTATGATGCTTTAATAAATAAAGCTGTAGAGCTACAAAATGAACTTCAAGCGGTTACAGATCGTGCCGCCATACTAAACGGAGTTGTTACAGATGGAGCCGCTGCTGCTCAAGCTAATCAAAATTTAAATAGCGCAGGTTTTGCGAATAAAGACGAGTTAGATGCTTACATCTCTTCTATGCAAACTATACGTACAAAATATTTAGAATTTCCTGGTATAATTAAAAAACAAGAAGTCGCTTTAGCAAGAATAAGTAAAATTGGAAAAGAAGATTCTAACTTACTAAAAGAACAACTTAGGCAAGAAGTCGAGCTGTTAAATACTAAAAAAGCGCAGCTAGATAATGAAGAAAATTTTATAAATACAGCTATTAAAAATGGCGAGGCAAGCGATGAACAAGTTGCTAGATTGGTTAATTTAGGCAACGAAAGATTAAAAATAGAAGAGCAATTATTAGATAGAAGAACTCACGCCACACAAATTCTTCAAGCTGAGCTTAAGGATGAAGAGAGATTACTTAAAATAAGAAACAAAATACTCAAAAATAATATAGAAACGCAAAAACTGAAATTAAAAAACGCCTCTATAGATAGAGAGATTGCTGCAGCAAAAGCTGGTCGTAACGGTTTTACCGCTAAAGAAGAACTAGCATTTTTTCAGAGTCAGAAAAAAATTAAACAAGATATTATAGAAAAAGAATTTGACATTAAATCTAAGATTAATCTTTTTGAGATAAATAGACAACGAATAGAATTGAACTTGCTTCAAGTAAGAGCAGAACTATCAAACCAAGAGCTTTCTAATTATAAAGAAATGTCCGAGATGCTTGATGAACAATTCTCTTCACAGAATCAGATGAATGCTGAAAATGCTATAAATGCTTTTAAAGTATTAGATTTAGAAGAAGAGTTATTAAAGAAAAAAGCAAAGCAAGCTAACGAAAGGTCTAAAACAGTTAAAAAACTTAAATCCGATCCTAAAGCTGATGCTGAAGCAAGGAGAGAGGAATACCTTGACATAATAGCGGACGCAAAATTAGCTCTTAGTGATATTATGGATGAGTTTAGAAAGTCGTCAGATGAGCTTACGAGTATCATGCAGCTCAGTCTTCAACAAATGCTTCCTTTCATCCAGAGTTTGACAGATGTCCTAACAGTAGCTTTCCAACCTTTATTAGATATACTCGAAGGCTTGGGTCCTGATGGCAAATATATTTCTTCAATGGTTGAGGGAACTCTTCAAATGAGCCAAGCCTTTCAAGATTTCGTCAGCGGAACAGAGTTAACAGATAAATTAGGCGCAATCGCCAGTGTACTAGGTGCCATAGGTAGTATCGCCAAAGCAGGCGCAGACGCTCGAGTCGCTGGAATAGACAGAGAGATAGAGGCAGAAAGAAAAAGGGATGGACAATCAGAAGCTTCACTTAAAAAAATATCATCTTTAGAAGCGCGTAAGGAAAAAGAAAAGAAAAAAGCATTTGAAACAAATAAAAAAATAGCAATGGCTCAAGCAAGTATAGCAACCTTAGTGGCGGCGATGGAAGCATATAAAGCCTTATCAGGTATTCCCTTTGTTGGCCCAGCTCTAGCAGCAGCAGCAGCGGGGGCAATAACAGCCGTAGGACTTAAAACTGTCTCTTTAATTGCATCTCAAAGCTATCAAGGAGGAGGTTCTGCCTCGGCAGGACAAGCTCGAGAAATAAGTGTTGGACAAACCTCAAATAGAATAGACGTCTCACAACGGGCAACGGGCGAAGAACTTTCTACCCTTCGAGGAGGCAATGTTTCAGACATTCAAGGTAAACCACCTACTCCTGCATTTATGGGCGCAAAATATAGAGCTCAGGGGGGTCCAACAGCCGGGTACGTAGTTGGAGAGCAGGGTCCAGAGCTTTTTGTTCCTGAAACTCCTGGGAGAATAATTCCAAACGATGAAATGGTTCGACAATCTCAGCCCATGAATATAAATTTCAATGTTCAAGCGATTGATGCTTCAAGCTTTAATGATGCACTCACTACTCAGCGTGGAAATATTATTTCAATGATTCGAGAAGCCGCCAATACCTATGGAGAACCTTTTCTCGAAGGAGTAAATGATTCAGCAATTAATGCCGGTGGAGGTAAAATTTAATGGCTTATATGAATATATTACCAGATCCTGATCGAAAGATTCTTCCTTCAGGAAAACAAAACAATAGTACTGGAACGGCTGGTCCCGGTTTTGCTTCTGTTAAATTTATATCTAATCAACCTACAATGATGTCCCGTACAAATGGAGGACGTGTAGTTACTCGTTCTCAAGCAACTCAATATTGGTCTATTAATATTTCTTATAATCCATTAACTAGGGAAGAGTTTGAACCTATTAGCAATTTTCTCTTTTCAAGACAAGGAAGACTCTCCCCGTTTTTTGTAGTTCTTCCTCAGTATACAAACCCTCAAGACTCTACTTTTTCGACATATATTGCATCAAATACAATTTCTATAGATGGTTCAGCAAATTCTGGAGCTACAGACATGAAAATTGATGGTTTATCAGGATCGAGCGGTAGTCCTGCCCCTGGAGATATGTTTACAATCACAGATTCTACAAACTCAAATCATGTGAAAGCCTATATGGTTACTAGAGTAGAGACAAATTCAGACTACGATACTACTCAACCAGCAACCGATGAGAGAATTATTCATTTTAATCCCTCTCTTACTTATTTTGTACCTGACAATGCAATCATAAATTTTTCATCGCCTAAAATTCGAGTAGTTCCTAAGAACAATGCTCAGGAATATTCTCTAGGGACTGAAAATCTTTATGAGTTTACCTTGTCTTTAGAGGAGGCTTTACCTTAAATGGCAAAATTAGATTCTAATCCGATTCTTTCTTTACATTTGGACGAAAATCGTCCATTTACTTATGCACATCTCGTAAAATTTGAACGCCCCTTAAAGGAGTGGAATGCACCAAATTTGGAAGTTCTATATAGTGAAAAATTTACTAGATATGCTTACATAACTGATGCTTCTTATGCGATTAACTTTGACGATGGATCTACATACGAAGAGTCAGGGTCTGTAATTAATAATGGTCCTCAAACCTATCACGCAAATAAATTAACTAGAGTTTCCCCAGTTCAAGATTCCTCTGAAAATAAAATCTCAAATTTTACTATCAATGTTTCCGCAAACTCTTTAGATGCAGCCTTATATTCTCAGTCTCTTACTTTTTCAATATCTAATGGCGATTATTTAATTACTGCTGAAGAAAGTTTAAGCGATGTTGGTTTTATGGAGGGAGATTTAATTCGTTTAAAAGCTACCCCAGCCAGCGAAGGAACTGCAGATTTTAGCCTCCAACGGTTTCGAATTAATTCTTTTCGTAACGAAGGAAAAACTATAAAAGTAGAGGAAGAAACTTTCCCTTTTAGTACATGGACAGAAACGGGAGAGACTTACGATATTCTTCAAGCCAGTACAGAAATTACTGCACTCACTTTTTCGCAAAAATCCGCAAATTTTGTTAATCGGCAAGTATCTGTATTTAAAGCTTTCTTTTACGATGATGAGCCCGATATATTTATCGGAGCTCCTGTACTTTTATTTAGTGGTATTATTGCTACCGCAAATTATAAAGAAAATCCAAACGGCACATCAGAATTTTCCTGGGTATGTAAAAGTCATTGGGGAGATTTTCAACAAATTCGAGGACGATTAGGTTCTGATGATTATCATAGAGCCTTAAATAGAAATGGTAAACCTAATCCTGACGCTACAATTAAACCTGAGTACGCTTCGGATATGGGCTTTCAACATTCAAATAATGCTGTAAATGTAGTTGCAATCTATACTACTACAGAAGAAAGATATAGAGAAGTATGGAGAAATAAGTTTCTCGGCACTAAAAAGTTAGAGAAATATGAGGTAGAAATAGAAAATGAAGTTGACTTAAGATTTAATCTAAATGCTAACTATATTCCAGTTATTTACGGTGTTCGTCGTGTTGGAGGAAATCCAATATTCGCAGACTTAGAAAATAATAACCAAGCAGATACATTATATCTTGCAGAAACTCTTTCAGAAGGGCCAATCCAAAGTATTCTAAATATTTATATAGATGACCAGCCTTTGGTATGTATATCCGAACAAGATTTTAATGTTAGAAATCCTTCAGGATCGGATTATTCTGGAGATGTTGTAGATATTGCTTGTTATGGCAGAGCAGATAGAGGGGATGTACTTTTAGGAGAATATACTGTTGATCCCTCAATATATATACAAGACGGATCTCAAAATATTGACATAGAAGATTACGAGGCTATAGATGCACAGGCCCAAGCTAATATTGCGGGAGCGCAGCTGGCAGCGGCAGCGGTCTATAACCCTGAAAGCTCAGTCGTTATTGTCAAAAATGACTCTTATAATCAATTAGTAAACGGACTTTATAATTTAGGAGTTCCTGTAGGTAGTAAAGGCATTGTGCACGATTATGGTATTCAAATTACCAAACCCTCTAATACAATTATAGAATTTAAAGCCGGATTAGAAGATCAATATGCCTCTTCTAGACTTTCCAATGTAGCAAGTACGACAAAATTTAAACTTCAAAATGATTATTTCGGTTCTGCCCCTGCTACTAACTATTGGGGAGCAAACCATAAACTTCTAGACACAGCTTATGTAGTTACTAGACATAAGATTACCCCCGATCAAACTACAGTACCAGATTTAGACTATGTAATAAAAGGAAAACTAGTAGAATCTTATAATTATGATGGTAGTTATGGCCATATAGGAACAGGAGAGAATCAAAGTAATTTCTCTCTAGGTGAATTAGTAACCATTAAAAAGTTTTCTGATAATTCTATTCTTTCCTCAAATGCTCAAATTATTGATAAGTGGTTATATGAAGATGGCAAAGGAAATGCAAATTATAGATTCCGATGGGATTTAACAGCAGCACAAGAAATTTCACTGCAACAAGCCAAAAAGTTTTATATGGAAGATGGTTCAGGAAATACTTGGACTATGTCAACCTATGATTACAAAGAAGGAAATTCAACTTTTACCGTAGAACTTAAGTTAGAAGACGAAATTACAACTATTAATTCCAGTGGTTCTTCTGCGATTAATGCAACTACAAGTACTAGTAATGTTATCACAGCTCAAAACGCTACAGGCATAACCAGAAGTTCCATTGTTACTGATCGAGATATTCCCGTAAATTTAAATGGAAATGACGCTGCAAATCCAAAAAGTCCTCCCTTTCAAAGAAATCCTGTAACTACTACTACTACAGTGACAGACCCTGGCGATGGAAGTACAACACTCAACGATACTCCTACAAACAATATTACTACTGTAACTAGCAATAATAGTACTACTACTTTTATAACTGTAAAAAACCAAATTAAACTTTCTACTGATGGAAGTCCAAGTGCCGTCGATGATGCTTATAATGGAAAAGGCGTATTAATTAGGAAAAATGATTACAATGGGAATATCGTAGAAACTTTTAAGTTAGTTAAGGATTATGACGGTGCTACTAGAATTTTAACCTTTACCACTGATCTAGCCGAAGGAGAAGTACCTGCTGCCGGAGATGAAGTATTAATATACGGGAACGAAGAAGGTAGGGATATTCGTCCGACAACAAATTTCGCACTTATCTTACTAGACTACATCAAAAATAAGCGTTATGGTGCTGGGCTTTCTGAGGACAAATTAAATTTAAATAGTTTTTTACAGTCTGCACGGGTTTGTGATACTCAATCGGACATTACTTTAACCGCTAGTACTACTTCTTCTATTTCTGTTGGGGACAAGTTTAAGTACGATCCTGCGGGGGGATTTAAGTGGCAAGGAACTATTAAAGAAGTTACTAATATTTCCGGAAATGACTATAAGATTATATTCACAGACTGTATAGGAAAACTTACAAAAAAGATAAATCCTTCTCGAACTTTTTTAACAGACGACATTATTTGGTCTCCTGATGGAGGACTCTCTATAGAAGGAGGTTCTTCAATTTCTAGTTTCGATATTACGAGAGTAGGGAGTGCAGCAAGTCTTACAATCTCTTCCCCTACTTCCGGAAACGTTCTAGAATATTCTTTATATGATTCTGACTTTATAGAATATTGGAAATATCTTGGGTGGGACTCATACGACCAACGATGGGCTACCCGCCACCAAGGAAATCTGTCAATAGATACCTCTCAGCCTGTGTTTGATGTTATCGGAGGTATTCTTGATCATTTTAACGGAATTCTTGCTTTCGAAGACGGTAAATTTACCCTTTCTGTGGAAACTAGAAGGGATGCTGACAAAGAACTTTTTTGGAATTTTCAAAACTCTTCTGAAAATTGGGGTGTAAACGCACAAGCGTCGATTATCGAAGAAGAAGAATACATAACCTTAACCTCAAGCGGCGTTGATCCTGTTTTTAGAAAATCTGGTCTTTCTTTTAAAGGGTCTGAAAATTTAATTATTCGTGCGAGAATAAGAAGAAGGGCAGGTACTGGCTGGGACGGTACTGCGTACTATACTACAGATGCTCATAATGAATCTGGGTCTTTTAACAAAAATATTTCTGACCCTACTATTTTAAATGAGTGGGTACTGGCTTCATGGGACATGTCGAATTTAACCGCAGGAGGGACTGACTGGAATGATAACTATATTACAGGAATTCGACTTGACTTAGGCAGTAGTGCTTCTGATACATTTGATATTGAATGGGTTTCTGTGGGATCTAGTATTAGGGTCGTTGAACAAGAAGATATTATAGGTTCTGTTACTATTAAAGATAATGGTCTTTCAAAAGCATATAATTCTCTCTCAGCAAGTATTCTTGACCCTCAAAATAACTTTAATAGTAGAAACGTATCCTTTTTTAACTCGGACTACCTAAAACAAGATAGAGGTATTGTTAGATCCGGAAATTTTAAATTAGAAGGGATTACGAATTATTATAACGCTCGATTAGCTGTTGAGCAAATTTTGAATAGATCAAGATTTTCTCGTCAAATTTCTTTTACTATTCGACCTATTGGCCTAGCCTTTAGTCCTGGGGAGTTAATTCGTGTCAAATATCCTAGATTCGGTTGGGGGGCAGGAAAGTATTTTAGAATACAATCCCTTACTTATCAAAATGATTGCTTAGTAAGTATTGTAGCTACCGAACATGATGACTCGATTTATTTTATTGATGCCCCTAAAGCAAGCCCATTTAATGTGCCTATGGAGGTTGATGCTGTTGTTCGTCGCCCCTCTACTCCTACAAATGTTTCTGCGACAGGAACAGGTACATCTGATGAGCAAATAAATCAAATTACTATAAGCTGGGATAATGTCTTAAACGCAAATGGATATGAAATCTGGAGGAACACTTCAAACAATGTAGGTACCGCAGTTAAAATTACCGACCAAGGTTCTACTCTAGAAAGAAACTATATAGATATTATCAATATTGATACTCGGACTACTTTTTATTATTGGGTCCGAGCTTTTACTCGTACAACAGTACAGACAACCAGATCTTCAGAACTAAGAAACTATTTTAGTGATTATAGTTCCTCGGCCCAAGGAACAACTATCGGTACTTTTAATACCGCTACTATTAATTTATACCAAAGAAATAATAGTAATTCTGTAGCACCTACAGTACCATCTAACGTTCCTATAACTTATACTTTCAGTACTGCTAATTTATCTTCAAGCCCAAACAATGGTTGGACTAATACTATACCTTCTAGCGGAGGCCCATACCTGTGGCAAATTTCTCAAGTAGTTCAAAGCATAACAGATATAGTAGAGATTAACCCATGGAATTCAGCTTCTCTACTAGCTACTGATGGCAGCAGTAATATATTTATTGATTTAGACAATGAAAATGTTACAGTTACGGCAGACGAAGATGGAAATGCTGGAACTCTTTCTATATCCTCAACAGCTGCCGTTTATTTAGGCACTGGTGTTGATAGTGGATGGACTTTTTCCGTCACTGCAGACTCTGGGATAACAGGCACTCTTGTTGGCTCAACATATACTGTAACAGCTCTTTCAGCAGGTTTTTCTAGTGGGGACGTTTTATTTGAGGCTACTAAAGCTGGCTTTCCTACTCTTTATAAAGATTTTTCAATATCTAAAGTTAATACAGGCCAAGCAGGAAGAGTTTATGATATAATTACAGACGCTACTGCTATTGGCTACAACCCTAACTCTAATACTTTTACTACAACTTCTTTTACCGCTCAAGCTATTTTAACAACGGGAAATGGAACCCCTTCTAACTATTCAGGAATATTTAAAATATATTTAGATGGAAACACTACAGCGACGTATACCAGTTCTTCGGCAGAAACTTCAACAACTTTCAGTTCTTATACCTCGAGCAACAGCAGCATTTTTATAGAGCTTTATGATAATACCGGAAGTATTCTTCTGGATGCAGAAACAGTACCCATTGTAAAAGATGGTTCTAGTTCTCCAACAGTAACTATAACTTCTAGTAGCTATACTGTTGCTTATGATGCTACGGGCTCTAATCCTTCTCCGTCAAGCATTACTTTTACTGCTACGGCTGCTGGGGGGATAAGTGATCCTTATTTTAAATTTACAGGCAATAATATTACCGATGAAACTTCTTTTACTGACGGTACAGGAGACACAGATACTTTTATATACACCCCTCCTGCGAGTTATTTTGGAACACCTCACAGTATAAGAGTCGGAGTTTCTGATGGAGACCAAGTAGAGCTAAGTTTTGATACTTTAAGTATTTCCGCTTTGCAGCCAGGAAGTCAAGGAGAATCTGCAGCAGAGCTCAGGCTGTACCAAGCACTTAGTGGTGGGGATACTATTCCTTCACCTCCTACAGGAGTAAGTTTTAACTTCTCTACGGGGGCTCTTTCCAATATTCCCTCTGGTTGGTCAGAAACTCCTTCATCTAATAGTTATGTGCAAATTGAATATGTTGCTACTGCTTTTGTGCAGGGACTAGGAACAATTTCGAATATTACTTTTAATACTCCTGTAGCTTCTATTGGAGGTAATCCTGTACAAAACTACATATTTAAGAGATCCCCCAATAATCCAGGCAAACCTTCTAATACAACTAATTTTGCTATTCCCAGTACTTGGTACGATGATATAAACAATGTCCCAGCTGGGACTGACCCTATGTGGAGTTCAGTAGGTAACTCTACGGCTACATTTAGTACGACATTAGTTTGGACTACTGTTTGGGGGGAACCAAATCAAATAGAGGGTAGAGACGGTGCGACAGTAATACTTACTAACGAAGCACACGTTCTTCCTACTAACTCTTCCGGAACGGTAGATTATACAGATTTCGGGACATCTATACAAGTGTACTTAGGTACTCAACCAGTTCCTTTTGACGGCTCCTCCCCTTACTCTAGCCCCTCTTTTAGGGTGTCCGCAGCAGTGACACAAGGAACAATCACTATAGGCACTATTAGTGGAAGCTCCAACACTGTAACAGTAGGAAACCACACTAATCAAACTACAGATTTAGCCATAATAACTTATACTATAACTGTTGTTAATTCTAAAGGAGATTCCGAAACTTATACTAAAACTCAGAGTATTTCTAAAAGTAAAGAAGGGCAGGAGGGTATAAAAAATGAAACTTTTGAAATATACTATTCTTTATCCTCTTCTTCTGCCCCCACTACTCCTTCGGCAACAAGCTATACTTTTTCTTCGGGGAGTTTTACTGGTTTAACCTCAAATTGGACCACAACTCCAGTACCTATAACCGGAGCAGCCGCAAATAATTTTTGGAAGTCTAGAGTCATAGCTAGAGAAAACTCAAACGCTGCCGGAGTATCTTCTGGGGCTAATCTTTCTTTTTCTTCCGCTGTAAGACTTTTGTCAGGCTTCGGAGATGTAGTAGATAAAAATGAAGTACAGATAAATATAGATAATCTTGTCGATAATAATAATGTTCGTACTTATGCGAGTTACGCAGGTCTAGGACTAAATTCTAGTGGCTATGTTACCGGCGGTATATGGGACGGCTCAACTTTATTTAGCTCTTCAGAAGCTTTAAATGTAAGAGGGGCTTTTAGTAATGTGGCAACTACCCCTAATTTAGATGTAGCATATGGAGGAACGGGAGAAGTTAATTCTAATACTTTTAGAAATGACAATATAACTGTTAGCCAAGGTGCCTCTGGAGTATTTACTTTAGGTAGAGGAGCATACGTTGATGATACTACTACTATCACTAAGTCTAATCTAGGGTTAAACTATGCTGATGGAGCTACAGTAGGAGCTACTTGGGGCAGTAATCTAGCAAGTCAGCCAGCCGATAATACTATTTTTAATAATAA
>Ga0070746_10000740_pt1 | contig 19600 bp, 2 predicted proteins | sample VirMetDEL_Mar_21_FD_77016 | JGI IMG/M metagenome (GOLD analysis project Ga0070746, IMG submission 77016) | Aqueous microbial communities from the Delaware River and Bay under freshwater to marine salinity gradient to study organic matter... | ecosystem: Environmental > Aquatic > Marine > Coastal...
ATAGAAGCTATATTAGTAAATATATAGACCATTGGATGCCTCAACGAAAAGCTGGTGATATGATTGAGACTATGTATGAAACACTTAGTAAATCTTATTCTAAAGCTATTTCTAGCCCTCAACTAAAAAGCTATGTAGGTTATAAAGAGATTGAAGGTCCTGATGGTAAATCTTCTTTAGCTCTAATGTCTAATGGAGATAAAGTCAATCTTAAATACGGTAACTTACCTGGAACTAAATCTTTTGCTCAATTTTTAGATGACATTAATAATATCAATTGGAATCAAGTAGGTGACTTTAAAGTATCTATTGGTTTAACTGAGGGTAATGAGTTAATAGGTGCGGAAACAATTAGTGCTGCACAGCTTTCTCCTGAAAAAATACAGGCTTTAAAAACTATGTTAAATAACATATATAGTAAAAGAGGCACTAAGTCTAAGTTAGGTACTTTTGAAATGTATTCAATTGATGCAGGTTTAGAAAAAGAAGGTTTAGCAACTATGTTAATAAAATTAACTCCTGAAATTTTAAAGGAATATCAGCAAACTACTAGAGAGGGTGAAATTACAGGAGTAGGATATTTTACAACAGAAGAGCTTAATGCAATGGCACAAGGAGGAATTGCTTTTGTAGCTCCGGATAGCTATTGGAGTAATGATTTATACCGAAGAAATAAAGTTACTCCAATTGAAGGTATTCTAAATGCTGAGCCTAATAAAAAATATATTTATACAGATCAAAACGGAGCTGGTCAAATCTTTTTAAGCAAAGGTCTTGGTGGAAGATCAGGTGATTATAATATAGATTATAGAGTAAAAGCTTTTGATCCTAATACAGGAAGAGTAGTTGAAGAGAGAAGATCAGTACCTTATTATACAGTTTTTGGTAAAAATATAGACAATCAATTTTTTCAATCTGTTGCAATTTTACAAAACACATCTGCACAAAATTTAAAGTATCTTATAGATGCTCAAAGAGCAGGTAATCAAGAATTAGTAGATTATCTTTCTAAAGAGTTTTCTGTAAATACTCCTGAAATCCAATTAAAATAATAGCTTGTTATGGCAGAAGATATTACAAACTTTGATGATCAGTTTGAAGAACAGTCTCAAATGGCTGATTTTTTAGGTCCTGCTAAAATAGGAGTAAACTTACCAAGCAATAATATTGTGGAGCAAAATCCTACTTATAGTATTAAAGATAATACTGTAGGTTCAGCACCTAATTTTGAACAATCTGCTGCTACTCAAATTAATCCTGCTAAAGCAGCGCTAGATAAAGCAATTAATTTAGCGGTAAATAATCAAGATGATACAAACTATAACAAGCCTTATATTTTTGATTCTTCTCCAGCAGCAGCTCATAAAGCAAGATATAAAGCTTATGGTCAAGAGACATTTGATAGAATAGGTTTTGATCCTATGATAGATAATGAAGCTTGGTTTAATAAAAATACAACAATTGGAGATGATGCAAAAAGATGGTTAACACATTCTGCAGCTCCAATGCTTGGTTTGGGTATACTTGCTAATCCTAAATCTTATGGTAGAATAATATCTGATTTTGACTTTGGAGCAGATCCTAATGAAGCAGAACTGTATGAAGAATATAATCAGTTAGGTTATTCTACTAAAGGTGGTGTAGGAGGATTCTTAGTAAATCTTGGTAACTCTGCATCATACAGTGCTGGTATTCTTTTAGAAGGAGCTATAGAAGGAGCTTTAATAGGGGCTGCTGTAGGTTTTGCTGAAGGAGGTGTAACTGCTATTCCCGGTGCTGCTATAGGAGGTGTTACAGGAATGTTTAAAAATTTACCAAGATTATTTGAATCTATAGGTCAAGGCGTTAAAGGATTTGCTAAAACACTTCAAACAGTTGGTAAATTACAAGATGTAAATGTAGCAAGAAATGCTTGGAAAAATGCTGGTAAAACAATGGGTAATTTTATTAATCCATTAAGTAATACTAAAAATGCATATTTACAATATATAGCTGCAAATCCTGATAACTTAACCAACTTAGCTAGAAATGCTAGAACAGCTGGAGCATTCATGCATGATATTAAAAATATTAACATGGCTCTTTCTGAAGGAAGATTAGAAGGAGGCTTTGCTGAAAATGAAATATACAAACAACTGTATAATGATTACTATGATACTTATGGTGTTGTAGCACCGGATGAAGTTCAACAAAACTTTAGAAAACAAGCTAAGGCAGGTGGTATGTTTAATACTATTGCAAATGCAGCTGTAGTATTTTATAGTAATAAAATAGCTTTCCCTTCTGTTACACAAGCTAGATTTTTAAAAGGAGTTCCTAAATTTTCTAAACGTGTAGGAAGAGTAGGTAAGAATAATATCATATACAAGCCAGGTAAAACTTTAAAAGATGACTTGTATCTAATAGAAAGAGCTAATGCTGCAAATGCTGCAAAAGCTTTTATTAGACCTGCTGTATATGGAAGAGTAGGATTAAATTATTTTAAAGCAAACTTAGTAGAAGGTTTGCAGGAAGTTACACAAGATATTTTACAAGACGCTACTAAAAACTATTATGTAAATACATATAAGAATCCAGCTGTTGGTAATTATTATTACGCAATGGGTCTTCTTAGAGATAGTTTTTATAAGTCTATGTCTGCTCAAGGTTTGGAAACATTCCTTTCTGGGTTCTTCATGGGATCTGTTTTACAAATACCAGGAAAGCTTGTAAACTTTACACAGAATCAAGTAAATAAATATAAGGATAGAGAAGCTTACGAAAAAACTAAAACTCAAAGTGATGAAGTAGCACAAGACATAGTAAATTCTTTAAATGAAATGACTAAGAACGGTAAGTTCTTTTTTGATCCTAGACTTCAAAACTATGGAGTACAGTTTACTGTTGCTAGAGATTTAGATAAGGATGATACTACATTAAAACAAATAAAAGATGGTGAGTTTGCTGCATTTCAAAAAGCAGTGTTTACAGCAATACGTACAGGGACATTTGATATGTTTTTGAAAAACTTTGCTGGATATAAAAAATATACTGCTAAAGAACTAGAAGAAGCTCTTAACTTAGAAAAAGGACAAGGTCAGTCAGCATTAGACAACATTGATAATGCTGTAAAAAATGCTAACATAATCAAGAATAGATATGACTATGCTATAGGTAAGTTTAAACAAGGACCTAATCCAGCTGATTTTGAAGATGGTTCTGCAGATCAATTAAAAGCAATAGTTTATCAAGAAGCTTTTCAAGCAGGTATTGGAAACTTTGTTTTTCTTGGAAGAGCATTTGATGATTCTTTAACAAGAGCAGAAAAGCTGTTAAGCAAGCTTGGAAAAATTGATACAATTCAAAACTCTAGATTTACAAATGCTCAGTTTTTAGTAGAACAAGGTGGTCTATTTGAAGGTACTTCAAAACTTGCTACAGAAATAGAACTTCTTAAATCAGAGACAGAGTCTCTTAAACAAACAGAAGATCCTGCTGCACAAAAACAGATACGTGATAATGAAGCTATCATAGAAGCATTAGAAGATTTTTATGCAAGACAAACTGAATTTACTCAGATTCTTTTGGGTGATAAGGTTAGTAATCAATTACTAGATGCAATAAAAGTAAAACCAGATGGTACTGTTGATGAAGATGTTGAAGCTCTTAATAAAGCAAATGCAGAATTAGTTGAAGAACTATCTGTAGCTTATAAAGATAGCTTTAACAACTTATTAAAAACTTTAGCAAGTACACAGTCTGATACAGCAGTAGCTAAACAAGAAATAGTAAGTGCTGAAGAGTTAGATGATTTGTTTACAGACCTTGTAGACATGCATGTATTAAAACATGAATCTAATGTTTTATCTAAATATGTAAGTCTTATTGCAGATCCGGGAGGTTTCTATGAGCATGTTAATAGAAACTATGACTGGATGTTAGAAGAGTATCTAAGAAGAGAAGAAACTTTTAAAGAATTAGTTAATGCTGAGTTTAAAGCTGATGCATTAAATGGAGCTCTTAATCATCTTGCAGAGCAAGGTATCTTTGTAGACTTAGATCAATTTGCAGACTATTTAGAGAATGGTACTTTACCAGAATACTTTATTGATGCAAAGAATAGAAGATATATTACAAAAGATAATATCTTCTACAATCAATATTTCAAAACATTAAAAGAAGCAAAAGATCTTTCTGAAAGAAAACCGGCAGGAGAAGCCTCTAATAATGAAGAAGTTAAAGCTAAGAAAAAAGAAGAGTATGCTGCAGAAAAAGCTAAAGAAGAAGAATTAGCTAGAAAAAAATATGAAGAAAATCTAAAGAAAGATACTGGATTTACTGAAGCAGAAATAGTAAATAATAATGAAGAAGCTAAAGCTAAAGCTCAAGAAGATTTAACCAAAGCAGAGTCTGACCTTAAAATAGTTAAAGATGGGTTAGAGACTGTAAAAACAAATGATTATGATGCTATAAATACTTTAGCAGACACCCTTGCTACAAATAACATTATATTAGATTCTAGAGCACAACAAATTATAAATGAAACTGCTAAGGATAAAGACTTTCAAAAAGCTGTTGCGCAAAAACTTAAAAAGTTAACTGAGTTAAATCCTGAGTTATCAGAAGAGGAAATAAATGTTACAGCTTACTACATAACAGCTATAGAAAAAGAATTCGCAAGTCTTTTAGATACTTTACCTAAACAGATTGAGGAGCTAAAGTTAAAGACAGAAACTGATATTATTGATCTTACAGCAGAACCTGCCTATATTGCTTATCAACAAGAGCTAGAGGCTATTGCTAAAAAATATGAAGAGTTAGAAAAAGAACTTGACAAAGCATTACCAACAGATACTACATCTATGGCAGATGTAAAAGAAATGTCTACAGACATGGAATGGGATGATCTAGATCAAGAGCTTAGAATAATCTTACAACCAAAGTTCATTCAGCATTTATCTAGCATTGGAGTATCTCCAGAACTTCAAGATCTTGATGAACCAGAGTACAATAAGATTAGAAAAAACTGGTTAGAGACTCAAGGAGAAGTAGTAAATAAATATAATGCAGATAAGAAAGCTAAAGCTGCTGAATTAAAAAAGAAGTCAGCTACAGCACCTGAGTTTGAAAAAATTGAAAATTATGATCTCAGTGAACTTACTTTGAAACAGTTAGTTAGTATTAGAGAAAATGTTCAAGAACTTGTTGATACTGGAGTTCTTAAACGTGAAAGTAAAGATAAAGATGGAAAAACAAAAACAACTACTCAAGAAGTAGGTAAAGAAGACATTGAAGCTTTTGCTAGAGATTTAGAAAAGTTAGATATCTATATAGAAAATAAAAAAATAATCCTGTAACTAGAAAACCATATCAGGCTGCTTTAGATTTATTTAAAGAAAGAATATTAGCTCGTCAAAATGAAGTTGAGGTAATTAAAGATGAAGAGGGGACTGTTGTTAGTAGAAAGCTAAAAGATAAAACAACAGAAAGACCTAGTTCATTAGCTGCTGAAATTGAACAAGAAATTCTAGAAAAAGATCCTTTTAGATACAATCAAATTGATCCTCTTCTTGAAGTATATGACACAGTTGTAGAAGATTCTCAACCAGAAGATGTTGTTTCTAATTTTATAACAGCTCTTAAAGCATATAAGTCAGCTAGAGTATATAGTGAAAAGAAAATAGAGGATATTGAAGAAGAATTAAATAAAGATTCTTCTAGAGAAAATGTAGAAAGAGTACTTATTAAGTATGCTTTTAAAGAAAGATCTGAAGCAGGAACCCAAATAGATAATCTTATTAGAGAGTTCTTAACAGTAAATACTGACGGAACTTTTAATGAGATTGCAAAACCAGAAAACATGAGCCAAGAGGCTTTTGATAATTTATTTGGTGTTACTGGTGTAATCACTAAGGTTAGAGATGGAATAATTGATGGTAAGTACTTTGTTGTTGCATCTAACTTTTTAATATTTGATGAAAACTTAAGAGATTCTGGTGTGGCCGGAGAAATAGATTTGCTCACCATTAAAGTAGATGAAGAAACAGGAGAGTTTAGTTTTAGAATTGTAGATATTAAAACAGGAAAAGAAGACAACTGGAAGCAATGGGGACAAGGAACTCTTGGAGATAAGAAAGTTAATTACAGTGCTCAACAATCTATTTATGCAAATCTTATCTACAACATGACTGGTATAGAACCTGAGATAGCTCTTATACCAATAGCCTTAGATGTTACATTAGATGGAGAGATCAGATCAGCAAAGCTTTCTAATGTATTAGATAAACAAAACAAAGAAAGAAAAGATGCGGATAAAGAACCTCTTGACACTTTGGAGTTAGAGTACCTTAAAGAAGTAGAAGCTAAAGGTATAGTTAAGATAAAGCCTGAGTTCAAAGAAGAAGATGATGATACAAAAGAAGATCCAAATACAGAAGCTGAAAAAGTATTGCACACTCTTGACAAGTACTTAGGCAAGAAAGTAATTTATCAAGGACAAGAGGGTATCCTTACTCTTAATGAAGATGGTACATATACTGTAGAAACTACAACTCCTGCTTCTACAGATGCTAAAGCTGGTTTAGAAAGAAAAATTACAAAGGTAATATCTTCAGAAACTGTAGAAAAAGGAAGTAGAAAAGGTCAAACAAGGACTGTAACTCAAACTAATTCTATTGAAGAAGTAGAAGGAACAAAAGTAAGTGTAACAGAGTATGAAGCAAAACTTGGAGATACTACAGTTGCATTGGGAGGTAGAAGAATGACTTTTAAAGAATTTAAAGAAGAATTTCCATTAGATGAAGATTATGAAGAAATATTAGGAGATTCGCCAAATTTAAATGATGATACAATAATTACAGTAAAAAAAGTAAACAGAACTCCTTCTAACTCAAGGTTTAAGACTGTTGTAAGTATTTATATCCCTGTATTTGGGGGTAAAATGGATATATCAATTAAAGAAAATGATGCTAAATATGATGCAGAACTAGCTGCTTTACAAGGTAAACCTCAGGTTCAACAACCAGTAGGTGAGGTTAAAGAAGGAGTAGAAGAACTATTTGATTCTAATCCTGAATTAGCTAGTATTGGAACACCACAACAGTATTCAGCATACTTAGATACTATATTTCCTGATAGTAAAGTAAAAGATATTGTTTATCACGTTAATAAAACCGGGACTATATCCATAATAGATAATAAAGCTTTTTATTCTACAGATTTCGGTTTTTGGTTAATAGAGCTAGAAGAAATAAAAGGTAAAAGAATTCCAATTCTTTTAAACATAACTAACCCTACTATTGTTGATTCATACTATGAATTTACAGATCAAGCTAAAAAGTTTAGAGAAAGTGAATTAGGAGATGAATATGTAACTCCTGACGAAGTAAGAGAAAAAAATACTGATTCAGTAATTGGAAGAGATAGTGGTCAAGGAGCTAATGAAAAAACATATGTTACATATAAGAAAGAACAAGTTTATCAATTAGGAAGTAAACAAGATATACAAGGATTTAAAGAGTTTGCGCAGGGTACCCAACCTACTGCACAACCAGTAACAAAAATTATAGATATAACTCAGAATGGTCTTCCTGTAAAAGATGGAACATTAGTATTAGAGTCTTTAGGTGTTCAACCTTTAAGAAGAATAACTAATGTTGGACAAGTATCAGTAATTGAAGGTGAGCTTGTAGAAGCAGAGTTTGTAAATAAATCTGAGCGTCAAGCTAGAATAAACGGAGTTACCTATAGAGTAAACAGAAATAATTTAGGAGAGATAGTATCTTTAACTTATAATGTTAATGATGAAAAAATTGCTGAAATAGATTTTGAAAGTGGAGCATTAATGACTCAACTAAATCTTGTTAGAAAACAGTTAGGTTCTGTTCAAGATGATACAGAAAGACTTGACTTGATAGACCAAGAACTTGACATTACAGATCGTTTAAAAGCTTTAAATAATAAAAGAAAAGGTCTTGTAGAAAACAATCCTCAAAGAACAATGAGAGGGACTACGGCAAATAATTATATATTTGCTTTAAATAGACTTCCTAATGAATATCAAAAAGCTGGTAAAAAAGATACAAAGGTTGATACAATAAGACAAGCTAAAATTATCTCTAATATATCAGCAGTAAGTACAGTAGCTGATCAGGTTACTGCAATAATGGCTGCAGAATATCCGGCAGAAGTAGATAAGTTACTTGAAAAAGGAGCTCTTGCAATAACAAAACCAGAGCTTGATAAAATAACATTATGGGCTCAACAAACTATTTCAGAACTTGAAAATCTAGCTCTTAATCTTATTGATGATAATATTCCAATTACAGATGTAGAAGATCAAATAAAAGGATTAACTGAATTTTTAAATGACTTAGAATTAATTAAATTAAATAAAGATGGAAGAATCAGCAAACGACAAAAAGAAGCCAACAAAGTCTTTGGACCAAAAGCAAAAGGGGTATCCAAAAGGACTGATATACCTGCGGATGAAAGGTCTATCGGAGGAGAGACAAAAACAGTTCCTGGCAAAACAACGAGAAATGAGATCAAAAACACAATAAAGTCTACTAATAAATCTGATGAAGATTTAATAAATGATATATTAGGTTCTTCAAAGAAAGCTCCTAAGAAAACTAAAGCTGCTGCAAAAGAAGGTCAAAAGCTTATTGATGCAATATCTGCTGCAAAAAATTCTGAAGAATTAGAGGCTGCTAAAACAGAAGCTATTGTATTCTTAGCTAAAAACTTAGACGCTATTTCTTCTGAAGAAATAGATGCTGCTTATGAAGCTAAAGCTCTTGAGATTTACAGTACTTTGAGTAAAGAAACTCTTAGTGTAGATCAGGTTCTTATCTCAAAAAATCCTATATTTACAGAAGAGTCTGAAGTAGTTGTTGTAAAATCTATTAAAGAAGATGAAGTTAGTATTCAACCACTTTATGGTGAAGAAAGCAGAACATTTACTTATGAAGAATTAAATGAAAACTTTATGTCAAAAGAAGCTATGGAATTATCTAAAGAAGAAACTCCTAAGACTGATGTTTCTCAAGAAACAAAAGAAAGCATGCAAGGTAATGATGAAGTCCTTAATGAAATGGACTCTGAAGAGATTGCTGATAAAATTAATGAAAGCCCTATTGATGAAAAAAGTATGCTTGATCAACTAAATAAAAATTCTAAACTGTGTTAAGATGGCTTGTAGATTAACTAAAGAACAAATTTTTGATGTTATTGGTCTTTTAGCTATTAATTTAAAATCAATAGTAAATGATCCTGAAGCTCCTGTATTTAATATGGAGAGCTTTATGATGAAAATTTATAATGCTATTGAAGATAAAGAAAAAGCTTTAGTTTATGTAGAAGCTGTTCCGGTTATTATTGAAAAAGTAAAAACAGCAGATTACGAGATAAGAAAATACTTTATAAAAAATAATCTTAATGAAAAGCTTGAAAATTTTATTGTTGACTTTGAAGAATTAGATAATGTTTTAAAGTTTGTAGAGAATCAAGGTAAATCAAAAAAGACACCTGAAGATGTAGATAAGGAAATTGAAAGATATAATAAGACAAAAGAAAATATTCCTATTTTAAATCCTGAAGAACTAGATGAATCAGAAATAGCTGAGGCGCAAAATTCAGCTAAAGTATTATATCCTTTAAGCTTAACTGGTCAATTTGCATACATAGTTAATCCTAAAACTGCTTCAGAAGAAATAAAAAATACTAGGGATCCTGAAAAAACTATGATGTACAATGTTATTAAAGACATTGTATACTTAACTAGATCTGTAGATTCTGATAATCCAGAAATTATATATCAAGATACCGAGATAAAATTAGGATTACAAAATATTCAAGTAGTTGATAGATCTTTATTAACTAAAGAAGATCAATTAAGATTACGCAATAATCCAGGAGCCCGTGCAATAGTTGCTTTTCTTACAGATACAGAAGGTAATATATTATATTTTGACGAGGGTGGTGCTTTAACAACAAAAAGTTCTGGGAAACCTGTCTATCAATTCTTAAGAAAAGTAGTTAAAAAAGACGGTGGTTTAGTTTTTGAAAACTCAGAAGGTTTTTATTCTACTCCTGTAGAGGCTGAAAATATTGCTAAACGTGAGTTAGAGAGAGCAGGTATAGATGCAACAAAGAAACAACTAGCCAATAAAACTATTGAAGTTGCCATAAGACAAGAGCAAGAAATGAATCAGCTCTATAACTTGTCTAAACACTTAGAGAAAAATCCTAATACAGTACCTATTGTATCAATAGTTAACGGATCTTATGGTGCTGTAGATACTAAGTTTATCCCTTTAGCTGAAACTGCAATAGAAGAAAAAGATGTTGCTAAAGCTGAGTTAATAGAAGTAGGTAATAACAGAGGTAAGTATGAGTTTACTATTAAATCAGAAAAGCCTTCTGTTACAGTAGAGGATGAAGTCCTTACACAAAGAGGAGATATTAATGATGATCTTGCTGATAAAATAGCAACTATTTTAACTACTACAGCAACTCTCAACGGTAAACCTTTAACAGTAGAACAAAGACTTACTTACTATAAAGTCTTTCTATCTAATGCAATAGAGAAAAATAGAATACAAGTTTATGAGACTGAGATAGATGGTGAAAAGGCTTTAACTGTAGAAATTGCTGGAGAAGAAATAGACCAAGAAGATCTTTATACAAAAGCTTCTAAAAAATTAATTAAAGAGCACCTTCTCAAAGCTAAAGAAATTAAAAAGAGAAACGGTGACATAGCTACATATCCTGCAGATATAAACTATAACAATGATTACTTTAGAGGAGACTTTACTGATTATGAAGTAGAGGGAGATAAAATTACAGAAATTAAAAATGTAAATTATTTCAATTTCATAAAGCCATTTATAAAAATTGAATATAGTAAAGATTCACTAGCATACTTTGCAGGAGCAAATGCTTATTTAGAATTTAGTCTTCCTGAAGATATAGCTCCGACCGGTGAAATATCTGAGACATTAAAAGGTGAAAAATCTAAGATTAAAAAGAAAAAAAGCAAAGAACCTAGTAAAAGACCTAAAAATCCAGATGCTGCAGAAATCAGTCTTACTACTAAAATGCAAAGCTTTGACAGTACTATAGAACAGAATATTGAAGATTCTGATATGACTATAGCTTTTCAACTAAAAGGTATTAATTCTAATCCTAGAATAGGAGATGCTAAAAAATTAGCTGATGTTTTTAAAAGTTTTACACTAAATATTAAAAATAAACAAGCTAGTCCATCAGATACTTTAGTTAAAAACTTTGTTCAAGCTCTGAATGATAATGAAGTTTCTACATTAAACTTAGTTGCTAGTAATTTATATGAGTTAAATCAGAAAAAAATTAATCAGGATACTATTGATGATTATATCTATGAGCTTTTAGAAAAAGTAGTTAATAGTCCAGATTTAGCTCAATCTATTGAATCAGTAATCCTTACAGGAGAAACCGGTGTTGAAGAAGCTTTTGCTAAAGCTGCAAGTGAATTAGGTATACCTGTACAAATTAACGCCTTGCAGTTTTATACACATGTAAGACCTAGAAAAACTGGTCAAGGTTACTACTATGTAAAAGGTAAGAAAGCTTTTGCTAAAAGATTTGGTATAACAGTTAAGGGTAAAAGTAAAACTAAAACTCGTAAAGCTAAGAAAGTAACTAAAGCAAAAGGTTCTACTAAAGCTAAAGCACTTCCTAAGACAATTGCTCCTGTACCTATCACTGATCTTATCAGTAGTAATCAAAGCAGTTTTCTTGACAGAAGTAAAACTATGTCATCATTTTTAGATAGAGTATTTACTTCAAAAGCTGATAAGAGAAAAGCTGAGGAGTGGTGGGACAATACTTTTGGGAAAGTTTTAGGTAAAGAATACCTTACTAGAGTAACAGAAGTAGTTAACTCTGATGCCTTTGCAACTTTTGTTGAAAAAGGTGTAATACTTTATGAGGCTGATGGTGGTACAACAGTAGACTTATATCACGAAGCTTATCACGTATTTAGTCAGTTGTTCTTAACTAAAGAAGATAAAATAGATCTATACGATACAGTAGCAAAACTTGGTAAGTATCAGAACAGAACTTATGAAGATGTTATGGATTTATATAGAGATATAGAAGAAGATCTTGCAGAAGACTATAGGTCTTATATGAAATTTAAAAAGAAGTTTCCTGGTATAGTAGGTAGAATATTTGCTAAGATGGGAACTTTCTTAAGAAAAATGTTCTCTAAAGTAACAAGAAAAGATTTTACTAGACCAAGAGATATCCCTAGAGTTAAAGAACTTTATTATCAACTTTATAGAGCTGATAAAAATCCTGAGATTCTACAAAATTTAAAACCTTCTACAAAAAATGTAATCTTTGGTAAATTAAATAGGTCAAAAGATACTATTGGGTTAACAAAAGAAAACGTTGATAAGTCTCCGGAATTTTCTATTGAAGAAAGTCAGAAAGCTAAAGACTTATTAGATTCTGCTTTAGTTGCTCAAATACAAACAGCCAATTTGGGTAAAAAGTTTGCTAGTGTAAATTCTATACTTACTAATCCTGCTAATAGAAAAATATTCTATACTCAAATAGCAGAAGGAATTAAACAGCAAATCCAAGATGTTGCGGCTGCTTTGCAAGATCTATCTCCTAGATTAATTGAAGAAGAAACTCCTTCTATTGAAGATATTCAGTTAGAAAAAGAATTAACAGAAAGATTAAATCTTTTAATTAAAATTCAAGATAATTACGGGGACATAGGTCTTTCTTTATCAGGTAAACAAAAAAGTGGAGTTGTTGCCTATCATTTGGATAACTCTGCGTTTAAACTTCTGCAAGAATCATTTGAAGAAGATGAGGATGATGATCCAACAAATATTCAAGAGTCTAGAATATTTAAAGATTCTGGAGGTAATCTTGTTTCTTCTAAAAAAGTAGCTTCTTTAGATACTTTATCATTGCTAACTGCAGTATTTAAAGTAAAAGAGGTTGTAGACGGGAAACCTGTTTATGATGTAGACCCTTATGGATATAGAAAGCTTCAGCCACTTGATATAACATGGAAAAGGTTAGCTAAAATTTTAGAAGGATCTTTTGATTATACTGAAATGTATAGCAGACTCTTGGAGCAAGCAGAGAATTATCCAGAGTTTTATCAACTTTTACAATTGTTACCTAATCCTGCAAATGGAGTTAACTCGCAAGCTGTATTTAAAACAGAAACTTCTTTTTGGCAAGATCTTAAAAAGCCTAGACTAAAATATATTCAGTTAAGAATTGATAAAGAATATGAAAATAAAAAGGCTGTATATAAGTCAACACTTGCAAGAACAGAATATGATGTTTTCCGTGTGATATCTGACTGGTCAGCAAATACAACTTTAGCTGATGCTGAGTCTAATAAATATATTACTACTGATGAATATGGTAGAAATATGTTAGATACTGCTAAGATAATAAAAGACTTCTCTGTAAAAGGTAAGTTTAATAAAAAGAAAGCTTTAGAGTTTTTAGCAGCATTAGGTATTGAGTTAGATACTACAAGTCATACAATTAAACTTATTGCTACGGATCCTGTTTATAACTTCTCAAAGATATTTAAAGTAGAAAGAATCTTTGAGATGGTCAAGAGAGTAAATGCAGTTCCTGAAAATGCTTCTGACCAAATGCTTGCGGATGCAACTAACTTTAAAGTAAATCCTATAGAGTATTTAAGAAAAGGACTACCTTCTTCTCTTAAGGTTAAAGATGAAAAACAAACTGATGTAGACTCTGCTGTAAGAAAACTAGCACGTTTACAAATGCTGTACTCTGATAGCTATTCAAACTTTAGTGTGACAAATCCTGAAGGAAGTAGAGTTTGGGAACACTTCTTAGATAGTACAATTACACGTATAGTAACTTCTATTAATAAAGCTAAAAGTTGGCAAGAGTTAACTGGTATGGAGAATGCGGATCCTAACAAGAGATTCCAGCATATGTACTGGTTATCAGAAGCAAACAACACGATGTCTACGTTTAGTAAATTATTAAATAGTATTTTCTATTTAAATGTACCAATGACAGATACCAGATATGGTAATAAAAAGAAAAATGCAAAGCTTTTACTTCAAAATGTAGCAGGTACTCAATTAGTTACTAAAAATTCTTCTCAAAGTAATATAGGATCATTAACTGCTTCAACGGATGTAACAAGTAAATTCTTACAAGAGTTAAATACTATGCTGCTTAATGGTGTTGAAGAATTTATGAGACACGCCTCTAAGAATACAGCAATGGGTATCACTACTGCAACAACACCTATTGAAACTTATGACGGTAAAGTTAAAGATAAGCTCTACATTGATATAGAAGCATTTAGACCAACAAGTAATAACTATGGTGAGCAAAGAGGTACAGAAATAGTAAAAGATTATTTAGCCGGGGAAGCTAACAGAATATTCAGATTCTTAAAAAATGAGAAGCAGTTTGCTAACTATGCTGCTTACAATAAAGAGGTTGTCAGAAAAGATGGTAAAACTACTAAAGCTGGTGCAGCATTTACCATATTTGATGACATGCTAACTAAAGAAGTACAAGAAGAGCTATATGATCTTATAGAAGATAGTGTAGAAACCAATAGAGATTTTAATCTTGCTGATATCTTTAAGGATAATTTAGACCTAAGCATTAAAGTAGAAAATGATTTAATAGAATATTTTAATCTAGATACTCAAGATAACTTGGATAGATTATTAAAGAATCCATATGTTAATGAAGGTATTTTACAAAATATAGATAATGGTAGTTTAAGCGATGCTCAGATCTATGAGACTGTAGCAAAAGCTTATACTTATAATACTTTCATACATAAGTTTGAAACTATCATATTGGCTTACGGAGATGCTGTTCAGTATAATCATGTAAAAGAAGAATTCCATAAAAGAAATGCTGGTCTTGCTGCGGGTGGTAGATCATTCAGAGCTGATTTAAGAGCTCAAGCATTTATTAACTCTATAAACTTTGGAGCTGCTTATACAGTTAGTGAAGGTTATAAGAGAAGAGCTTATGATGGAACTCTACATACAGGTATTATAAAAGAAGATGAAATTAAGTCTATCTACTATGATGAATATTTTAAAATACTAGAAAAAGATATTTATGATAGGATAAAGGATAAAAAGAAAGCTAAAGAATTAGCTACAAAAGCCATGGAAGAATATAAAAAGATGGCTGTTGGTGATGGACAAGGTTATATAAATTTAGATTCATATAGAATGTTAAAGAATTTAGAGGATAACTGGTCTAAAGAACAAGAAAGACTTTATCAAAAAATTGTAAATAAAGAGCAAGTATCAGCAGAGGATATTATTGAATACTTTCCACCATATAAAGTTCAGTATTTTGGTAATATAAAAGCAGAGGGTCTTCCTGTGAATTCATTCCATAAGTTTTCATTAATGCCTCTTATTCCAGGATTTGTTATGGAAAACACAGCTTTAGAGCAGCTGAATAAAGACATGATGGATCAACAATTAGATTATGTTTTATTTGAATCAGGATCTAAAGTAAACCAATTAGGTGATGGTACAGCAGTACTTGATAAGGATGGTAATTACACAACTAAGACTTTTACAAAAAATATAATTTTTGCAGAGTATCTAAAAAATCAAACTGAAGTAAACAAGCAATACAAAGGAGTATCAATCTTTTCAACACAGATGCGTAAGCTTGTTTTAGAAGGTCTTTTTGAGAAAGGTGTGATTGCTACTAAAGACGAATCAAAAGTAGTTAATAATCTAGTTAAAAAGTATTTAGATGATGTATCAGAATATACTGAACTTGTTAAACTAGAATTACTTACAGAAATAGGATTTAGAGAAGTTAAAGGATCTTACGAACCAATTAATAAAGAAAGTACTACTAAGTTAGTAGAGTTAGTAAGAAATAATTTAAAAAGAGAAGATATCCTAGGTGATGATCTTTTACAAATAATAGACACAGATGAAAATGGTAATGTTCTTTATGACTTATCACTACATCCTGAAGCAGAAAAGATAGAAAAGCTTTTGCTTTCTTTAATTAACAAAAGAGTAATTAAACAAAAAGTAAAAGGAGAACCACTTGTTCAAGTTGCTTCTTCTATGCTCGCTGGTGGTTTTACAACACCTCTACAAAAACTTAAGAAAGCCACAAACAAAGAAATTAAAAAGTATGCTGGGTCAAACTTTTTACCAAATTATCAAAAGAATGCTGATGGTACTACAGCTGCAGCTAAAGTAATGATAGCACTTCAAGGAGATTATGAGAATCTTTTAAACTTAATGTATGATGAAAATTCAACAATAGCTGTATATGATGAAGAAGGTAACATCTTAATGAATGAATCATTAGAAAGACTAAATGAAAAGATTAAAGATGATGCTTGGCTAGATGCTAATGATCAAAATGCTAGAAAAGCAATAACATTGGTAGGTGCTCGTATTCCAGTTCAAGGTCTTAACTCAATGGAATTCTTTGAAGTATATCACTTCTTACCACCACAAGCAGGAAATATTATTGTTCCTCCGGCTGAAATTGTTGCCAAATCAGGAGCTGACTTTGATATTGATAAGCTTACTATGTTTATGACTAACATAGACTCAGATGGTAAAACATCTAAGAAATTTTCTGCAAGCATGGAAGAGTTTGAAGAAGAGTTAAATACCTTACTAGAGCTTGAAGAGAATACTGATTTCTTATTTGAGATGCAAAAGGCAGGTTTGGAAAATGAGCTAATAGATGATATGAGAAATATATTAGCATTACCTCAAAACTTTGTATCCCTGATAAAACCTAACGGTATTTATCTATTAAAGGATATAGCAGATGATTTAGCTCAGTATGTAATGGATTACAATCCATTGAAAAATAAAATGACTCAAGAAAATGTTACACCTCTTGATGAAGACGGTAAGCAAAAAAGAATTATCAGTCCTACAAGAATTATAGAGGCTGGGTATAACTTATATAAGCATGAGTCAAATGTAGTAGGTAAAAAGACTTTAGGTTTAGGAGCTATTGAAAACACATTCCATTCTTTGATTAACTCTTTAAATATTCCTGGTGGTGCAACAATGCCTAACTCGTATTTCCATGTATCAGGAGTCAAAAAGCAACTAAGAATGAGCAGACTATTCTTAAAACACAATTCTGTAGTTAAGAATGGCAAAGAAGTTATTTCAATTGCTAGTAGATATGATGCTAATAATGAAAATAAAATAGCAGATATCATTTCTCAAATGATGAATGGTTGGGTGGACGTAGAAAAAGACGCTTGGATATTCTTCATTCAGGGTAACTATGAAGTGGCTCCAGTATTATTATATCTTATTAAAACAGGAGTTCCTGTAAAGGATGCTATATACTTTGTATCACAACCTCTTGTAAGAAAATATGTAGAAGAACAAAGACTTGCTAAATCAACTTTTGCAGATGTCTTAGGTAAAAAGCCTTCTAGTTTAGGTTTAGTAAGGCATGTATCTGCTAATAATGTTTTAGCTAAGTACATTGATCCTAAATTACAAAAACTTAAAACTTTTGCTAGATATGATCTATTTGAAAGTTCACAAACTGAATTTTTTGAAGATAGAGAAAAGTCTGAGTTTACTACAGATGAAATGTATCAGCTAATAAAAGATTTTAAAACAGATGAAGAAGTTGCAGGATCTGACTTGTCTAAAACAATGTTCTTGCATTACCTTACTATAGAGCAGCAAATCTCAGGATTAACTAAGTTAAAAATGAATACTAATCCTGATACTAGTACCAAGTCTAATATATATGCTGTTGAAGAAACTGAAGCTAACTTAGATGAATTATTGTATGAATCTAAGATTGATCAAGATTTATTAAAAGCATTAGAGACTGATTCAGTAATTAGTTCATTCTTTAATGGAAAACTTGCTTTGGATTTGAGTAAAACACTTTTCCAATTAAGATTCCATCCGGAAATAACATCTTTCTTAATCCAAAATAAAAATCAACTTTATGATTTAGCTAAAGAAACTTTTGGAGAAAGTCAAAAAGAGCTTTTTGTTAAAACCTTTAGAAACGATTTAGTATCTTATATTTTCCAAAATGCTGTACGTAAGTATAAAATGGGAGAGTCTTATAAGTCTTATACTTTAAAAGAGACTGTTCCTGTAAAATTAGCTAAAGAGTTAAAGAAGACTGGAGCTTTTGCAGTTAAAGATGCAAGTGGAAACGTAGTAATGTATGTTGATAGAAAGCAAATAAAGAAAGATTATGATAAAAAGCTTTGGGCTAAAGATACTGATGAACCAAACTCTTATCTAAATAGAGGTTTGTATGCCGTGGACTATGGTGTATTTTTGAAAGATAAGAATGAGGGTAGAGCAGAGTTCTTAAATTTTGTCATAGAAAGAGAATTGCTCAGAAGTATTTATTCTTTTGAGGAAGTTCTTCAGAGACCGTCAGTTAAAGCAGATTTACTTTTAGATGAGATAAAAGATCTATCTAAAGAAAAGAAAGCTAGATATGTATATGAGAAGTTTATTGCTGAAAGAGCATTAGAAAACTTACTTAATCCGCATCAGTTATTTGAAAATAAAGAAAGTGCTTATGCAGTTAAGCTTAACAATATACTTTTAAAGAATAAAAATCTAAAATCAGAATATGAAGTTCTAAACTGGTTAACTTTAGATTCTAATTCTAAGAACACAGTATTTAATATATTCTTTGGAGACAAAGATTTAACAAGTACTACATCAAATCTTTATAGAAAAAATCTTAAAGACTTAGCTGATATTACTGTAATCAAATCTTCAGATCCTCAAGAGAATTTAGAGATATCAGAGTTCTTTAGACTACTTCCTTTAGTAGGGTTTATGCAGACAGGTTTTAATAACACTAAGTATAACTTAATGAAAGTGTTAGATATGTCAGACTTTTTAAGCATGATGACTCAAGAGTCTAAGAAGTTTATCAACGCCTTAGAAAGTAATCCTGAAACTGTAATGGAAGAGTATATGGCTAGTTTTATGACAGTTAACAGTTCTTATAACTACACTAAAAATAATTTTAAAGATTACTTATCAAAGCTAAAACTTGAAGTGGTTGATGAAGAAACTAAAAGAGTTGGTATAAGCACAACTTCAAGAGAAAACATTTATGAGTTTAATGATTCTAAATGGAATAATGATACATACAAAACAGTATCAAAAGATAACTCTGATGTGGCTATGGTATATTCAATACCTATTCTTGGTCTTAAAGAAGATACTTTAAAAGTATTTGGTGGTCAGTCAGCATTACATTATGCAGATTCTGCCGGAAACATATCTCTTCCTACAGACATGTTGAAGAAGAATGATAACATGCAAGACTTAAGTCCTGATAAATTTAATTCAATAAAAGGTTTGTGGGAGAGAAGAATTGATGAAATGAAAGCTAGATTAGAACAAAACTTACCTATAGCATTTTCAACAGTAGGGTATGGTGATCCTAAGCTTATGCCTGAAGAATTATTTGTATATTTATCTAAGAGGCTTTATGAAGAATTTGGATATCTGAATCCTGGATCTTTAGAGTTTGATAGTTTTAATGAATTAGTAAAATCTGTAGAACCAAT
>Ga0070746_10000747_pt1 | contig 19515 bp, 21 predicted proteins | sample VirMetDEL_Mar_21_FD_77016 | JGI IMG/M metagenome (GOLD analysis project Ga0070746, IMG submission 77016) | Aqueous microbial communities from the Delaware River and Bay under freshwater to marine salinity gradient to study organic matter... | ecosystem: Environmental > Aquatic > Marine >...
AAGTTAAAAGAGAAGGCCGGTCAGGCGATACAGGTGTACACGCCGTATTTAGACTGCTTTGCTTTTAACCAAGATGTAGAGATGGCTTACGAGCATTCTATAGCCCTGCACGACCCAAGGATTACCGCGTCTGACAACGTGCTGTACTGCGAACCCTATAAGAGTAATTTCATCTTTGGCAAGCAGCACATCATTGAGTCTTACTGTGAGTTATTCGGAATAGAATACGACCCGTCTATGAAGCCTAAGATATACACCGAGCATCTTAAAGACAGAGCTGCGGAGTTTCTAAAGGCTAAGGAAATCACAGGCAAGTATATGCTTGTGCAATTCTCTGGCGGTCAAACGCCTGTTGGGTGGACGCCTAATAACCAGTACGTCAGCCACGACCCTAATCGCAATTACCCTGTGTATATGGCGCAGCAAGTCATACATAAACTGCGTGAGGCTTATCCAGACGTTAGTATTATTGACGCCACTCTGCCCAACGAGCCAAGCTACGAAGGCTCTATTAAGTTTGAAGAACACTGGGCAGTTATCCACGAGCTGTTAAAAGACGCAGAAGGCTTTATTAGCATTGACTCGTGCCTAAACCATTTCTCGCCTAGTGCGGAAAAAGCCGGTGTAGTCTTATGGGGTTCTACTAGATGGACTCAATTTGGCTACACTCAGAACGCCAACCTCCAGTATCACATGAGCGGAGATTGGGACGAAAGTAAGTTTAACCCGCACGACCCAAGAAACCTGCTCGTTGACCCACAAGTCGTGGTTGATGAGTATATAAAACTACGAGGAAATTAAAATGCAAGATTTACAGCAAACCTACACAGCCGCAATGGACTCAGTAAACCTTCTTAACGCGGGTAAGCCTGCTGACACAACTGACGCAGATTGGGCAGACACTGTAAAGCGCAACGTCGATCATCTTGAGATTGTTGTTGCCAAAGAATGGACTGAGGACTTTGACCTTACTCCGTTCAACGACGCTATTGCCGCAAACAGCTAAATCGGGGTATCAAATGATTACCATAGCAAACCTAGAGCGTAATACAGCAGACGACGGAGTAATCGTTTGTCACTGGCGAGCAAACAAGGCTGACGGAGACTACACTGCCTCATCATACGGCACTGTGTCTTTCACGCCTGACCCAACGTCGCCAGACTTCACGCCTTTCGCAGACCTTACAGAAGCTCAAGTAGTTGGTTGGGTAGAGGCTGAGTTGGATATGGTAAGTCTGGAAGCTAATCTTGATGCTCAGATTGAGTCTCAGAAAAACCCTGTAACTGTTGCAGGAACACCTTGGTAAACTTAGGAGAAAATCTAATGGGTAAAGACAACAAATCTCATATGATTACGATTGATGATGTTGAATACGATGCCACTACCTTTACTGACGAGCAGGTGATTTTAACCAATCACTGTCTTGATCTGGACAGGAAGATTTCAAACATGAACTTCCAGCTTCAGCAGTTACAAGTGGGTAAGGATTCTTTCTTGAAGATGCTTACTGAGTCTTTAGAGACTGTAGATGATTCGTTTGAAGTTTAAAAACTATGTCATTTGGGTAGTTAGACTGTATAACTTGCATAGGATATAAACTTTGAGCCTCGTAGATTACGCTAAGACAGACAGACAACGCGAAACGATAGTAGCGTGGCAAGACTGCGGTAAAGTTGTAGAAGAGTAGACGGAGCAGTAGAATGGAAGACCGATTAAGCAGAGTTGAGAAGAAGATCGATACACTCCAAGAAGCTATCGTGTCATTGGCGCGTGTTGAAGAAAGGCTTGTCACTGTGTTTAATCGGCAGTCCCATATAGAGTCTAAAGTGGATGCGATGGACGAAAAGGTAGACCGTTTATCCGAAAGTGTTATTAAAGGCAAATCAGCCGAGCGAATAGTCTGGTTAGTCGTAGCAGCATCTATTGGCGCAGCAGTTAGGTATCTATCATGATTAGAAAGGCTAAGGCGGCATTTGAGCTGCTTAAAAAAGGTAAGGCAGTATCTGACCCTGCCAAGTGGAAAAGCCGTCAGATCACCGCTACGGCGCTTACAGGGGCTATCTGGGCAGCTATACAGGCTGCGGAGGTATTTGGTTATGCAGTACCAGTGGACGAAGCTGCCGTGGATTCTATTGCTGTTGGTGTCCTTGCTCTTGTCAACTGGCTGCTCACACTATCAACTTCTGAAAAGGTCGGGGTGTAGTCTGGGCCTTAAGCCAGTAATTGTTAACCCTCATTGGGTTGAAGTTGTACCAAACATCTATGGCATCGAAGCCATCTTATTAACTGCGGAGTGTAAATTATGAGCTTGTTTGAATACTTAGGTTGGGTTAAGCGTCTGTGGTCAATGGTAGTCGATATAGTAAAACTAATCGAGGAGACCATACCAGATGATGGAGCAGGTAAAGAAAAGCTTTTGGCGTTTGATATTATGCTCAAAGCAGCTATTGAAAAAGCTGACGATATTGATGCTGAGTTTGATAAGCTACAGCCTGTGGCTCACGATATTGTTTCTAGTGTTGTTACTCTCTTTAATACCGTTGGTCTCTTTAGAAGATCTAAATGATCAATAGACTATTAAAATAGTTCTTGACTTTTGATCAAAAATATGGTATTAAATAGCTTTTAAGGTAGTGTAATTATGAGTCGTTCTAGAGATCCTAGGCTTGAAAGGATTGGTGTAACTGGTTTTAACCAACCAAAGCGTACTCCTTCTCATCCCACTAAATCACATGTTGTAGTTGCTAAAGTAGGTGATACAGTTAAAACAATTAGATTTGGTCAACAGGGTGTTAAAGGCGCAGGTAAGAATCCTACTACTGAAGCTGAAAAAGCAAGACGTAAATCCTTTAAAGCCCGTCATGCATCTAACATCGCTAAGGGTAAACTTTCAGCAGCTTATTGGGCAGATAGAGAAAAATGGTAGATATAAACAAACTAGAGTTACTGTTACAGATTGTTATAGCTACACAGGGTGAGTGGACTCCTGATGAGGTTATAGAGTTTTTTTATTTTATAGAAGAAGTAACCACAGAAGAAAGCCCTGTTAAAGGAACTCTATCTGTTATAACAAATAAAGATTTAGGTGAAGGACTATGAGTAACAGACAAGAAGACGAAGCAGCAATAGCAAACGGTTCCGGGGTTGCTAACTCTACTGTTGTAAGCCCAGAGCAGCAAGTGTTAAATTTTTTAAATGAAAAACAAGGCACTGCTTCTGACAAAGAAATAGCTGACTATATTACTTCAACTGGAGCAGATCTTTACAGCCTTGCTGATACTATAGGAATTGATAGGGGCGAAGCAGATAAAAGATTTGCTATGGCTACTGTTACTCCTGCTGATCAACAAGTTATTGACGCTATAGATCAGGCTAAAGCTAACAATACAGTAATTTCAGATGTAGAAATTGCAGATCTTATTGAAAGTTCAGGTGCTGATTTTAATAGATTGGCTGTGATATCTGGTTTGGATGCAACCACAGCTCAAGCTAGACTTGATAAAGCTATTGCAGATAAGGCAGCCGCTAATACCACAACTACTACCACAGGTGGCGGTGGTGCTACTACCACAGGTGGTGGTGGAGCTACAACTACTACCGCAGGTGGTGGGGAAACTACTACCACAGGTGGCGGGGCTACTACTACTACAAAAGAAAAAGAACCTGAAGCTAAAAAACCAGACACTGAAGCTGCTCAGGTTCAGACAGCTATTGCGGCTAAAACCCCTGTAAAGGGTGCTGATGAGTCAATAGGACAGTTAGACTACACACCTGTAGCCACTTCAGCATTTGTACAAAAGCCTGTTACAACAGCTATACCTCAGTCTACAGGTATTACAGGCACTGAAGCTATACAACAGTTAGAGTCGTTTGGAAATATAACGCCGCCTGACCAAGTTACAACAGAAGCTATAACAGCGGCAGTAGCTAATGTTAAAGAAGGTTTGATAAATGGAAATATAAACGCCTCACAATATCAAGCAGCCTTAGCAGCAGAGTTAAATAAAACAAGCCCTGCTATAGGAACTTCTAGGCCTCCTATTACTGTAGAAGAGATTACACAGCTAAGTCAATCAGCACAAGCAGCTCAAGTGGGTGATACATCACAAGCACTGGCGACAGCGGCTGACTTTCAAATAAGTGATACTGCTTTTGTGCCTGCTGTAACGGCGGGTGCTGTTGTAGTTTCTGCTACACCTGAAGCTGAAAAGAAAACAAGGGAGGCTATAACAGGCACAGCAGCCACGGGTGTTGCAGCTCAGATTATAGACTCAGTAAGCTATGAAGCCTCTAAAGCCAGAGCTGTTACAGGCTCAGCGGCACAAGGCGCAGCAGCGGAAATGGTTGCTGTTACAGGTGATTTACCCCCTGATGTAGCAGCGGCTATTACAGAAGACCCTGCGACTGTAGCAGCACAGATTGACAGTCAGCCCGCTGAAGTAATCGCAGCGGTTGCAGCATTGCCTGAAGAAGCTCTAGTGTCTTCACAGCTAGAAACACTACTAGGTGGCATGGAGTCTGGTAACATTCCTACATGGGCTAAACCTGCTGTAGCTCAAGTGGAGCAGCAGCTTGCTCAGAGGGGCATGGAAACCTCCACAGTGGCCCGTGACGCGCTTTTCAACGCGATCATACAGTCTGCACTACCTATTGCTCAGAGCAACGCACAGGCGCTTCAGCAGCGTTCAGCACAGAACCTAACCAACGAGCAGCAAGCCAACTTACAGGCTTCAAGCTTGGATATGACTAGGCGTATGCAGAACCTAGCCAACCAACAGTCAGCAGCAAGCCAGACGGCTCAGATGGCTACGAACATGGCACAGCTACAGAGCCAGTTCAAGCAAGATGCTACAATGCTATCAGCTCAGCAGGCTCAGCAGATCCGTACACAAAACCTAGCAAACCGTCAAAGGTCTGCTGAGATCAATGTACAGAATCTACAGGCACAGAATTCATTAAATCTGTCCAATGAGCAGCAGATGGAGCTTGCTAATCTTGAGATCATGAACACGACTGATCGTGCCAACATGACCGCAGAAAACCAAGCAAAGCTTGCTGAGTTCCAAGTAGCAGCAGACTTCCTTGCCAAGAATGCTGAGTTTAAACAGCAGATGGCTACTGCTAATTTATCAGCAGAGCAGCAGGTAAGGCTTGCAAACCTAACAGCTCAGAATGCTGCTAGTGCAGATAACCTGAACGCAGCACAGCAAACAGAGCTTGCTAATCTTAATGCTCGAATGGAGACTAATCTTACTCAAGCTCAGATAGCTCAGTCAATGGGTATTGCACAGCTTAATGTTAATCAACAACGAGCTGTTGAAAACGCTAAGATGGTTGCTAACATTGATCTTACTAAGTTTAGTGCTGAGCAGCAAGTGTCGTTAGCTAACAGTCAGTTTATGCAGTCAGTTACTTTAGCAAACTTTAATGCTAACCAACAAGCAGCAATGCAAAATGCTACTGCTATGGCTAATCTTGATTTGGCTACACTTGATCAAAGAACTAGGTTGGCTGTAGAGAATGCTAATAACTTCTTGCAGCGAGATATGGCTAACTTATCTAATCAGCAGCAAGCAGTAATACTTGATCAACAAATGGCTCAGCAAAGGTTGTTATCTGATCAATCAGCACAGAACGCAGCTAAGCAGTTTAATGCATCTTCACAGGCGCAAGTAGATCAGTTTAATGCTAGTTTAGCTTCACAGATGGAACAGTTTAATGCTGCTCAAACAAACGCTATGGCGCAGTTTAATGCTACTGAAGAGAACAGAACCGCTGCTATAAACGCAGGTAATAATATTGATATAGCTAAATTTAATAATCAAATAACTGCCCAAGTAGATCAGTTTAATTCTCAGATGGATCAGCAAAGAGAAATATGGAATGCTCAAAATGCACAAGCTATTGAGCAATCTAATATTGAATGGCGTAGGCAGGCCAACACAATTGATACGGCAGCAGAGAATGCAGCTAACACAGCAGCAGCTTCACAGGCTTATAACTTAAGCACACAGGAACTTGCTTTTATTTGGCAAGAGCTAAGGGACTCTGCTACTTATGCGCGTACAGCTTATGAAAACGAACAGCAGCGTAAAACAACATTGTATGCTACCGCTTTAGCTAATCAAGTAGGTGAAGCAGCAGTATCCGCTAATACAGATAGGCTTATGGATTTAGTTTCAGCAGCTATTGGAGATTAAGTAAATGGGATTTTTTAGTAAAATCTTTAAAGGTGTTAAAAAGACTTTCAAAAGTATTGGTAAGGGTATCAAGAAAGTTGCTACTAAAGTCGGTAAGTTCATGGACAAGATTGGCATTGTCGGTCAGATTGGCATGGCTTTTATTTTGCCGGGGATTGGTGCTGCACTAGGAAGTACCCTAGGGTCTCTAGGGGCTTGGGCGGCTACAGCAGGTGGTAACGCTCTTGTACAGGGCGCTAAGTTTGTTGTTGGTGCTGCCACTAAGTTTGTTACTACAGGGGCTAGAGTATTCAGCACTGTAACAAATGGCATCAAGAACTTTGTTGGAGAGTTTGCTAAAACAGCTTTGAACAAGATTCCGGGCATTACTATGGAGGGGGCATCTGCTAACTTCTTTGGGGCTGATGGTGCGTTCGGTAAAGCAGCAGGAGCCACAGCAGATACTTGGAATACTACTATAGGTTCTCCTGAGTGGATGAAACAGTTTGATCCTACTCCTACACCTACTGACCGTATTACAGCACAAGAGCTAGGTTTAACTCCTCCTGAAGCTGATGTTATAGGCCCTGAAACCTATGAAGACTATATGCCCGCTAGAGCCGCGCCAGAAGGCATACCATCTATACAGGCTCAACAGCCTATGCCAACTCCAGATCTTCCTGAGTTTGCACTAGAAACTCCTTCATTGATGGCAGGTATTGATATGCCTACTGCTGAAGCAATAGATATTACTCCTGCTAAAGGCTTTACTATCTCAGAAGAAGCATTTGCAGCAGCAGGTACGGAGATGTTAAAGGAAGGCTCTAAAGCCTTACTAGCTCCAGACGTAGAACCTTATGACTTTAGTACAATGGGTCAAGTAGTAGCAGGTCAGCAGTTTGGAGTTGAACAATCAGCGCAAATAATGCAGATGCCTCAGGTAGCCTATGGCGCCCCTCAGGTAGCTTACGATTCAATGTACCGTCCTACTTCTACATGGGCTAGGCGTATGGGGGCTATATAATTATGGAACAAGCTTACATAGATACAGTAATGAAAGGGGGCAGGGCTATCCCCGGTCAGTCTTTAACTAATAACCCTGAAGAAAGATTAGAGTTTGAAAGGTCTCCAGAGATTACAAACCTCAGGGATGGGCTAGAGTTTATCTTTGTTTCTATAACAGAAGAAGATAAGTATCCTATTCTTATGGATCTTATTCAGAATGGTGTTCCTGTTATGGAAGTGGTTCAGACTGTATTGTTCCAAGGCTTTAACAAGGGCAAGTGGAACCCTGACCTCATGCTTCTACTAGCTGAGCCTGCTGCCTATATGGTAATGGCTTTAGCAGAAAGAGCAGGTATAGATTACATTATCTATCAAGAAGAAGACGAAGAGGACGAAGCAGAGCAAACTATTCTTGGCGCTGACATGGCAAAAGAAAAAATCCAGAAAATGAGGGAGGCTCGAAGGTCTTCAACAATTCCTGAGGGTGCTATACCTGCCGAGATTGCTAAGCAAATAGAAGCCATGCCTGAGCCTAGCTTAATGGCAGAGCCTACTGTAGAAAAAGCGGAAGAACCAACTGACAGCTTGTTAGGAGGCCAATAATGGCTATTGAAGAATTTGGTGAATCATTACTGGCGCAACAGCGCGGTCAAATGCGTGAGCAACGCAAACGTATTGAAAAGGCGCAAAAGCAAGGACAGTTAATAAGCCTAGCTACAATGGGCGTAAAGATTGGCAATAAGTTTCTTGAAGACCGTACTAATAACTTCCTGAACAATGAGGCAATACTTGCTGAAAAAGCTCAATACAGAAGTGCGGCTAACAATGCTGAAGCTATCTTTAAAGAGCAACAAGCTATAGACGCTTCTGGTCTTTCAGCAGAAGATTATTTCTTTAAGACCTATAGAGACCCTTTCGAAGCTCGTGCGCGTGAGGTTGTGCCTTTTGAACAGGTAGGCTCAGCAGGCGCTTACAACGCAGTAATTTCTAAAGAAGCTCGTAAGCTTGCAGAACAAAGAGCAGCAGCACACCGAGAAGGTCTTACATTCGCAGAGAAGGTAGTAGACGAAGAAGACTTCGAAGCTATGATGTCTTTAAACGCTAGGAAGGCTCGACCTACAAATGTCTTTGGCGCTTTAACGCAGGGCGCTGAGCGTATGTTTAAGGGTAAAACAAAAGACCAGTTTGATGCTGAGGCTTTAGCTGCTATCCGTAATAGCGATATGGCTATGAACATTGATCAAATGAATCAGTTTGAAAAGCGTTATGAAAAAACTAAAGATGTTGTAGGGTCTTATGACTTTGCTAAGCTTGTTGTGCCTGACGCTCCTGATGACGAAAAGTTCCTTACAGAAGTAAAGACTGATGTTAAAGGTGTAGGCTCTAATATTATTGAGGTTACTACAACTAAGAAAACAAACAGGAATACTGGAGCTTCTACTGAAAGTGTTGCTACTTCTACTACAAGATTGGAAGATAAGACAACTGATGAGTTAAAGGCAGCAGCATTAAAAACAGCTAAAGATTCTTTTGACTTTGCTAAAGACGCTAGAGACGCTATGACTACTGAAGGTTATTCTAATTTTGTAGCAGAAGTAAAAGATACTATAGGTATTAACATTACTGATCCTACCGACATGGAAGAGTATTTAGGTATTGCTGAAATATATAACTCTTATGCAACTGATCCAAACAATCTAAAAGATGCATTTAGGGATAAAGTTTATACTACTTCATTGGATGTATTCTTAAGCGAAGCTCAAGATATTCAAGCGTTGTTAGCAGGACTTGAAGAAGATCCTACTAAAAGATCAGCACAGCTTGCAGTATTAGTTGAAAGATTAATGACTTTAAACATACAAGCAGCACAGGTTTCTGGGTTTGGGCGTAATCCCCCACAAAGCAATGCGCAAGGCGAACCCTACCAACCATAGGATAATTAAATGAGCAATCGTACAGTAACATTGTCTAATGGCTATGAAATTTATAATGTCCCTGAAGACGTTACAGATGAAGAAATCTTTGTTAAGTATAAAGAAAAAGGACAAAAAACTTTACAGCCTGTAGAAGAACAAACAGTAGTTGACATTACAGAAGACAATGAACCTGCTGTAGAGGAAGAGACTAGTATTTCAGATATTGGTCTTGATTTTGCTAAAGTCCTTGCAAGCACAGGACGCTCAATAGCTGAAACAACAGTTAAAGTTTTGGCTCGCCCTCCTATGGCTGACGAAACTTACGCTACTCGAAACAAAAAAATATCTGATAGGTTTGATGAAGCAACCCACTTACTTGCAGGAGCCGTACCTTTTTTTGACGAAAGTAAGATACTAGACGAAAAAGGAAAGCTAGAAGAAACAAAAACTGTAACAGGTGCAGTGTTAGAAGTTGTTCCCTATATAGCAGGTGCTACAGCCTTGGGCGGTACTAAGGTTGTACAGGGCTTAGCATCAGGTGTAGCAGTTGATCAAGTACTGGCAGACCCTAAAGAGAATGCTTTTAATGTGTTAAAAGAGTATCTTCCTGAAGGGACAATGTCAGAGGTAGCAAATTTTCTGGCTGCCGATGAAGATGACTCTGAAGTTATGGCACGTTTAAAGTTAGTAGGGGAAGGTCTTTCTCTTGGCGTGTTGGCAGAAGTAGTAGGAGGAGCGGCTACGTTAGCAGGCAAATCTAGAAACTTGTTTAGAAAGCCTTACACACAGCTAACAGAAGAAGAGCAGGGAGAAGTCCTTGTTGATTATTTAAAAGAGGCTAAAGAAACTACAGGACTAAGAGAGCTTAATCCTGAAGTAAAACTTTCAGAAACAGCCGAAGGGTCTGCTCAAGTTGCTATGCAATATAGTAGCCCTATTAAACGGTTTACTCAGCAGTTCTTTACAAGCCGTGGTTACTTTACACCTAAGGCTTTTAATGCTTTTCAAGACTCTGAAAATGCCCAACGAGCCACTGTAGCCCAAGCAGAAAATATTTCTCGTCGTTTGCAAATTGCTTTAGATAACGTAGCAGATGGTATTGATTCTGATGAAGTAGCAAACAAAGTACAGGAAGCTTTAACAACAGATCTTAAATATACTAAAGGTCAATCTAAAGAAGCTAATGTAGTTGACATCATGGATCAGTTTGATATCCCTGAAGAAGTAGCTTCTGAGGTTTTAAAAGCTAGAGAGCTTATTGATGCAACCTCTAAAAAATTAGTAAACAGTTCAGCAGTACCTCTAGGATTAAAAGAAGTTATTGCTGAAAACTCAGGCTCATATCTCAGAAGGTCTTACAGGCTTTACGAAGATACTGGGTATGTTCCTAGTAGTCAAGTTAGAAGAGATGCAGAGCAGTTTTTAGTCGACAGAGTTTTAAAGTTAAATCCAAACTTGACTATGAAGGAAGCCTTGGCAGATGCGCAGAATAGAATAACTGAAATTCTAAGCCCGTCAGGAATTGATGAAAAATCTGCTAATGATTACTTTACCAAAGTCCGTAAGGTTAATAAAGAAATTCTTACTGCTAAAGAAGATATTCCTGAGCCTATCCGCGCATTGATGGGTGAAATTAAAAACCCTGCTGATAATATATTGTTAACAGTAAGCAAGGCTTCTAAGCTTTATGAAACTAATAGGTTCTATGAAAACCTTGATGTTTTAGGGAAGCAAGGCGGTTATATATTTGACGCGAATACACCTAGGCCTGATGAGTTTGTAAAAATATCGGGTACTAACTCTATTCTTGACGGTAAGTTTACTACACCAGAAATGGCAACTGCCATAAAACAGCAAGAGTCTAACTTCCTAACACCCGGCTCAGATAGTGTGTTAGGTAAAACTTATAAAAACTTTTTAGGTTTAAAGGGTGCTTCTCAAAAAGCTAAGACAGTCTTTAGTATGACTACTCATGCGCGTAACGTATTAGGTGGCGCACAGTTTGGTTTAGCCAATGGACTTAATCCATTTGGTACTGGCGTAAAAGCAACATGGAAAGTCTTAGCTAATAGAATTACTGCCGGAGGCCAAGAAGTATTAGATGATGCATATAAGAAGTATTTAGACTTAGGTATCATTAATACTAATGCTACTGTTAATGAATTTAGAGATCTATTAAACACTTCTGCTGATTCTTTTGTAGATCAAAGACTAGATAAACTAGCAGGATACGGTTTAGGAAAAGTAGCAAAAAGAGTTGAAGATATTTATTTAGCTACTGATGATTTTTATAAGATAATTAATTTTAATCAAGAGCTAGATACTTTAAAGAAGGCATTTCCTGATGCAGATGTAAAGGTGTTAGAGCGTGAAGCAGCGGGTATAACTCAAAATACTTTGCCTAATTACGATAGGGTTCCTAAAGGTATTAAGGCTTTAAAGAACTTACCTATTGGTAGCTTTGTGTCTTTTCCTGCTGAAATCATACGAACTTCAGGAAAGATTGTTAAGCAAGCTTCTAAAGAAATTAACTCTGGTAATAAAGTCTTGCGCAATCGAGGGCTAAAAAGGCTTGCAGGTTTCGCAACTACTCTTTCTTCGTGGGGAGCATTGTCTGAAGGGACAGCTTCTTTGGCAGGACTCTCTCGAGAAGAAAAAGAAGCTAGTCATAAGATGACCGAGACTCCTTGGTCTAAGACTTCTCCTCGTCTTTATTTGCAAATGGACGATAAGCTTTACACATCCGATACTCAATTCTTAGATAGCTATAGTGTTATTAAAGAACCTCTTATGGCTGCATACGCAGAAATACGAGAGGGGCGATTGAAGGGAGATGATCTGGATGAGTATATTTTAAATGCTACTGTATCTTCATTAGGCACACTTGTTAAGCCTTATGTAGAACCTACAATTCTTTCTACTGCCTTATCAGATGTAGCCTATGCTGCTGTTTCAGAAAACGGTAGAACAAAAGAAGGTAAAGCTATTTTTACTCCGGGTCTTACTTTTACTGAGAAAACAGAAAATGTAGCATACCATGTTTTAAATTCTTTTATGCCCGGCGTAGGTACTAGTGCTATCAATATAGCTGAAGCTGCATTTGAAAAGCCTAATAGGTCTACTGGCAAAACTAAATCTTTGCAGGCAGAACTAGCAGCCACGGTTCTTGGTGTTAGGTTTACTGAGTTTGCTCCTAAAGATAAACTTAAGTTTGCAGCAAAAGATTACAGAAGAGTTAATCAAAACATTATAGCTTCAACTCCTGACTTTGCTTTGTCGGGGCCTGATTTGGTTGACCGTTATAGCCAACGGCAGCAGGAAAGATATAAAAATGCTCAAGAGCTTTATATGATTATAGAGGCCTCAAGAGCTGTAGTGGGCGATGCTGAAACAATTCTCTCATTAAAAGAAGGAGGAATGAGTAGCGCAGAAATCGGGACATTCTTTGCAGGGAAGTTTAAGCCAGAAAAACAATCTATGCGGAACTTCCTTAACATTATTCAGAAGACTCCACTTAAGCAGGGAGAAACTCCTGCTATGATTGTTGAAGATCTGTACGCCAAATACAATGATATGATTATGTCAGATCTTATGGCTCCTGCTGAAGAGAAAGAAGACCCTCGACTTAAAAGAGCTAAAGGGGGCAATGTATACAATGTCCCTAATGCGCCTGTAGAGCCTGATGAGCGTATCGACAAAATGACAGGACTGCCCTATAACGTACAGGCAGGTAATGTTATGTCTGAAGAAGAAGACCGCTTAGGGTTTTCTGGCGGTGGTCAGGCTATAAAGGCTTTAGCAGAAATCATACAGAAGTTCTCAAAGAAAGCAGTAAGTGAGGCTGACGCTAACAAGGCAGCAGCAAGCATTGTAGATACTGCTGATGAAGCTGCTTATCTTGATCCTAACATTAGTACTAACAACCCAATGTACAGGGACTTCTTAGAGACTAATGCTAAGGTACTCCTGCGCGAAAAGCATGACTTGCCCTTAGAAGAACTCAAAAACGTAGAAGGTTTTGGTACTGATTGGGAACAGTTTAGCCGCAGCAGGGGCTATGACGAGACTGAGTGGGCAGACTTTAAACGCTCTGAAGAACTCAGAGATTCTTTAAAGGCTGAAACAGGTATAGATTTCTCTGCTGATACTAATATGATCCAGACTAAACTAGATGATATTAAAGCTAGAGACATGGAGTACCCAGAGCCTACAACAATGGAGGCTGCTATTGAGTCTTACCCGAAGTTTGAAACCTTTTATGAGGACTTAAACCTAGATAAAGTACTAACCAAGTCAGAGTACGAGCAGTACAACTTTGAAGTCGATGACATTAGACAAGAGTACGAGGCAGAGATAGCTTTCCTCGAAGACTCTGGAGACCTCGAAGAAGCAGCTATGTTGGCTGACGAAATGGCAGGACAGATTAGACAAGTAACAGATTCATTTATTAGCCCTGCTAAAGCAGAAATAAAAGAAGCTTTAAAGAATGAATTAGAGTTACTTACCCCTGATCAGAAAGAAGTGTTTGATCGTATCTATGACCGCATGCCGGAAAAGTCACAGGGAATTAATGAGGTCATTAAAGATCCTAGTGATGCCGCTACCTTTACTAAGGACTCAGTAGTTAAAGAGCCTGTGTATAGAGGGACTTATAGTGGGTTTAACTTTGAGCATGACATAGCTTTTGCGCTTCCTAGAGAACTTGGAACGCATGTAGGAACACGAGGACAGGCTAACGCTATCCTAGTTAAAGCTATGGACAACGATGTCAGGAAGTTCACAGAGAAGTATATGGATGAGACTACTCTAGATGAGATCTATACCTATACTGATCCTGACTACAACATGCCTCTGGCTATGTCTAAAGGTTATGTGAACATTAAGAATCCTCTCGTCATAGAAAACGACCTAGGGATTTGGGATGCCTTTAACATTGCTAACGACCCAATGCTTAGAAATGATTTAGTCGAGGCAGTAACCAAACACTTCGAGGGGACAGGCGAAGATGTCAGCTTGGGCAGGCTTAATAATTTCTTGGATAAGCTTTCTAGTCCTTCCTTTAGGGATCAAAACGCTAGTGCGTTGGCTCCTGAAGGAGAAGACTTCTACGGAAACATCTTAAAGGCTGATATAAACATTCAGCTCAGGGAACTCCTAGAGAATGTTTATGGCTTTGACGGTATTAAGTACAAGAACGTAGGTGAAGATTCCTTGCCCGGGGAGGAGGCTTACTCGTACATCTTATTTAAACCTAATCAGTTTAAGAATGTTAATGCCGCAGCGTTTGACCCAGAGGATGTTAGGGAGATGTATGCTGAAGGAGGCCTGATCGAAAAGGGTGTTAAATACCTAATCGAGAAAGGAGGGGAGATGCTAGGCGTTGGGCCTAAGAACCAAAGACTCAATGAAAAGAAGGTAGTTACCTTTATTAACGATAGCATTGAAAGAGGTATCCTTCCTCCTGAATACAAGATACCTGTAGATGATAACGGCTTTGGAGACTTTACGCAGCCCCATAACGAGGAGCTGTTTAATGCCTTCAACCATGCATTGTTATCTTACAACCATGGTAAGACTCCTGTGCATAGAGCAGCCTTACAGGCTAAGGAAGTTATGCAGGGCATGATGCGTGATAACCCTAACACAGAGAAGCTTGATTCAGTCAACAACAAGTATGGATTTGCTTTACAGGGTAAGGCTGCTAACGAGGACGAAGCACTAGCTGAGATGCTTATGGGATACTATAAGACTCACGGTAAGCTTCAGATGGGTAAGAGGCTAAAGGCAGGAGAAGATCTTGTCTACAATGTTAATGACCTAGAACTTGTGGACTAATGTACAAATACTTTAAAGACTCTGAAGTAGCTTGTAAGCATTGTGGGAAGCAAGGGATGGACGAGGAGTTCATGCTAAAGATTGAACAGCTTAGGGAGACCTTAGGGTTTCCCTTCGTTGTTAATAGTGCTTATCGTTGCCCAGAACACCCCGTAGAAGCTTCAAAGAAGACCGTAGGGCCACATCAGCAAGGGAAGGCTATGGACATTAGGGTCTCTAGAGAGAGGGCTTACAGACTCTTACAGGCGGCGCTAGAGGCAGGCTTTACTGGAATAGGTGTACAACAGAAAGGTAAGGTACGGTATCTCCACCTTGATACTTGTGATGGAGATACACGCCCTACAGTATGGAGTTACTAGCCTGTATCTCTTTCTCAAGGTAGTAATGTAGGTCAGAGAAGTTCTTCTGCATCTCCATTACTATCTTTCGAACTAACACAGCATCATCCCCTTTAAAGCACTTAGGAATATCCTCTACCGGAAGGTAGGAGACTTCACTAAAGAAGCCCCCGTCCTGTCCAAGCTTAACAGCAAACGATATGATGTTGGCTTCTTTCATTTGAATACTACTCTTTCTTGTTTGCCTCGCAGCCCTGCCTTCATGTAAGAAGTCGCACGACCCTCGAAGAAGTTTTGATGCTCTACGCCTAAGACATCATCTAGCCAGTTTAAAGGGCATTCCTTAATGTCATAGTTAGGCTTTAGCCCTAGCTGAAGTAATCGTCTATCAGCAATATACTCTACATACTTACGCATTTCTTCTCGCGTTAAGCCTTGTATATCACCCATCTCAAAGACAAGATCAAGAAACTTCTGCTCGAGGTTAACCATGTCTCTACAGGCTTGATAGATCTCAGCCTTAAAGTCATCAGTCCACAGCTCCTTGTTTTCCTGTATAAACTCTCTAAAGAGCTTTGTCATTGCTTCAACGTGTAGTGACTCGTCCTTAATGCTATAGCTTACGATCTGCCCCATGCCCTTCATCTTACCAAAGCGCGGGAAGTTAAGAAGGATAACGAAGCTAGAGAACAACTGTAAACCTTCTGTAAAGGCGCTATAGACTGCAAGGTTCTTAGCAATAGAGCCTTTGTCACCTTTAGAGATCTTAAGGTCATTGATGTAGTGGTGCTTGTCTGCCATCTCTTCGTACTCAGAGAAAGCTTTGTACTCACGCTCAGGCATCCCCACCGTATCAAGCAGTAAGCTATAAGCATGCTGATGGATTGACTCCATGTTAGCAAAAGAACCCATCATCATTCGAGCCTCAGGCTTCTTGAAGATCCTCATGTACCTGTCAATATAACCTGCCCCTACATCTACATCAGACTGAGTAAACAATCTAAAGATCTGGATAAGCAGATTACGCTCAGTGTCCTTCATGTCTTGCCAATCTTTAACATCATTGTGTAGCGGTACATCTTCAGGGAACCAATGCATTTGATTCTGCTGCACATAGTAATCAAACATCCAAGGATGATCGAATGGTTTGTAGTAATCTCTAGTGGCTAGTAAGCTCACGGCATATCCCCTTCTTTTATAAATACACCTAGCTCGTTCATGTAGCCTTTACGATCTTTAATATCGTCATAGGCTTGAGCTAAGCACTCTTCTAATGTTGTGTTATTCATCAATGCTAATGTATTAAGTACGACAATACAATCACCAATATCATCTTTTACACAGCGGCCTTTTACTACGTTATCTGCAAGCTCTCCGATCTCAGAGACTAGCTTTCCTAACTGCACTACTGCCGTGGAGTTACTTACTATCTTTCTTTCCCTGCTCCACTGGCTTACTAGGCTTATCAGTTGCTCCATCTTTCTTGTCCTTTTTAAATATTAGATCCCAGTTACTTTCAAACTGTTTCTTATCTGTTAACAAAGGTCTACGACCACTGCCTTTACCACTCATGTATCAGCCCTCACAACTCAAGCATTCGGTATCAGATAGGTTGATTCTAGGAATCTTTACATTAACATTTTCAACAGTACGCGCTGCTTCTGATCTTAAGTAATACATTGATTTAAGCTTTGTAGCCCCCGCCCAATGTACATCATTAACATACTGTAAGTAATCATCATGGATCTCTTGAGGCTCAGTAGCCTTAGGAGGCACAAAGAATAAGTTAACACTCTGGCTCTGGCATATCATGTCTTGACGCATATGAGCATGTTCGATAACCCATATCTGATTTAACTCAGGGGCAGTCTTAAATACTTCTTTCTGCTCATCAGTTAAAATGTCTAGATGTTGGACAGAGCCTTCATGCGCCGCAATGTCTTTCCAAATCTTCTCTCGCTTCTCGGTGTTAGGCTCAAGCTCATAAAGTATTTCCTCGAGGTGCTTGTTCTTAACTTTGTAGCTGCCAGTAAGAGTCTTATGTGTAAAGATGTTAGCCCTCGAAGGTTCTATAGAGGGGCTTGTGCCTCCACATATAATAGAACTAGAAGCATTAGGAGCAACAGCACGTAGATGTGAGTTACGCATCCCTGTTCCTGCCATGTCAGGTGCTTCGCCTCGAAGCTCAGCAAGCTCTTTAGAGGCCTCTACAGCTTTAGTCTTAATGTTTGTAAAAGCTTTATAGTTAAAAGAAGAAGCGTACATGCTTTCAAAAGGAATGTTATGGCTTTGTAGGTAGCCGTGAAATCCCATTGCGCCTAGCCCTACTGCTCTTTCTCTGTAAGCTGAAAAGGCCGCTCGAGTAAATCCTTTATGCTCTTCTTTAACATGCTTCTGGAAACGTGATGCACTTAAACTATTCTTTCCTAAAGACTCTACGTCTACAGAGTAGCCGATAAAATGCTCAAGTATATTATCTAGCATTGTGATTAAGTCTTTAATGAACTCAGGATTATCCTGCCACTTGTCATAGGTTTCTAAGTTCACACTTGACAAGCAGCATACTGCTGTACGCTCTGTGTCTGTAGGCAGTGTAATCTCAGAACAAAGATTGCTCTGGTTAATCTTTAATCCTAAATCCTTTTGCGTCTGAGGTAGGAACTCATTGCATCGATCAATGTTTACAATGTAAGGCTCACCTGTTTCGGCTCTAGTAGTTATTAAAGTCCACCAGAGATCACGGGCAGAAACAATCTTTACAGCCGTATTAGTCTTAGGATCGATTAACCTCCACTCTCCATCTTCCTTAACACGCTCAAGGAAGGCATCGGTAATGTTAACTCCATTGTGTAGATTAAGACACTTGCGGTTTAAGTCCCCGCCTGTAGTCTTACGCATTGCAATGAACTCTTCAATCTCAGGATGACTGATATCCATGTAAGCGGCATAGCTACCACGGCGTGTGACACCTTGGTTGAAGGCTAACATCTGGCTATCAACTACATGCATAAAGGGGATAGAGCCAGTAGACTTACTACCGTTAGCAGTATCCACACCATTGCTGCGAACACTACCCCAATATCCACCAATGCCTCCACCTCCACTAGCGAGCCATATATTTTCATCATAATGAGAAGAGAGACCATGGCGTGAATCAGAGACATAATTAAGAAAGCAACTGATAGGTAAGCCCCTACTGGTTCCCCCGTTGCTAAGGATAGGAGTGCTAAACATGAACCACAGATCACTAGCATAGTTGTAAAGTCGCTGTGCAAGAGAGAAGTCAGTAGTCCCCCTGTATGTTGCACCATAGATTGCAGCCCTTGCAAAAGCTTCTTGAGCATACTCTTCTCCTTGCCATAAGTAGCGGTCTTTTAATGTCTGTATGGCAAACTGACCTAGTAACTGTTCTTTGTCATAATCTATTTTTAGACCTAAGTATTCTTGTGTGCCTTCTTTCATCGGTTGTTACCTTTAATGTCTACATCCTGCTCAATTATAAAAGTAAGTAATTTTTTATCATACCATTCTGCTTTTCTAAGATCTTCCATGCCGTTCTTATAACGGAATCTCCAACGATACTTGAGTCCGTTACCACGTAGATAACCTATGAACTCTTCAGTACTTAGCATTGCTTGCATAGCATCGATGCACTCTATGCCTCCAGTGTTGTAATGGCTAGGGTTGTTTACTGGATCGTTGGCTTTAGATTGTTGATTTGGATTTCCTGCCCACTTAGATGTCATTGAATCCCACTGATCTGGCGTTATGTTATCAATACTCATTAATTTCTCCTTCTTCGTTTTTTGATTCTTTTAAAAGCTCATCAATGGCACTCTGCGGAACCCGCTTGCCTTTCTTGATTGCGTCACTAAGCAGCTCTGCCATTTCACCCGCCGTGTCAGTCAGTTCGTATTCGCCGTTCTTCCAGTGACAAACAAAATTACCGTGGAAGTCTTCGTAAACATACGCTTCGCTATATACAGCAGCATTGTCTTTTAAATACTTTCTGTAAGCAGCGTAGCCTCCACCTTCGTAAACTATCAGGCTCAGCATTTTTTTTAACGAACAATCTACATTAGGACTAAGCTCAGGTACAATGCAGCTCCATCGGCAATAGCTCATGCCTCTACTTCCCATCCAAGTTCTTTAGCCCTACGCTCAGCGTACTTGTACATCTCTTTCATCTTAGCAATGAAGACAGCGGTTTCATCGTGATGTAGTGCCGAAATCTTACCGTC
>Ga0070746_10000748_pt1 | contig 19504 bp, 25 predicted proteins | sample VirMetDEL_Mar_21_FD_77016 | JGI IMG/M metagenome (GOLD analysis project Ga0070746, IMG submission 77016) | Aqueous microbial communities from the Delaware River and Bay under freshwater to marine salinity gradient to study organic matter... | ecosystem: Environmental > Aquatic > Marine >...
GATGACTACATCTATATCCATCCTGATATCAACCATATCACCCACATCAAGGTCACTGAAATCAAACCCGTTGGAAGAAGTATCCCAAAGTTGAGTTACACCGTTACCTCCTACTGGTAGATACTTGGTGTTTGTGTCTACCCCTAAACCGTCATTTGTAAGGACGGCAGGAACAGCAGTTACAGCTATCGGTGATCCTGTCGTAGCAACATCTGCGTAGTCTGCCCACCCTCCTGAAAAATTATCAGTACCACCTGGAGATGTGATCCAACCGTGAATCAATTTAACCATTGCAGCTAAACTGTTTACAGGTGTAGTAGACGGTGTATCTATTTCAGTAAGAGGTTTTGAAAAAAAAGATGTACCTCCTCCTTTAGGACTTAACACTACATTATTATTTGATGCAGATACCTGTATGTCAGACTTAGTATAATACCTTATATTACCTGCTTCAGGATCAAATACATACAATTCTAAAGGAGTATTCTCTATTATCGTCTTAGCCATTAGGCAATATATTTGACAACTACTTGTTCAACCAATATATCATTTGCAGCAGCAACACCATTCTGACCAGTAAATGCTACAGTTATAGCATTTGCCCATGTAACACCAGCACCTTTAGAATTATTGATTTCTGTTGCAATTCCATCAATAATAACCTCTGAAGAAGATACATGTGATGTAGCTGAAGCTCTTGTTATAGTAGCTTTTACTTTAAAGTCTTTATTATTAGGTGCAGTAGTAGTACCGTTTTGAGAAATAGTAGTACCTGCGACCTTAACTCTAATGGTTTTAGCATTTGCATTTGCAGCAAAACTTCCAGATACTTCTATCTCAATGCTATCTCCATCGCTTGCTAATTGGCCTGCAGCCATAGCTAAACTGAACAATGTTTCTTCAGTAGTTACAGCAGTTGTTGCAGTCTGAGTGTATTGACCACCTAACTTTCCTGTGCTTGCAAGTTTTGCAAGAGTAATAGCATCATCAGCGATCTTAGCTGTAGTTACGTTAGCGTCTGTGATATCAGCAGTAACAACTGAATTAGCAGCAAGTGTTACAACTCCAGCATTGGTCATTGTAACATCTCCGCTAAGTGCAGCAGCAGTAAAACCTGTACCGTCACCGATAAGAATCTGTGTGTTTGCTACAGCTTTTTCTGTAAGTACCCCTGAAGAGTTAGCATCTCTGACCAATACAGAGTTAGCAGCTACATCTTGAATCTTAGCAAGTGTTACCCCACTATTTGCAATTTTAGCAGTAGTAACATTAAGGTCAGTGATCTTTGCGGTAGTAACTGCATTATCTTCAAGCCTTGCTGTATTTACAATTTGGTTTGCAGTATATTCAGGAATAACAGTTGTGTACCACTTACCTCCAGTAGAATCATAAATTGCTTCTACCATAAAAGCAGATGTCGTTATTTCTTCAGGAATAGTTGTTCCTAAAATATTTACTGAAAAACCTGTACCTGCCGTTGTTATATTAGCTTTATTCTTTATGATAACCCGTAAACCATCATGAAGAGTTCCTGTACTGCTTATAATAATATTACCTGCAAGCGTAATAGGAGCAGCAGCTTCAATTACGTAATAAGTAAAGTAGTCATTAGGATCTTGTCCTGCAGAGACACTTCCTGTATTAATATTAAATGTGCCTCCTCCAGCTACTGCTGTAAAGACACCGCGAGGCATAATTTTTTCTGAACTTGCCATTATTGTGGTTTTATGAATTTAGAAACTTCGTGAAACTGCACTCCTACAGTAGAAGTATTATCAGTACTCTTTGTTTGCAATCTTAGATTAAAAGCACCGCTAAGAGTTGCAGTGACAGGACTTAAAACCACAAATGTTGGAGTAATTGACTTACTTATGATGCTAGTTTGAATCATTCTAAGTGCTCTATCACCGCGAAAAAAATTAGCATTTCTTATAACAGGTGTAAGCTGAGTAGCTCCAGTTCTTATAAAATCAATTGTCATTTGACATCCGTTTCTATTAAAATCACCTTCTTTTAAAAGTCTAAAAAAACTAACACCTCCTAAATATGTAGACGTATCTAAAACTGTAGCTCCCGTAGAAAGAGAAATTTTATAATCGTACTTGTTTGCACTAGCAAGATCCCCTGCGTAGGCAAAATCATAATCTCCTATAATAGCAAAATTCAATCTTACAAATTCACCATCATTAACCAGAGTATTTGCAGGTATCTCAACATCTATGTGATAAGCTCCATAAGAACTTGAAGTTTGTGTCTGTTCTGCTACACTCGCACTTATAAGAGGTCTTAAGTAAGTAAGGTCAATAGTAGAAGAACCTGTAGGACCTATAGCAACAACATCTGTTGCTGTAGTTAAAGTTAATAATTCTGTGCTTCCCGCAGGGCCTGTTGCTCCTATTGGTCCCTGTGCTAACTGTACACTTTCATCGAAGCAGCCGTCATTACATCCTGTACAACTCATTTTTTATTTTGTATTATGAACAACCGCATCCACCAGTTGTAGCTGCAGGACACAATTTGTTAAGTCTATCAAGAATATCAGTAGCTTGATCTGCATCACAACCATTTGCTGCATAGATCATTGATTTGTACAACGTCCATAAGTGCATGTAAGAAGCTACCTTCTCTACATCTTTACATAGATCTAGAGTTTTCATCTCTAACATTTTAGAGAAAACGCAACACTTAATGTTGCAGTAAGTAAATATTTTTATTGTATCTGTATATGATGCACCTGTATCACCTGATTCAGTTACAGTATATACAATTGTATGCCATCCATCGGCAAGGGTAATAGCATGTTCTCCTAAACTAAACTCATTAGCCGCTACAGTAGCTGGTACATAACTTGTAATGTTAGTAGCAGTTCCTCCATCAACAGTAAAAGTTGCAGTAGAATCAGAACTACCATCAGGACTACCTACTCCTCCCCAATCGCTATTGTCACCAGTAAGACTATATGCTCCAGTAACGTCTGTAAGAATCAGCTTTGTACATTTTTCAGAAACACAAGCTTTTATTTTAGGTTCAAATGCCATTTAAAGTTTGGTTAAAAAAATAAGAAGAGGGAAGTGCCAAATAAATGACACTCCCTTTCTTCTTAAATTAGAATTAAACGTTAAGGTTTGCTCCAACTACTGCAGTAGGAGAAATAGTAGCCATTAACGTGTTAAATCCATTAGCAACGTTAGCATAAGCTGGTGTTGTTAGCGGAGTAGCTATAATAAGCTCCTTTGGAGAAACTTCATTTTGGAATGAAACAACTTCAGTTTGAGACCATTTGATAGTAACCAAACTGTAACGACCACCAAGAACAGCAGCGTCAGCAAGAAGATCAGCATCAATATTATCAATGAAAGGTTGTCCCATTTCGTAAGATTCAGACATGAACCTTGCAAGGAAGTTTTCAAGCTCAGAAACAGCTTCAAATGTTCCAACACCTTCAAATGCATTAGCAGTATTTGAAGCAGTAGTAGAACCAAAAGATTCACTCAAGCTAACATCAAAACGGCACTTAGCGTATCGTTTTTTGCTTCTGCTGAAAGGAAGAGATTTTCCATCAAGAACAACTCCCCAATTAGCAGCGGCTCCTAAAGCAGCACTAATTGTTTCTGCGTTACCTGCAGTAAGTGTAGCACTTGCTTCAAGAACCTCAGAATCAACAGTAAGACTGTTATTTGCTTGGTCTACAGCAACAACTTTATAAACAGCATCGGTTTGAGCTGTACCAAAACGCACATAAGCTCCTACAGGAAGCTGAGTAGCAATACCTGCTCCTGAAGCTCCTACAAGAGTAGAACCTTTAGTAATTGTAAGTGTGCCTGTACTTGCTGCAGTTACAACACCTGCATCGCTGCAAAGAGCTTTAGCTACAATCGGCTTATCACCGTCAGAGTTGCTTACTTCACGATTAAAATTCTTATTTACAGAACTTCTAATACCTAAAGCGATTTCAGCTTGTCCGTCAGTCAATTGAGACTGATAGTATCCAGCTTTAAGGTGCTCACTGTCAGTACCTGACATGAACTGGTGTACAAGAATGCTTACTTTGTAAAGTTCTCCTGCGTATGTAGCAACGTCAGCGATAAGACCGCTTGTTCCATTGTAACCAATAGCAGTAGACTGCTCAGTTGCAGCCTCTCCCAAAGTAGATGTTGCAAAGGTCACTTTAGACCCATCAATTAGATCTGATACCAAAGGTGCTTTGTCGGCTCCTCGGCTTACAGCAATGACATATTCTCTACCGACAGTAGCAGTACCTGCTACGATTCTTGTACCTTCTTTAGAAAAGATACCGATCTCTCCAGTAGCAGCTCTAAAAGCAGCAGAAGTAAGATCAGTAGCTCCTAAAGCAACTGGTGCTTTACCGATAATAATTTGTCTTGCGTTATTAATTGCACTTGGTGCACTCATTTTTCCTAAATTTTAAATTAAAAGGAATCTATATAAATCAGAGTACTAAAAAATGTACTCCTATTGTAGAGTTAAAAGCAGCGTTGCCAGAATTGGCAAGCAATACTGTAAAACTCCCGTCAGCAACAGCTGAAGTTTGAGCAGTTGCTATACTAGCACCTGTATTCAAACATGTCAATACAATTACTGAATCGCTTTTTACGTAAGAGTTTGTAACCACAAAAGCAGCGTCTAAATCTGCACCAAGAGTAGATGCTACCGTAGTAACAACTCCTGCTCGTGCGTTAAGAGTAACACCAGTAGTAATACTTGTTGCCTGAGTTACTGTTCCTCTTCCGAGAAGCGTATTTACTTTATCAACCAAAGCGTTGAATTGCTTTGAAAAGACATAGAATCTACTATTGTCCTTTCCAGGAAGAAAGTTAGCTTTTGTAACTTTATCAATCCAATTACTCATTATTCAATTATTTTAGAGTTTTCTATCATCTTAGACTGTAAACCAGGTCTATCGGTTGTTTGCATAGCAAGTTCAACTGCAAGGTCTGCAATCTTCTCATGTTGGATATAATCAAACTCGCAGAAACTCGCGCCATCTGCAGGAGGGATTATATCCTTTGGTATCCTGTAATAGGATATTCTATATTTCACAAGACTAGCACCGTCAAATAAGACAAGCTCATGCTGCTTATTATTGCCAGTACCAATCTGGTCAGCTATAGTTTCTCTTTCTCTGTCAATCCTCCATATAAGTTCCTCGTAAGGCTTCTTATATGGATTCTTGACATTTGCATTGTAATAGTCCTCCTTTATAGGTTTTACTTTAGTGCGATAATTGGTAATCTCGTTACCACAACTATCAGTATAGTTGATATCACATTCTTCCTTAAGTGCAACCCATAGATCATTTGGAAGCTCTACAAATTGTGAGAAGGGATGATCACCAGTTGAGAAGGTTGAGAGATCTGAGTGAGCTTTAAGTTGCACAAGGTCTTTAGAACGCTTTTCAGTTTCTTCAGCACCTTTACGTGTAGGATTAGCAAGCTCATTATATAGTGACTTACAGAATACCTTTTGTGCCTTATTAAAAAGTGCACAAAGATCGGCATCATCGTAACCTGGTGCGTCCTGCGATGCATACGCATCGTAACGCAACCTCATATAACTCAGTATCTCAGTAACAGTCATTATTTACCTTCGCTTCTAGAGATCATGGTTTCAATTAAAATCCTGTGATCACTGTTCTGTTTGTTGTTCAAGAATGCAATTGTAGCATTCAGGTCAACACCCATTAGATCACCCCCCATAGTTCTATATGCAGTACCATCCTTTTGGATAGCATTGTATGTAAGTCCTTTGGTAATAAGAACCCTTGTCTGAAGATCCTTGTCATTAATGACATCAAGGAATCTTTTAGGACTTGAAGCAATGAAGTCTCCGATTTGACCTTGCAACCAGATAAGTGTCGAAGTAGGTGACACACGCTGATTGGTAAGCAAGAAAAGAATGTCTGCCAATGCGATCTTGTCCTCACGTATCTTAGAATATTCAAGATATGCGTCAGCAACAACATTTGCACTGTTTGACTTCTTAGAGTCTTCATAACCTTCGTCAACGATCATATACTTATATGATGCCTTTCTTTCAGAACTATATGCATCAGGAGCAATATAGTCGTCATTTGTAAGAAGCACCTTATAAGTAATGTAATCCATTGGATCTGAAAGATCAAGTGTTCTAGGTTCTTTTGAAAGTCTTATTGGCTTAAAGATGTTTCTCCAAAAGTTATTCTCTCTTTTGTGTACAGAAAGATCTCCTGCCGATAATGAAAGACCAGGATGACCTTCAAGATGATCCTGTTCTTCTTTAGAGAGTGGGTTCACATATGCACCGTTCACTGCATTTTTAGGTATAGTGAATGTGTTAACAGAATGCTTATACAAGAACTCTGCTTCGTGACCTTTCGGCAACCATGTTTTTTTAACTACTGGAAGCACTCTTACTCTCTTATTAGGAAGAGAAAATGCAGGAGCAACAGTCTCTGCTGCTCCTACTTTTTCTTCCTTCTTTTCGGTTACTTTTCGTTTACCTGCCATTTTATTCCTCTTCTAACGGTTAGTAATTATCAGTAAAGAATGTTCGGGATAAGTGACTTAGTACGACTTGGATCATACACAGCAACACCTACTTGACATCCTCGGTGGATAGTATATCCATCGGTTGCATGACTCATAGTAGACATCTTACCTGACGGAGAATAAGGATCTCTCAATCCTGGCTCGTAACCGTAGATGTTATCAGAGCCCTTAACGTAGAACTTCTGGATGTTCGGCTCTCCGTTAGTAGTACCGATATCCATGATGTCGTAACGGTAAGACTCAGCAACACCGCCATCTGGGTGAAGAATCTTGTTACGCTCACGGTCATCATACATGCTATCTACAGAGATAGAGAAACGGATTCCGTTAGGTCCCATATAATCTAGGAACTGACCTCCGTAACCGTATGCCATCTTAACTCCTGCCATTCCTCCGTTCTCAGAAGTTGAGAACATACGGCTTGTGTTGAACAATGGAGTGAACAACTGAGAGTGGTTCTCCAATGCAAGGTGGAACTGAATAGCTCCTCGCTCACCTGTACGAGCTACAAAGTGACGCTGGTCTGTAGGAAGCTTTCCTTCAGAAAGGTCAGTCAAAGTAGAAAGCAACCACTCGATAGAGAAATCGCTGTAGAACTCAGTACCTGAAGACTCCATCTGCTGACGGATACCTGCACCTTGCTTCTTAACGTGACCTGACTTACCGAAGTTGTAGTACTGTCCGTTTGCTCCTCGGTTAGATCGTCCGAACATGATCAATCTGTTCTTCTCAAGACGATACTGCTGATCGAATACGTAGTCTTCGTACTGCATCCAAGTAACAAAATTCTCAAGCTTTTGGCTTTTTGGATCTTTAATCTTGAATCCTGTAGCAAATGGTCGGTTAATCATGTTTCCAGGAAGAGTGTGCTGCATACGGATCATTGAGAAAGTGTTTCTCATTCCGAATGGAGACTCAAAGTTGATACCACCACCTTTCTTAGAAAGAGTAGATTCAACAAGAGACCACTCACGGCTCCATCGCTTACCAGCTGCAAGTTCAGCAACAGGTACGAAAAGATCAGGATCACCAGTGATCAACTTAACCTCATACATCCAGTTTGTACCGTCAGCTACAGGATCTCCTTGGATCTGTAGAGAATACAACTCATTCTTGTGACCTACAATGATGTGCTCATCAGTGAACCATCGCTCTGGGAATACCATGTAGAAAGAAGTAACGTTCTTTCCTGGCTCATCACCTACAGCAACAGCAGATCCTGTTGGAGTCAATCGTGCCTCAATAAGAGGAACATTCTTCTTACCAGAACCAACAAGTTCCCATGTAAAATCATCATCTGTGTCAAGGTACTTAACCTTGTACTTTGAAAGTTGAGAATCCAAATCAGTACCGAAGTTGGTAGTGTGGATTCTTCGCATAATATCAGTAGCCTTCTGTGGACGACCCTGATAAATGCTATGTAGATGGTTAGCAGTTGTCAATCCTGACCAGTGCTGCGCATCATACATTTGAAACTCTGAAAATTGAAGTGCCATTTTTTTAGCTTATTTTTGTTTCAATTAAAATTAGATATCAACACCGTCAAGAAGACGAAGGTAATTTTCCTTCATTTCCCTTTCGGTGATACTCTCTAGGGAAGCTCCCTTCCCTGCTTCATAGATCCCTTCATTAGAAAGGCTCTTCTCTAGTTCCTGCACAGCATTGCTCATAGAGCGTTTTGTAAACAGGGACGTATCGGGAGTCTCGTCAAAGAGTCCCATTTTTATAAAATAGTGTAGTCGCGTATCAAAATCAAAAGGATTCTCAGCACGTTTGTCCGAAACAACTGTTCGCAGCGCACCGTTCTCTGAGCGTCCTGTAGGATTTGTCATCGCTTCTGCCATCCATTTTGCAGTTTCTTCAGTTACAGGAACACCAGGCATAACTTCCTTTAATTCTGCAACTCTTTTCATAAGGTCATTCCTACGCTCTTCATGTGCAGCTCTATTGGCTTCAGCTTCTTTAATCTCGGCTTGCTTACGCTGTTCCGCAATCTGCTTAAGACTATTGAGTGCAAGTTTTGCATCAGCCTCATCATCCCCTGAGTTAAAGGATTGGTTGGTGCGTCTTTGAGCATCTTCCTTAGAGTAACCTCTTGCAATAAGATCGTTAAAGATCAAACTCTGCCTAACTGTTTTCTTTTCTTCAGCAACAGCTTCTTCATCGGTATCAGATTCAATGAATCTTTCTTCAGTAAAGTCAGCGAGTTTGGTCTCAGCATTATGGTGTCTTACAACATTCTCAACAGGTACACCTGCACGGATAGCATTCAATGCTTCTTTTGTGCGAGGATCAAGATCAGAATATTCATTCTGCTTGATAGTACCTTTTATCATGTCTGCAAGTTTTGGAATATCTACGTCCTTGATTTCCTCCTCGTTCACACCAGTAAGAACACCGTCCTTATAAAGTGCCGAGGCAAGTCTTGTTAAAAGAGGAGAAGAGGGAGCACTCTCAGAGGACGGCATATCTTCAAGTACGTTTTCAGCAGTTTCTCCCTCCATATCGGACCCACTGATCTCATTTTTCATTGAGATTTCAAACGTACCTTCAGAAGATGTACTGTCTGCTTCTTCCTGCTCACCGTCTGTAGTTGTTGCTTTTACGGCAGATTCAGCAGCAGATGCAGGGGCATCTTCTTTCAATTCAATTTCAAAGGTTCCAGCATCTTCAACACCTTCAATGTCAAAGTTAAAACCTCCTAAAGTTTCTTCGTTGTTAAACTCCATTTGCTATAATTTACAAAATTATATTAATTAATATCCGATGTCAACACCCTCTTCTATCGAGAACCATTGGTCTTTATAGACTTTTCGAGTTTCATTTTTTCGATTTCTTCCTCACTTTGTCTATCCAACTCGTTCTCTTTTGCCTCATGCTTCAATTGCATACCGAGTTTTTCAACATCACTCATCGTTTTCATAACAGTATCCGAAGATTCTGTCATTTTAAGGTCTTTCTGAAGTTGAGATTTTACTTTTTCAAGATCTATTTTTCCTTCATTACGTACCCTTTCGAGTTCAAGAGCAAGATCAGCTTTGAATTGTTCTGCTTGTTGCTTACCCTCATTCCTCATTGCTTCAACCTGCTGCGCCATTTGCTGCTGTTGTTGCATCATTTGCTGCTGTCGTTCAGAGTCCTGTCTCATTTGATCCATTTTCTGACGTTCAGCATTTTCTATCTTACGTCTTACCGAACTGATGCTCGGATCAGTAAGAATATCCATTATCTGTGAAAAGTTAACCTTATCATTCTGCAGACCAGCCTGTGCAAGTTGGATCATTGTCTGTTGCAACTGCTGATACTCCATACTTGAGCCGATGGTTATACCGTAATCTATCTCGCGTATCATATCACCATCTATTTCTGCAAGAACCTGAGACATGTCGTCAGTAACGTATTGTACTTTCAATGACCTATCACGATATGCATGTTTTGCAACCTCAAGCGTAGCTTTCAATACTGAAACCTTTATTCTTTCGTGAAACTGAAAATAAAGTTCAGTAATATGTGATGACTGCATTACAGAACGCTGTGTATTACCTACAAGCTCGCTGCTTGAGATAGCACCTTCACGTTGTCTACTTACACCTGAAATGTTACTTATTTCCTCCTTAATAAAGTTAAGTATCATCATATTTTGCTGCAGATAGTTACCCATGTCAAAGTTCATAGGTGCTCTGTTCGCATTCATGTTACCTGCAAGTGTGCCTGTAGCTGCTCCTTTTCTTGCCTCCTTAAATGAGTCAATAGGTAACCATCCCATCTTATCAGCAAAGTAAAGTGCATCTTCGGTCTCCCAACCTTCAGGTATCATTGCAAGATCAAGATATCCTACAACACCTTTGTGCTTGGTAAGTGTCTCCCACTGCTTGAACATTAAGAAGTCATAGTAGTAAGAGTAAGGTTTCATCCTTGCCATCAATGATGTAGTAGGTTCACCTTCCTGAGTATAGTCACCACCTACATACGGACACAATGTTCCTGTAGGATTGTTGATGCCATATGCTTTTACAGGGAACGGACGCATCTTAACAAATATGTTCTCACCGATACGTGTACCTTCCCACCAATCAGTTACCCATATATACTTTTCGATCTCTTCACCCATTTTTACACGTGGCTTGTAGAACTCATCTACAAACTTGTAAAGCTGCTCACCTGTCTTACGGTCATAGTATTTCAGTTTACCGATCTTACGGTAAGATGCCCAAACCACTCTTGTTACAAGCACACTACCGTCCTCAAGTACAGGACTCAATAGCATCTCAGCATTACTAAGATTAGAAGGTACTAGATTACCGTCTGCATCTTCTATCATACTGAATGTTCCAGCAAGAAGATCAGGTTCTTTACCTTGAGCTACAGCTTCATCAGTACCTGCACTCAAAGTAGTATCCATTCTTTCAATCTCTTTTATATCATCTTCGCTTAAATAATCTGAGTAGTCATCAAGCACATTATTTCTTGAATGGTATCCCCACTCAATAATAATATCAGCATCCTGAACATCTACAGATTGACCTTTGCGGATAATCCTAATGTTTGCAGGATTACACTTTCTGATTCTTGGATCACCGTTTACAATATCAAGACTATAGATTTCTCTACCTGAAACAAGACCGTCAAGGAATCCCATATTCCATTTGTACTTAAGATTCTCCTTTTCAATCATATGATTCAAAAGCTGAGTAGCTCTTCTTTCACGCATATCCTGATAATCATATCTAAGATAATTATCAAGCTCTTGAACCTTTTCAGCCAATTGTTCTTGAGGAACACCAGATGTCATCATTTCAACAAACCTGTTGCGTATTTCATCTGTTATGTTCTTTTCTTTTTCTGTAACTGCATCCTGATTAATAACCCTTACTTTCCAATCAAACTTACGTTTCATCTCCTCACCTAAGAGCAGATTGATCTTGTTGTTTGCAACAGGGTAGTGTGCAGGTTCAAACGGAAAATCGTTATTTGTAAGACCGAACGGATCACACATTGTCAACATATCATCCTTATTAAGGATGTTGTTGTACAGATCCATATTAGTTCTTATCTCACGGTATTCACCGTAAAACTCACTACTGTAAAGACCCATATCTGTGGCAGCACGTACACACTTTTTTGCCCACTTTTCGGTCTTTTGTTTTTCACTTTTCTTTTGAGAGGGAAAGTCCTCGTTATTTCCAATTATGATCATCGTCTTCTAATTCTTGATCTAATATCTATTCTTTCTTCGTTTTCAGCAGAAACAAATCTGTCGCTCATGCTGGGTCTTACACGCAAAAAGAATGAGTCTATCGGTTTTTTAACACTATCAATGCCATCGAAGTCTTCATCTTCAATGCCGTATTTTTCAAGGTCAGCACGATAGATCAATAACATACCCAACGCTGAGATCCTATCGTAGTTGCCTACAATTGGATCATATGCAATCAATTCTCTGAGCATTGCTGGTGATACTATCGTACTGTAATTTCTCTCTCCTTCTTCTTTGCCGTAAGCTTGTTCCATAAGGTATGAACGTATCAGACTGTTTCTCCATCCGTTCACAGCTTTGGTGGTATGCGTTCCTTTTGCAAAATTTCCGTAACCTACACGCTTAGTGATCTGCATATCTCTAAGGATACCAGGTGTATCACACAACATGTATGTAGCATTTATCCTGTCAAAGTATTGGAACATACCTTTCTTATTATTCTCGTAGTTGCACTTTGCATTGTAGTATTTCATCAGTCTGTAACAGATCTCATAAAACGCTTCTGCAGTTCTCGGTCTTCCAGTATATTCAGCAACTATTCTGCCTGTAAGACGGTTCATTATAATAATGCTTCCCAATGATGGCCCTATTGACATATCATCATCGTAAGGGTCACACCCTGCTATGTAAACATTTGACTGTATATGGTCGTCAACCTTTATCGGATGCTCGAATATCTCAACACATCCCTCAAGATCTTTGATATCCATGACAGGAAACTGTCGTATTGGATAATTATCACTTAGTTTCCAAGCTACCTCACCATCCTGAAAGTAAAGCTTTACCTTCCATGTAGCATCGGTATATTTTTTAGGATTTGTTTCTACCTCCGCAAGATGTATACGCATATCCTCCACATTGAACAGATGACCCTCCTTTTTCATCATCGCTTCCTGCGGTGTGATGGAACGGTCAGCCTTTTCCTGTATCAATGCATTCGGATCGTCAGTACTATTGGCAATAACTGCACGTGCATTAAACACTTCGATCAATGCTTTTACAATATCCGAGTTACCATTGACATCATAGCAACCTTCACGGTTCATATACTCACCACAGTAGTAACCACATACTGTACCTTTTGGCATATTGCGATCAAACACGTTCTGTAGTGCATATATGTTATATGCATCAGGTTTGGTGAACAATTCACGCATACCTGCAAAGTCAGCACCCTCTGTACCACCAGTTCCCCACACTACAATGGTACCGAATGTCATTTTACCCTGCTCAACCGAAGGTCTTGCAATTGCATACGTCTTTTTCAAATGCGGAAACTTTCCAGCCTCCTCAAACAGAAGTAACTTACCACGTTTTCCCCTTGCACGTTCTGGCTGTCCTTTGGTAGACACACCGATTATCTCGGTCTTTATACCCTTTTCAGTCTTTGTTCTCGGATCTCTGTAGGATGCTCTTTTGTGATCATTCCTATCCGCATAATCACGAGACTTTCTCCAAGGTGTGTGGTTATCTATAAAGTTAAGTGTATCCCATGCCTTACTCAGAATACCATCATCGTACAGATACTCACCTTCCGATGCTATTGCAAACGATTTTGAACGCTTAAAATGATAATAATTACGTGTACCCATAGAAGAACCTTTGAACGAGTAGCCTCTACCCCTTGTCTTAAGGTTTCCACAGTGCATACCACGCTGTTCTGCCTGTTCAACATAATGATACCACAGATAATCACTGTCCCAAACTCTTGGAAAGTCCTCCACACGGTCAGCCTTTATATTACCTACCTGCTCTTCAAGATCCTCTACAGATTGTGGTATTTCCTGTGTCATCAGTATCGGGCAGTAATTCAGATACCAATAATAATACCCTGGTATCCATTCACCATCAGAAGGTCGTATCAGACCCTCTCTACACCTACGCTGTTCCTCACGCCAGAACTTCATGTAACGCGAAGAAGGAAATCTATTTGGAACTAAGTCCGTATACTTACCGTGCTTTTTAAAATATAATGCTCTCTCCCTGAAAAAGTCCATATCTTCAAGGATATGTGGAGATACGATATCAACCTCTATCCTACCATCTTCATCTTTCGATAGATCCTTTGCGTAAGGTCTATCCTTTGACAACATTTTATATATAAAAGGTATCTCATCAATAGCCTGAATGATATCTGCACGTAACTCCTCATCTTCCAACGAGTTGATACGTACACTCACATCGAAACGCAGATCGTCAAGTAACGACCTCTCTTCGTGTGTATCAGTCTGGGTTGAGTTCTTCATCTTCAAATTCAGCTTTTTCCCTTCCACCTCTCAGTATCAGGTTCTCAGCTACTTCAGTCTCCACTAATCTCTGCGTATCCTGCAATGACTTGACAGTCTTAGGCAAAGAGTTTATCATATCCATTATCTGTTTCGCATTGAACACTGGCTTACCATTGTTATCACGCTCATTCAGATCAACATTACTAAGAAAGCCATCCAACTCTGTCTGTGCTTTCCAAGCAGACTCCAACGTATCCATAGAACGTGTTCTGCTCATCTCCCTATATTTCTCAATACAGGCATTTATCAATTGGTCAACTTCCCAATCAGGAAACATGTAGAGCACATCATCCTTGATGTAATCCCATCGTTCCTCTTCATCCATTCGCATATATGGAGAACGCATATCTACAAAAAACCAAACGGCAGAAAGCTCGGCATTCAATTTAGCCTTTCCCTTTCTGCCTCTTTTCTTGGCAAGTTCTGCAAACTCCTTGATCATCAGGATTTGCGGGGAAATAGTAAGTTCCCCCTGCTCATCCATCTCAAACATATGCTTCATCTATATCGCATTACCATCAGCATCAAGAATAGTAGTTGTCTCAGCAAGAACCTCAGACTCATCCTTCTCGGTGATCTTAGCTTTTACCTTACTCAACTTATCCACCCTTACATACTCTGTAAGATCGCGTACAATTGCAGTATCGCTACCCATTATATCTTCATAATCAGGTTGCTCATCAAATGTCACGACAACATCAGACTCTTGGAACATGTAAAACAGTTCGTCCTGATACTTGAATTGTCCAGGCTGTACATCATGTCTTACAAGAATCCATTGTCCTTCCTTAACATCCTTCACATAAGGACCTACCTTCATAACCTCTACACATGGTACGATTTCCTTGTTATCGAGATTAAGGATAACACCCTGTGGTTTGATGTATGCCCTCACTATCATACGTGACCCTGATGGGGTACACTTAATATCACTACTCTTAAGTAGCTTCTCCTCTTTCTTGCTCATTTTGTTGTTGTTTAATATGTTCTATATACGCACTTACAGTAGCACGATTTCTTTCATTGCATACCAGACCCTTTTGGTTTCCCATAACATGTGGATTCCAGTATACCCTTCCCCTCTTATAACGTTTAAGAGAAGCTTTATTCATCTTTCTTCTCTGTCTGAACTCCTCATATGTCTCTCCTTCTTCCTCAAGACACTTCGGGTCAGAACTGACAAACATTTTAAAGGTCTTGTCACCAACAGGATACTCAAAATATACAATCCCGCTTTCAGTGACCTTCTCCTCATTCTTTACCTCTTCACTCATCTTCATAATAATCAGTTGTCATACTCATAGTATAACCGTCAAGATCATAATTGACCTTATCATCACCATCCTTATCCTTAAGATGCTGCTTTATCTCATCGATACCTTCAATGACATCTTCCAATTCATTATCCTTAATGATATTCAATACATACGTTACCATTTCGCTCCACCTTTATCTTCAGGGTTAGGGCACTCACTCTTCATACTCCTTGTCTTCATTGCAAGAGGACAATTACATATACCACATCTAGGAATACCCATGTCATCCTTTGCATGCTCACACGAAGCACATATCTCAGCTCTACGTTTAGCCTCCTCTTCTACCAAAGGATTCTTAACAATATAGTTTTTCCAACCGTCAACTATCTCCTTTATCATCATTCATGTATTTCATCTCAGAATGTCTTGGAACAAACTTCCCAAGATGTCTAAGATATATGGTCTTAAAACTATCACTGTTATTCTTTACACTATTTGAGATCGTATCGCGTACAATTCTGAACTGATTCTTCCAAGCACGTTCAAGAACAGCTGTGGATATACCATGCTTATCAGCAACTTCACGCAAAAATCCCTTGAATATCTCATCCTGCATCTTTTACTGTAAAATTGAAAACTATACCATTCTTCTTGTTAGGGTACACCTTAAGATTGGAATGCAAGTAGTTATCTGCATCAAGTAATCCATGCTTCCTCAAAGAGGTAAGGCAATTGGCAAAACTTGCTTCAGACATATCACCTACATTCTCAGCCATTATAAGTTTATTCTCGTAGGAGAAAATAGCCTTCCATTTCTTAGGGTCTTCAGGATCTTTGTAATCCTTAGAGATAATGCTGTTCTGATACATTATCTCAGCAAGCACTTGACGTTCCTGTTTCCTGAGTTTATTCAAAGGTGACTGTAATCCCATGATTCCAACATACATGTTAAAGAATGCTTTTTCAGTACCTCTGAGATTAAATACTCTCTCCATCTCTCTCTTTTTTACAAATATATAACATATTACATTAAGATGTCAAGTATCTTAACTGAAAATATTATAAATCAATGCTAAAAACGTCTGTTGGATCACTCATTGGTATAATATCCACTCTATAACTACTCATATGCTGCATCATGCGTGTCGCTCTTCTGATAACCTCTTGAAGGTCCATATCATCCTTATAAAGAATGGTTACAACCTTATCTTCTATGTTAATACTTATTTCCATCATTCAAATCTTTTATCATCCATATCAATATCATCACCATCTTCATCTCCCATAAACACCTTCAAACATTTATCGTGAAACTCCATGCTAAGATGCATCTCTGTGTCTACATCTTTATCTCCATTAAAAACATAATGACTTTCAAGCTCTACTTCTACAAGATCCTTAAAACCATCATAAACCATAGATCTCATAACTATACGCACTAAGGGTTGATCATCAACATGCACAAGCTCACGAATAAATTCATACTTAGGGTACTCAAACTCGTGCTCCATGTTAATGCCTTCTTCTCCCATTTTTTTTTTGCATTTTGATCTTCACCTCGTAAAAACACTTCCTTTTGGAAGTCAAAAACTCTGACCGTTTACCTACATCGTAGTTTTTGAGTATATCAATATTTAGCTGATCCAACAGGAGTGGTTACCTGAAGTTACAACTAAGAATTATATCATGTCGCTCAATAGACCTATTATCATAATCTCGCAGTCTTAGATACTGCATTCTTGAGTAAGACGGTACAAATATACAACGACAGGCATGCCGTTGTCAAGTTTTTTTCAAAAAAAATTTTCTGTGTAGTTGAACGTGGTGACTACCCCAACAAAAAGCGACCACTAAAAATTGCAGAGGGAACCTCCCCCCCTCTGTGCTAACTTAACCTGTGGGAGTCTAAAACTATTGCGCTATGGAAAATATGCGAAAGATTACTTTGAAAGACGGTACTAACCTTGTAGCTGTTCGTGCAGAGCTGATTAATATCGGTGAAGCACGGACATTTGGTTCTGCAGGGAAAACTGTTCATACGTGTGCCATTCGTTGGACACAAGCTAACGGTGAGTCTGTTCAGACTTCTGCATTTGCTTACGGTGCTACCGTTGCTAAGATTGCAGAAGGTGAGATTCTTGTTGCAACTCCTGTCATGATTGACGGTTCAATCCGTATGAAATTGACAGGATGGCAATGGAATGACGGTGTTTCTGCAGATGCATTCGGTGAGTTTGCCGCAATGTTGTCTGCTGAAGAATCAACACCAGCTCAATCAGCTGCTCCTGCTCAAGTTCAAGCAGAGCGGACTACTTAATCCACCATCGGGGAGCCCTTCAGGGTTCCCTGATTTCTTTTCTTCCTATCTCATAGTATGATATGGACTTTTTACGTTAAGTATACTCACGTAGTAGTATGCATCATCCATTAATCTATTGTCATGCACAACAGAAATATGGTTATCGTTAATGGTGTACTCACCACTATCGACATGACTGTTAACCCTAACGGTTAATTGTTATGATGTTTGAATTAGATTCGGAGTGTAACGAGCTCGGCAACAGAAATTCGTTAGTATTAATGCAACTGAGTCATAGACTCAACGCTCAAGCTTTGCTTGTTACTTTCTAACCTTTTAATACGATAGACTATGGAATCATTTAGAGTATTATCTTTTATATCAGTCAATAGGGCAGATGTTGGAGATATCTACGAGATAGATGGTAACATGGCTGTTGTTACTAAGGTGTCGAATAGATACGCATATATTGATGGCGTTCCACATCATCGTAAGATGATTGGGACAATGAAGAGGAACTTCATTAAGCAATACCGTGACGGTAAGTCATGGTTGCATAGCCATTAAGATACTGGAGAAAGGCTGTACGTACATTCGTACAGAGTCAAGTTTACTTGGCAACAGCGTATACCTGAGCATGTAGAAAAACTGCTTAAGACATTTAATCCTGCCTGTGAAGCGATGACCTACAACCTAGAACATCACGGAGATGAGAAACTCAAGATGTGCTCAGAGACGTTAACACGTAGTAGTGGAGGCAGGTACAATACTATAGAGTTTTAGCCGCCCAGCTAAATTAAATTCCTTGAGAGTGGGAAGCTCTTTCAGATAAAAGGTTAAGCAATAGACCTATTAACTTATTGCACAACTCATACAATAGTAAAATGAAATACTATTCGATTAATACTTTATTCTTGGTTGCTGTGTGTGTAGAACTTGGCTATATAGCCACGCTTTGTCATGGTAAGCTCAAGAGTAGTGAATTTAAAGATGAATCCTTATTGGCAGATCTCTGCGCTGATATGGGAGATGAAATACAGGAAACTGTATTTGAATCTTTGATGGAAGTAGCATCAAATTCAAAAGAAGCAGAGGAATTAGTTTCATATTTTTCAGTAAAAGAAAATTCAAAATGAAAAAGCACGTTAAAAGAATACTATTCTTTTTATTCATATCAGCTTGTCCGTTGATATTCATGACAACGGTATGGTTACTGACCTTTGGTCAGGTCTTTGATTTTATGGACGGTATAAAGTTTGGACCGTACATATTCGTGACATTTTTTGCAATACTATTTGCTTGTATTGTAAGTGTGACCATTGAAGATGAAGACATTCCGTTATGAGTGAGTCGAACTTCAACAGAGGAGACAATGAGAAGTATATTGCTTCTCTTGTCTCTGAACATGGATATATAGACAGAGGATGGTTGAACAAAGGTGCTGATTTCAAAGGTACTATTGATCCTGTCATAGGTCTTGAAGAGATAGACTGTTCTTTGTATAAACACAGAGCTACTAACTTAGTGTATGTAAATCATCTAACAGGTGAGATACTACATGTAGATATGAGTGACTGATGGTAAAGAATAGACTAAAGAGAAAAATGCACGTGAGAAAAGCAACAGCTGACGCAGTTTCTAAAGCTTGGAACATATCTAATGTTTTTACAAGATCTGGCGGTTTAATTGGTAGTTACCTTTCTATGAAAAGCAAGCGTTTCTAAATGTTTGCTAACGTTTAGTATATCAGGCGTTGCCCTCACAGAACTTAATAAAATGAACAAAAGATTAAATTTAGTATAAACTTAAAAAAGACCACAGATGCAATGCCTTATATACATTGTTATGTGGCGTTA
>Ga0070746_10000752_pt1 | contig 19407 bp, 38 predicted proteins | sample VirMetDEL_Mar_21_FD_77016 | JGI IMG/M metagenome (GOLD analysis project Ga0070746, IMG submission 77016) | Aqueous microbial communities from the Delaware River and Bay under freshwater to marine salinity gradient to study organic matter... | ecosystem: Environmental > Aquatic > Marine >...
CAAGGAAATCTCCGCGACGCAACATCGGCTGATGTATTACAACGGAACGACCGACGTCATCATGGCCGAGGTGAACCCGACGACGGGCGCCCGCGTCGACTTCTTTCACGCCGACGCGACGGTGACGGAATACCGCGCCAAGGCGGCGAGCCGGATCATCACGCCGGCGATCGCCGCCGCGGCCGCGGCCAAGGTCACGCTCGCCGACGCCGCGACGATCGCGGTCGATCTCGCGCTCGGCTTCAATTTCAAGGTGACGCTCGGCGGCAATCGCACGCTCGGCAATCCGACCAATGTCTCGGAAATGGTCGGCGGGGTGATCGAGGTCATTCAGGACGGAACCGGCGGGCGCACGCTGGCGCTCGGCGCGAACTGGGTGACGGCCGGCGGCGTCGCGCCGACGTTCTCGACCGCGGCGGGGGCGAAAGACCTGATCGCGTTCACCCCGCTCGGCGCGAGCGAGATTTTCGCGGCCGTCCATCTGGACGTGAAATAATGCTGATCGGCATGGGCTCGCCGATGCTGCTCGCCGCCGGCGGGCCGCTCCGGATCATCGCCGAGGACGCCGGCCTCGTCGCCGACAATCAGGACGACGGAACCGAGGATTTCACCGTCGACGTCGGCGTCCATGAGCCGGGCCGGTTCCTCGTCCTTTGCCTGACGCTTGAGACGAACAGCGGCGCGGCGAACGCCTGCGACTTCACGTCGATCGCGGTCGATCCCGCGGGGCAGAATATCGCCCTGACCGAGATCGAGACCGCTTCCGGGTCTGGCGCCAGTGAAACGCAGCGTGCGGCGATCTGGGCCGGCGATATTTCCGCCTTCACCGGCTCGAGCGTGACCGTGCGCGTCAACTGGAATCACCTTGGCACAACCTCGATCGGCCTTTCGGCCGTGGCCGTGTCGCGGCCGATCGCCGCCGCGGTGCATGACAGCGCCGCCGGAACGGCTGACGGGCCGACGGCGGTCTCGACGAGCGCCGGCGTCGCCGCGCCGGCGGGTGCGCTCTTGGTCGTCGCCGCGCATGACGACGATCACAGCGCGCCCGGCGCGTCGAGCGACGTCACCGAACAGGCCGACGCCAATTCGGGCGGCACGGGGTCGCACGATCATCGCCATTGGGCCGGGTGGGACGTCCTGGCGGCCGGCCGCGCGTCAGCGGTGGCGACGGTGACGTTCGCCACGTCGACCGACGAGAAGGCGATATGCGCGGCGGTCTGGCGATGACGCTCGGCGCGAAGCTCCGCAAAGAGCTGGTCGATCAGCCGGCGCATGTCGCGCTCGGCTGGGCCGCCTTCGCCGGCGTCGCGCTGCTGGCCGCATCTCTCGGCGCGTCCGCGCCGGCGTTCTGGGGCGCGTCCGGCGGGGTCCTGGTCGTCTATGGCCGCGAGCTCTGGCAACGCCGCGACCGCGGCGGCCTGGTCGCGGCGATCCGGGCGCAATGTGCCGGGCTCTGGACACATGTCGACGTCGCGTTCGGCGCGATCGGCGTCGGCCTCGGTCATGTCGCCTGGCTGCGGCTGTTCGGCGGATAAGGGGGGGGGGCGTCATGGACGGGGGAGGGGGGGCGATCCTCGGCGGTCGTCTGGTCGAGGCGCTGGTCGCGCTGGCGGTGATCGTGCTCGGCGCGCTCGGGCTGACCGTGCCGGCCTGGCTCAAGCGCCGGGCGCGCCCGCGCGACTGTCACGCGCCGCGGTTCGACGAGCTCGAGCGCCAACTCGACGAGGTGATGCTCGAGCTCGAGCGGGTCGCGGCGCTGATGTCGAGCGAGACGATCCGCGACACCGGCGAACATGATCTCGTCAAGCTGATGCTCGAGCGCCTGACCGAGCAAAGCCTCCGGCTCGAGCGCCGGCTCGACGACATCGTCGCCAATCAACACGTTCTGGCCGACGCGCCGATCCCGCCGCGAGTGGCGGAGCTCAAATCCTGAAAGGTCGAAAACATGGGTCCGATCCCGCTCATTCTCGGCGCGGCTTCGCTCGCGCGAACATTCTTTCCCGATCTCGAGAAACGCATTCTCGGGGATCGAACCGGCGCGATCGCCTCCGAGGTGCTCGACATCGCCTCGAGCGCGGTCGGCGTCTCGGTCGGCGCTGGCGAGGAGAGCGCGATCGAGAAGGTCGTCGAGGCGCTCACCGGCGATCCGGCGGCGCAGCTCGAGACGCGCGCCTCGCTGGCCGAGCTCGAGCGCCGCGAGCATATCGCCGAGCTCGAGGCGGCGGCGGCGCAGATACGCGAGACCGGGCAGACCGCGCGGGCCGAGCTGGCGACCGGCGATCGGTTCGTGATGCGGGCGCGCCCGGCGGCGATCTACGCGATGATCGTCTCGGTCGTCGCGATCGTCGCGGTGGTGCTCGGCGTGTTCATCTTCAATTCGACGGCGCTCGCCGAGCTGGTCGACGTCCTGGCGCTGCTGCAATGGCCGCTTGGGGCGCTCGGCATGGTCTCCGGCGTCTATGCCTGGCGGCGCTCCGACGACAAGAAAAACGGCGTCGCCTCGGCCATGCCGGGGCCGCTCAAGAATGTCCTTTGATCCCTGGGCCGCGTTCTTTGACGGGCTGCGCGGTCCGCTGTTCGGCGGGGGCATGACCGCGAGCCAGGTCGAGGGCGTCGAGGCGATCACGCGCGAGGGCCGGCGGCGGGGGCTTCCCCTGCCGCAAATCGCCTATGTGCTGGCGACCGCGCATCACGAAACCGGCCGGCGGATGCAGCCGGTCCGCGAGGGCTTCGCCCGCGACGACGCGCACGCGGTTCGCATTGTCACCGCGATGCATCGCGCCGGGCGCATTCGGGTGAACTACGCCAAGCCGGACCGCAAGACCGGGCGGAGCTATTACGGCCGCGGGCATGTGCAACTCACATGGCGGCGGAATTACGCGACATTCGCGAAGCGCCTCGGCGTCGACCTGGTCGGCGATCCCGATCTCGCGCTCGATCCCGTCGTCTCGGTCGCAATCCTTTTCGATGGCATGTCGCTCGGGCTCTACACCGGCAAGCGCCTCGCCGATTACATCACGCCGCAATCGGTCGATTTCGTCGGCGCGCGGCGGATCGTCAACGGGACGGACAAGGCCGAGCTCGTCGCCGGTTACGCCCGATCCTATCTCGAACCGCTCCGCGCGGCCGTCAGGGCGCAGGAGGCCGCCGTCTCGGCCTCCGCAGCCACCCATGCCGCCGGGAACTCGGAAAGCGGCTCCTCGGGCCGCTCCGGCGCGCTCGAGGCGCGCGTCGCCGAGCTTGAGGCGTTCAAGAACCGAATTGTCGAGGCCGTGGCGGCGGCCTGATGTCGCGAAATCAGTGAGGAATTGTGATGGCTGAAACTCACGAAGAAGGCGACGTGTTCGCGATGGTCGACACGTGGAATGATGTCAATAAAGTTCACACCGCCATCAAAATGGACGTTTTGGACCTCGCGTCAGATCCCGCGTCTCTGCTGATGGATTTGCAGGTAGGGTCTGCCAGTATGTTCAGGGTGGCCAAGGATGGCGACCTTTGGACTAGCGGTGCCGTCCTTCAGTTTGAAAGCGGAACTGTAAGTATTTTTTCGGGTACTGGAGGGGGCGGTGATGTCTATATCGGCGGGGTGGGGACAATTGGCACAGTTCCGATGGCTGTCTCGTATACCGGGCCAACCCTGCGCCAGCCGAATTACCTCGGTTGGACTAGCAGCTCTACTATCAACTCGACTTCGGATCTTCGGCTTTACCGTGACGCGGCTAATGTTCTCGGCCTTCGTAACGGTCTCAACCCGCAGACCGCCAACCTCTACAACTTCTATAATGACGGCGACAATTATGAGCGCGGGTTCCTGAAATGGGATTCGAATGTCTTGAAAATTGGCACAGAGTCGGCCGGAACCGGGTCTAGCCGCGCAGTTCACTTCGCGACCGTAAATAATATCCTAAAAACTGCTGGCGGATTTAATTATGCAATAGAGGCAGGTTCAGTAGTCCGTTACCAGAAGAATTTGGATATTTTATGGAGTAACAGTTCTAACGCACATACGGGAATAACGTCGGATGTTGGAATTAGCCGCGCCGCCTCGGGTGTATTGGCCATCACAGATGGCGTCAGTGGGAATGGCGGCCTGACTTTTTCTTATGGAGAAGTGAGGGAGGCCTATACAGTAAGCACGCTCCCCACTGCAACCGTCGGTATGATTGCTCGCGTAACGGACGCCTCTTCCCCGTCTGTCGGCTCAGCCGTTTCGGGCGGCGGGTCTTCTCCCGCCCTTGTATGGTCCAATGGGACCAACTGGATCGTGATCGGAGTGTAAAATGCACAAACTCGAACTGACCGCCCATGAATTGCAGGCGCTGGCGGGCCTGCTCGACGCTGGCGTGAAGGCCGTCGGCCTCCGCGCCGTGAAGGACGCCGCGACGCTTCTGGAAAAGCTGGAGGCGGCGACGAAAGATCAGAAGAATGAGGAGGCGGCCGATGGCTAACTTTTCCGTTTCTTTGACCGTGCCAAACGACAAGGTCGGCGAGCTTGTCGACGCGCTGAATTGGGCATGGGGCGAAAAGGATAATGGCGACGGTACGACCACGCCGAAAACCGCGGCCGAGCTGAAAGCCGAGCTCAAGGCACGGTCTAAGAAATCCCTGAAGGATGTCTATCTCCGCTACAAGGAACATCTTCGCAATATTCAAAGCGTCGAGGGCGACATCGACATCACCTGAGATTGTTGAGGATGGGTTTCAGAAATGCCGCAAGCCAAAATCATCAGACAGCGTGACGGCGCTTATATTCGAGATCGCCAAGGGGCCTACATCACAATGAGGGCGGTTCCTGAGCTCGCGAAGCGTCGAGCGGTGATGTTCGGCGAGCGGGCGCAAGCCTCCACGCTCCTCGAGGGCGAGGCGCGCGGCGGGCGGGTCCTGGGGGACGGCCGACGCGGCGGAAAACTTCTCAGCTAAGGGGCGGCCATGACCGACGAGATTTTTCACATCAAGCGGAACGACACCGGGCCGAAATTCAAGGTCGCTTTGAACGATGGCAAGGGCGGCGGCGTGAACATCACCGGCGCGACGTCGGTGCGGTTCCATATGGGGGCGAAGGGCGCGGCCGCAGCGGTCGATGCGGCGGCGACGGTCGTTCAGGACAACCCGGCGATCGTCGAATATGCCTGGGCCGCGGCCAACACCGCGAACGCGGGTGATTTCTACGCCGAGATCGAGGTCACGCTCGCCGACGGCTCGATCGAGACATTCCCGAACGATCGCGAGGGGTGGCTGGTCAGGATCACCGAGGATAAAGCCTGACGAACTGCATGTTGAGCGCGGTCGACAGCTCGGCGAGCGTATGCTCCAATCGCGAAAAGGGCTCGCGTGAGGAAAAACAGCGATGTGCGCCGATTATGTGAATTCCCTCGGTCTGTTTTTAGACATTGTTGGTGTGGTGCTGCTGTTCTTCTTCGGCCTGCCTCCTGGGATCAATGCGGGTGGAGGATCGACGATTGTAACTCGCGCCACGGAGCGTCAAAAACGAACGGCCAGAATTTACGTGTGTCTGTCCTGGGCCGCTTTGGCGATCATCGTATCAGGGTTCGCACTCCAGATTGTCTCCAACCATATCTAGCGAGCGGTAAATCGACGCGACTTGGGCTCGCCGAGGGAAACCTCGGCGGGCTTTTTTTTGGCCATTCGCCAGAACGAGCGGGGAACAAACTGCGTCAGTTTTGCGCGCAAACGCTGCGATGTTCTGCGGAAGTTCGCGGAAAGTTGCGGAATGTTCTTTCCGCCGGTTCCGTTGGGTCACCAGCGAAAATTCCTTATATATCAAAGGGGTTTGTGGCGGAGACGAAGGGATTCGAACCCTCGAGAGCCTTTTGAGCCCTACTCCCTTAGCAGGGGACGCGGCGAAATCCGAAAAGCCGAATGATCGCAACGCTCTGGCGCGCGTCCGGCCGCCGGGCTGTGTCGGTTTTGCGTCAGATCGCCGGGCTTGCCTGCCGGATCGCCTCAACAGCCTCTGGGGGCATGCGAACGAGGGCAAGCGTTCGCGCGCGTGACGGCTTCATGTGTCCCGATGGCCCACACACCCATCGTTTGTTCCGTCGCCGCGCCGTCCCGTCCGGCCTCCGGTCCTCAGTTCCGGGGCCGGCCGGGGCGAACCAAAAAAAGAGGCGAGAGGGTGAGCGGTGAACAATCTTCCGAAAATCGAGTTGGGCGACGAGGTCCGCGACGTGGTCTCGGGTTTTGTCGGCGTGACGACGTGCAGGAACGAATTCCTGAACGGCTGCGTCCGCTTCTGCGTATGTCCGAAAGTCGGCAATGATGGGGCGTTTCGGGAGGAACGCTGGTTTGATGTCCAGCAGCTCGAGACCGTCAAGAAAGCCAGTATCGCGCCGGTGCTCGTCGTCGACGGCGACAAGTCCGTCGACGAGGCGCGCCACACGCCGCCCGGCGGCGACCGGATCGACGCGATCGCGCCCTCGCGGGGGCGGTGACGTGATTCTCAAGTCCTTTGTCTCGTCATTCGTCAACGGCGGGACCGGCCGGATCGTCTGGCGCGCCCATTGGTGGGCCGCAGCCGGCTACTCGACATCAACCCATTACACGCAGTTCGAGGCGCTCTCCGCAATCGCGGCGAAGGGGGAAACATGAAGGATTTCGAAGTGACGCGGCCATTCGCCGCCGAGGCGGCTTATGTCTCCGGCGTGCTCGACATGAGCCAGAAGGCCGAGAAACACCTCGGGGCGACCGGCGATCCGGTCAGTCTCAAGATGGAGGCGCTCGAGCTGATCGAGCAGTCGGTCAACCCGCCGCAGGCAAGTTTCCTGAATCCGGAATTGCTTGGCGAATTCGCCGACAAGGAAATTCCGATCGAGCCGATCGCGCGCGCCCGCAAGCGCGCCGCTGAGCTGATGGGGGCCTCGCTCACCGCCGCCGCCGAGCGCTCGATCGAAGACAAGATCGGCGACGAGGGCATCATGCACCGGGCCGACAAGCCGGGCGAGCCGATCCCGTTCGTCGCGATCGTCGCCGCCGCCGGCGCGCTGGCCTACGCGCTCGAGGAGCGGGACGTAGACGCCGCGGAGGACGCCTTGATCTCGCTCGCTGCTCTGACGCGCCGCGGCGCGTTCGAGTGCAGGCGGGCGTTCGAGAGCGGCGCGATTTGAGCGGCGCGGCGGGGATCGACGACGTCGCCGACGAGCTCGAGACGATGATCGTCTCGGCACTCCTGATGAAGCGTCGCGCAATCGGTCGTCAGCAGGCCGTCGTCAACCGGAAAACCGGCGCTCGCCGCGAGTTCGCCGCGCGCGGCAGGTTCTGCGCCGTGCCGGCGGCGTTTCCGCGCGATTGCCTGACATGCGACGCGCGCGACGGCGGTCGGCTGTTCGCAAACTCGGTCGAGGATATCGTCGTCGATCCGGTGAAGGCGATCGGCTCCGGCTTGGAAATCCTGATGCTCTGCCCTGACGGTCTGGCGACATGTTCTCGCATCTGGAGGTGAGCGTCGACATGCCGGCGCAGGTGGTCGGCTGGTCTCACAATCAGATACGCGCCGCGGAAAGATTGCTCACGGCGGTGATGCTCGACCTGAAATCGGCGCTCGAGCGACCGGAGGGCGGGGCATGAAATCCGAAGACAATCCCGCTCAAGATGCGGACGGCTGGACGCGGCCGGAGCGCCGGCGCGTTTTGCCGCGAGCGCCGATCGAAACGGTTGACGCTGTCCGTCGCTGTTTCCGCAGCTTGAGAAAGGTTGAGGGAACGAGGCGGCAGACGGATGATTTCCTATCTGGTCTGATCGCCTTGCGTCGCGGCGTCGAGGGGCAACTCAAGCGCGAGGACGATCCGGCGCGAGAGCGGATGTTTCTTTCTATCATCGACGATCTGGACGGTCTCGGCGAAGTCGCGTTCGACGATTGGCCGGCCGCGTTCGCGCCGGCGTGGAATGTGCCGGAGGGGGTTTGATATGAAATTCGAGATCGACGCCGCGAAATTCTTTCATGTCCGCCAGGCGCAGTCGCATCAGACAGCCCGGTTCAATCTCCGCGGCGTGCATGTTGAGCCGCGCGCGGCGGGTGGGGCCTTCCTGGTCGCGACCGACGGCCGGCTGATGCTGGTCGCGCTCGACGAGAGCGCGATCGCGCCCGCGCCGGCGACGGTCAATGTCGATTTGATCGCCGCGGACAATGAGCCGGAGGTCGACGAATGGGGCGAGCTGGTCGAGCGGTCGGGAACCCCGCTCACCTGGTTTCACGATTTCCGCAACGCGTCGACGATCGAGTTCTATCTCTCTGAGTGGCCGGCGGTCGCCAAGGTGAAATGGGGCGATCATGCGCCGCCGGAGCCGCTCGGGATCGCGACCGTGACCGACGGCAAGTTCGTCGACTGGAAGAAGGCCGCGCTCAAATGGCTGGCGCCCGGCGTGGCGGGGCCGGGGGCGTTCGATCCGGCGCTTCTCGACCGCGCCGCGTTCTATGGATGGGGCGTCGAGCTGGCGGCGAAGGGCCACGACCGGCCTGCGGTGATCCATCCTCACGGCGCGGCGGATACGGTCGGCTTTCTCATGCCGATGAAGGCGGCGGACCGCGCGGGGTTCGACGTGCAGCTCGCCGAGGAACTGGTCGCGCTGAAATCAGACGAGGGCAAGACATGACGAAAATCGAGAGCTCGCGCCGGTCGGCCGACGAGGAGGTCGCTTATTTCGCCGGCGTGATCGACATGAGCCAGGCCGCCGAGAAGTATCTCGCCGAGGCCGGCGACGAAAGCCGGCTCCGCGCCGAGGCGCTCGGGCTGATGGCGAAGGCGATCGCGCCGGCGCGCCTGCCGATCCACGTCGAGGCGGAGGCGTTCGATCTCTCCTGTTTCATGCGGTCGCCGGGCGCGCTGGCCGAGGCCGACGCGGCCGAGACCTGTCTCGCCGCCGCCGACCGGCGCTCGATCGAGAGCCGGATCGAGGACGAGCTCGAGGCCGACCGCGCCGATCTGCCGGGCGAGCTGCCGATCCTGGCGTTGATGACCATGCTCGGCGAGCTGGCGCAGGGGATCAGCGACGAGGAGGTCGACGCCGCCGAGGACGCCGCGATCGCGCTCGCCGGCCTGGCCAGGCGCACGGCGTTCGATCTGCGCCGGGTGTTCGCGGAGGCCGGGTTATGAACCATGAACACAATGCAGCGCGGACATTGCTCGACGCGGCGCAGGACGCGGCGCTTTATATCGAGGGCGCGGTTTTGGTGCTGGACGATCTCGAAAGTGAATTGCTCGACGAGCCGTCGCCGGAACAGCAATGGCCGATTATCAAGCGGCTTGACCTGGTGCAGCTCGCGCTGGCCGCGGTCGCGCGCGATCTCAGGACATTTGAAGAGATACGGGCCGACGAAGTCCGCGCGAAACACGCTGCCCGTGTGGCGGGCGAGACATGAGCGCCGATCCGATCACCGCGATCGCGGCGGCGATCAGCCGGGCGTTGACGGCGCGCGCCGGCGCGCAGGACGTGCTCGCGCTCCTGCGCCTGACGCCGGGCGAGGCCGAGCTCCTGATCGCCGGCGAGGGCGGCGTCGTCGCCGGCGCGAATGTCAGCAAGGGGAAACCATGACCAAAGCCAAGATAAAAACCGACGCCGATTTCAGCGCCGCGGCCGACCATGTCGCCAACGCCTCGTCGACACAGTTCGCCGCCGGTCAGCTCAAGAGCGTGATCGAGCGGATCGAGCGGCTCGAGGAGGAGAAACGCGAGGTCGGCGGCCAGATCAAGGAAGTCTATTCAGAGGCGAAGGCGAACGGGTTTTGCACGAAAACCATGCGCGCCGTCGTCGCGCTCCGGCGCAAGTCGGCGGAGGAGCGCCAGGAGGCCGAGGCGATGCTCGATCTTTACATGCACGCGCTCGGCATGGCCGGGCCGCTGGTCGAGGAGGGCGCGCCATGAGCGCCGCCGCCGCGCCGCCCGGCGAGCTCGAGGCGATGATCGGCCGCCGGGTCGCGCTGACGCTCCTGCGGCATGGTCTGGCCGCCTGCGGCCGCTGCGAGAAGGCGGAGCCGGAGACGTTCGCCAGGGCGGCGGAGTCGCTGAAATATCATCGCTACGTCCTCGAGTCGCATCGCTTCGGCCATGTCGGCCGGATCGAGGCCGGGGCGAACGGCTACCCTATGCGCCTGGTCTGCGAGTGCTGCGGCGTGCATCGCGCATGGTTCGGCCTCGGCGATCTCGAGCGCCTGGCGCGCGCCGAGACGCTGCTGCGCGCCGCCTAGAAATCCGCGCCGGGCGGTCTCCCGGCATTGAAAGGAAGGGCAGATGAAGAAACTCCTTATTGCGGGCCTGGCGCTCGCGCTCCTGCCGCTGGCGGCCGCGCTCGCGCCGTCGGCGGCGCTGGCCGAGGAGGTCGGCGCGGTCACGGCCGCCGATATCTCCGACGCGCGCAAGGCGTCGATCGGTCACGCGCATCGCGCCGGGGCGCTCGGCGCGCTCGAGCTCGGGCGCTCGGCGTTCGATATCGGCGTCGGCCTGGTGACGGATACCGAGCGCGGCGATCCCGCCGGCGTGATCGGCGCGTCGTTCTCCGACGGCGCGGTGACGTTCTCGGGCAAGGCCGCGGCGACGCAGGACGGCGAATTTCTGTTCGGCGTCGGCCTGGTGCTGCATCTTGGCGGGTCGCCGGGCGGCTGACGCGCCGCAAGAACCGGGCCGCCGCCGGCTGACCGGCGGCGGCCTTCAATCGGAGGGGCTGACATGATGCTTCGGACTGGATGGATCAGACGCGCCGCAGCGGTGGCGGTGGTGCTCGCAATCGGCGCGATCGTGGCCGTCGGCGCGGTCGTGGCGGTGATCTGGCGGATCGTGGTCGGCGGGTGATCGTCCGGCGCGGCTACATTTCGACAGGTTTCAAGAGGCGAGGCGGCGGCGGCTGGTGGCATTTTCTGGCCGCCGGTCATAGGCGCTGGCGCTTGGCGTTCGTTCGGCCCGACGCAAAACCGGATTACAGGCGTTTATTCATTGGGCCGTTTGAGTTCGAATGGTCAAAATCCGAGCCTATAACGCTCCGCGCGCCGGGCGATCGCCGCGCCCGCTGAAATCCCAACCCGCCGCCGTCAGCCGCGCGCCGAGATCGGCCGGGGCGATCTTCGTGTATCGCATCGCCATGTCGGCCGAGCTCCATCCGCCAAGGGCCATGAGCGCGCGCAGACTGCCGCATTGCGCGTGGTGCCAGGTCGCGAAGGTATGGCGCAGGACATGCGGCGTCACATCCCGGCCGAGGCCGGCCTCGTCGCGCGCCGCGTTGAACGCCGCGGCGATGTTGCCGCCGGTGCCGGCGCGGAGCTGATAGGGCTGACCGTCAGGCCGGCGAAACCGGCGCCCGGCCGCGGGGATCGGCGCGAGGCGGACGAGCTCGTCGGCGCGGGCCGGCCATTCGATCATCCGCGGCGCGCCGGACTTGCTCGCCGCGATCCATGCCTGGCGCGTCGCGGGATAAAAGGTCGCGACGTCGAGGCCGAGCGCCTCGGAAGTGCGCGCGCCGGAGCCGATCAGGAGGCCGACGATCGCCGCGATCGAGCGCGCGCCGCTCTCGCGCTGGACGGCGCGCGCCAGCGCCATGCGGCCGAGCCGGCGCGCCGTGTCCGAATTGGCCGCGGCGAGCTCGAGCCGGGCGCGGTCCTGGTCGAGCGTGGCGGCGGCGATGCGGCGGCGGAGGACGCGCTCGAGGGCTTCAAACTCGGCGAGCTCGAGCCAGCGCAGGCGGACGACGTCCTCGGCCTCGCGGCCGCGGCGGCGGCGGCGCTTGTGGCGGAGATAGGGTGGATCGGCGCGGCCGGCTGAATGCGCGACGTTCAGGACGGCGCGGATCGGGGTCGCGAGCTGGCGGCGCACGGTCGCCGGCGCGGCGTCGGGATAGAGCGCGCGGCGGGCGCGCTGGACGCGCTCGAGGTCGATCTCGTCGCAAAGGGTCGCCTCGCCGAAATGGCGCAGGATCGGCGGCAGGAACCGCGCCTCGCCGCCCTCCTCGAGATAGATCACCGCGGCCTCGGCGAAGGTGATCGACGGCCGGCGGCCATAGATCACGCGGGCGTCGATCTCGGCGATCAGCCGGGCGAGGAGCGCCTCGGCCTGGGCGCGGTCGCGAGTTCTAAGGCTTTTTCGAGGGCGGACGCCGAGGTAAGTGCCGCTCGGGTAATAGACGCCGTTTCGGCGGATGAGCTTGAGCATGGGGCCGGGCCTCTGCGTTTCAGCGGAAATTCAGCGAGCAAATCATCCGGCTTGTAAAGGACTTTGTGGCGCCCGCGTCCCTCATGCCATGCAAGCGAGCCATTCGGCCAGCGCCGGCGATCGAGCGTGTCGCGGCTGGTCTGAATGCCGCGCGCAGCGAGATAGGCGATCGCCTCCTCGGTCGTGAGATACATTTCAGGGGTCATTGGCGGGCCTCCTGGTCGGCGGCGGCGACGGTCGGATGATCCGCCCGCGCCCTGGCGCATATCTCCTCCATGTCCCGCAGGCGCTTGGCGGCGGCCGCGGGGCCGCTTTTCTCGAGCTCGCGGGCGAAGGATCGGCCGAGATAGAACGCGGCCGCCTCGGCCAGCTCGGCGGCGGTGAGCGGGCGCTCAGTCATTGGCCGCGCGCGCATAGAGCTCGGCGACCGGCGTCGTCGAGCCTTCGTCGCGCATCGCGATCGCCGCCGCGAGCGCCGTCGCGTCGAGGCCGGAAATCCGCGCGTCGACATAGAGCGCCGGGCGGTTCTCGACCTGGGCTTGTGCGATCCGCGAGGCGAAGCGGTTGACCATGCGGTCGCGCGCGCCGGCGCGGCGCAGCCGATCGGCCTCGATCGCCTCGGCGCTCGGGGCGAAATTCGGATCGGCGCTGGCGGCGCGCAGCCGGCGGGCGACGTCCTCGAGGCTGACGACGGTCGCGCGGATCGAGGCGTTCGGGTCATAATGCTTGCGTCTTTCCAGTCTCATGCGGCTCTCGCCTCCGTGCGAATTCTGGCGGCGACATGGGTCGCAGCGGTGGCGCGCGCCCATTGCGGGCAGGCGCGATCGAGAAGTTTCAGGGCTTGCGGCGGGGTCAGGCCGAGCGCCATCGCGACGGCGAGGCGGTCAAGGCCGATCAGGCGCAGCGCATGAGCGGCGAGGCGATCGCGGTCGGGATCGTCAGCGAAGGTCCGCACGATCGCGGCGACGTCCTCGCGTCCCGACGCCATCGCCGCCAGCTCGTCGCGCGCCTCGCGGACCCGGCGGGCGACGAATTGCAGCGCCGCGCCGGCGAGCTGGCGATCGTTCGCATCGCGTTCGGAGCGGTTCGCGCTCCAGTCGAGCAACGGGTCCATCAGCGGCCGCGAGCGGGCGGTTTTCCAGCTCTTGAACGCCTGACGGCAGGTCTCGCAACAATGCTCCTCATGCGCGCGATTGGGGCGGAACGGGCGGCCGCAGCGCGGCCACGCGCAGAACCGCACGTCGTCAGGGCGGCCGGTGATCTCGGCGCGGGCGTCGGTCCAGCTTTCGGCGCGCTCCATCACGCCGCCTCCGCCAGCTCGTCGACGATCCCGCCCCATTGCTCGGCCATCGCGCGGGCAAGGCCGGGGAAGAACCGCGAGCGCTCTTTCCAGCGATCCGCGCCGGGGCGCGCCTTGTGGACGCTGTCCCGCGCGGTCGATCCGTCGAGCGTGCCGGTCGCCGTCAGCGGCGCGAGGCCGCGAAGCCAAAGGCAGGTCCGTTTCTTCTCGTTGTCGGGGCCGTCCTCGTCGTCGCCGAATTGCCACGGCTGGACCGACTGCGCAAAGGGCCGATAATTGCGGATGCGCTGTTTCGCGTGGCGGTGCATGATCGGATTTTCGACGGCGACGCGCTCGATATGCGGGACGTTCCAGACGTCGGAGAACAGGGCGCAACCGGCCTCGAGCTCCGCCCACATGTCGTCTAGGCTCCGGCCCGGAGGCGCTTTGGAGAGCCAGCGCACGCCGGAATTGCAAAGCCGGGTGCAGGGCGGATGCATCACCGCCAGAATGTCCCATTCTTCCCACATCATGACGTCGCGGACGTCGCCGACGATATGGCGGTTCGAGGGGGTCTCGGCGGCAAGCAGATCGCAGCTCCATGCGTCATGGCCGGCGGCGAGGAAGGCGTCGCGGACGGTGCCGGATTGTTCGCAGCCGATAAGGACCTTGAGGGGTCTGGTGGAGGTCATGGGCAAAGCTCCTTTGGTTCGACTTGCTCAGAGGCCGCGCATTGGCGACAGTGGCGGCATTCGGCGCGGTTCATGGGCAAAGCTCCTCTGGTTCGACTTGCTCAGGGGCCGCGCATTCGCGAGACTGGCGGCGTCTTTGGTTTGAGAGAAAGGGAAAGTGACATGTCTTTGGTCGGATTGTTCGTCGGCGTCCTTTGCGGCGTGATCGCCGCCCGCGCCCTGTCCGAACGCTGGCGGGGGTGCCGCGCAGACGGCCGGATATTTGCGGCGGCGATGATCGTCGGAGCCTTTGGCGCGCCTTTCGCCTTTTTCGGGCTTGCTGTGGGAGGTTTTCTCGTCGCGCTCCTGATCTGGATACTGGCGGCCGGCGTGACATACGGGGTTGCGGCGGCGTTCATCGCTTTCGCCGAGGATCGCCGAAGGCAACCGCCGGTCTGATCGCCGCTGCGCCCGGAAACCTCTCGTTAAAACCGGATTGGTGGTCATATGGTCGCCTCATGATTGCGGTGAAACCGCTTCGTGAGGCGATGGGAATAATAGTGTTTTTACACTATGTCAAACAGAAATAGGATTATTGTACTATAATGAGATCGGCGCGTAGAGTGCGGGGGCACTAAAAATGCTGGACTTTCGGGGTGTTTTGAAGTGCATGGGGGCACTGAGAAAAAGGGGAATGTGGTATGGAATTTGTGTTTATATGGCTGGCATTCGCGGTCATCACCGCGCTGGCAGCGGGCGCGAGGGGGCGATCCGCATTTGCTTGGCTCTTTCTAGGGTTGATTTTCGGCGTCTTTGCACTGCTGGCAGTCCTGGTGATGGGGCGCGCGAAAAAAGCGGAATAACAACGCGAATTGTCATGCTGCCGTCGGCGGAGTGGTTAACTAAATCACATAGCCGAGGGTTGCCATGAATGACCAAGAAATTATTCGTCGTCTGCGCGAGGTTTTGAACGAGCCTGATCGTGCGCAGCAAGTAAAGCTTCTCCGTAGCCTATCAATTGACGGCGGAGCGGTTCGGGTAGTTGAGATACTAAGCGCGCGATCTCTGCTTCCTCTTCGGGCTGACCGTCAGACATGAACTTGTCTAGCGTTGTTTCAAGCGCCTTGCATATCTTGTTGGCGGTATCGACGCGCACGTTTTTTGTCCGCCCCGACAGTAGGCCGCGGATTGTGCTGTTATTCAAGCCGGCCTTCACGGCCAGCCCGGCAGCCGTCAGCTCGGGGTCGCTGTCGATAACTTTTTGTAGGCGGTCCGCAAACGTTCTGTCGATCATGCCCCAGAAACTACTACTCATTTGCTTTGGTAAGTATCGTGTAAAAACACTTGACTGATGTAGTGCAAAAACACTACCCATGGCGCATGGAACAATTCATGCGCGAAGTTGAGCTGTACGCTGGGAAGGTCGGCGTGAAACCCGGAACGGTAGTTCAGGTGGCTGGCGGGGGATCTGGTGCGGCGTGGGGTAGATGGAAAGGCGGCGGCAGTTGTTCGATGAGGACGGCGGATCGCATTCGCGAGTACATGCGGAAAAATCCGCCGCCGCAAAGAGGCGACGATCAGGAAAGGGACGCGGCATGACCAATACCGCGTCCCGTCTCTCCTCTTCCAAGGTCTCCAACTCTGCATGTGGAAACCATGGAGGACGATACGTGAAAAAGTCTTTGCAAAAGTCTTTGAAAAAGAATTTGCGGGCGACGTTCGCCGACCGCTGGTCCGATTTCCTGAAAGAGACGTTTGAGAACCCGCTCGAGGTCGCGGTCGCCTTCGGCGTCACTGGCCAGACCGCGGAAAACTGGTGGAGCGGGGCCAACGCGCCCTCCGGCTTCGCCGTCGCCTTCGCCTTCCTGACATGGCGCAAGGCGATCGAGCGCCAGTTCGGCTCGGCGGCATGAAATCGGCGAGGGGGGCATGCGTTTTTGGCCTGATCGGCCTCGCCGCCGCCCTCGCGTGGGTCTCGCTCCATATCGCGGGCGTCGCGGACCGTCTCGAACGGCTCGCAAAACGTATCGCGGAGGGGCTCAAGGCGGGGCCTCGGACGTGATTGCGCGGGATCATACGCCGCTGGACCGCTTCGCGGTCGCGGGCATCCCGCAATCAGAATTCGGGCGCGGCGCGGCGAGCGCCGGGTCCGGATGCATGGGGATCGGCTCCGCCCGGTCTCACTTCCTCCCTGTCACTGGCGGCCGGTCCACATCCGGCCGCCTTTTTTCTGCGAGGGCGTCATGAAGGTTTTGCTTTATCCCGGCTGGGGCCGCGCCGATCTCCGGCGCGCGGTTTCGGCCTGGCTCGAGGACAACGCGCCGACAATCGGGCCGCCTTGCCTCAGATATGCCGGCGCGTCGCCGTCGGCGTTGCCGCAGGCGATCCGGCCGGCGCTGGCCGAGCGGGTGATCCGCGCGGCCAAGGGCGGCGCGTCGGGGGCGGAGATCGCCGCCCGGCTCGGCGTTTCGGAGACGATCGTCGGCAAGTATCTGGCGCAATACGCGCCGGAGCGAAAACGCGGTGCGACGCGGCTCTCACCGGAGATCGAGGCGCGGCTCCTGCCGGAGTTTCGCGCCGGCAAGACCGACAGCCGGATTTCGGCCGAACTCGGCATTCACCGCGATACGGTCGCGCGCTATCGCCGGGTGATGCAGACGCGCGGCCGCCGAAATGGGCGCCGCAAATGACGGCTGTCCCGTATCACGCCGAGACCGATGTCTCGATTTTCCAGCGCAGCGAGTTTCCGCGCGACGTGTTCAACGGCGAGGCGTTCATCGAGCTCTCCGCCGAGGCGTTCCGCGCGCAAACGCTTCTCGTCCATGCTTCGTGGTGGCAGGTGCCGGCGGCCTCGATCCCGGCCTCGGAAGCGTCGCAAGCCGCGCTCGCCGGGTTTGGCCGCGATCTCGAGAGCTGGCGCGCGGTCGCCGCCGAATGCCTCGCGGTCGGCTGGACCGAATGCGAGGATGGCCGGCTCTATTTCCTGCCGCTCGCGCATGCGGTCGAGGAGGCGTTCGATCGGCGCAAGATCACGTCGAAGGGCGCGGCGATACGTCAGCGCCGGCGGCGGCTGATGGTGGCGCTCGAGGACCTGGGGGTCGATGGCAAGACCGTCAAGGCGGGGGTGCTCGATCAAATCTGGGCGGCGCTCAAGGACCGCGGCGGCGAGGGCATGAGGGGCGAGCGGCGCTTGTCCGCGATCCGCATGATCGCTTCCGATCTCGGCCTCCTCCCCACATTCGAGCCGAGCGACGGCGTCGCCGACCTGCGGCTCGCGACTGAATTCCGGCAAATGAAAGGCGTCTGATAACTGTCACGCGTGACAGATGTAACAGTTAGCGAACAGTTAGCTAACAGTTGCGCACGCGTTCGCGAACGGATCGCAACGCGTAAAAGTCACGCTCAGGACAGGACAGGACAGGAAACCCCTTAATACCCCTAACGCTTAAAAAATGAGGTCGAGCAAATGGCGAGCGCAGCGGGCTTAGAAGAACGAGAAACGGTTGATCCTGCCAAAGAGGAGACGCCGGTCGAGCGGTTTCGTCGGATCGTGGTCGGACCGCTCACAAGGGCGGGCTTTCGCAAACCGCAACGGTTCACGGTCGAGGAATGGGGCGAGGCGCTTGACGAGCTCGGCGCGGAGCTCGGCGGCCGATCTGGCGTCGAGCTTGACGAGCTCAAGCGGTTCCTTCGCGCGAAGGGCGAGGGGTCGAGGCGCTCGACCTGGCCGTCGCCGGTGCAGATTTCAGGCTATGCGCGCGACGTGTTCGCGAAACATGTCGAGGCGACCGGCGGCAATTCCGAGACCGACCGCCAGATGGTCCGGCTCGCGCTGGGCTGGCAGGAGCGCCACGGCGCGCCGCCGCCGCCCTCGATCGTCAAGCTGGAGCGGCCGAGCCGGCTTTTCATGCTTCTCGGATCGCCCGGCGCGCCGACATTGAAGGAGCTTCGCCATGTCGGCCATTACATCGCGGCCGATGTCGAGGCGTGGGTCGAGGCGGAGCTTGCGAAACATGCGTGACGAGGGGGCCGCGTATGGCGGCGAGGCGTGGTGCGCGCTTGAATGTCTCGGCGGCGCGGAGTTCGCGCTCGATCAGGCGCTCCGCGAAAAGGGGTTCAAGACATGGGCGCCGGCGAAACAGGTCTGGCGCAACGCCAGCCGATACAGCCGCGCGCGGGTCGCCGTCGAGCGGCCGATCGTGTCGAATTACCTGTTTCTCGCGGTCGCGCTCGGCGTGCCGATCTGGCATGCCGCCGACTGGCATGAGCTGTTCAGGCATCGTCAGATATTCGGCGTGGTGATGCGGGGCGGCGCGCCGGCGCTGGCGCAGAAGGCCGCAATCGACCGCATGGTCGCGCTGGCGAAGGGGCGGGCGTTCTCGGCCTCGATCGAGCGCCGCGACATGGTCGCGGGCGGCGAGTTCGAGATCGGCGACAAGGTCCGGTTTATCGACGGGCCGTTCGAGGGGCAGGAAATGCGCGCCGAGGGCATCCGGACGGTGAGGGGGCGGGCGGTGGTCCGGCTGTTCTCCGAAATCTTTCCGACGAGCAAGATCGAAACAGATGTTGCCAACGTGGTGAACGCCACATAGAAACTGAACCCGTCGCCGATCCGCGTCACTCCGACAGGAGCGAGAGGCGGGCGACGGGTGAGCGGCAAGCGATAGCGGCCAGCCTCCCGGCGTGCGACGCAATGGAAAAACCCCTCGAGGCGATGACATGATCGGCATGCGGTCGAATGGCGATCGTCTCGCGCGCCGGCTCTCGGACGTGGGGCGCAAGCAGCTCCCTTTCGCAACGGCGGTCGCGCTCACGCGGACCGCGAAGGGCGCGGCCGAGGCGACGAAGCTCCGGCTCCGCGCCGTGCTCGACAATCCGAAATCATTCACGGTCAACGCGCCGAAGTTCACGCCGGCCAAGAAGGCGAAGCCGGTCGCATGGGTCTCGCTCAAGAAGGTCGCCGGCGGGCCGTCTCCGGTCGCCAAGTATCTCAGGGCGCAGGAGCGCGGCGGGCCACGGCGTCACAAGGGGTTCGAGGTCAAATTGATCGCCGACGGGATCATGAGGCCGGACGAGTTCGCGGTTCCTGGCCGCGCGCTCAAGCTCGATCGTTACGGCAACATCAGCCGCGCCAATCTCCGCAAGATATTCGCCGGCCTGGCCGGTGGCGGCGGCAAGCTCGGTTTCTTCGTCGGCTCCATGGGCGGCAATCGCGGCGTCTATCGCCGGCGCGGCAAGCGGGTCGAGCCGGTGCTCATGTTCGTGCGCGGCGCGCCGCGCTACGCCGGACGGCTCGGGTTCAGGC
>Ga0070746_10000753_pt1 | contig 19394 bp, 24 predicted proteins | sample VirMetDEL_Mar_21_FD_77016 | JGI IMG/M metagenome (GOLD analysis project Ga0070746, IMG submission 77016) | Aqueous microbial communities from the Delaware River and Bay under freshwater to marine salinity gradient to study organic matter... | ecosystem: Environmental > Aquatic > Marine >...
CACCTTGAGTTCCCTGAACACCTTGCCTTCCTTGAGCACCCGCTGCGCCTTGAACACCTTGAAAACCTTGAAAACCTTGGAAGCCTTGGAAACCTCGATCACCTTGAGCGCCACTTCCTGTAGCTCCTTGATTACCTTGGTTACCTTGGTTGCCTTGGTTGCCTTGGTTGCCTTGAGCACCTGCCGCCCCTTGGTTACCTTGAGCCCCAGCGCTTCCTTGATTTCCCGTAGCCCCTTGAGCTCCAGTATCCCCTTTATCGCCAGTTCGAGCGAAAGTAATAACTATATCTTCATCACTGGAGAAAGGGTTGGAAGCAGAAAAATCAACGTTAGATATAACTATAGAAAAATATCCAGAGTTTTCCGTTAAGCTGGAAATTGTAAAAAGTAAAAATTGAGAACTATCTAACTTGTTTGAAATTTTAAAGTGCCCCTTGATAGTAGAGGTAGAGTCATCGATTGTACGCATGTAGCTTTGGATATCCGAGCCATTTACATCCGTGTCATCAATATATAAAACTGTGGCACTTCGCTGGGTAGCGTTATTTAATTTTAACTTTCCTGCACCAGGATCAGAGTCAGCCGTGTCCGTATTAAAATCGTACTCAAAAGTAACCCCACCGAAGTTACCATCATTGCCCTGAACACCTTGAGTTCCCTGAACACCTTGCCTTCCTTGAGCACCCGCAGAACCTTGTTGGCCAGTAAAACCTTGCGATCCTTGCGCCCCTTGAGTACCTACAGAACCTTGCAAGCCTTGATGCCCCTGAAAACCTTGGAACCCTTGAGCACCTGATGCCGCAGCCGCGCCCGCAAATCTTGTAATTACAAATTCACATTCACTAGTGATTGTATCTACAGAATTTGAACCATCCGCATCATCCATCCATGCAAATACTTCAATATAATCATCGGCGGAAAGCTGAAGATTTGTATTGATCTGCAAAGTTTTTTCATCGCCATAACTACTACCCCTACTGTATGAGGAACATCTAGTTTGAGTTATCTCTGAACCGTTCTTAAAAATTGATGCTCTTGGAGAAGCCCTATTAGAACCTGAGTTATCAAATCCAATCGTAACATTTACTTGAAAATTGCCAGCGGCTGTTACGGTTACCCTTCCATTATTAGTGCTGGTAGAGTGGGTAAATATTCCAGCTTTAAAAACCGTATTATCAAAACCAATAGAAACTCTATTAGCGTAAGATACATTAATATCTTCAGTAGCCGATGATTTATTTAAATTACAATAATCTAAACTTCCGCCACCAATACCCTGAATACCTTGTACGCCTTGAGAGCCTTGATCACCCTGAGCTCCAGCAGCGCCCTGATTACCTTGATTCCCTTGTGCCCCTTGGTTACCTTGTGCGCCCTGATCTCCATCTGACGGCCCCTGAACACCTTGCAAGCCTTGAAAACCTTGAAAACCTTGAGCACCTTGATCACCATCAGATGGCCCTTGAACTCCTTGAACGCCTTGTGGTCCTTGAGCTCCCTGAGACCCCGCCGTTACTGTTACATTACCAGAACCTCCCGTACTAGTGTTTACGGTATCGCCTGATCCACCCGTTATAACTTCTACAACAGCCATCTTTAATTACCTTAAGGTAAGGTTACTCCCGCATTAGTAACCTCTGGGAATACATTAAACTTACCGTTTACTGCTTTTTCAACAAACTGCTGTGTGCCAGACCCGCTATATATTTCTATTCCATAAACGCCTTGGCATACTGGTAAATCTTGTGTTTGAGAAGCGTAAAGAGTGACGTTGAATCTACCACTGGTTAAAAACCCATCGACTCCAGAAGGATTTAAGTCGATAAGAGCATTAGAGTCGCCATAATTAACTTTAGCTACTCCACTTAATTTATAGCCGTTATCTCCGCTTAAATTATAAGGCGTGCCTCCAGCATTCTTTACTTCGAAAGTTGTACTAAATTCCGCGCCTTGCGTAATATTAAAGTCATAAGTGGTCGCCATACACCATTTATTACACTTTTTATGTGATTAATAGAAAATTTTATTTACCCTCATTGAGAATTTTTCTAACTTCAGGGCTTAAATTAGCTTCAATATTATTGACCTGAATATCGGCAGGAATAGTAGAATATCTACTTTTATGGTAAACAAATTCTTTCATCAGCCTTTTGGTTAATTCTACTCTATTATCGATAGGGACTAGTCCTATTTTATTAGCGTGAGCTTGAATGTCGGATTTAGTCATATTTCTTAACTCTTCCGCATATTCATCCTCATCAAAAGTACCATATCTAGTAATACCTGTATCACCCCAAATCTGCTCTAAAGTAGTATAAAGAGGTTTTTCTACTTTTCCGTGAGTTTGAGACATATTCTCCACTTTAGTAGCTTTTTTAGCGCTTGTCTTTTTTCTCGGCATATTAATTTAATTATACATCTTACTTATGGTAAAAGCAACAAAAAAAACCCCGCCCGAAGGCGGGGTTTGTGATTTCTTAACTTAAGAATTAGTCGTCGTCTCTCAAGTTGATACCAACAATGGCACGAGCATCCAAGCAAACACGACCCTCTTCCAAGAAGCCGTAGAAGCCCATCTTCTCCATACGAGCAGCATAGAACTGATCGTCGGGAACTGCGGTGAAGGTTTCGCCACCTTCGCCACGAGCCACAGGACGAACAAATGCGCCCTTGCTATTATCGATGCCAATGATTGTGGAATCGTCAGCATCAACCACATAAGCAGCGCCTGTAGTTCCATCAATAGTTGGGTACTGAGTGGAGCCAGTGAAGCTGTTAAGAAGGGTTTGATACTTCTCGCTCGGACCCAATTCTAACAACTGGTGAATGTTAACTCCAAAGATGGAGCCAGCACCCGCAGCACGATAGATATCGGAACGAATCTGATCAGGAAGATCAGTAACAGCTTGGCCAGCGGTAGAGCCTCCAACAGCGTTGTAAGAAAACGCACGAATGTCAGCCATTACCTTGGGCGAAACGTAAAGGTCAGTAAGACCCTTACTGTAAGCCTCGGCGGGAGTACCACCAGCATAAGACTCGTTGATACGAGCCAAACGCTGCATACAGTCGTTCAAGTCTTCAAGAACGAACTGGGAAACGGCTGGCGAAGTACCAGGAGTGCTTTGGGATGTAAGCAGGTGCTTATTGCCACCAGTTTCAGCTTCAGCAAGAGCTTTAAGGATAACAGCCCAAGCGTTACGATCCTGCTTAACGAGAACCTCGTTAGCCATTCTCTCGACAGCTTTGCTTACTACATCTAAACGAGCCTTACGAGCATAACGCTTGTTCATGCTAACAGCACTATCCAAACGATAAGTCGCAATTTTCATTTCTTCTAAGCCCGAAACGTGAGAGGTGGGAAGGCCACCAGCCATGTTTTGGCTCCAGACCTGAACTACGTTAGCGCCTTCATTATAATAAAGGTCCAAGGGGTAGCTAGGATTGTCGTCTTCATCAAACGGTGCATCAGTGTAAATGCCAGCAGAAGTATTAGCTTGCATCAACACTTGACGAACCACTGGTCCGAGAAAAGCTGCAAACGCTTCCGAAGCTTCACGAGCAACCGCAGGGTCTTTGGAACCCATCGCCTTGATGAGCTCAACCTGTTCTGGGGTATTTTTTAACTTTAATCTCATGATAATTTATTCCTTATAATTTAGAGTTCCAACTTGATAAGGATTGAGTTATAGGTAGAGTCTACACTGCCAAGGGCTTGTGCAACTGCAACCTGACCTGCTCCTAAACCAGTGGTTAACAATCCGTCAGCAGCGTACAGCTTCTGACCCGCAGTAACTGTTTGGCCCTGAATAGTGCTACCACTGTACAAGAAGACACCTCTCGATACAATCGGAACTGCCTGACCACTGAGAACAACTTCCATCTCAGCAACCTTACGAGGATTGTAGATAAGTTTCTCTCCGTTTTCATCTTCTTCCTTAACGCTGTGAAGAAGCATTCCAAGAGGATTAGCATCACCTGTAGCGGTAGCGGTAACACTAGCTGCTACTCCGTAACGATCACTTACAGTGTTACTATAGGATTTACCTACAGCACCAAGAAGCTCAGTCTCTTGACTCTGGTTCCAACCGTTTTTAACGCTAACGATTGTACCTTGATCCACGGGAATAGTCCCGCTGTATTTGAATAGGTTGATTACTTCGTGTTCGTCGTAATCCCTAAATGGTAATAATTTACTAGCCATAATATTTTATTTCCTTAATTTGGATTATTAATAATCAATTTCGAACTTGTCTAAATTGAAAGCTTGTTGATATTTCTCTGACAGTGTGGCCTCGGAAGCCTCGCTCGTGGCAGGAATCTGAGAATTGTCAATGTCAGCGTTTTCTAAGGCTTCGTCCAAGACTTTAGCAGCTTCTTGAGTTTCCTCAACGGAAGCAACAACTTCTTCAGCCACCTCTTCGGTAGTTTCTTCAGTTGCCTTCATGTCTTTTTTGAAGTCTTCTTCACCCTCTTCTTTAGCGGTCTCTTTACGTTTTGGACCTCTACCGTGGTGACCATCTTTCTTACGGTCAGCGTCAGGAATGTCGCCCTTGTTACCGCCATATTTTTGACGACTCAAGAGTACTTCCATTTTCTTAGCATAAGAATCGAAATCTTCTTCATTCATGTCTTTGATGTCAGAAGCGATAATAGAACGATGCTCGTCATCCAACTCGTATTCCGCATCGAAAGCAGCCATGCGCTGATTGAATAAATCTTCAGCAGCCTTAGCAGCTTGAGCCTCCTTGATTTCTTCAAGTTCTTTTTTCATGGCTTCAAAATCTGAAGTCATTGTAACTTGAGCCTCCTCGGCGGCTTTAAGCTTGGTTTCTACTTCTTGCTTCTCCTCCACGAATTTCTCCGAGGCTTCTTGAAGCTGGTTCTCGATGAAATCCGTAATAACAGAAGCTTGCACTTCTCCTGCTTTAAGGGACTCATCCGTTATTTGTTTAATATCGGTTAGTTTGTCCATAACTGTTACTTCCTTATGATTTGTTACATTTTTTTCTTCAATTTGAGAACTATTTTCTTCCGTTTTTGATGATTTATTTTCTTCTTTGACGATTTCCTGTTTTTCTTTGACCTTTACAGCTACACCAACTACATCCGCAGCAGGGTTTTCTGTTAAACCAATTCCTAAAGGAACCACGTCATTTACAACCTGTCTGTAAACCCCAGCGCCACTCTCTAGCATTCCAGACCCGCCAAAGCCTTTTAAAGAAGATTTTAATTCTTCTAGTTTTTCTACATCGGTAACAACTTCAGCATTTTCAATATTTTTCTCCCCATTAGCAGAAAGAATAATATTATATTCACTAAAACCTAATTCCCAACTTGCAGAAATTTTTAAATAATCATCGCTAGTGGGATCACTAGCATTCTCTATTATATCCGAAAGTCTATTGTTAACGACTTTCCATACAACGCCGCCTAAAGTAATATTAAACGGGCCTTTTAAATCTTTAACTTCATCTTCAGTAAGAGGCTTATCGGTCCCAAATTCACTGAAACCAGTAGCAAGAATAACCCCGACGACTCTATCTCTATTATGTTCAATGTTAATTGGCTTATTGATAAAATCTTTGTACATGGCTATAGCAGTGGGGGTATCTACCACGTCACCATTTTTATTTACCCTATTAATAACACATGCGTTAAAAGCAACTGGTAAAAGGTCTACATTTTTTTTAGTGTCAACATCAGGAACAAATTCCCCGACCTCCACTAAACTAGCCATAGCTAGGTACTTATCTTTTTCCTCTGAAACTAAAGGCTTAATTTCAGAACTAAAAATAGAAGTAAATTTATGTTCTTTCATGATTAAATTTTTATCTAGTATTAGAAGTATAGTAATTTATAAGCAAAGAGTAATCAGTGTCAGCTTGATCACATAACACGTAAAGACCAGCGTTGTGTCTAATTTTCAAAGCTTGGGTAAAATTAATTACATCAGTAGAATTACCGTTATCACTAGCTTTTACAAACAATTTTAAAACCTGTGATCCGTTACCCGTAGTTCCATCGAAAAAAGTAAAATCTCCATCAGTATTTTTACTAACAACTATATCCGTTATATTAACAGATAAATTGCCACCGTCTGTACTAATGGCTTGAATTCCCGCTGAAATATCACCCGTTACCGTTGCGTATTCAGCGCTATTAGGTAACCCGTCTGCTCTAAATGATCCTGCTGCTGACATATTTATAATCTCCTATATAATAAAATTAATTACCGTGACAAGAACAATCGCAAGGAACATCCGTTATATCTTCTTCGGGGCAATTACAATTGCCACATTTGGATTGAACTTCTAAAGGTGCATCAGCAGCTTTACCATTACATTCGTGTTCGAAGTTTTTCATAATTTAATCTATAAAGCAGTCCAAGCTTTGATTATCTTCATCATCCAAGTATAAATCATTAACATCATTAAATTTATGATTTAGATTGAATCTTTCTATATCTTCAGATGCTTGCAAAAAATCTTTCTCGCTAGGAATAACGCAATCAATTAAATCAATATCATTATCTACATAATCAAAGTTAATTGATGAGTAAGTCTCCCTTGGTAAAGGCTCTCCATTTAAAATTCGCAAGTACATATTCACTCGCGCCATTGCCCATTTGCCCTTATTATCTTTTACTTCTGGTACATCAGCGAAAACATTTCCAGCAGCCCGTCTATAAACTTTTTTAAGCTGCTTTAAAGTTACTTTATTAGAACTAAGAGAATTATGTTCCCGCATTTTTTTCTGTAAAGCTTCAATAACTTTTACTGAAAAATCGACAGCTTCATCATCCTGAAGTCTTTGAAGGGATTCTTTCCACGATAGATTTTTATCAAAATCTTCGTTAGATGAGTCTAATTCGTATTCAATCCCTTTCATTAGTAATAAATTATACACTTAAAATTAGTAATATTTATAATAAAAATCAAATATTTTTTCAAAAAAAATAACCGTACCCCTTTCGAGGTACGGTTGAGTTGGGTAGCCGAGGCGAGAAATTACTTCTTCTTGCCGTCTTTTACGTCCACTGTTGGAAATGGTACGTCTACATTTACAAGAGGCGCTGTGACTGATACGCCAGCTTTACCGATCTCGGCATCCAATACAGCGTCCTTGTTAGCCGCTCCACCAAGGGTGACAGACGGCAGCTTTTCACTCAAAGCACAACCCATGCCCAAAAAGGTAGCGGTTGCACCAATCAACATTACTTTAATAATATTAGTCTTCATAACTTTATACCCTTAACTGAAGGGTGTACTAATATTAAACTTATTTTGCTTAAATGAGAAGTAAAAAATTACTTTTCTTGATAAGATTTTTCAAAATCTCTTCTAAGAGAACTTATCATTTGCAATGCATAAGTAGCTACTTTTTTATCATGATGAGAGCCTTTTGAGAGACCTCTATAATATGACTCTTTTCTTTTGAGTATATTATCTATATCATGGAAAGAAAAAGTCTTCATATCTTTAATAGATACACAAAAAAAAGAGAAACCCAGAAGGGTTTCTCCGTGTTAATTATTATTAATATTAATTAGTCGTCAGTAGGAAGACCTCCTGCATACCACCCTTCTGGCAACTTGACTTTATTTTTGGAGAGAATCCACTCCCCGTCTTTCAAGATGTAAACTTTTCCAGCAGGAAACTCAGGCCCGATTCTCACTAAGTTTGATTGAGTGTCAACAAACACCACGCGAGTCGATCCGCAACCCATTAACAATAAGCTAATTAGAATCAGAATTGCTATCTTTTTCATTTTTTGACTTTTGTTCTTGTTCCTGTATACGTTTACGCCATTTATCTTTAAGGCTTTTAGGTGTGGTATCAGCATCCCCCGCTTTAGTATCTTCACGGGCTAACCCTGTTAACCAATCTAAAACAGCCTTTAACAGAGAGGCAAGCATTAGTTAGTTATGCTTTTTTTTTAGCTAAACCTCTGGAAACGGTATATCCCAGCGCACTAAGAGCAGAGCATACGAAACCAAAAGTTTTATCAGCGCCCGAATCCCCTGCTGGGTCTACGATACCCGCGCCCCAAGCTAAAGATGCTAAAGCGACTACGACTGTGACCCAGAACTCGGTGCTTTTCCAACCTGGTTTGGGATCATTATTATTTTTATTTGCTGCCATAATATTTATTATACACTTTTTATTAAGGTAAGTCACCCAATTTATTTAGTTGACTTATTTTCTCTTGGGGTCTAGCTAACCCTCCAATCGCAGAGAAAACGTTTAATACGGGTTTATCCCCGCTGTAAATTCCACGATGAACCACACTATTAGGTCTCATCATTTTGGAAAGCTGATCAAATGCTTGATCCAAATAGCTTTGAGGGATACTGTTTAATTGCTCGGTTCCGCCAATTATAATTGCGGCAGCGGAATTTCCAGTGCTTAAATCAATTCCTCCTGAAAGCAAGTTGTTTCTTAAGTTTTCCCTTACGGCACGAGCGATACTAATTGAGTCCTTCCACTCTGAAACAGGAGAAGCTCCAAAAACAATTAAACCAGAGTCTAAAACTTGTTTGTAATCATTTGAGTCGAAAGAGGAATATGTGCTATCCTTAGCGGCTGTGTGATTAAATAAATGAAATAAACCTGCCATACTTTGATTGGCAACGTTCCAAAATTCAGATACTACCAAATTAGGATAAAGCTCTCCAATCTTTTCATTATCAATTAAGATAAGTGGAGAAACAATATCTTGCTCTACTAAATCATAAACTTGATTTAAAGTATTCGCTGCATTAGCATTAACTCTTTTACCCTCAGAAGCTTTTGGTAAAGCGAGAATAACTCCAACTTTCTTCGAGGAGCCTGAAGAAGCTTGCACTTCAACGGCTGATCTGACAGCGGGCACTACCGACCCAGCGCCAGTTCCCCCTCCCGCTCCAGCACATACAAATATTTTGTCTACATTATCTCCAAATGAGCGTTTGATAAAATCAGAAATATCTTCGCTTTTTTCTTGATAGGCTTGAGTAGCTACTTCTGGAGCTTTACCTGCTCCACCCTCGCCAAAGCACAATTTATTTTCTAGATCAATAGAATTTAAATCTTGTTGAGCCGTATTAATTACAGCCGTTCTTCTATATCCTAATTTATGAAAATTTTCAGCGATCCTAGAGCCACCTTGACCTGCTCCTAAAAAAGCAAAATTAAAAGCAACATCCACCTCATCCTCTATAACCTTTTTAGTTTCGTCTTTTTGGGGAGGGGGGATTAAAATGTCAGGCATTATAATGTCAGTAGGGACTTCTCCATAACCCACCGACTTAATGTGATTCTCTTCCATGTCTTTCTGGTCGTTGTCGCTCATATTATTCTTTTTCTATTTTTAAACTCGAAGCCAGTATACTTGCTAGATAAAAATCTACCTGATGTTTTGCGGCTATTTCTCTAACCAACTCTACTCTTTCGCAATTATGATCTATGGGTTTTTTACAGTATTTTTTAATACTTTTTTGCCACACTTCAGGAGTTTCATTTGCAATGATAGTCTCAGATATTTTTACCGCAACATCTTTTTGAGTAGCATTTAATCTTTTGACCTTATGCATTTTTCTTAACTCAGAAGCTACCGAGGTTTCTAGCTTTTGAGCTAATATTATATTGTCTTTAACTTTATCTAAACTGTAATTAGCTGAACTTTCCCCCTGTCCCACTGGAGAAATTTTCTTGTTTTCTTGAGGTATACCAGAAGTTCCATCAGGTCTTCCAGCGTCTTTTGGTAAAGATTTTTGTTTTTTATTGTCTTCAGCTTTACCCGTCTTGGCCAGAGGACTACCCCCAACCAAAGGGGTATAAAGACCCTCATTTCTAAGTTTTAAATATTCTCTTTGGTTTTCTAATGAAGTTTCCTTATCAGGCAATCTACCCGTATCTAAAGCAGTAATTGTTTCCTCTGGTGTAAGAATGCCCAGTTCTAATAAGCGAGAATAAATCCTATCCTTTAATACGCTATCCTGTAAAGAAATCTCGTCAAAATAAGGAACTGGATAATTTTTAAATCCTAAATTTTTAGAAATTCTTTTTATTTCAGGTATTAAAAAGTTATTAAGAAAAGCTTGTCTCCCTTGCTCTAAACGGGAAACAAAAACTTTTACTTTACTTTCTTGATTTGAAAATTTTTCTCCACCCACTAAAATATTATTTAAACCATTATTGATATCTCTATCAAAAATTTCATATTTTTTAGGGTCCATTAACTCTGCGATTCTAGGCACTACAAATTCAGCTTTAGTGGTATAATCCGCTATTAAAACCCTACCAACAGATTCGTTTTGAAAAAGGTCTTGCATAGCCTGAAGATTACGCTGGTTTATACCACCCTTTTCAGGATCAGTTCCCATTGTAACTAAAAGGATAGCCTGTTGCATACACCGACCAATGGCCATGTCCATTTTTTTCAACTCATCCTTAAAGCTTATGTCAGCTAAAACAGGGTAGCCCATCGGAACAGCAAAAGGCTCATATGCTTGCTTTTTATAAAAAACGGCTACTATCTTATCTATATCCAAAGGAATTCTTACCGCCGCACTTCTAGTTGTGTCTATCTGTTTTTTTACATTTTCAGGCAGAGAATCATAAACCTGTGCATCTTCTTCAGTTTCTCGATTTTTTAATCTTTCAAGCTCATAATTTGTTACCATTTTATAATAAATGGGATTATTAAAAGCTAATGTTCCTGTCATTCTAATGTCAGCGGGATTTACTAACATGTAAGAACTAGGAATTTTGTTACTAGAACTTAAAGCCGAGGAGAGCCCACTGCCAAAAGTTTGTGTTATTTTAGAAATCTCTTGACTACTCAGGGTTGCATCAAACCTATAAACAAAAACATTACCTGAACGATAATATTCTCTGAAAAATTGGTCTTGAAAATCCCATATATTTAACTTATTAAAAAGCGCTTCAAAAAAGCTTCTCGATTTTTTGCTCGCTCCACGAAAATAAATATTCCCCAGAGAGAATTCAGTCATTAAATCAATGACATTTCTAAATTGAGAAAAATTATAATAAGCTTTTTGACAAAGAATAACAGCATCTCTAACATCTAAACTTTTAGCCCCACTATTCCCATATTCATAAGAATATTTAAATGGCACAAGACCATCGGAAATATTAATGTATTTATCCGTGCGATTAATGACTGACGCTTTATTTCTACGAGTGCTTGTTACCCCGCTGTTTATATTAGCGTTAGATTCATAGGCCATAAAAGGAGTAGTATCCTGCTCGGAAGCTTTAGCGGTAATTTTTTTCGCTGCTCTAGCTGTGGACTTTGAAGCTTTTGCACTTTTTCTTGGCTTACTCTTTTTAGGTTGCTGGCTCATGATTATTAAATTAATACACTTCTAACGGAACATTTGCGGCAAAAAGGTAGAATTTATTTCATTTTCGTTAGTATTCTTGCTGTCATTGTAGCATCTAAGACCCCAGTTCGCCAGCATTAAAGTCGTATAATTATCTTTACGAGCTCTATGGGGCGAAGTACTTCTTTTTAAATGTTGCGGTAAATCAAAGGTTTGAGTGCCTTTCGCGGTGCTTTTTACCTCTACTAAAGCGCATTGCTTTTTTGTGGAATATACTAAAGTGTCTTGGTTTTCTATAAATTCTCCGATGTTTTTTTCGCCAACTAATTTTAGATTTATATTATAATTTGATTGTTTATCAAACATTGAACCATTTGCAGTAGTTCTAGAAGCAAACCATATTTTTTTATGATCTATCGCAGCCTGAAGGTGCTCGTTTGCTTTTCTCAAAAAATCACTAGTAAAATTCTGCTTAAAACAAATCCTATGATCGCTCTTGTTTAAGTCTCTTTTAAACCTTCTAATTTCTTTTTGATAATCTTGCCCCTCTTTTGCTGCATCAAAATCTAAAAATTTTAAATTAATTCCAGCATTTACAAAATTTTCAGACTCGTTACAACTATCTAAAAATTGATAACCTGCATTATCTATAACGATTAGCTCTACATTAAAATTAGTATATAAATAATATAAGTAATTTATGTGATCTTTTAAGTCTCCCCCTGCAACGGCATAGCTATGCACCAAAGTTCCTTCCCCAGTACTTTCATCTAACTCTAGTAGAGACATTGCAAAAAAGTCAGAGCTTGGACTATTTGAGAAAGAAGGGTCAATTCCCAATATATACTTTTGATCTGATTTACCTTTTATTAAAGTAGTAGGACTATCCCCGTCAGGAATAGTGCATTCGTGCATTTTCTTTGCGCTAAAATAAGAATCTGAACCGTCCGTGAATTGAGCGCAATATTCTCTCAAAAAAGATGAGTGAGAAGCGCCACCTTCTTGAGCTTCTTCGATGACCGTCTTATCTATCATTTCTTCGGGTAATGCCTCATACCCCATTTGCGAGATAAAATAAGTAGCATCCCCAATATCATCCGAGTATATTCTATTAGTCCACTCCCTGTAAGTTTTATATAAATTTTCAAAAGTATAAGAAGCTGAAGATAATGCTATCATTTTAGAATTATTTTCAAATTGCATTCTATCCTCTTCTTTCATTTTACCCTTTTTAATAAGCTCATCCTCCATAGATCGAACTTCTAACCTTTCTTTCATGTTTTGTGGTGCTACCAAGAAAGGCATAAGAACGGTATTAATTAGTTCTTCAGGTAATAATAAAAACTCATCAAGCAATAAAATATTAGCTCTAAAACCACGAATCTTTTCCCCGTTCAAGGGTATGGCGGTAATTGTGCCTCCATTAATTGACCACTCGAATTGATCATTTCTTTTAGATGGCTTCGTAGCGAAAGCTTGCTGTAATAACTCCGCACCTTTTGATTGTACTAATTTTTCTAAATTATTAAATATAAATCTAGCGGTACGGAAAGTTGGTCCAGCTATTAAAATTTTTGTACCAGGATTAAATATGCATTGTAAAAAGCAAAATACAGAAGCAATGAAAGTTTTTCCACAGCCACGACCCCAAACGCACATGGAGAAGTTACGATTCATCATCCCCTTTAATGTTATCTCTTGAAAAGGAGCGAGCTTAATTCCTGATATGAGCTCTGTCGTGACACCCAAGTTAGAAGATAGAAATTTAGCTAATGAAATTTTAGCTTCTTTGTCCTCTAAGATTCCTTCTAATTTTAAAAGCTCCGAATTTATATCGGGAAGGTCTTTTTTATATTTTTCAGGGCAATACCACATATATCACGTTTCGTAAAACTTTGCATAAGGACTTAAATTTTCAAAATCACTTTTATCGTTATGGGTATAATAATAAGTGGCTAAAGAAATTCTATGTCTTTCAGGCGGGCATTGCAAGGGCTCTGGACATCCATGTAAAGCATTATTGGCGGTATTAAAAATAACCATAGTATTAAAATCAGGTTTTATAGATACCTGTTTTTGTTTTAAATTTTTATCCCATAGCTCTAAGTCACCTTTCCAATCCGACATCCAATTTTCATTTAAAAAAACTAAAACATTAATTTGCCTACATAATGAAGTCTCTGGATTATAATCAAAGTCCTGATGTACGTTTAATTTGCCCCCGCGAGATGTGCAATGTATTCCCCCTCCTATATTCGAGGGGTCATCAATTATACCTTTTATTCCTGTTAAATCTTTTAAAAAATTCAAAAACTCAACGCTGTGTAATTGCCACAAGATTTTTTGAACTTCTTTAGGCATATCTACTACATTTTCTATCCACCTTTTATTTACTTGATCGTTAGAAACCCTCGACTGCTGCTTCCATTTTAAATTATTTAAATTATTTTCTATTGCCAAGGCGCAGTCTTTTAAATCCCTTGTGTTGAAAAAATTGTTCACTACAGCATGAGGAAATGGTTCTGCATTTTTATATTTGTTGTGAAAAATGTAATCCATGCCTTATAGAATTTTTTTATCGTAAGCCAATTGTAAGTCAATTTTTTTATAAACACAATCACTAAAAAATATCTTTTCTATAACCCTGACCGACTCTTTTCTACCTTTAACAAATAAAAATTGTATATGATCATACTTTTGGATCATGTCTCGCACTTGGTGGAAAATAAATTCTGGTGTTACTCTAATTTTTTTGGATATGTGAGGCAAAAATGGGAATGATAAAGCGTTTGTTAAAGACTCTTCTACTACGATTATCAAATTTGCATCATTTTCCGCCGCTCTTTCAATCTCCCTACAAAACCTATCATAGTTTTGCACGCTAATGGTTGATATAAAATCAGCTAATGATTTTCTTTCTATATAACAGTTGCAGGTGAGGCTTTTATCGCTTAAAGCATAGTCTCCAAATTTTAAGCCCTTACTTTCTGCGGGTATGTTGAACTTCAAAGGCAACTGCTCTCGGGTATCTATATAAACTTTTAAGTCTTTATTCTCTAAATGAGATGAGCCAACTATGACATTATCAATGTTTTGGTATTTATTTTTAAAGCCGATAGATTTGCAAAAGCTATAATAATCACCAATTTTTTTCTCATAAGAAATCACAGAAGGAATTGAAGTACTGCGTAATTCTACCTGACAGGGGGAGTAAATTAATCCTTTTTTTTCTTTTCTTTCTAGAAGTAATTTTTTAAGATACTTTTCCGCTTCTTCATCAGACAGCCCATCTAACCATTTTAACTGATTGGTTCGTGTATTAAACTCTGTATTAAAATAGTAATCTTTAGATTTAAACTTTATAATTTTACCATCATGTAAATCATAGCGCGGGTAATACTGCTGGTAATAAGCAGCTACTCGTAAATCATGTTTTTTGAGGTGGGAATGAAGTTTTCTTTCTGTTTCAAACTCCTGACCGCACACTTTACATTTAAAACTCATATTTGAATCTTTTAATATCCTCTTTATAAATTTCAGATATTATTTGTTGATTTTTTTTGTTATAAAACTTTTTGTAATTTGGCTTATTGTGTATTTTACCTATACGTTCTAACTCGTTAATTTTTAACTTATTCTTACGTAGAACCGTCTTAAAATTATTTTTTAAGTTTTCAAATTTACAAACATAATCAGTTTTAATTTTATTATTAACTTCAAGCCATCTAACTTGCGGCATTATCCATCTTCCGTGTAAACGGTTATTTATATTAGTATTATTATCAAAACGGGGGTCATTCGTTAATTCTGGCTGGGATTCTAAGTTTTCTATAAAGCTGGAAAAAGCGGTTTTAAATTTTAAGAATAATTTTTGATCAGTAAAATTAGTTTTTTTATCGCTTAATAAAAGTCGTCCTTTATTCCAAGCCCTTGCGCGAGCGGATGGTCCCGTAAAAGAAAATTGACCGTTTTCCGAAAGATATTGAAAATAAATTACATCAGCATAAGACCATAGATACCACGAAACTAATCTGTCCCAAGGGTTTCTCACTATAGTAAACTTAAAATATTTATCTAAATCATAATGGTTATCATATTCTGCTAGGGTTAAATGTTGAGCAGTTTTGATCTTCCAATCTGTAGATGTTTTAAAATTAAAATATTTTTCCACACTTGTCCCTCCCGTTCGAGGTATGTGGATAAAAATTATTTTTTTGTCTGGCAGTATCATTAATTTAAAACTTCACCTTCGGAAATTCCCATAATTCTGGCTTTAAGTTCATCCATTGTGCTTAATTTTTCAACCTCCTCTGCCACCGCCTCTTTTCTCATCTCAGCTAGTTTAATCATTTTAGCGCGAGACTCTTCAGATTTCCACATTTCTACTAGGTTCAAAATACTAGCATTTTCTTTTAATTGATTTTTTAAGCGATCACTTCTTTTTTCTTTTAAACTTTCTAGAAGTTTTTGCTGCCTATTAACAGATTGATGGTATTCGTTTTGGGCGGTATTGATGGCTTCAACTAAAGACATAGCAATACGTCTTCCATCTGTATCATTAGCGGCATCATCCAAAAGATTTTGTAAGTGCTCTACCCGATGTTGAATGTTAGACGCTATAACTACTTCCGAAGATAATACGATATATTGGTCTACTTCTTCTTGGGTCAAATCATTTTTATCACACGTATATCTAACGAAACTAGACTCAAAAAGTTCTCTAGTGGCAAGGTCACTATAGTTATTTATTTGATGTATAAAGCGATAGGTATTCATATAGCCCAAAAGAGCCTCTACATTCTTTTTTTCTTTCGCTATTAGCTTATCCTTGTCCCATTTATCAAAAATATATTTATTAATTTTTGTTAAAGCTAAACTGAAAGTAGAAGGCGGTTTGTATTCGTCATGCGTAACGTTAATTTCCTCGGATGAATCATGAGAAGGGTCTATCTCTTTGATATAAGACTCTACTACCTTTGCTTCTTTATTTACATTTGTAATTTTTTCATTTGCAAAAATAACTCTCGCTATCTCCACAAACGTCATCATTTTATAATTATTATCTATAAATTCTTTTTGCTCATCGCTAAGTCGTATTTCTTTATGTTGGTATTCTTGAGCCGCTCTAGCTTTGATACTCTGCTCCGCTAAAAAAGCTTTTACGGCTTTCCCCTCTTTACTTCTGCCGTCTACTTTTCTATCTGGAAAAACTAAATTTATTAACTCTAATAAAGAAGGGGGATTAGCTGGTCTACTATTCCACTCTTCAATTAGCGTTGCCTTTTGATCTTTTGTTAAAATTATATCCTGACTCATATTATATCTACATCTCCTTTTTCTAAAATTTTCTTCACTTTTTCAACAATAGATTTTTTAATATTTTTGAGATGCTTGTAACCAGGTGGTCTACCCTGTTCTGAGGTTGTGTAATTCATTATTTTAGCTACCTCTTCATCTGATTTATGCTCTATGTAAATATACTGGTAAACGGTTCTTTCTAAAGGCTTTAAAATAGAGAGCATTTTTTTATGTAATTTGTTTTTATTAGATTCAAAATTATCACTACTGTACGCTAAATTTCTAACCTCTATTGAATGGTAATCCATAGATACTGGAATTTTTAAATTTTGTGCATCTTTTTTATTTTTATTCCAATACTCATACAAAGGACAATCTATAGATTGTTTTTTAAATAATTTACACCCATCGTTCTCTTCAGCCGCCGCGCATTTTAAACAGGGTCTAGTAAAATTACCGTAGTTATTTCTTATTAGATTTTTAAGTTGATTGGATATTATTCTATTAAGCCAAGGTCTAAGCGGCTGCTTTATATCATAAAGATGCCACTTATTATTGATGTGTATTTTTATTATCTGAGAAACATCTTCAAAGTCCATCCAAGCTAAAGACTGCAAATTCCACTTAGACTTTCTTTTTCTTATTTCTTCATCGATAATATCTATACACTCTTCAAAACTTTTTTCCTCTGGAGTCAATTTAATTAGAAGATTTAGGTCTAATGGCTGAACTCTCTCTTCTTAATTCCTCTAGAGTTTCTTCTGGTGATAACGTATTACGAGGTCTAACGTCTTGACTAACTGGATTAGGATTACGTGCTCCTTCAGACTGCTCGATTATAGAGCCTAATGTTTGCGTATTGGGAGTGTAGTCCATAAAATCGCATTCTAATTTAGTTAAATTATTAGTGAAAGTTTCCTCTTCTAATTCAAGTGAAGAAGATGCCTCTACTTTATTTTTAATAGTCCCGCCCAATGCCTCTCCACACTTTTGACAAAAATTGGGTTTTTGCATCGTATACGCATGTGCAAAACCGCAAGATTGGCAGTAAATTTTTAAATTACTCATGATATATATATTACAGTAAAAAAATAAAAAAAACAAAATAAAAATTAATATTTTATGAAAAAGAGTGTAATGCCTCTTCTTTTAGTGTAAAATGTTATATGGAAAAACGCGATCCTACTCGGGGTGATCTTTTAAAAAAGCTCAAAACAATCGGAGACCTGAGTGTAGAAAACTGTTCTCATCCCGACGATAGGATAAGTCAAAACGCTAGAGATATTAATCGTTTAGCTCATGATTGTTATAAAGCGATAAGACAAAAGTTACGAGAAGAAGCTCAAAATTTAAATTAACAAATTAATTTTAATTTCTTTGTCAAATACTTTACAAGCTCAGACCTCATTACATCTTCCTCATCAAATACGAAAGTATTGATCCCCTGAGTAATACTTTCCTGATCTGTGAAAAGGTTAAACATCTTTTCAAAACCGTGCTGTTTATCACCCTGTTTAATGTCTGTTTGCATTGGGTCAGCTAATACAAAGCATTTACTACCCTCGCCTAATCTAGTTAAGACTGTTGTTATTTCTTTTATAGTAGAATTTTGAGCCTCGTCCAAAATGATACATTTATTTTGCCAGTTCATTCCTCTGGCAAAGTTAACGGGGAACATGCTAATCCTACCTTCTTGCTCTAGCTTTTCTACTCTTGTTGATTCAAGGAGTTCATCTAATTTATCTAAAAATGGTAAATTAAAAAACCTTAGTTTTTCTTCTGCTGAACCTGGTAAATAGCCAAGGCTCCTGTCGGAAGATTCTACAGCCGAACGTAAATACATAATGTCGCTTATCGTCTTCATGTTAAGCAACTGTAGAGCGCAATATGTAGCTAATAAAGTTTTTGAAGTACCTGCTGGCCCATTAACTAAAACTATTTTAGTATCAGGATGTAATGCTAGTTTAAAAAAGTCTTTTTGTTTCTGGGTCCAAGGAAATTGTTTTAATTTAATTTGCCTTTTGATTGGGTTAACTGGGAACATATTCTCGACTAAAGATTCATTGATCAGTTCAGCCGTTTCTTTTTTTATACTCCTTCTTGTAGAACGAGTTTTTTTAGGACTTGCCATTTGTTAAATATTACACTAAAAAACTTACTCTGCGTCAAAGAAAAACATATGAAACAATCTAGAGTTTAACTTATCGCTACCAAAATATTGAGTAGCCGCATGAACAAGTTTGGCGTCCCATATCGCCATTCTATTATATACATTACCCACCACATCCACTAACTCCCACGGGGTTTTATCGTAAAAATTTCCTTGGAACATGTCCCAATACAGTTCTTCTGTAGATTTATTAAGAGCCATGCAGTCTTTAGGAGTAGGATATTTTCTAAGCCCATTGCCTTTGTGCTTAAAAAAACTAGTACCACATTCTGCTGGCGCGTTAGGCGTTAAAAACACCACAGCGGCATAAGTTTGCGCGTCCGTATGATAAACAAGTTGATCCTCTGCTGTACAAAATTGAAAAACCCCGTTATGAGGCTGGTTTTCCCAGCTAGTAACTTTCTTTTTTAAAGTGTCTTCAAAAAATTCTTTCGTGCCATCAAAGAATACTCTTTCACGAGTGCGCTGCCCTTTGTGCTGCTGTTTATTATGTTGAAAATTTAGAGTAAGAGCGTACTCTCTAACTTCGTCGGGATTTTTATAAAAATCGTCCACCGCAATAACACTGGGGTGGATATTATTTATTTTTCCTATTTCTGA
>Ga0070746_10000756_pt1 | contig 19370 bp, 9 predicted proteins | sample VirMetDEL_Mar_21_FD_77016 | JGI IMG/M metagenome (GOLD analysis project Ga0070746, IMG submission 77016) | Aqueous microbial communities from the Delaware River and Bay under freshwater to marine salinity gradient to study organic matter... | ecosystem: Environmental > Aquatic > Marine > Coastal...
CAAGGTCAGTAGTGGGGTTGGTAGTACCGATGCGATATCGAGCAAAGAAATCGTTGACATCGTCGCTGAGTTGAGCAATGTCAGCATCCGTAGCAAGAACCTTGTGGTAGTTATAGGTGTTGAGGGTGGAGGTAGAAACAACCTGCAGACCTTGACCAGACGGAAGAGTGCTGCTGCGGAGAGCAGTGGGGAATCCGTTGATGGTTACAGTCGAACCGCCAGTGGTCCGTCCAGTGGTGCTTACACCGCTGCTGTTAACCACAACACCGCCTGCGTCAGAGATGGACACAACAGTGCCAGCATCATCAGAGGGGTCAGGGTTGGCGTTAGGGAAGCTAACTTCATCAGCAATAGCCACAAAGCCACCCAGGCTGTCCATCAAACCAACAACGTAGTTGCTGATTGCGTTAGCAGACGGATACTGAGTAGTGCTAGCAGCAGTAAAGCTGTTGGTTAAGGTGTTGCCGTCAAGCTGGTTGAGCTCAGTTGTGGTGGCAGTGATGCCGTCAACCACGTTAAGTTCTGTGGTCGTTGCGGTGACACCATCCAGCTTGTTCAGCTCGGCCGTGGTAACGGTTGCTCCGTCCAGCACCTGGACCTCAGCAGCAGTCAGGTCTGCCAAGGATTGAGCAGTGGCAGTGCCCATGGTTGCGAGCTCTTTTAGCTCAGCATCTGCCAACTTAACGCTAGTGACGTTACCATCCAGGATCTCAGCAGTACCAACACTGTTATTAGCCATCTTGGCTTGCGTAACAGCATCGTTAGCGATCTTGTCAGTCGTAACGTTTGCATCAGCAATCTTTGCTGTAGTTACGTTTGCATTAAGGATCTTGGCAGTGGTAACAGCGTTTCCAGCAATATCACCAGCAACAATTGTTCCGTCAGCAATCTTGGCGCTAGTAACAGCGTCGTTTGCAAGTTTTGCAGTAGTAACGTTAGCGTCCGCAATCTTGGCGGTAGTTACCGCTGCGTCGTTGATCTTTGCGGTGGTGACGTTGGAGTCTGCAATCTTTGCTGAAGTGACAGCACCGCTTGCAAGCTCAGCACTGTCAATAGCACCGTCAGTAACAGCAACAGTGATCTTGCCGCTCGACGGTGTGTTGTCGGAGACAGTAATAGCGTTTCCGGCAACAACATCATCAGTCAGAGCTGAGTCAATTTTGCTATCGACCCTAGCGTCTACAGCAGCAGTTGTAGGTGCGTGAGCGTCGTCAGAGGTCCAGGTTTCACCAGAGTCGATAAAACCACCCAGGTCGCCCAGGTCACCAGTACCAGTGTCCAAAGCGTCGTAAATATCGGAGAACTCTTGCAGAGCAAACCGGTTCTGTTTATCTGAATTATTGAGGTCGTCTGCCGTCAGCGTCGAGCCAGCAGTAAAGTCAACAGTTGCGTCAACAATAGACGTGTCACGTTTAAGCAGAACAGTGGCACCACTTACTGCTGTGTTGAGAACAATAGCGGTGCCTGCTGCGTTAAAAGTGTAGTCAGTGGTGAGGGTTTGGAGAACGTCGTTGACCGTAACAGAGATGTCAGACTGCCGCAGGTACTCAATGGCATTGCCATCACTGTTTGTAAGGGCAAACGTAGTACCAGAGGCACTGGTGTAGGTGATTGATGCAAATGCCATTTAATTACCTTGAGTAAAAGCTGCAGTTCGGAGTGCGTCAGACGCCTTAAATTGTTGCCCAGGAAGGTCACCGCGCAAGAATTGTCGCTTGGCTTCTTCCATCATTTTACGCACTTCTCTTTGTAAATAAGCACGACGAACATTATTGGTACGATCCCAGTTAGGTTCAAGAGCCTTTTGTGTACCAGGGATTAGAAGAGGGAACGTACGAGTCATCCGATACGGAGAATCAAGTGACGGCAGATTCTTGTAGGTTGGGTGGTTAATAAGATCCTTCAAGAAAGCGTTAGCACCAGTGTAACTTTTCTTGAGAGTTGAATCATAGTAAACAAACTCGTTTTGAAGGAAACCGTTGAAGTTGTTAAGAACAGTGTTGTCTACATATTTAATTCCAAACTTTTTAAACAAGTCAGGACGTGGAGGTGAAACTAGGTTGTTAACCATTTCAGTTTTGACCTTATCGTCAATGCTGTTCGGGAACGCCCAGTAACGACCAAGAACAGCTTGAACGGGATACCAAACACCAGCGTGGTTAGCATTCACAGTTTCACCAGGAGGTGCGTACCAAAGGTAACGACGAGACTTTTCGCGGAACCCAAGACCTTCTTCACCAAGTACGTTTTCGGTAAACAGGTCAGCAAGGGACTCAGCAACAAAGCCAGTGGGGTTGTACTCAAGAGAAGCGCCGAGCATTCTCATGGCTTCGTTAGGAATAAACTGCAGCACGTTGTCTTCTATCAACTCGCCTTCTTTTACAAAACGCTTGCTGAACGGAATAAAGCGAGAGGTCGGATCAGCAGGCTTGCGGGGGTCAAAACCTTGGATAACAACCTTACGCAGGTTTTCGTAGGGATCACCAGCTCGTGAGATACCACCGCTAATCAAGCGAGTCAGACGACGCAGGTTACCGTCCTGCATGTCCTCGAGGGTTTTAAACACAGTTTCAAAGCCTGCCAACGCAGGAACTTCCATAATTGTGTTTGCAAGCGTTGCAATAGCAAGAGCTGCAACGTCTTCTGTGCCGTCCTGACCAAACTGCTCGATGTCCCGCAAATTTGCTTGGAACGCCAGTGCTTGACCCAGCAGCGGGATAAAGCGGTACGGAATGTCGTAGCCACCAATCCGCCAGGTGTAGGGATCCCGAGCACCCCGAGCCTCTCGGTAGGAGTTCTCAAGACCGCCAGCAATGTCTTGGTTACCATCGTTAATAACAAACCAAGCCATGGCCTGCACACCAGTTGCAAGCGCAAGAGCTCCTTGAGCCTTCATGCGAGTTTGTGGATCGCTGCTGAAGTACTTGCTTTCAAAATCAATAACGTTTTTACTAAAACGTCCTCCAGATGCGTCGTCCATACGACGAACAAATTTGGCAGGAAGGTTTTTAGCTGCGGTGCTTGCACCAGCTCGTGCTACGTCAGCACCAAACTGGTAAAGCTCACCACCGTAGGCGTAGCGAACAGCACGTTTAATGCCGTTAATAGGAGACACAAGGAACGGAAAGATGTGTCGTCCAGCAGAAGCAATACGTGGATCCTTGTTACGACGAATGGTGTTTACAACGTCTTCAACTGTTCCTTCGATAGGACCAGTCAGTTCTTCAGTAAGGTTGATTGCCCGTGTCAGCTCAAGGATGCGTTCGTCGTTGACTGAGTAACCAATGACCTTTTGATCAAAACCAGCTTTGACTGGTTTGTAAAGATCTTCATTACTCTTTTGAAGACGTTTGTTAATTTCAAGAGCTCGGTCGCTAATTGGGATCGCACCAGTACCGATAAGCTGGTCAACTTCGTTGCGGACTCGTGCCCTGACACTAGCGTTAGAGAATAGTGCTGTAGAGAACTCGTCAGCAGTTGCAGTGAGCTGAGAAAACGCAGTCATGTTTACGTTCTCACCACCTGGGTAGTAGCTCTTTTTGCCAAGCGGGGTGTACTTAGTAACCGCGCTAGTGGTAGCACCCAAGGCTTTACCAAGAACGCCACGCTTTCTCCAAGCCTCACCAGGAATCATGTAGTCATGGAAGACCTTGGTAAGAACACGAGCTTTGTTGATGCTGTCAAAGATCTCTGGGTTCATCTCACTGCGCTTGATCACGTAATCCATAAACGGAATACGGAGTTCTTCAGCAGCTAAATCCTGCATAACGGCTTCTTCACGACGAAGACCGCCCTGGCGTCGGATGTCGTAAGCCTTGTTTGCTGCCTGAGAGGCATCAGTAATAGACCTACCAGTGACAAACCTGTAGTAGGTAGCTTCGGTAGCTTCGCCGATAACGTTGCGAAGTTGAAGCAGGGTGTCAGCAGCAATCTTTGCTTCTTTGATGTATTTGTCAGCAGCTTCAGGAGCTTGACGGACGTAACGCTCAAAGGCACCGTTGACACCACCAACAAGAGCTTTGGACAGCAGCTCACCAGCACCGTTGACTACTGCGTCAACAGGAATGGTTGGCAGCAGAGCAGGGTTACTAAGAGCAGAGTTGATCTGGATGTTGGCAAGGATAGCGTCTTGCGTAATTTCAAGATCTTGAAGCTTGCTCAGGTTGCCTCGGCTTTCGTAGACCTTTTCAACAAGGTTTTGGATGCCCTCGATTTCTTCGTCAGTAACAGGAGCACCTTCTTTTACTTTCTTGAGGAACGTACCAACAGTGGCGTCCATGTCCACTTTGGCTTTTTTAGCGCTCTTAGAAAGAATCTCAGCAAACCCTTCGGGTCCACCAAGCTTGTTGACTTGAGCTGCAAATTGCTCGGTAAGTTCTCCTGCAGTCAACTCTTCGAGCATTGTGGGATTCAAACGGTTACGAGCATCAAACAGACGAAGACCGTTACCAAACCCGTTCATCAGTCGCGTAACAGCAACCATGCCTGCTTGCAGCTCTTCGTAAGAAGAGGCAAAGTTAGACAGAGCAGTTACCTTATCTAAACCCTCAACTTCTGTACCGTTGAGGATCCTACGAAGATCACGAGCATTTGCCAGTGCTTGTCGGGCTGACTCATCAAGAAGAGCCGTTGTGGTCATAACAAAGTTAAGACCCTCTTGAACCTGCTTGCCGTACTCACCAGCTTCAACGTATTCAGCAACACGAGCAAGCTGTCGGTTAGGACCAGCCAAAGCAAAGAGCTTTTCTGCTGCCAGAGCTGTCTGTGCAGGCAGATCAGCCTTCTCCATACCTTTTTTAAATACAGCAGACAAGGTAGAAGCGTTGTCCCAAGACGTTGCGTACTTGATGCTGTTTGTGTTGTTAAGGCGGGTCTGATTCAAAGCATCTTCAATCCTGCCTGCCTCAATCAACCGTGCATCTTCCTCTTGCACTCGTTTGAAGTTTTCAAGATACTCATCGAGAGCCTTTTTGGTAGCAGAGGGATCTTGCATACGATCAAGAACCTTGTTGGTCTTGTCGATGACCTGTTTAGGAGCAACAGACGGTGGTTTGGGCTCAACGCTCTTGAGTTCTTCACGAGCAATGATCTTGTCTTTGTCGATTGCAATGGTGCCGTCAGGTTGCTTGGTGACAGGAACCTTGTTTTCAATAGAAGCTGCAGTGGTGGGCATTGCTCCAGCAGCGTCTTCAGGCAACGCCTCTGGGCCAGTCATCTTGACGCCTTCTTCTGCCTCTGCAATAACGTCATCCATTGCAGTTCCTCTTGGGAACTCAGGCACAACAGGAGCTTGACCACCGTTCTCGATGATCTTGTTGTGGATCTGATCCATGCGCTCCACAAAGGTACGCATGAACTCATCGTTCAGGTTGTCAGTAGCTACAGCAGCTTCAGCAGCGTTGAGGATGTCCTGCAGCTCACCATAGGCTTCACCATAAGCACCACCAAACTTGTAGTCAGTGTTGACCTCGTCCAGGCGGTTCTGACGGATGAGCTGTTGGTTACGACCACGCAGCAGTGCAATCCGTTCCTCGTCCAGTTTGTTGATTGAGTCAACCAGGGTGCGGGCGTCGTTCAGAGAGTTACGGAACCCAACAGAAGCATCGTCAGCTTCTGAGGCAACTTTTCCAAGTCGTGCAAAGGCAGCCTCACGAGCAGTCAGGGCTTCCTCGAATTCGCTCATGCGGACGTACTGCTGATCAAGCTCAGCAAGACGATCAAACGCTTGGGTTGCTTTGTTGTACTTGCTGCGGTTCTTGCTCTTAGCTTTGCCAGTGCCAGTGCTCTTCTTGATCCAATCAGGATCCTTACGAATTGCAGCTTCGTAGCTAGCAATACGCTTGTCCAGCATCGTCATCTTTTGCTGTAGCTGGTCCAGGTTCTTTACACCTGCTTCAGCTTGCAAAGTCTCGATGCGCTTTGATACTGCATCAACATCACCAGAGATGTCTGGAAACTCGTCAACAGCTTTAGTAGCGTCACGCAGTTCTTCACCGTACTCAAGACGACGGGTAACAAAGTTCTCACCACCCACACGGGCGCTGTAAGAAATGTTCTTTACGCTGTCCTCAATCCGACGAGTCATGTCGGTGTAGATCCGACCCAACTCGCTGTTACGTTCTAAGGTTGCAACTTTCTCAGCTTCGCCTCCAGCAATTTCTTGCAGGCGAGGACTTTCTGTTTGGTAAACCTCTTCAAACGCTTCGTCAAAGGGTTTGTTTTCTGCCTGTGTTTTACGAATTACTTTGTTAGTAATTTTGATGGTTTCAAGTGCGGTATCAAAACCAGCAACAGCACCAAGACCCCATCCAAGGTTTTTAAGAGATTCTACGCCGTAATCAAAATCAAAGTCGTTTTCAGCAAGAAGCGTTTGCATCATTGCAAGACGTTCTTCTGGAGTTTCTAGATCAGCAATCTTGTCAGTTTCAATCTGAATAGCTTCTGGTGTTTCAGGGCTAAAGAACATTGCATCCTGAGCAACCTCAGGAAGAGCCCTAGTTGTTAAATAACGAGCAGTAGATTTTACGCCTTGTTTAAATCCTTCGTTTTTAAAAACCTGTGCTGTAGAAATGAGGCCACCAACAGCCGACGAAACTCCAGTTAAAGCTCCAACACCCCTTTCAAACAAAACTGCAGCACCAATACTTGATGCAAGATTTCCAAACCAACTCTTAGGTTTAATATATTCTTTTACAAATTCACTGTCTTCACTAAACAGAGGACCAAGAATAGGAACATCAGGACGGATACCGTAACTAAATCCTTCAGGATCTTTACCAGTTTTAATTAGTGCTTCGTAAGCAACAGCAGCATCATCAATGCTTTGCTGTAGTTCTTCTGGATCAACGGGCAACAGCGGGCCAGTACCACCGGTTGCATAACCACCAAACCCACCAGCACGTCGTGTGGTGCGTTCAATCATTGCACCCATAGCAATGGGTTCGTTGATAACTTTTCTAAAAGAATCTGCACTGACCCGAGCCAGCTCTTGCAGTTCAGTAGCAGCTTTTAGGTTGTACTCCAGAGCATCTTCATCAATCTCGTCGTCGTCGTCCTGCTCTGGTTGTTGTTGTTGTTGTTGTGCAGCAGGCGCTGGTTCAGGCTCAGGAGGCTTTTGATCCCAAGCTTCTGCCCAGCGCGTGTCTGCTTCTTTCTGATCTTCTACAAATTCAAGAGTTCCGTCAGGAAGCGTGATGTATGGCATTTAAACCAGATCGTTAGGGCGCTTCCTCCAAACTACTTGATATAACTTAAAAACGCTATTTGAACAACGGGATCACATTTAGCTTGAAGAACTCGTTCTGTTGCTGCTGTGGGTAGTCATGCTCTCGCTGATCAACCCAAGGACCAGGCCAGCCGTCAACAGGCTTTTTAAGGAGCTGTCCATGGAGATGTCCAGGGGCTCCTTTACCAGTACCAGACATGCCAGGAACAGAGTTCATTGGGGATTTGTCACCAGCAATAACAAGAGCTTGGCCTGCATAAACTTGGTCTCCCTCTTTGTGCAGCATCACAGAGCTGTGACCAACCAACAAACGGTCCCCAGCCTTGTAACCAGGACCATCGTCCTCAGCCTCAATAATCAACGTGTTACCAAACCCTGGAACTTTCTTGGCGTACACAACCTTACCGCTGAACGGTGCAGGCATCTGGTTACGGGTCTGGACATAGTTACCACGATGAATGGTGAAGTCAAATCCGTTGTTTCCAGAATGTTCGTGGTCGTTGTCTCCTCGAGAGAGCTGCAAGTCGCTGGCTTTGTCACCAGTCTGAGCAACAGGAGACATCACAGATTTACCAAGCCTGTTCAAGCTGTCGTTGAACGCCTTGCTTGTAGGAGGCATCTTGCCACCACCTTCAGTTACAAACCGCTCGAGTTGTGTGTTGATTAGTTGTGCAGGAGTGATCTGATGATCAAAAGCATACATATAATTTCGTACACGTTGGCGTGTTTCAATACTCAGGCCCTTAGTATTACCGGTTTGTAGCGCTTTGTAAAGCTCACCAAACTGGTCCTGGGTAAACATAACCCTTTCTTTCATATAAGTCCTAGCTTTGTCTGCGTCGTTAGCAAACTGTGTACGAGCAGAAATAGACCAAGCTCCACCGTTGTCAGTATCGTTAAGTTTGATGTCCCAACCAGTTGTTGGGTTGTAATTAGATGTTCCAAGGTATGGAACCTTTGGATCCATGTACTGAGTTCCTACATAATTAAAATACGAACCAGCTTTGCTATAAGCTTCCCGATTGTAGTAATCGGTTTGCAATTCACTAAGAACCTTGTTTCTTTCAGCAGGGTTAGCAAATTGCTCAGGAGTAAGAGCTGCAAGCCGTGCTCGAACATCGTTATACGCCTCAGCACGAAGCCGTCTGGCTGCTTCTTTTTGAGCAGCTTTTACCTGTTCTGGGACTTGACCTCTTTCTCGATTAACAAGAGCCTTAACAAGTGTGTCTTTATCTAAAATGTTTTGAGCAACGCCATTAACAAGGTCGTCAAGAATATCTTCAGAAAATTTATCGATGTCAGGGTTAAGGAATTTAATTTCTGCTTCTTGGAACTTTTTCTTGGCGTCGTAGTAAAAATCAGTTCCTGTAAGTTGTTCCTCAAGATCTTCAGGCATCTGCACAACACCGCTTGCAATCAAGGCGTTGACAGTTTTACTAAAGCCAAATTTTTCGTTATCAGAGAGTTTACGCTCTACTGATGGAAGCATTTTTTCAATAGCCTTTCTTGCGTCAGTAACATTAAGACCATCAGGAAGCGTAGCTGGATCGAGCTGCTCAAGAAGCTCGTTTCGTTTTGCAGCAATGTCGTCGTTACTAGGGTTAGGGTTACCGGAGTACCATTCTTTAATAGAACGATCCCTGTTCAAAATATATTCAGCCTTAATACCTTGTAGCTCTTTTGTACCAGCCTGCTCAATCTTGTTGTAAACCTGCATCTGGCTAAGCAGACCTGCTTGTAACGCTTCACGAAGAGTTGTGCGTTTTCCTTGTGCGTTAGTTTGTACCAGATCAAGTAGGTTTACACCGTCGCTAGTCTTGACCTTACCAAGAGCTTCAAGGTAGCTCCTGTATGTAAGTTGAGAAGCAAGATCGTTTTCTTGATCACCGTCCAGGTCGATGAAAACCTCAGGAAGCACGTCAAACAAAATCTTGTTTGCTGTGCGTTCGTCCATTAAGTACTGACCAGTTGCTGACTCAAAAAATTTACCAAGAGCAACCTCAACTGCTTGGTCACCAATAGTCAGACCAGTTTTACCACCTTGCTGTGACAGCTTGCTGCTAGTAATTAGTGAGTCCCTAACTACTTCAGCCAGGCCTGTAATACGAGTCTCGTCCTTACGCTTGACTTGCTCTTTAGCTACAAGCTTGTTGATCTCTACTTTGGTTTGAGCAATTAGGGGATCGATCTTAGCTGCAACGTAATCAGCAGGAAGGTTTGCGTATGCCTTCTTAAGTTCGTTTGCTTTCTGTGTAATAGCTACAGAACGGTCTGCTGGGTCTTCCATGTACGAAAGACTTTCAGCAGAGTCCTGACCCCAGGCAGCCAGATCAATGGCAATCTGGTTACCAGCTTCTGTTGCTTTGTTTCCGTAGTAAAAGAAGTTGACGTAAGGGTTACGAAGCTGTGTCTCCCTAGCAGCCTCAAACTGCTTACGACGCTTCAGTTCTTCTGCTTCCTGACCAAGCTCAGCGGTATCACTAAGAGCAGTAGCTTCCTTTTCAATAAGATCTTCTGCTTGTCTCTTCTTTTTCTTGATGTAGTCCTCGCGCATCATGTCGATGGAGCGATCAAACACCCCCTGGTCCTGCAAGAACGAAGCAATCTTTTGAATAGTTTCTTGACCCCGCGTATCTGGTACATAGTTACGCATGTCCAGCAACTGACCACCAACCTGTTGTGGTTCTTGGGCTGGAGTAGCAGGTGCTGCAAGTTCTGTAGGAGCCTCAGGACGAGCTACTTGCTCACGAATCTGACGCTGGGGAGTGATGCCAAAACTGTTAGTCATTCTTCGGAGTCGTCAGCAGAGGGAAGGGAATCTTTATAGTCCATCAAGGTGTTAATAGCAGTTTCACCAATGCTCAAAGCAAGGGCACTACCGCTAGGACCTTGGACCTTAGCAGGTTCAATTGCTGTAATTTTAGCTGGAGCCATCGGTTTGATTGGATCAGCAATCGGTTGCGGTGTATAGAACTTGGCTGAGTTAACAGTGTTCTGACGTGCCACTTCAAGAGCCTGTGCTGCTGATTGCTTATCAGCAATACGGAACTCACGAGTGATTTGACGGTTGCTGAGGTTTGTCAGATACCTTTGGTTGTACTGGTTATTTAGTCGAGTTACGGTGCGACCAACCTGACCTGTAGCTGCTTTCTTGTTTTCTTTGACAAACTTATCGATCATCAAAGTGTTCATCCGCATCTCATCGCGGGCTTCTTCTTCGTAAAAACGACCCTCGAGATCTACCAACTGACGTGCAAAATTTTCAGTAGCAGCAGTGCTGACCTCTCCTTTGAAGGTAGCCGCTTGCTTCTGTAGATCAGTTTGATACTGCCTAAACTTACTTACATAATCAGAAGACCTGTACCAAGACCTCAGTTGGTATTCGTACTGTCGATAATTTTCTCGGTTGGTTTGCGCCCACTGAGTCCAGTACGCTCGTTGACGCTCTGCTGTCTGAATCTGAGCTCTAGCCTTGGCTTCTTGGTAGCCAAAAATTTGAGTGGCAATTTTCAACCCACCAGTAGCGAGAGATGTTACCCCCTCAAAATTGTCCCAAAAACCAGATTCTGTAGGCGTAGATGATGTAGATGCGGCCTGATTTTCGTTAGCCATTAGCCAAACTTCCTCGCAACGTCAAAATACAGACCAGTCCACTCAATAGCAATGAACTTAGCCTGGTCAATGCTGTTGTTCACTAGCTCTACTGTAACTTGGTCGTTCTTGCTTTGGATATGAGCTCTAAATTTAGACTGCTCAAAATCCTGTTCAGCACTGATTACGATGTTGCCGTTGAGTGGATCCCGTCGGTCAAACTCGTAAGTAATTTTATCTCTGTGTTTAGGAGTGACTTCGACTGCAAAGTACCTTGCATCGTTGTAATAAGTATCCATATATCGAAGCTGCAAACGACCAGTACGGTTGCCAATAAAAGTGTTGTCGGTAGCCGTTCTGGTGTAAGGCATGAGTTTGGGTGGCTGAAACTTGAACGTAAACTGCTCGCCAAAGACCCAAGAACTGCTAGAAAAATCTCCCAAGCTGTCACAAACAAAGCTTGTAACACCAGCAGCAACAGCCTTAGCGACGACCCAACGCTTTGAACTTTCTGACGCATTGCTTGCATCTTTCTTAATAACGACAAACTGACTTACATTAGCTGTCCTGTAGGGCAGGTTGACTGTGGTCTTGTTGGTAGCTGCGTTGTAGGTAAACGTTACAGCACCCAGGTCAGTAGTAATACTGTTAGAAAGCTGACGGTCCAGAAGAAACAGGCTATTGGGGTTTTGAGGAGGTCGAGAAGCATTGATACCCTCTAGGTAGTACTCGTCACTTCCATTGTTGTCGTACTTACTGAGGGTGTACAAGGTGCCCTCAATAAAGTCGCACCAGTACAGCTCTTTGTTGGGGAAGGTCCACTTGCTCCAGGCGTTCTGTCGGTTGGTCAATGAGCCACCAGAGGCTTCCCAATAGAACTGGTAAACATACAGAGCGTCAGGGTCATCCTTGCTAAGAGCAACGAGGTACTGGTCAGTACGGCTAACAGCAAGCGAGTCCAGGTCTTTTGGAATGTACTTAGGTACCGTCTCCGTGATCACGGCTGTCTGACCAAGGTTAATACCAACGGTTCGGTCAGTAGTAATGAAGGTGTGCAGACCAGTGAAGTCACCTTCTTTTACTGGGAAAATAACCTGAGGTCCTACCTGCTGTGGCTTGACCTTGGCTTCCATACTGATGGAGCTGATCCTACCCACAGAGGCTGTCTCAGGACTGAACGTAACGTTGTCACCTGAGTAGAGACGGAACTGGTTCTCGTTGGAGAACAGCACAAGTTCGTCCTGCTGCTGCAGTGCGTAGTTCAGCACAGCAACGTCGTTACTGACAGCCGTCAGGTCAATGGTGTCAGCGTCGACAACAGCAAGAGCTGATTGCTGCCAGAAGTTGTAGTAAGCACCAGCCTCACTAAGGATGACGTTTTCCCCGCTTACAAAGCCCAAGCGGTTTTTAAAGAACACAACATCGTTGATGCTGTGATCGACAAACGAGGGTCCTGGTAGTTCATCCTCATCTCCTGCAAGGCGCTCAGTCCATCCAGCAATATCAAACGAGGTGCTGCCGTCAGTGTAAGTAGTGCCGCTAAAGGGTTGGAACGTAAACCGCACCAGGCCGTTATCGTTCCTGTAGTAGATAAAGGCATGAGGCATCGTGTTGTCATCAAACTTGCCTCGAGTACCCCAGCCTGAGCTCTCTTCCCACACACCTCGGTTAAAGGTACCGTTAGTTGTCGTGCCCTCTGCGTTGAACTTGAGGTAGTAGGAGCTCTGGTCAGACGTACCATCTGGAGCCACCAGTACGGTGTAACCATGCCAAGACGCATCAGGCAGGTTTACGAGACTGGTTACCTGATCAGCAAACCCGTCCATCAACGTGTTGCCTCGAGCGTCACTGATGACGAGACTCTTGATGTACCGATTTGAATTAGCAAGAGAGATAAGGATCTGAGAGTTCTCTCGCGTAAAGGTAAGCTCGTTGTGGATGTCAGTTTGATCCAGACCTTCACCAAGTGTCAAACTTGTGCTGCCGTTTGCGGTGGCGTTTACTGCTGCACCTGCCTCGTTTACAAGACCAAAACTGGTGTCACCAACAGTACCGACAAAGGTGTTGCTAGGAATACCTGTACCAGTAACAAGCTCACCTTCGTGAACTTGAGCTATATCAGTAGCAGTAACGCTAGTAACAGTTGAGTTACCGCTTGTTAAATGTCCACTAATAGTTTCTGAATTGCTAATTAGCTTTGCAGCAATAGTCTCACTACTTACAACGATTGGGTTGCCACTACCGTCTGTCAAAGAAGGCGTGGTGTGGTTGCCAGTAATAACGTCGTCGTTATCTAGCGTGACTTTAATTGTGTATTGGGTGTCGTAGCTAACGAGCTTAACGTTGACCTGAGCCTTAGTAGGTCTGTAGACGTTACTGATTTCAGCGATGTTATATCGAGTCAGCGTCTCTGTGCTGTCGTACTCAACTTCCTTTTGGATGTTAGTGATGAACACATAATCTTGAAACGACGTAGCCCTAAAGCGATCACGAGCCCGCCCAGAGCCACGTAGATACTCAAGATTTGCTGACGTGATGTTTGCAAAAGATTGCTCTTCAGGAACAACAGTAGGCAAGGTACCACTGATGGGCTCTACATTAGACACGCCAGTGACAAACGTAAAGCTTGATTCAATAGTTAGGGATACACCAGTAGCTGTTGCAGTTGCGTCTTTATCAAGAGTGATCCGGCTGTTAGATGTATCAATATCAACAATCTTGGCTCCTGTAGGAATACCACTACCGCTAACACCTGCACCTATAAACAGGTCTGTCATTGAGCTGACAGTAGAGATGACAGCAGAGTTGTTGGTGGTGTTACCAGTGCGGCTAACTGTTCTACTATCATCAACCACCATCAAAATAAACCGCTCATCAGTACTGCGGTTGTAGGTAAACACCCAAGACTCATCCCACTTCAACGGAGTAACTAAAGTGTTGCCACCTTTGTTTTGAGTAAGCGTATCAATGCGTTTAAGAGGCACAGACCCCAAACGTTTTTTCAGTCCTTCAACCAGATCGCAGTTAGCGTTCTCAAGAACTTTTGCAAAACCTGGCAGCACAAAACTGTCAGCCTGTTGGTTTACGCCTTTGTTAAGTGGACCAATGATTTGGCTATAAAGTTCTTTCGACATTAGCGGCTCAAGATGTCAGGACCAAAGTTAGTAGTAACGCGGCCACCGTACATATCATCCGGACCGCTAATAAAGTTATAGTTTTGCGCCATGTCTTCAGTACGCTTAAGAATCTGAAGAGCGTTAGCTTCGTCTTCCTGAGTGTAAGACTCAATACTAGATGAGGTTACAGCACGGTTAGAAAAGATCCGACCAGCACGGATCATGATGTAGCGACGACCAGTTTCAGGGATACTGTCCCACACCAATTCTTCTACAAGCTCAGCAACAAGGTCACTGTTGTTGCCAGTCATTGCAACACCAAGACTGGTGCGAAGATCGTAGGTATTTTTGATCCGGTCGTACAGCCTCAATCCACGAAGTACAAACCGCTGCGTCGGATAAGAGAGTGGGTTGAACCGTACAGCAAGAGTGTTCCCAGGAAGTTGGGACTGACCAGTAGAAGCGTCCAGAGGAATGGAGTCATAGAGCATTGTGTTCCAAGACCAGCCTGCACCTTGAACTTCGCGGCTTAGTTCATCCAAGGTCCGCTCTGCCAGGCTAGCGTCACCAGTCAAGGGTGGGTTTAGGGAGTTAACAGGAGCCTCACCGATAATGGCGAGAAGCGTATTAACTGCACTTAATTTAGATGTCGCCATTAAAAAAGGGGAAACATTTCTGCTTCCCCCATTGTATTGGTAATTAGTAAGAAGTAATTATCAATAGGGATTGCCGTCGTGCAGCAGGCTGACGCAGCACTCAGGACGCAGGATGCCGTGACCCACAGCGTAGGAAGCGACCATCATGGTGGACTGAGTCATTGCCTTGTACTCGTTGCCGGTCATCTGCATGGACACGTCCTTCAGAGAGACGGTACCCACGGCTTCCTTGGTGAAGCACAGACCGAAGCAGTTGGCGATGGAGCTGGTGTTACCCTGCTCGTCCTGGTAGTAGTCGTTACGACCAGCAGCGGCCTGACCATCGGAACCGTCGCGGCCGTTGGTGTAGTTAGGACGCTCACCACGGGTGGTGGAGGACTGGTTGCTCAGACCAACGTAGGACTGACCATCGGTGTAGGAGTTGATGCCCAGGTGGTTGGAGGTGGTCAGGCGGAAGCCTGCAACCTGTGCCACGCGGTTCTCACCGAAGCTGCCGTTGGAGCCAGTGCCACCGTTGAAGTCAACGTTGATGGCGCGGTCCGAAGCCAGCACATCGTAGTAAGCACCAGGAGACAGAACGCAGGTACGTCCTTCCTTAGGAGCATCCTTTTCGTCCAAAGACTGGTAAGCCTTGAACAGGTTCTCAACGATGAGGTCGCCGCGAGCGTTGCGGTCAGAAGCACCGTTGAGGTCAATGCCGGTGTAGGAGGTACCACCAGGCAGGGAGTTAAGAACGAACAGACGCTCACCGACGGTGAAGGCAGCGTTAGAGCCAGTACCGATGGCAGAGATCGGGCTGATACCGAAGGTGGCAGCACCGTTGGTAGGAGCGGTGGTGATGACGGCGTATGCACCGGAATCTTCACCGTAGATAACCTCACCAACAGCAAAGAAGCTAAGCTCCGCAGTTGCGAAGTTGGCGCTCATGGTGACGGTGGTACCGGACACGGAAGCGTAGGTACCGCCTGCAAGTTGGAAACGCTTGGAATCCCAGTCCTTGACGCGACCATCAGACTCAGAAGCGGTCAGAAGGGTGCGAGCAAGACGTTGATCGTAAGCCCTGGCGAGAGCCCGCCCCAATTCCGTGCTATAGATGCTCCTAACATCCCAATGCAGTTTGGCCTCGTCGAGGTCGTAGATGCTAGCGTCGGCGATCAGCAGGTCATCGATGGTGATGATCTTTTCGCCGATCATTCCTTTGTTGCCCTGACCGGTGATCCAGTCACCAGGACGATGGAAGCGGCTGCTGAAACGACCCGTGATGGGAAAGCTTGCACTCTTGCCAGAAGAGATGCTGCGCTTCATGGTCAGATCTTTGAAGATCGTCTCACGGTTGAAGGTGGTCAGAACTTCCCCAGAAAAGATTTTGAGAAAGTTAGCGTTTTCACGCTCGTAGTTGCCGGAGGCAGAACCAGCGTTGTACTGAACGCTGTTAATACTACCCAACCGGCCAAGAGATGCAAAATCAGGCATTTCTAAGTTTGGTTGAAAAGTTACTGCGCGTTCGCTCGACTGTTGTTATCGCCTCAGCGGCAACAATGTTACGTTCGCTATTTAAATATTAACCCCTAGGGCCAAGAACGTCGCTACGGACTAGCTTGTCTTGTACATCTTGGGTGTAAGCACTGTCCTTCAGATAACGAGGATCACTCATTGCGTTCATAACTTCTGAAGTTGAACGGAACACATCGTTACTGTTGGCAGACAATTTGCCACCAAGAAGTTGAGGTTCAGAACCTGCGTTCTCTGCGTAGGCGTAGTACAGAGATTGCAAAGCGTTACGAGCTCGGTAGTAGTCACCGCTGTTTACTTCACGGTTATACGCTTCAAGCTCAGCTTCATCGAGGTTCTCCCGAGCCCACTGCTGAGCACCTTCAAAGTTCTCAGAACCTCCGATGCTTTCAACAATAGTTTGCTCTTGCTCCTCTGAAAGGACCTGGACTTCCTGATCCTGTTCGTCAGTTTCCTCGACAGATTCTTCAGTCTGCTCGCCAGAACCAAGCTTCTTTTCCAGCTCCTGGTAGGCCTTGAGAAGCTCATCAGGATTGCGGAACTTACCTCCGATGAGATCCTCATCTGGCTGTTGTTGTTCCTGCTGCTGGTTTTCTGCTTCCAGCGTTTGAAGATCTTGCTCGTTGTACGGCCCAGTTTCCTGCGAGAGAACGCCATCAGCTACAACTTCCATGATCAACCAATACGAACGCTGAGGTCAGGGTACACGGAAACAGGACGTTTCTGCCGAATGGCTTTCACGTACTGCTCATAAACCTCAGGCTTTTCTTTCTTTAGTTTTTCAATACGAAGTTGCAGCTCAGTCTTGGGCTCTTCTTTAGGAGCCGGGGCTGGCTTCTTGCTCGGTCCGGATTGAGTCATTTTCAGCTTTGACAAGTGCGGCTTGTTTAGCAGGATCGTTATTAGGATCCTGTGCAGCCATTTGTTGCTGCATCATCATAGCTTGTTGTTGCTCTTCCATTGCAAGTTGCTCTTCAGACTTAATCAGCTTGTAAGTATCAAGTCCGTCAGCAGCAGCAAGACGAGTAATAAGTTCTCGGTTGTTAACAAAACGAGACATAGTTTCAGGACCCACAGTTTGTGCCAGGGTCTGCAAGAACTCAATCAGTTTTGCTTTGTCGTTACCACGACCCAAGGCATCAAGACCTGTGGTGATCTGTGGTTTGACAACATCCTTAGGCAGTTTGGGTAGACGCTTTTGACGCTCCATGAGAGCCATCTTGCGCTTGACCAGTGGGAGCTGCAGTTCAACAGACAGCACGGAGTACACACCGCCCAGACCAGACTCAAGCTCTTGTGCAACCATCCGAATCTCTTCGGCTGTCACACGGTCCCGACCAGAAGCACCAGCTTGGATTGCACTGTTAAGCAGGAACGCAAAGCTCAGGCGCTGCTCAATACGAGCAATGGTGTTGAGAGCAACGGTCAGGTCGGCTTGTTTCTGCATCTGCAGAGGAGCCACATCATTCGGGTTGCCTGCCACAATTGATCCATTGGCAGCCCGAGCAAGTGCATCAGGTCGAGTAGTACCGTTCGGGTTACAGAGGAAGATGATCTTGGCTGCTGCTGCACTGCCTTCAACGATTGCTTTTGACAGGTACTCAAGGCTCTTCAGATCTCCCAGGAGCTCCTCACAATACCCTCGACCGTAGGATTCATGAGCTACGCGGAACATGCGAAGCGGGATCCAAGGGCTCTTCTCAATTTCTGCTGAGCCCTGCTTGCCTACAGGTTTCTTGTACGCCTCTTGTTGCCACGTACAGCGATCCTTTTCGTAGTCCCACTTGATGTGGGTGTAGAGGAACGTTGACTTGTCTTGGAACCCACCTTCAACAGTTTTGGGTGCTGTGCCCTCAGGAAGGATGTCAGGGCTGACCTCTTCACGCACCACAACTTCCAGCACGTTTCCTTCTGGGTCACGGTTCAGCACAAACGACTTGAGGGGATACACCCTGGTGCCAGTCTCTGACACATACATCAGGGCGTTGCCACCAATAATCAGGTGCTTCAGTGCCTCGAACAGTGCAGTGCGATCACCAGACTCCTCGATGTCACGCATAACGGTGCGTTCCATCAGCGACAGTTGTTGATCAAACTGTGACTGCAGTTCTTTGTAGTTATCAAGCTCTTGCTGCAGCTTGATGTCATCTACAGAGAGACGAAAGAACGCTTGGTTAGGAGGCAGAAGAGCAATGAGAAGTTTGCTCGCAAGATTATTAACACCGCGAGCTCCAAGCCCTTGGTATGTAGTCTGAATCTTTGTGTAAAAGTTCTTACCTGTGCTGCGATCGTTATCGGTGATAAGAGTCGGCAGAGTGTACTTACTACACTCAATTGCACGGTCAAGATAAATTGTCTTCTCAGGCTCTAGGGCCGAGTAACGAGCCGCAGCATTAGACATTCAGACCACCCACTCCAGTAGTGCTAGTTGTTCCCTTGCCGCCAAAAGCCAGAGCAGACTCTGCCTCAACAGCAGTACGAAGAGCTCCTGGGGTACCAACCCGACGGCGTGAAGGTGTACCAACCTTAGCCCCTTTCGCTTGCTGCCTTTGAATTGCAGAGCTCAGTTGTTGCTGTTGGATAGCCAGAGCAGACGAGGCTTTCTGCTGTGCAATCTGAGCACGAGCTTGTGTTGCAGCTTGCTCAGCTTCCTTTGCTCGCTGTGCAGTAGCAGCTCGGCTTTGCTCGATTTGCGATTGGAACTGCGAAGCACGTTGCTTTGCGTCTGCCTGCATTTGCGCTACTTCTCGCAGCGAAGATTCACGAGTGGCTGCGGCTTGCTTCCGCATAGCTGCTGCTTGTTCTCGTGCTGCTTGTGCAGCCTTGTAGCCTGAGTAGGCGCTGGCACCCGCAAGAAGCGTGGTAGCTGCAGCTAAATACGGGAAAGCCATAACACGTCAGTCGTACTTGGTTTCTTCTTGAAGTTTAAATTGTTCTTTTAAATGGCGTACAACTGATACTTGACCAGAAGAGTACCAAATAGTTTTCTCCTCCATACTAAGATCAGGAGCCTTATCAGGGTACATATCCTCTAAATATTTGATAATGTCTGGATCAATGTAGGGAATCATATATTCAGTCCGGTCGGATTAACTTTGGTTTGTTCGGTACCACCGTAGCCACCAGGGACAGGAGCCGTAACCTTTGTACGGGCAATACCTGGCTTACCTACTGTGGATCCTGCAACCTTTTGATCAGCATCTTGTGCTGCTTGTTGTTCAGCTCGCTGTTGATCGGCTACGGCAATATCACGCTGTGCTTATACTTCAG
>Ga0070746_10000757_pt1 | contig 19352 bp, 15 predicted proteins | sample VirMetDEL_Mar_21_FD_77016 | JGI IMG/M metagenome (GOLD analysis project Ga0070746, IMG submission 77016) | Aqueous microbial communities from the Delaware River and Bay under freshwater to marine salinity gradient to study organic matter... | ecosystem: Environmental > Aquatic > Marine >...
ATCACGCATGAAGGTGGTTGTACTGCTGGTGACTTCTCGCAGGTGGAGTTGCGAGTCGTTGCCGCCATCGCGCAGGAGCCTGCACTCATCGAGGCGTTCCGCAAGGGCCTTGACGTCCACGCGGCCACCGCCGCAAAGATGTTCGGCTGTGCCGTGGAGGACGTGACTCCCGTCCAGCGCAACGCAGCGAAGGCAGTAAACTTCGGCCTGCTGTACGGCATGACCGAGTTCGGCTTGGCCCACCAGCTGAAGTGCTCCAAGGATGAAGCACTGTCGTTCATGGTCAAGCACGAGCGAGGCCTGCCCGTTCTTGCGCGTTGGAAGCAGGAGCGCCTTGCTGTCTACGAAGACCAAGGTCTTGCGCGGACACTGTCCGGGCGCACCCGTCGCTACAACTACTACGAAGCAACCAAGTCTGGGCTCTCTGTTGAAGTGCAAGGCACCGCTGCGGAGATGATGCGGGCCGCTTTGGTCGCCCTTGAACAAGAAAACATGGAGCCCTTCATTCAAATCCACGACGAGGCCGTTTGTAAAGGCCGTGGCGACAAGAAGAAGCAAGCGGTCGCCTCAATCATGCAAAAAGCTGCCGAAAAAGCCTTCCCGAAGCTGGCCGAGCTGGTATCGTTTCCTTGCGACGCCGGGGACGGCGACAACTGGGCCGAGGCCCACTAGCACAACATGGCACGACAGCGAAAAAGCATCGACGAGAAGATCGAGGACGCGATCCACGACTTCTTGGACCGAGCCAAAGCAGCGTCGCCACGGGATGCACACTCCCTTTCTTCGGCAGTCAAGGAACTGTACAACTGCCGCGACATGGCCCGAGCAGACTCTGAAGCAGACTGGATGGGCCAACTTGCCGCCGCTGGCGAAGACGACCAGTGGGGCGACGACCTCGAAACCGAAACTGAATCCGAAACCGATGAGTAACCACGACTTCGACCCGAACTCCGTACTGAGCTTCACCCCGCCGGAAGCCGAGAGCTCCTCGTCCGACCTGGAATCGCCGGGCTACCGCCCGATGGTCACCCTGGCTGCGATCGAGCCGTTCCCGCCCTCCGAGAAGTACCCCAAGCCCGGCTCCGTCGGCCGCATCAAGTTCACCTGGGAGGTGGACGAGACCAAGGAAGTCCTGGTCAAGCGCGTCGACCTCTACTCCAAGCTGAAGACCTCGCAGAAGATGTACGAACTGCTCGTCGCCCTCGTTGGTGAGGACTACACCCAGTTCGCCATCTCTGACCTGGAAGGCTGCAAGTGCCCGATCTACGTCAAGCACGAGAAGAACACCCTCTCGAAAGATCCGGACGCGAAGTACGCCGACTTCACTTACGAGACCGGGCCCATCGCCGAGAACCTTGAGCTCGCCAAGGCGAACAAGGAGAAGCGCCTCGCGGAGACCCCGCAAGCCGCTTCGGCAAGCTAAACACGAGCCAAAGAGGGTTCCCGATCATGAGTCCGGGTCCCCTCGCTCGTGTGTGCTAGACGAGTAACCCGCAGCCGGGGGGCTGCGGACGAACAAGCGCCCCGATCCTGGCGCACCCCCCACCCCCAACCTCCGCACACACAATGACACTTCCTACTCCTGAACACCCCGGCCGCAACTGGTCGGACTTCCTCATTGAACTGTGGGCGCACGGCATCACCGAAGCCGACCCGCAGACGTTCGCGTTCTACATGCACCAGTGCATGGAGGAGCTCGAAGACACCTTCTGGCCTGACGAGGACGGCCCGTTCGCCCGGCCGAGTCGCGGCTCGCAGTGCCCGCAGATGCACTTCTTCAACGCGATCGGCAAGAAGCGCGAGCCGATGCCGGGCACCATGCCCGCCACCTTCGCCATGGGGCACTTCGCCCACTCGATGGCCTACGCCGCGCTCGCGTCGGCGGTCCCGGAAGGGTTCGAGCTCATCATCGAAACGAAGGCCGACGTGACCAACTCGATCCCGGATGGGGCGAAGACCGGCTCCGCCGACCTCATCATCCGAGTCGTAGACAAGGAGAAGGCCTCCAAGTTCATCCCCGAGGCTGTGCTCGACGAGATGCCGCAGATCCTCTGCGACCTCAAGACCATGACGGGCAAGAACTGGCGCGACCACAAGACCAAGGTCTACGACGACAAGTACGCCGACGCCGGAGGCTACCTCGGGCAGCTTTCGGTCTACTACAACTCGCCCACCCTCGCCGCCATGCGCGAAGAGCACGGCCCGATGGGGGTGTACCTCGTCGCCGTGAACAAAGAGTCCCCGCATATGGGGCTCGTGCCGCGCTTCATCGACGACGAGCAGCTTGCCAAGCGATGGGAACACGCTCGGCGATGCTACTCCAACACCGAAGACGTCGGGCCGTGGCTGCTCGACAACTTCCCGAAGCGCGACGTGGGCTGGTACTGCGGCGCTGTCGGCCGGGACGGGTACTGCCCGCACTGGCGCAGCTGCCGGGAGCACCGCTCGAAGGACTCGGAGCGCAAGGACCCGCCGCAGGAACTGGGGGAACTGGTATGACCGCTCACGTCGCAGTCCTCCTCTACGCCATCGTCTTCATGCTCGTCGCAGGACTGATATGACGCCCCTGCGCACCTCTCTGACCACCCCCACTCCACCAGGAACCAACCATGACTAAAAGCACACAAACCCCCAAGCCCCGCCGCAAAGCGTCATGAGCCACCATATGAACGAGTGGCCGACCGAGCCGATGCCGAACGGCGTCGTCGGGCGGAAGTGCGAGCACGGGCTGCTACACCCGGACCCAGACGACCTCACCTTGAAGGCCAAGAAGAACTTCGCGCTGAACCTCCAGCTGGCAGAACACGAGTGCGACGGCTGCTGCGTCGACCTCGGCCAGCATCAGCGGGAAGAGCAAGAGATCCGAGACCAGGATCGAGAGCGCCGCGGTGGCTAGGCAGCGGCATGACGACTCCACCGATGCCATCGAGCTCTGGGAGGAGATCGAAGAAGAGCTTCGAGACCGTGTCGAAGAAGCGATTCAACAGCTGGTGGGCGGTGAAACCCTGCGTGACATCGCCCAGCACACCGGCTTCTCGATCGGTGTGATCACCCGCCTCTGCGAGCGGCGGCACTGGAATCACCTTCCGACGCTGAAGGAGCTTGAGAAGCTCGCCCAGGCCTACGGCCTCCAGCTACACCTGACGTTTGAATGAGCGAAGCTCTCGCGTCAGCGACTTCGCCTGCCCATGGAGGCGGGTGATCTCTTGAAGCGCCAGCTTCTGCGAACCCTGCGTGGTGATCGCCAGCAGGGCCTGCTCGTAGGACTCGCCGTTCGTCTCGGCGAACTCGTACACCGCCTCTTCCACCGCCTGCAGCAGCGCGAACTCCCGGAAGCGGGACCACGCCTTCAACGTGCAAGTGGCGACCACGTCGGGGTCCTTAAAGTTGAGCTCGTGCTCCCGAGCGTAGTGCTCCGCGAGCTCGATCTTCGTGCCGTGGACCAGGATCAGGCCTTCCGTGCTGCCAAAGCGCTCCACCGCGAGCACCTCGGGCTCGATGTATTCGCGGGGGCCTTTTTGGCGGGCGTGGCTCACGATTGACGTTTACCTAGGTTGGCAATCACCGCGAGGACGGCGTCATCCTCGTGGTTGGTACGGCAGCGGGGCAGCCGCAAGTGATGAAGTAGCTCGGCGATCTCCGCCTTAGACGGGTTCGTTTTCTCAGGGCGGGTGCTCATCACGTCCCACATGAGAGACCGGGCTCGGTTCTTCAGCTGCGTCGGAGTCAGGGCCTGCTGTTCGAGCACCCCTTTCGCCGCCAGCCAGCCGCGGATGAGCCCGTAGACGAACCAGAGGTAGCTCGACACCACCGGGTTCCCCTGGATTTCGGTCGGCTCCTCGGCGCACACCGCGTCGAACGGGCCGTACTGCTCCCACAGCGAGTCGAGGCTCTGGTAGAGCTTCTTCGGGAAGTGCCGGTAGCCCTCGGTCGAGCCGAGAGTGATGCAGTCCGTGAAGATCACCGTCTGGATCACCTTCTCAGAGGGGCCCTTCTGGGCCTCCACGACCGCGACCCCTAGGTTGGTGAACCCAGGGTCAACCCCCAGAACTCGGAGGGTCTCCTTGCTCTGGTTCATCGGACTGTGAAAGGCGGCTGCTGGGTTCGACATAGCTGCTCTTACGATACTTCGGGCGGAACCAAGATGCGATCCGGTCGTAGAAAGCCACGAAAACGCCCACGGCCGCCAGACGGGCCGCCGGGAACACCAAGGCCACCACGACGGCGGTGTAGACAAAGGTGCTCAGGAGGCGGGCCCCGGAGTCCGCGATCTCTGGGATGGCGGATACGAGCTCCGCCCCGACATCCCGCGGAGGAGCTCCCGCTGGGGGGTCACCGCCCCCCAGGAACGGGATCGAGCCGCAACTGGTGAGCAGCAGGAGGACAACGGCGAGGAAGATCATTTCCCCAAGACAAGGGCTCCAAGCGAAGCAATAAGACCCGCGAGAAAACCAAGTAGACCAGCTTTCGACTGCAAGGCGGTCAACTGCTTTCCCTGGGAGTGGACCTCCTCCGAAAGATTGTGGATTTCTTCTCGGAGATTTTTGAGCTCAGAGAGAATGAGTAGACGGTGTTCCATCCAGGACTTCTCGGTTTCTGCGTTGGACATTCGAGGGACACCTGGGGGTTTACTGCAGAATGTTCAGAGTTTGGCGGCGGAGGCGGTTCTTGCGGAGAAGCTCTTGCAGCTGCTCTCGGACACCCGGCGCAAGTTGACGACGCAGCAACCCTTGCAAATCGCGGTCGATCTGATCTGCACGAGAACGCAGGAAGCGCTTCCGCGACTTAACAGATTCCTCCGAGGACAAGCCGAAGGCGTTGAACATGGCATCCTCTGCGTCGTCCATGACCGTCTTGCCGGTCTTGTCTGGCTCGTCGAAAAGGTCAATCACCGAGCGAAGAAGAAGAGTCTTCGACACAGCGGCGTTCGTTTTGTCCAACAGCCAGTTACCCGTGATGACGTCCGAGGGGGGATCGCCGCTTAGGGCAACGTTGCCGCTGAGAATGCCGGGCGTTTCAGGAGCCATAGTGACTGCCTCTTTGCCCGTGAGCAGAGAGCGGACTGTCTGGTCGGCAACGGAGCCCCGGCGGAGGCCACCGATGTTGCTGCCGCGAGACAGGAACTCCATGCCAAAGCCAATCGCGTTGACCACGTCTAGCTGAGGCAGTGCACGGCCAACGTTGATCGTGCGGTCACCAATCTGGAGATTGGCTCGGCCCAGCGAAGTGTCGAGGAACACCTCGCCATCCTCGCCATAAGTCGTGTCCCCGTGCCCATGCACAAGGTGCATCATCCGCTGGATCTTCTGCGGGTCGCGCAAGTAACTCTCGTAAGAGTTCTCAATGATCTTCTTGCCGAAGGTGTAGAAGGACGAGATGCGCTTGAAGAAGTGCTGTTCGATCGGGGTCAGGTCGTTGTAGTCGAACAGGGTTGCGGCGGTCTTTCGAGCCGCTTGCGCCGGGCTCAAGCCCTGGTGCAAGAAACCAAACATGATCGACAGGCGGGCGGTGATCTCTGACTGCTGCCCTGCATCACTTAGCGCATTCATGACCTTGTCCCAGCCCGAAGACTCGTCGAAAATCATGTCTTGGAGCGCCTTCGACTCTGCGGTCAACGCCTGCGTCCCAGACTCAACGAAGGTGTTCAGCAAGCCGTGGCGCGAGCCCTCTTCGAGCACCTCCTTCATCGTGTAGGAGCCGTCGGCCGTGTGAAACGCAAGCTCGCCGGTCTCCCGCAGCGTCCGGCTCTCAATCGAGCGGGCAAGAGCCGCTCCCGACCCGCGGGAGAGCATGGCGACCCCTCCAAGGGTGGCACCGAGACCAGCGCCGGGGCCTAGCCCTTCTTCGCCGCGCAGCTGATCGACGCCGTAACCGACGCCAGTGCCCAGGCCCACCTTGCCCATCCCGTGGATGAACTCGGCGAATCCGGTGTGGATCGAGCCGTCCGGAGCCGTGTCGCCGAAAAGGGCAGAGATCTGGCGGTTCGCCGTCTGCATCGACGGGGTGCGCCAAAGCATGCCGACTGCCGCAGCAGTGCCCCGGATCAGAGAGCCAAGATCGAGGCCGTTCGCCTGCGCGAGAGGCACCGCCGACGCGAGGTTCATGACGTGGAAGCTGGCGTTGCCAGTCGTCACGCCCATCTTCACCAGCCGGTGGACTGAGTCCATCCACTGCGGCAGGCTAATCACGGCTTCGAGCTCTTTCTTCGCGGCGACTTCCACCGCTTTCACTGTCGAACCCTGCCCGAAGATGATCTGAGCGTCAGGCATGTTCTCCAGCCGGAGAAGCTGCTCGGGGTCGAGGTCGGTCAGCTTCACCGGAGCTTGGCCCCGAGCGGCTGACATCATCATCGCCTTGCCCGGAGTCGGGCCAGCGCCCACGAAGGTCGCAGTAACTCCGACTTTCTCTAGCTCAGAGAGAGGGACCTGAATGGTCTTGCCGTCGACGGTCTCGATCTCCACCGCCCGCTTCACCATCTTCTGGACTTGCGGCTCCCCCTTGACGTACTTCACCGCCGGGGTGTAGGAGATCGTCTTGATGCCGGTGACGCGGCCACCGCCCAGAACGGACGAGAAGCCCGGCGGCAGCTTGCCGCCCATCATGTTTCCGAAGTCGCCGGTCGTGTCGACCAGGATCTCGTCAAGCATCTTGCCGGTGTCCTCGAAGTACTTGTACTCCGTCGCACGAGCGAGAGCGGCCGAGACGGGGCTGGCAGCCATGGTGTTTCCGCCTGCGTTGAGCATATCGAGTGCCTGCTGTGCAGCTTTCGATTTTCCAACGCCCTGGCCCTGCTTGTGCATCTGGAACAAAATCTGCTCCAGCGTGTCCGTCGTCACGAAGTCGAGCTTGCGGCCCTTCGACCCAGCCGAAGCGTAGATCTGGAACTGGCTCGCGTCCCATTCAGTGCTCGACAAAATGTTGTCCAGCGCGTTGCGCTCTCGGGCAGAGAGCACTCGCGGGACGTAAGCCATCGGGTGCGAGCCTGCAGCCGTCATGCCCATGGACGACGAGATGCGAAGGTTATCGGCCGAGGTCTGCGTGATGATTTCGTAGACGTCGCTGAAGGCCTTCGCCCCGACGGGGACCGCTTTGCCTCCCTTCGCGGCTGCCCGCTTGAGCATGGCCGCCTTGCTGCCTGCCGCTTCGCCAGGAAGGTGCCACTTTCCGTTCGGGTTTGTGAACACCGCCTGACCGCGGCGGAATAGTTCCTCCCGTAGCGCGGGCATAGACTCCCGAAGGTCATTGATGTTGCCTTCGATCCGAGAGCGAAGCTTCTGCAAGTCGTCCTTCGCGGCCCACTGCTCCGGCCCCTTCAGAACACGGACCTTGTGCTGAAGCTCAGAGATCTTGCTGATGTCTCGGCTGAGGCCTCGCAGTGGGTCGGACACCTCTGCCAGGAACTTCTGCACAGGGAGTCCGCCTCCGATCTCCTTAATCTCGGGGAAGAGAGACTTCCAACCCTTCTGCACTTGGGCAGACATCGGGTCGGGTGCTACGCCGTCCAGGAACCGCGAGACGTGCATCAAGCGGGACACGTAGTTGTCCACGTGTTCCCCAAAGATCCCCAGAGCATCCTCGTCATCGAAGAGGGTCAGCGCCCGGTCGATCATAAAGTCGTCAGACTCTTGCGGCAGGATCTGGAAGATCGCCTTAAAGACGTCGTCGACCTGCTCCGTGTTCTCAAGGCCAGCCTCTTCCGCCATCAAGCGGTACAGCTTGCCCACCCGCTGCGCCGTCGCCCCGTAGAAGCGCGAGCTCTCGCCCATCAGAGGGAGGCGCTCTCGGAGCACTGCGTCGATGGTGCGGTCCCCCGTGCGACCCCGAAATGCCTTGAAGAGCGCGTTGCCTAGGCGGTTGCCCCGCTCGAACCAGTTCCGGCGAGCCTGTTCCGTGAACCCCTCGATGGAGTCGTCAGACATCCGGGCAAGGTAGGGGTCAGCAATCGTGGTCGTCGGGATGTCCGCGACCATCGTCGTCTTGCCCGCGAGCAGGTCTTGCACCGTGCCGAGAACCGGCTGGTCAGGCCCGCCACTATCACGAATGATGCGGGCGGCCATGCGGGCAAACGCCGGGTCCGAACCTGTGGCCCGTTCGATCAACTTAGCGAGCTCAGGACCCTTCGGCGGGACCACGGCGAGCTTGGAGGCCACCTCCGGGTCCTCGGACAGCGCCCGCAGCGTGACCCCCATGGCCGACGTCACGTTGATTCGATCCGAAGCCTTCGTTCCGAGCCCCTTCAGGAAATCGGTCGGGATCGAGAGAGTGTTCGCAACCCCCTCGAAGAAATCAGTAAGGCCCCGCTGGCCGTCAACCCCAAGCCCAAAGGCACCCGAAGCCTTGCCGACCATCGACCCGGTGAACCGCGTAGCCGTAGCCGGGAGCTCAAACCCAGTCATGGCTGCAGTACGAATCGGTTTGGTCAGCGCGTCGCGCCAACCCTTCTTCAGCCCAGGCAGCTTAATGCTCACCCGGCTGGCGTAAGGGAGCGGCAGAGCGATCGCGGCCACCTCGCGGGAGCCCTCTTCGGTCAGGCTGGTCAGCGACCGCTTGGCAAGCTCAGGACGCTTCTCCAGAGTCTTCTCGATAGCCGCAACACGCTTAGCGGCACGAGAGCGGCCCCAGCGGCTGAGCCCGGCGGTGTCCGCCTCCTTTGCCGCTTTCAGGAAATCTCCGACCGTTTCGCCTCCAGAGGGCAACATGTGGCCTACCTTCCCGAGCGCTTTCCGGTGAGCCTGCACACCCGCCGCCAGACGTCCGGCGGCCGAGGTGCCCAGCGTCATGTAGGTGAGCGGGTCCGTGAGGATCGCCGTGCCGAACTGGACCGCGAAGCTCTCGCTGTCGAAGCCGAGCGGTTCAGCCACTCGCTCCGCCATCTCCTCCATGCCGACTGCGTTCTTCTGAGAGTAGAAGCCCCCAATGAAGGGGATCAGAGCCGGGTCCCACAGGCCTTGGCGGGAGAAAAGGTCAACGTCGTCCTCCTGAGCGGCACGGGTCAGACGCCCGATGATCTGGGCGGGGAGCCCAATCGTCGGGTTGAGCACGTGGTCGATCCACGATGCGTCGTAGTTGTACCGGGAGGCAAGAGCCATTACTTACGCTTGGGGCTGCTGCCCATGCTGGGGTAGCTCGGGAAGGCACCCTTGGGCCAAGTTTCACTCGAACTCCGCTTGCCACGCGCCTTGGTTGCAGCGGCTTTCGCTTCGGCTTCTGGGTCAGGCGGGGCCACGATCACCTCCGCGCCCTCGTAGCCGGTTGCGGCGGTCAACGCGAGGGCGTTCCAGGACCCGAACGATTCGTCTGGTTGGAGGGGCTGAGTCATGAGCCGCTCCGCCACCAGGAGCTGGGTGTCGCGCCAGTTCTCCAGTGCTTCCTCCGCAATACCAGCCGGGGTAGACCCAAAGGCATCGCCCTCCTTGGCTCCCTCCAAAGGGACCCCGAAGAACGTGTTCAAGTTGGCGTTCTTCTCCAGAATGGCTTTGCCAACGGCGTACTTCAGCTGAGCGTTGATCTGGATCGCGTACGCTGCCTTCTGCTGGTCAGTCTGCGCAGAAGAGGCTGCTTCGACAAGTCCAGACTTGCCCACGAGCCGGCCAAAAATCTCACCGGCTCGCGTAGTCCACTTCGCGTCGTCAGTCGCCTGCGCACTGATGAAGTCCGGGGAAAACGACACGCCCATCTCGGACAGGAAGCTGAGGTCGGAAGTGCCTTCTGCCGAGATCATCCGCTGGACGTCCTTGGGGTTGGTCAGAGCGAATTGCTTGAGCCGGACAAGCCCGTCCTCGATTTTCAGATCGCCGAAGATGTCCCCCGAAGTGGTGAACGCCCGGACATGCGACCGCCCGGTAGACAGAACCCAGCCTGCACTGGCCTCCAGGCGGAGGTCGTGGTAAGCCTGGGAACGCACAGAGGGGCTCGGCGACATCAGCCCCTGGAGGGCCTCGGCCGCGCCTGGACCAGGAGAGAACCAGAGGTCCTCGTGGAAGGAGGCCCACCGATCCCCAACGTTCTCAATCTCCCGAGACTCATTCCAGGCTTGGTCGAAGGACTTGCCTTCGACGATGTGTGGGAAGTTCCGGACCGCCTGGACGACGTGAGCGTTCCGGTCCAGGGTGGCCGCTACCGCCGGGGGCAGGGTCACTCCCTCCAACTCGGAAAACTTTTGAAGGCCAACCAGAGTCTGGCTGAGGCCGATGACCTCAGAAGAGGAGACCTCACCGCCAGCCGCAATCGGAGCAAGAGCCGTATCCACCGTTCGGATGATGGCCGCAGAAGCCGCTGGGTCCGAAGTGAGAGTTCCGTTGCGAATCGCAGTCAGCACCGCGACTTGGTCCTCGTCAGCCATGCCCATCGAGACGACGCCCTGGAGAAGGGGACCTGCGCGTTGGATGTCGGCGAGGCGGACGGACTGGTTCACCGCCGTGAGCGCGGCGAGTTCTCCCGAGTCCATTTCATCCAGGCCCTTCTCGTAAAGCAGGTCCTCGAACTCGCCGCCGGGGACGAAGTCCTGGAGCCCGTAGACGCCCGCCACAGCCTGGGCGCCGCCCACTGCTGCGACGGCTTGCCGGAGGTAGTCTCGGTTCTTGACAGCGTCGAGCGCAGCTGTGCGGCGCTCAGTAAGCTGCTGCTTCTGGACCTCAGGGAGAGACTTGATGCGATCCTTGAAATCGCCGTCCTCCATGGTCGACAGGGCCACCAGAGACGTCTTGTTCGGGTCCGCCGCCCACGCCTGGGCCGCGGCGGTATCCGTCACCGCGAGGCCTAGCTCGGACTTGGCCTTCGCGTACTCCATAACCATGTCTTCGGCGAAGTGAGGCGGGATGCCCTTCTCACCGAAGGTCTGGAGGATCATGGCGTTGTAGGAGTCGTCGAACGCCTTTTCCGCTTCGAACCCCTTCATCGAGTTCTCCTTCACCTCCAGCAGCATCCGAGCGGTGATGGCCTCGACAGAAGACTTCGAGCGGTTGTATTTGACGCGGTCCCGATCCAGCTGGGCCTTGGCCGCGATCGCCTTGTCGAGGATCTCTTTCTCTTCCCCGAAAGCGATGTTCTCATCGTTGGCAATGGCCTGGAGCTCCTCGGCAGGGACCCCAACGAGTTGCTCTAGGCGGACCCAGTCGCGTCGGTCCTCGACCTGGAGAGCACTGCCCGAAGTCATCGAAACAGGCGAGACGCGGGCCGCGTTCAGGCCTTGGATGAGCTCGTCGCGGGACAGGTTCTCCACCCCGGAGAGGCCAGACTCTTCGGCAAAGGACCGCACGTCGGCGGTCGACATCCCCTCGTACATCGCGCCCAGGCGCTCGTTCTCCTCCTGGATCTCTAGAGCACGGACTTCCAGAGGCTCCAGGATGCGGCGCATCTCCTGGGCCTTAGCGAGATCCGAAGTGTTGGAGTTCATGATGGCCGAGGGGTCCCGGCCAAACTCCTTCAGACGGTCGCTGAGGTAGGGCAGCGACCCAGTTGCATCGGCCTCCACGCGGGACTGCTCCTCTGAGGCAAGGAACGTGTTCCACAGAGTGTTGTGGGTCTCGACGTCACGGAACTGGAAGCCCTCGGGCATCCCGCTCATAAACTTCTCGTAGCGGTCTTTATCCGCAGCCATGAGGGCTGCCTGGGCACCCTCCAGCTGCTCGCGCTTCATGCGCCGCTCACGGTTGGCCTGAAGCTGGACCGCCAGCCCAGTCGGGTCCGTCCCGGCGAGAGCCGCCCCCATGCCGTAAAACGCGCCCGCCAGGGACTGCTTGAAGAGCTTGCCTTTGCTGTCGGTCATTTGTCCATCTCAGTTCCCGCGTCAAGCGCGGCGGCCCACACGCTCCCGCCTCCGGTGATTGCGCCACCGACCATGGCACCGATCATGGCCTTGTGCGCCGCGTCGGCCTGGGCCTGCGCCTGCATGCGGGTGTTCTCCAGCGAGAACGCGCCCGAGATCGCCTGGGAGACGAACGGGCTGATCGAAAGGGATTGGGAGGTCTGGCTGAGTAGGCCAGTCGCGCCCAGCAGGGTCTGCATGCGGCGGGAGCGGGCCTCCTCAATGGCCGAGAAGGTCGAGGTGGTGGACTCGTTCATCGCCGCCCCGATCTCCATGAGGGAGCCTCGGGTCTGACGGCGGCCTCCGCCCAGAGCGCCGGTCCGCATCAGGTTCCGGCGGCTGGAGGACACCGCCGCGCGGGTGAACGCGCCGCCGCGGTCGAACTCCGCCACGTCCTGGCGGGCGAGGCCGTAGGTGTCCGACGCGGCCCCGAAGGCGGCCCGGTTCTCCTGCGTGTCCACCGTCTCGCGGAACATCTGCAAGAGGTCGTCGGTGAGCACCCGCTGGACCGTGTCGTAGCGGGGGCGGATCTTTGTGCGCGAGAAGACCATTAGTAAATCACCTCCAGGACGGCCTCTCCGTCCTCCTGTGCGTCGTAGAAGACGAGTTCTCCAACCACCCGGACTGTGCCGGGAGGACCGTAAGCGAGCGTTGCGCTGCGCGGGATGCGGCCTGGGCGGGCGGCCTGAAGCTGGTAGGTCTGGCCCGCCTTGGCCTGAATCTTCTGAACAAAAGCGGCCCCCACGCGCACCGGCCGGTCGGTCTCCCGGTTGGGGAGCCGAGTCGTGTCTCGGGTGCGGTTGAGGTGGTCGCGGATCATTCCTTCAGAGACTGGATTTCGTAGGCAACCCAGGAAGCCTCGGTCGTGGTGGGTGGGGCCGAAGACTCACGGACCCGGTGGAACGTCCCCCGAGAACCCAGCGCGTGTACCCCATCCCCAGTTACTGCGGCCCCATCCCCGAAGCCCCAGCCTGTCGTTTCCGTAGGGTCGCCCTGGAAGTCCCGCGAACCAGCCTGGATTCGCATGTTCGACCCCGTTTGGATGGAATGGACCACCCCGCGAAGCACCGAATCGCGCTCCCCGGCGAAGAACCACCCCGTATCGAGGACGATTCCGTAGATGTTTGCTCCCAACCAAAGCGTGTCGGAGGTAGAGATTCCCCCCGGATTAGATTCTAGCGTCACAGTAGACGCCGTGTTCGAAGCAATCGTGACCGGGATGGGGTCCGCGTTGTCCACCCCGGCGGCTGGGTAGACCACCGCCTGGACCCCTTTGAGGTCCCAGTAGGCGGTCGAGTCGTAGGCCGAGGGCACAGAAGTCGGCAGCGTCTCGGCAACTGTGATCACCTCCGCCGCGACGCTGCTGACAGTCAGCTCCGGCGACGCCAGCCCAAAGGGATGATCGTCCGCGCAGAGGGTCGAGTTCTCCGTCTCCTGGTCGATCGAGATCTGGCCGGAGCGGGAGATCCAGTAGAGCTTTCCGCGGCTCTCGAAGCAATCGCGGGCGTTTCGGTCTTCCACCGTGTACTGGCCGTTCGGCAAATACAGGCGGATGACGCGGCCATCGTCCTCGTCGATCAGGTACATCGAGGAGTGCACCGCCGAGAAGCGGATGCGGCCGTTGGTGGGCAAGATGTCCTGGATCATCTGTCCGATGTCCTGGGCCTGCCCAGAGGGGTCCAGCATCCACAGGCGGCCGTTGAAGGCGTACACCCGCCCGTCGAACGTCCCGGCCGCGCGGGGGCTCTGAGCGCCCACGCCAGGGCCCAGGTCGATCTCCTGGGGGTTCGTGGGGTCGCCGCCAAGGGCCACGGCCGAGGACTTGCCGAACACAAAGGCGTCCAGGCCGAGCGTGACCATCGCGGTCACCTCCTTCAGCTTGGTGTCGAACGTCAGCGAAAGCGGGTAGGACTCCCAGCCCGTGGGGCCGGGCTCGGAGACGTAGAGCGTGGACGGCAACGCCGGGTCGCCGTAGAGCACGATGTGGTCTCCCCAGCGGGCTACGCCGGTGGAGACGCGGGGGTAGTCCCCCGAGGTGGGGTCAATCGGAATGCCAAGGTTGATGTCAGGCGTGTTGTCGATGTAGACCCGTTGCCCTCGGGGGATGAAGTCCAGCAGGTAGTAGGGGCCGTTGCGAGCCTCGGCCAGCTTCTGGGCCACCTCCTCGCCGGTCGGGCTGTCGGAGGCGAACGCGAAGCCACCGGTGCGGCAGAGCTCCAGGCCGACGATGAACGGCTCCGGCGCAGTCGGCAGACCAACGGTGGTCGCCGAGTCCTCGCCGACGAAGGTGTGGTAGTCCGAGTCGAACGTCAGGTCGTCGTTTGTGCCGTGGTTGCTGGAGAAAGTGCCGGAGTTCTGGAAGTAGAAGTCGGTGCCGCTTCCGGTCAGCTTGTTCTCGGAGCGGAGGTCGAAGTACCACCAGAGGTCTTTGTAGAAGTCCGACGGGACGTGCGTGTTGACGAGGTTGAAGTCCTGCTGATCGATGTACTTCGTGCCCGCCCAAATGCGGAGGTCCGCGATGTCGATCGGCGTCAGGCCGCCCTCGTTGGGGAAGCTGTCGCCGGGCTGGATTGTGTAGACGGTTCGGTTGGCGATGGTGCCAGTGCCGCCCACGTAGAGCAGAGGCGTGTTCTGCTCCATCTCGACCGTGCCTGCGTTGGTCGTCACGATCACCGGCTTGGTGCCGAGGAACACTCGCTGCAGGTCGAGGTCGGTGCCGGAGGTGCCCGCGCCCGTGTCGAACTCGGCGGTGACCCAGTGGAAGTTCTGCGGCGTCACCGACAGGCCCTCTACCAGCGTCCCGTTCGAGGAGCGCGTTCCGGCCAGCTTGTAGGTCGTCTCGCGGTAGACGCACACGCCGTCGACGAAGACGTGGTAGCTGCCGTCTCCGAACGGGGTGTACGCCACCGCGAGGACAGGGTCGGCGGTGGCGGGGCTGCCCGTCTCTTTCGCCGGGATGACCATCGGGCAGGCGTAGTGCTCGTTGATCCAGAGACGCCAAGGCGTGATCTGGTAGGTGATGTCGTCGTCCGACGTCTCCCACACCGCAACGTTGCCGTAGTGCTTGTCGCTTCGGGCCTCGTCGGGAATCTCGGCGAAGGCGTTCTGGATGTTTGCCAGGAAGCCCGAGCCGGGGTAGTCGTCGTAGAGCGTGATGAACGCGCCGTCGAGGAGGTCTTCCGGGCGGCAGACGCAGTCCATGGCGAGGTCAGGGATCGCGCCGTCGGTGGTGTTGATGAACACCTTGTCGTAGGCCTGCTCGACTTGGCCGCGGGACATCGCGCTCTTAAAAAGGCGGTTCGCATGCCACGTGACGTACTTGCTCTCGTCGTAGGCTTGAGCCGTGCCGCTGATGCCATACGCCGCCGGGTACATCTCGTGCATGTCGTAGGTGAACAGCGTGTAGCCGTTCGCCGTCGCACCGCCGCCGGAGCCGAGGATGTTGCAGGCGCAGTCGCGGGCGAACGCGCCCCCGAGGAAGAACCCCTGGGTGTCGACGTAGTCAGCGTCGTCGGCCTGGGCCACGCTCGTCTCGTACCACTCACCCTCCGAGGCCTCGTAGTGGCCGGAGCGGGCGATGTGGATGTAGATGTTGTGGGTGTCCGACGCCGGGTTGAACGAGTGCGCGATCATCACGCGGTCACCAACGTCGAGCGGATCGCTCGGGCCGTTCAGGTCGACGCTGTTGCCGCGGTTGTTGACGAAGCTGCCGAGCGTCGAGACGCGCGTGGAGTGCAGCGCGTGGTTGAAGAACTTGAAGGTCGAGTTGTTGCAGTCGTACCAGACCACGTCCGGACACTGCACCGTGTCGAAGGTGTTCGTGTTCGGGGCCCAGGTTTGCGGGGCGCGGCTGGAGAGGCACACGAAGCCGGTGTACGGAGCAGCGCCTGTCCACTGCGTCATGTCCGTGTCGAAACCGATCTCGAACGCGACGACGTGCGTGAACTGCTCCCAGTCCTCTGAAGGGACCGGCTGCGTGTGGCAGAGCGCGTAGCGGAACGGCTCGGTTGTCGTGCCGGGGGAACCGCTCAGCTCCGACGTGTCCCAGCCCCGCTCGTCGGCGGGAAACTGGTAGTCGCCCATGCGCATCCCAGCATCCCAAATCCGCTCGCGGACATTCGGGGCCAGCGGAAAACGCACGTAGTTTTCGAACGTGAAGGTTTCGCCTTCCTCGAAACCAGTGCCCGAGCCGTAGGCGTTGTCCAACGTCGCGGGCTCGTGCGTCGAAGTGATTCCGGCTTGAGTGTCATCGTCGAGGCCCATCCGAACGTAGTCGAGGCCCAGCACAAGGCCGGACTCACCGATCACGATGCGAGCGTCATCCCCTGCGTTGATCGCGCCGAGAATCTCGAACGGACCCTTGGTGCCATCAGAGGTCACCCACCGGTAGCCGTAGCTGCGCACGTCGTCCAGAACACCCTCTTCGAGGGTGGACAGCGACGGGTTGCCGATGACCTTGGGGATGCCGATCGGGCGGCCCTTCCGGCCGAGCTCGTCGAACACGTAGCTGGTCTCGTTGCTGACCGCGAAGACCTTGTTGCCGCGCTTGACCGAGGACACGTTCGCGTCCAATGATCGTCGCAACGAAGTGTCGAACTCCTTGACCACGCCGCTCTCCACATCGGCGGGCCCGGACTCGGCAAGCGCGAGGCCTTCCAGCGCCGCGAGGTAGGAACCCGCCGGGCGGGTGCCCTTGGTGTAGGTGAGGCGGCCGAGCGCGTCGGAGTAGAAGTCGAAGAAGCACGACAGGCCCAGCGGGCCCGCGTCCACCATGCGGTCCTTCGTGGCGTCTTCCGCCAGGAACATGAACACGCTGTCGCCTCCGCGAGCCACCGACAGGTCGCCCGCAGCCTCCGCAACGCCGATGCCGCCTGCGTCGAACATCGCAAAGCCGTAGATGCGGCCGGGGAAGTACTGCTGGAGCTCCTTGGTCGCCGTGTTGTACAGGCAGCCCACGAACACCTCCGGCAGCGAGTCGTAGTCGAAGGTCGGCGGGAAGCCCGCGTAGCTGACGCTCGTCTGGACCAGCGCCTCCCCCTCTTCCTTCACCGAGATGGTGATCTTGTCGGTGCCGCGGGTGACGCCCACGAAGAAACGCTTGCCCACGCGGACTCGCGCCGTGGAGGTCACCTCCTGGCTGGTCTGCGAGGTCGAGTAGACGCGGCAGGCCGGGTACCAGTAGCCGTCGCCCGAGTTGTAGTCCAGGAAGATGTCGCAGAGCCCCTTGAAGGAGAACAGCGTGACGTCCTGGAAGGCGTCGTCCGCGAAGGTCTCGCGGTCGATCTCGAACTCGACATAAGTTGACCACGCCGTGGAGCCCGGCGCAGAGTCCCGCATGAAGAACTTGTCGAACGCGGGGGTGTACGGGACGTTGGCGTAGCTGGTCTCGCCGTTGAAGAGCACCGTCTGGACGGAGTGCTCGTCGGTGAAGACCTGCGGTCCTCCCGGCGTCAGGATGAAGTGCTCGTCGCCGTAGCCGTCGGCTTGGTTGACGAACGAGGTGTCCGGGTCGCCGTCGAGCTTCAGCTTCACGCGGGCGTAGTCCGTGGTCGCCAGCAGCACGATGCCCTCGCCAGCCGGGATGTAGTCCGGCACGTTGGGGTCGTTCGTAAGGCTCGCGGTCCACGTTCCGGCCGTCACCTCGACGTCAGTTCCCGCGTCGAGCATCCGGTAGTTCTGGCCGTAGGCCGACGGCACGAGCACGTCGGCGAGGGACCAGTTGAACAGCACCACGTAGCCCGAGTCGAAGGTCCGGGTGATGAGACCTGTCGTGGGCGTGGTGTAGTTCAGGAACCAGGAGGTCACCGCCTGGTCCGGGGTGCCGAGCTCGATCTCGGTGTCGGCGAGGCGGACCATCGGGTACGGCGAGATGCCGCCCGAGTTGCTCACCGGGTTGTAGACGAGACAGGCGTCGTGCACCAGACCGTAAGCGGCGAGGTTGCTCCAGCGCTTGCGCTCCTCGACCGGGTCCGTCAGGTTTGAGTGATCGAACTTGAACGTCGCGCCCGCCTTCACCGACTGGTTGTGCGCACGGGCCAGCGCTCGCAGCGAGTACAGGAGCTCGTTGACGTTGGTCGGGTACGTGACGTCGATCTCGATACCGATCAGGTCCGAGGCCACCCCTGGGTCGAAGATGTCGGTGCCGTCGTAGGGCTCCCAGGCCGACGGGTTGGCCGTGAAGCTCGCCCCGCCGATCGTCTGCGTCTCGTTCAGGAACTCACGGAGCGAGTTCGTAATAATCTTGATGGACGGGTCGATGCGCTGGCGCATGTACTTGACCGCGTCGATCATGGCCGTCTTCCACGTATCGTAATCCGTGTCGAGAGGACCAAACGGGTTCACCCCGTCGGTCAGGTTCTCCACCGGGAAGAGCGGGCAGAGGTCGAACTGGATCAGGGACAGGTTGGTGTCCCCCAGGTAGTCCGTGTCGTTCCAGCCGGGAATGGTCGACAGACGCCAGTCGAGCCAGTCCGTGTTGGTGAAGTCGCACAGGCGCTCGGTGCCGGTGCCGATTCCCTCGTAGAAACCGCCGCCCGGCTTGGGCATCAGCCAGCTTTCGACCGTCGCCAGTCCCTCAGAGGCTACCCACGAGGCGTACTCGCCAGCAGTCATCGCCGTGAAGTTGACGTACTGCTGCGCGTAAGTGGACGCGCCCATGAAGGGGGACCGCAGCGCTTCGGTGAAGTTGCGGCTGAACTTCATGCGCTCGATGTTGGCCGCGCAGTAAGCCTCGTCTGCGGAAGTCGTCGGGTCTTCCGTACCCACGCTGATCACCGATTTCTGGTCGATCAGATCCGACGGGTCCGGGTTGTTCGGACCAGCGAACACAGTCCCATTAGGACCGTGCAGCGTTCCGCCGTTCGGTCCTTGAAACTGTGCGTGGGTGTACTGTGAGGCCATTAGCCAGTAACCGGACGGTAGCCGTCCCAGTGGACGATCACAATGACGGAGGTATTGGTGCCAACGCCTTCGATCTGGATGCGCGGAGGCATCGCGTCACCCGGAATGTAACCGGCAGTAGTAGCGGTCGGGTTGACAATGTCGCCCGCTTCCCCGAAAGGAGCACTCGCCCCGCCGGTCCAGACGCCTGAGACAAGAGTCGGAAAGCGGAGTTTGACACCCGCGCTGTCGGACTGGATCGTCACTGCCTTAGCCCCTTCAGTCACGATGATGTCGGAGAACTCACCTGCGTTCGTGACGATCTCGTAGGCCTGCACAGTGGCTCGGTTGATGGTCTTGGTAGTTGTAGTAGCCATGGTTTGTTAAGGCGTTAAATGCCACGGTTGTTAGTGAGACCAGCGAAGTGCTTGACAGCACGGAGCCGCTGGTAGGTTTCGATGTCATCCCAGTCGGCGTAGGTCGGACAGAGACCCCAGTACCCATCGGGATCGGTCTTCTCAATGGCGACGAAGTGCATCAGCGTTCCGAAGCCGTTGTCGAGCGCACTGCGGAACAGCGTGAGGGTGACATCGCCCCACCGCTCTTCGTCGTAGTACCCGACAATGGTTTGCGCGGGAGCCTCACCAGCTACGCCGCCAACGCACAC
>Ga0070746_10000759_pt1 | contig 19331 bp, 26 predicted proteins | sample VirMetDEL_Mar_21_FD_77016 | JGI IMG/M metagenome (GOLD analysis project Ga0070746, IMG submission 77016) | Aqueous microbial communities from the Delaware River and Bay under freshwater to marine salinity gradient to study organic matter... | ecosystem: Environmental > Aquatic > Marine >...
CAGAACCACCACCACCACCAGAACCACCAGAAAAACCATTCTCGCCAGCCTCACCACCCTGACCGCCACCGAGAGAAGTGATAGAAGAAAAAGTCGAATCAGAACCGGCTGTTCCAGTTCGACCACCAGAATCGCCACCCGTACCCCCAGCACCAACCACAACCGAATAAGTACCTGAAGCAAGGGCCAAAGAAGATTCAGCCAAAGCACCACCGCCCGATGACTCACCTGAAACATTGCAACGGTAACCACCCGCTCCACCAGCACCACCGTGACGACGAGAAGCACCACCGACAGAACCCGCCCCACCACCAGCGACGACAACATATTCAACAGCGAATGGGCCGTCTCTCAGCCCAGCCGACATTGTGGGAAACCGTTTCTGCTCGGTCAGCGTAGAAGTAGAAAGACTGCGGATAGACATACGACTATCCCCTAAACGTCGATTTCCGCGCCGAACAAATTGAAACTAAGAGCGTTCGCAGTACCGGCAGCGACAGTCACGACATCCGTTGCTTCAAGGGCCATGCCTAGCGTGAGTGTCGTCGAGTCGTTCGCGGCAATCGGAACCTCTTTGGCAATGTAATGCTTATCAGCGAGAGTGTCACCGTCCTCCCGCAGGGCAATGTTGAAGGTAGTCGCGGCAGTGCCGATGTTGGCAACAATCATCGTCGAGATAATCGTTTCAGTTGCAGACGGAACCGTGTAAATGTCGGTGTCCGACGTAGTGGTCATATGTGCTTGACCGAGGATCTTATAGCTCGTCGCCATTTGTCTATGCTCCCATTAATAGAAAGTTGTTCTCAAAGCCAGTAGCACCGCCACCGCCCTGGGTTTGCCAGGCTGCACCGTCATAATACAAGAACGAGTTGTCCCCGGTGAGATAGACGTGCATACCCTCAGATACAGCTGTGCCGAGCGCGGTGTCACGTTCAGCTGTACCGGCAAAGACCATAATGCTTTGGTCCATAAGGTAAGTATTGACCTCGCTCGCTTCGAGCACCTCGCCCGCAGTGAACGACTTGTATCCAGCCCCAGCCATTGCTCTCCCTAGAACCCTAAAGTGTACAAATCAAGTTTACCGAACTCGACGTCATCAAGTACGAGAGACGTGAACGTAAGTGACGCCAATCTCAGGATAACATCGTGCGTGTCAAATCCAACCTCGTGGGCAATACCGATTATCTGTGCATATTGGTCAATAGCTGAGCCGATATTGTTTGGTGTGAACTTGACCTGGACTACATCACCAATCTCTAATCCCATAACGGTTGCCACATCAGAGCTAGGTAGCCGGGTGATATCAAAGACAAGTTGCTCGAAACGATATTCCGGCTCCGCGTACTTTGCCACCGTAAAGTCAGCTAAAGATTGTGCAAGCGCGGTGTCAATCTCAAGTGTAGAGATCTCCTCGTCAATCACGCCATAGGTAACCTGTGACAGCTCATTATTAGCTGTGGCAGACGTGTTCGGTGCTTGTATAGTCGCACGGTTCACCATAAGCTCCGTGCCGTAGGTCACAAACACACGCTTATAGGTAATCCCGCTACCGTCATCAGCGAAAGTGACTAGACCAGCTGTTGTCGGTGTAGCATCTGACCGTCCACGGAATACAAGGTCGCCCTGTTTACCAATAAACAGTTGTCCCTGCTCTGTTGTCTCCACAAGCTGTAGATATTCGAGCGCGTTCTCACCAGCAAAGTTAGATCCAAGAACCACACTGTCGCCGGTGTCAATGTCCCGCTTATCGGCTGGCCAATCCACTGTGAACTGGTCAAGAACATTAGTCACCCGTTCACCCGTGGTCTGCTCGATAGCCGTACCTGACGAGAGCACAGCTTGGCGAGCTAGCTTAGTCATATCATCGGTAGCCTCAACCTCGGCATAAGATACGCCACCTGGGTCATATGCATAGTTCCAGTCATCCACGACACCTACGAACTGTGCTGTCCCGTTATAGCTCATTCGGATTGGTACACGAGGAACCGGGTCGAGAGCAGTACCAGCAAACGGGTCAAAGTATCGAGTCTGGTTATTAAGCTGAACAGTTAGCGCACCCGACGAGAAACGGTCTAGATCACGGTTCTTGCCACGAATCATATTGACCTCGCGCACAAAGTCAGTCACATCCACAAAGCCAAGCCCGCCTAGCGGATATTCGGTGTTGTCGAGCACACCCGCTACTGGGTCGTCTAGAACAAATCCACGGACTCGTCCTATCTCAACTGTGACCGTCATTACGCACTCACAAAGACAGGGCCAGAGTGTCTCTCATATTTTTTGATGGCGCGAACAATCTCCTCACCTACCTGCGCTCCGTTAGTACCCAAGCCTGCATTGACGGTGACGTTGATTGTAGTACCCCCACGGGCACGGTCAAGCGGAATAATCGCCTCTGGTCCAGCCTCACCGATTAATCCGATAGTTGGCCTATTGACAATCCCGCCGTTAGCAAACTCTGGGATGCCAAGAGATCTAAAGCCTGATGCTGCGGGTAATCCACGGGAACGGAACCCAGCCTCAAAGAACCCGCTATCGCCGGCAATAAGGCTTTGCACACCTGCAAGTGCCTCCTGCCTACGCTGTATCGAAGCAAGCTGGCCCCGTTGGAACCCGCCAACATTCCCGCCAATACCAGCTACGTCTACCTCGGGGAACGTCATTCTGTCAAACTTGCCGGGCACCTCGACCCTTGTAAACGTGACGGGCTTAAGCTCTCGCACATTCTCAAACAATGCGCCAGCCCTGCCAGGCAGTTCCTTGCCAGCCTGAATCAAACTATTTACGACATTAATAACGGAGTTCGCTAGCTGTTCAAAGCCTCCAATGATTGCGTTAATCCGTGTTGTCAAGAACGTCTGTAGCGCAGTGATCACATCACCCATTCCCTGCGCAAAGGTTTGAGTCGCCTCTAAGGTCGGAAGCAAACCCATATCTTGCAGAATGCCTAACGCGCCCGGAAGTGTCTGAGCCACAAAGTCAGCAAAGACTTGTAAGACCGGCAGGACAAGTGTTTCGAGAATAGTCACGAACAGAGGCAGGATTGCCTCAACGATTGGTAGGAACGTCTCGATAAACAACAGAACAATAGGCGAGAGTGCTTCCCACAGAGTCAAGAAGATTGGCAACAGTTGTTCGATTAACGGTGTCAGCTGTTCGATAATCGTTACCAAAGCTGGCCCAAGCATTGCCATTAGTTCCTCAATAAAGACGACAAGCGGTGGAATTAGAGCCTCAAGGATTGGCACGATTGCATCGAGTAGAGCGTTAAACACGGGTAGCGCAGCGTTTACTAGATCCACAAAGATTGCAGCGATTTGACCGATAAGCGGTAGCACAGGCGAGAGCGAACTGAGCAGGTCTGGCAAGATGCCGACTAGATCTAACAGCGGTTCCTCAAGATGCGCAAATGTTTCCTCAAGAATCGGAGCAAGCATTTCGATACTTGGCATTAACGAGTCAAGCAGTTTGCTTCCAATATCCAGGAGCACGTCACCGACAGGCAGGAGCGATGAGCGGGCAGTTTCCATCGCCCGGTCAAACTTAAACGCCACCGTTTCCGAGGTAATACCAAAGGCTTCGTCTAACGCGCCAACGTCATCGGTCATATTGGCAAAGATTTGCCGTGTACCTTCGACGTTCGGCCCCATAAGGTCGAGCACACCAGTCAATGCACGGACGTTACCGAACACTTGAGCGGTTGCTTCGATATTGCCGTCAAATGCCGTTGTGAGCGTCTCTAAGGTTGGGAGCAGACCCTCAGTACCCATCTGCTCTCGTAAGCCTTCAGCAGACAGCCCAAGCCCAGCTAGAGTGTCCTCCGCCTCTTTAGTCGGCTTGATAATCGAGTTCATTATGCCTCGAAGCTGGGTGGATGCTTGTGACGCATCTGTACCAGTACGAGACATCGCCGCCATCGCGGCACCTACCTCGTCAAAGCCAACCCCCATAGCCGAAGCAATAGGCAGAACAGAACCCATGGACTGGGCTAACTCGGCGGGCTCAAGCTTACCTTCACGCACCGCCTCAGTCAGAGTATCCACGGCTTGAGTACCGTTTAGATTCGCTGCACCGTAAGCGTTCACAGCTGACGTTGCTAGATCAGCAATCGTCTTAGTGTCACCTAACCCAATCGCGGCACCCTTGAGCGATGCCTCAAGAACGTTAGTTGCATCTGCTCCACGGAGACCAGCCGAAGTAATAAAGAACAGGGCATCTGCGGCTTCGTTAGCTGACTTGCCAAACTGTGGTCCAAGCGTCCGGGCTGCATCCTCAAGTTCACCGATAGCCTCCGCCGAAACACCCACCAAACCCTGGATCTTCGCAAAGCTTGTCTCGAACTCGGAGGACATCCGAACCGCGGCAGTTCCGATAGCACCAATCGCAGCGACAGACGCTGCACCAATGCCACCGATAGCCCGCCCGAACTTGCCGAAGCTTGACTGTGCCTTGCCAAGTGCCTTCGTGTTCGTAAGGTACTTGATTGGGATTGTGATTTGTGAAACGCTACGAGCCACGGCGCAACCTTACATTTACTTGACGGGCAAGACCGTTTAGCTCACGCTGAACAGTATCGTGTAGTTGAGGACGAAACTTGAGGAACGAGCGGAACGCATAACGTCCACCCTTGCCTTTGACCAGGGCATTGCGCTTGTCAAGCACACGGATCATCCGTTTACCATCATTTGTGAACCCAGAGCTTCGTGAACCAGCACGCTCGGTAATCGCAAACATTCGGCTATATCCACCGCTACCCTTGGCGGTAATCTGCGCAACAGGCTTGCCTGGACCAGCCGATAGACGAAGTGACGGTTTCACAGCAGGATAACGCCAACTATTACGCTTGCTTCCGCCTCCCATACCGCTCATCGGCGGGTTGTCTACAAAGCTACGAATATCGCCTTGCATCCGTGACGTTACATTGCCAATAGATTTTTTGATTCCGCTCTTAGTCTCTTTCTGTACCTGCCGGTCAAGAGCGCGGAACTCATCCTTAAGACGTTTGAAGTCAGGGTAATCAATGCGCTGTTCTAACACACCCGGCTCCAATCGTCAGTACCATTCTACCGCCGACGATTAGCTCGCTTCGCGTGTCCTTCCATTACCTTCTGTAATGTGAACAACATTCTCGGTGACAAATCGAGCAACTCGTTTGGTGAGATCTTCAGCTCATAGGCCATATTCGCTATTAGCCAGTGAGCGGACTGGTCACCGAGCGGAACTATTTTTTTGGTTCGACAGCCTCGACGGACTCCACAGACTCAACCCATTTGTCAAAGTCATCCTTAGTGTGACCGCCCCGTTTCTCGGAGTGCCACGCAAGGAAGAACAAGTGTGTTAGTCGGATCTCTTTCTGTAGAGTTGCCATCGAGATGTCAAAGCGTTCCTCGAATGCAACGATATCTGCCGCTTTCGCTTCGATATCCTTAGCGGATTCGTCGGTGTAGGTCAGGCGTAGGTTAATAATCATTTGTTTAAGCGGTTCCTCTTGTTACGGTTCCATCAACTGGCCAGGTAACAGACATCGTAGCAAGGTCGCCCACCGAAGAAGCGTAGGGCTGGGTCTGTGTGACCAAGCAGTTCATCGTGTAGGACGGGTTCGTTGCCGAGACGGTTCCCGAAGTTGGCTTAATGATAACCTCGACGGTTCCGCCCAGGTTGTCAAACAGAGTCTCGTCTACCGACCCAGAACCAAAGTCCTGGTGAAAGTCGAGCGTAACCGAAGCATCCTTGAGTCCGCCGATACGAGTGCGGAACTCGTTACCGAAAGCGGTTGTCTCTTGCTCGTCTACGGTGATGTCGAGTGTGACCGAGGCAAGGCTTGTGCTGAAGTCCGTGCCTGCAATCGAAATGTCATAGTCAGTTGCGACAAACTTTGCCACGTTATTGCTCCCTAATCTGCGTATACGTCTACCGAAAACTCGGCTGCCAAATACATTGACTCATCCAATGATATCGTACCAATGTTGCCCATTTCGGTGACACGGACATCAAACGCCGCGCCACTTAAAGTTTTGTCAGATTCGATAGCCAGCTTGACACTATCGTCCCCGTTAGAACAGTACCCGTCTAACCGAATCTGTGCCCAACGGTCAGATGCCCGTGAAGCAATCAGGGTGACAAGGAACCGGTAGATTGTCAGCCCTTGTTGAAACGCCTGGTCAAACTCGACAGTGCTGAGGCTGATAACGGCTTGTGGCGGATTTACTTGGTCAGGGATCTCCTCGCTGACACGCAGACCCGAGATAGTTTGCAGGTTAGTCGAGAGACCGTCCCGCATTGCCTGGATTGTCACGCCATCCTCACTTTGCGGAATGGTGACACTAACGCTTCCACGTCCGGGTCAAACTTGCTTACCCGCATTGCTCCTAGATCTCCAAAGCCCGCCACCCCGAGCGGGGAATCGTAGCGTTTAAACTGGCGCATTGACAGCAGGATTGTTGCCTGTCGGATAGCAGTAGGAACAGAAGCAAACCCGAATGTTCCAGTTACCCGCACAGTAGCCTCGTAGGCATCTGGATGTCTCGGTGCCCAGACCGGGAATAGGTAAGACCCGATTGCTCGGATGCGCGTGAACGGCGTGCTAATGCCTCCTGCTTGCCCGTTAAGTGGCTCTAGCTGGTAATCCCCGGACTGCCAGGTCACATTAAAGCTCTCGCCGTCTGAGGACGTTTCTAACGTGTCTAAAGATTGTAGGTCGTCTATCTCTACTAGAAAGTCGTCGAAGGGCAGATACAAGCGTGTAGCCGTTCCCACGCTATAGAACACTCGTTCACAGTAACCGTCAATCTCACGAGACGCAGATTCGATTGCAAGCTCGATTAAAGTGTCGTCAATATTGTCCTCGATACGAAGTGCTGATTTAACATCGTCGAGAGTCGCGTAACCGTTAGTGATAGCCATTGCTCTAGTTTACCGCAGCCACTCGTTACGACGACGGCGAGTTAGGTCGAAACTACCAGCCGAAAAGTCACCCTCGGCTTGCTTCCGTTTAAAGTATTGCTGATTGTCTGTGAACGTCCGGCTATTACTACTCTGAAACATCTGGTTTGCACGGAGCGTCGAACTATTATCGTGATGCACACCTAGCGGGAGCGTCTTAATCTCAAAGCCGTAATGTTCGACTCGACGCTTATAGTCATTGTCCTCAAAGTATGCCGGATAGAATGACTCGTCAAATAATCCCACCTGCCTGACAACCTCCTCGCCTACAGCAAAGACCTGGAAGAACGGAGGCTTGTCACATAGAGTCAGCTTATCGGTGTCAGCATCCGCTAGTTGCTCTAGATCTCCCGGCGTAAACATAATATCGTTCGAGCCGATATACCATCTGTCGTGGTGTGGGAGCACCTTAATGCCCAGGTTCCAGGAACCCGCTACGCCTAGATTGCCAGGGAGCGGAATGTAATGCACGTTCTGAACAAGTTTTGGGAACCGTAGCTCTGTAAGATTATCGCCGTTGTCAATCAGAACCAGATGCGCAATCTTAAGATCTATTGTGTCGAGCATCCTCTGTAACAGGTCATATCTATTTAGGACAGGCACAATCAGATTTGGCAACACATCCGATATTCTAATGGTATGGCTCACTCTGCTCAGCGCGATTATTTCCTGCGTGTCCGAGAATGGTTCCCGGATGCTTTCCGGCAGGCAAACGTGTTAGAGATTGGTTCGCTTAATATCAACGGCACAATCCGAGATCTATTCTCTGAGTGTTCATATTTAGGTGTGGATGTGGGCGAGGGCAAAGACGTAGATCTAGTTGCCCACGGTGAGCATTTAGATTTTGCTGACAATAGTTTCGATGTCACCGTTAGCGCAGAATGTTTCGAGCACAACCCTGCCTGGGCAGAAACGTTCTTTAATATGTGGCGAATGTCACGCCGATATGTCTTTGTGACTTGCGCAAGTACAGGTAGAGCAGAGCACGGAACGTCTCGTAGCCATCCAGGTTCGTCACCGCTTACCGTCGAATGGGATTACTACCGGAACCTAACAGCACAGGATTTCGAGGACGAGTTTGACCTATACGACTTGTTCGAGGAATATCAGTTCGACTACAACCCAAACAGTTGCGACCTGTATTTTTGGGGCATTAAGCGAAGTGCTTTCTTAGCGTAGGCATCCAGTAATCCCGCCACACTAGCTCTACATCGAACTGTTTAGCAAACTCGACACTTACCGAGTCAGCTTTGTTACCATCCCACTTGTTATACGCATCAACCAGAGCCGAGTAGATATGTGTTATGGACGGAATCTGAAAGTATGCGCTCTGTGCCATATTCCACCAGAGCTGACCGTCCACCAGATAAGACGATTCTCCGGCTAGATCCTGACTGGCAGTAGCGTTAGACGTAATGACCTTTGTACCACAGGCTTGAGCCTCAATAACCGGCACACCAAAGCCTTCGCCATATGTAGCTGCCAAGAGAATATCGCTTGCGCTGTAGATATCAGCCATTGTTTTCTGTGGCAGACCAATCATTAACTCGTCACCGTTAGCAGTTAGCACATCATCGGTGGTTAAGCCCAGGCTCTCGAATAGTTTGCCTAGATCTACCCCGCCAAGAATAGGACGAGACTCGGTGTGCATATATAGCTTGCTGTTCGGATATTCCTTATGGAACGAAGCAAATGCTAGAACGTTCTCGGCTATTGCTTTCCGGTGAAACATCCCATTCGCTTTGTTAGCAACCACCATAGACACAAGGAACGTTTCATCGTCTACGCTGAGCTGTGTGCGGATTTTCTTACTAGCCGAAGCCGAGGATGGTTTAAACACCGAAGTGTTAATCGCGTGGGGAACATAGTCAGCCTCGATACCCCGAGCATCTAGTAGTCGTTTCCCGTGCGGAGCCATAGCAATCGGATGCACATTGTCTTTCTCAAGGACAGCTCTCACAGCACCGGGAATGTTTACGTGGTCAATCGGAACCCAGGCAAGGATTGGACCATCGAACTGCAACTGTGCCAACACCCAAACGTCATACAAAGTTAATAGCGCGTGCGGTAGATCTTCTTTGCCTAACCGATGCTGTCCATGCCATAGGTTAATCGTGTCCACGGAATGTGGCGCAAAGCTCTTGGGATAATGCTTCGCTTTGCCGTGGCCTGTCTTATAGTCACGGATCACACCTTCGTTGCCGTAGTTAGACAAGATAGCTGTGTCAAGCCCGTGACGGATTAGACGGTCTACCAGTAGACGAGATTGCTCACCATATCCGGTAGGCATACCTGGGCTGTTCGAGAATACAGAGATCAATCCGTTTAGTTTTTCGTAGGTAGGCATATGCTCATTCTAGTCGTGGAACTGTCCGGAATCGAACCGGAGTCCTTACTGTGTCCGCAAGCGGTGATCACAGTAAGTCGAACCCTCGCAGTCCCTCTGTAATAGTTTAAAAAAAATGTTGTTATGGAGTAGACAAACCCGTGGCTATCTAGTAGCCTAGAGATACCAACGAAGGAGGAACCCTAAATGCAGAAGTTCTGGCAAGTCAGCAACACCGAGCCAACTGAACTTGAGGCAATCTCAATGCGGCGCACCGGACTACAGTCCATGCGTATTAGAGAATCGGATCCGCAGGTTCGCGAGGAGATCACGCGAGAGATCCAAGACCTTGAGGACAAGGCTCGGGCAATGGGAGCAAAGTACATCGGAACCAAACGCCTCTAGAGCGAAAAAGAACAACCCCCCGGCAACCTACGAACCGGGGGGTTGATTCTTGTTAGCGACTAGCTCGCGTGAACGATAGCCTTAACGTGCGAGGCGTGAGTCAGCTTGCCATCCATCCGGTAGGTGAACCGGTAGGCAGTGACATCATTCTCGAAGTAGGCATCGGCGGAGGTAGCAACCTCAAGCCCAGTCGTAACGATCTTGTAGGACGGCAGGTGACCGAACACCACAGACCGCTCACCCGCGCCGATGTCAGCCATCGCCGGGTTTTCGAGGATGGGGAACCCGAGGATTGTATCGGGGCCACCTACCTGCGGGTTGTAGATGTACTGGTTGTTGTCATCCTTCAGCTTACGGATCACACCGAGAGTCGTGGTGTTGCACATAAATGCAACGCCAGGCAGACGGCGAGCCGCTCCGTTGAGCGAGTAAGCCAGGTCAATCAGGTTGTCAGCAGTCAGCTCGGTGGTTCCAGCCTCAAGAGCGGAACCGGCAGCGGTGACGACACCTTCAGTCTCAGTGGTACCAGTACCAACCGAGGCGAGGTCGTTCACGCGGAAGCCGATAGCGTTACCAGCCTGCTCAGCGATGACTGATTCGATGTCGAATCCAGCATCCATAATCAGCTCGTTAGCAAGCTTGACGATGAACGCCTGCTTGGTCGGCTGAAGCAGAACGCTGTCGAAGGTCGGCTCAGATTCGCTAATCGCGGATCCGGCAGAAGTCTCCGTAGCAGTCGAGTACGCCGTGTAGATCGGGATGCGGAAGTCGTTACCCGAAGAACGGTTAATGACATCTGCAACGTCGAGCATTGGACCGACGAGACGGGCAACGCCGTACACCTGGTCGAGGAAGTCAACCGGGACGGTGTTTACCGAGGGAACGAGGGTTGCTCGCTTCTCGTGGTTGAACGTGTAGCTCCGCATTTCGCCGTTAGCCATTGCGCGGAAGATCTCACCCGACTCGGGCTTGTCCTCAGCGGGCACAAAGCCACGGGCTGCCGCTTCAGCCTCAGCGCGACGCTCCTCGCTACGCTGGGCAACCGAGATAGCTTCGTCGGCACGGGCAATGTCAGCCTCAATGCGGTTGATTTTTTCGAGTTCCTCAGCACCCAGTCCGCGACCTTCAGCCTCGGCACTGTCAATGGTTTCACGGATCTGAGTGATCAGGTTTCCGCGAAGTTCCTGCTGAGTCTTAACAAAGTCAGACACAGTTTCTCCTTGTGTTAGTAGTTAGATCTCCGTGGCGGTTCCGCTCAACGGCTACGGTCAGCAGTGGCTCCACTTTACTGACGTTTCTATGTTACCGAAAAAAAAGTTGCAATATGAGCTAGACAAATAGGAGGCTATCTAGTAGCCTAGAGATATTACAGGGGAACTACCCCAAAGGAACGGAGTCAGGCAAATGTACAAGGTAATCATTACAAAGTTCGGACGGACACACGAGAGCATCTGCGTAGATCTTACAGACGCAAACTTTACTATCCTCGAACAGCACGCTAAGGCGCGAGACCTCGGGATGGTCCAGGGTATAGACTACGAGGTCGAGCTTATAGATCTTGCAGAGGCAAGCTAGTGGCTACCATCACCGAGGACAGGATATTTGCCCTCAAGAGATTTCTAGCTCGGTGCGAGGACACCCTAGACAACTCGGTATCTATCCACCACGAGCAAAGACTACAAGAGACCATCACCCAGATTCGACAAGAACTAGATAATCTAGAGCGGGAGGCATAATGCAGACATTCTTACCAGATTCCAGCTGGATAGTATCGGCGCGGATCTTAGATAGGCAGCGACTAGGCAAGCAACGTGTCGAGGCATATCAGATTCTCAGAGCACTTCGTGGCGAAAGCAAAGGTTGGGTTAATCACCCAGCTACCCGAATGTGGCGAGGCTACGAGCGTGGGCTTATCTACTACACGACGATTATGTGTGACGAGTGGATAAGGCGCGGATACAAAGACAGCATCCGTGACAAGGTAACGGCTATGCTCGACGACCACCCAACCTACGAACAGCCCTGGTGGATGCGCGAACCCCAACTATTCATAAGCCATCAGTCAAATCTTGTGCGGAAAGATCCGACATATTACAAGTGGTATTTTCCACAAGTACAGGACGACCTACCCTATTATTGGCCAGTGACGGAGGACAACAAATGATAATGATTAGTAACGCAACCCTATCCCTAGTCGAAGCACGATTCCCATACCTTGAGGGATTGTGCAACCGCTACCGGATGCTTGAGGGATTATACGAGCAAGCAAGCTACGAGGTAGACGAGCGAATCAAACGGCTCGGTCTTAGGAACGACCAGAGAGACGATAGCGAACTACAGTTTCTAACTGAGAACCTTAATATCGTCGAGGACGAACTAGATACTACTGGTCGTCAGATTGCAGCGATTCTGAGATCTCAGTACGAGTCTCGACAGGATTGACAACTCGTTTCTGTTTTCCTCTAGTAGACGAAGGCTCGTCGAGTTTAGAGATCTCTTCAGCCATAGTCGCCGCCAGACTTGCAACTGGTCCAGCGACAGGATTGCCCGCTACTGCCAGGATGGTCTTGCGAATATCCTCTTTGCTAGCCATTATCGTTTACCGCCCTTGCCGTATTTTTTGTCCTTTGGCATTACAGCCCCATTAACAGTTCGAGTCGTTTCTTTTTGAGTTGCAGTAGCTCTAGCGAGTTATCTGCTTCGGCTTCGTCCGGTGTCTCCGGTGCGAGCTTGTCAAGTACGCGCTCTAACAGTTTCCGGTCATCCTCAGTAATGTTGTCACCAAGCTCAACTTTAAGTAGCGCATCTGCCAGAGAGTCTGCATCAACGTCAGTTCGCTTCGCTAGTCTCTCTAGCCCGCGCACAGAAGTGGTGCCAGCCGTCCCTGTGTAGGCGGGGAACGCCACAATACTGACCTCGTGTAGCCTCACCTCGTTAAGCGTGCGCTGTTTTCCGTCATCTGACCAGCTATCACCGTCACGCGGAACCGAGAACCCGAACGACATAGCATCCACGTCACCCCGGCGGATTAGTTCGGCAGCGTCCCGCCCAGTAGTTGTATTTGGCAACATTGCCCAGACTTTTAGCCCGCGCTCATCCTCAGTCAGTTTCAGCGTGTTGTTCTTCGTGCTACCGAGAACTTCGCCTGACGAGTGGTTCCACAACAGCTTAATGTCGTTGCGTGCTTTCAGAGATCTAGTGAACGCGCCGGGTGCAATCTTTTCCTCAAAGGGTAATGGTTGCGAGGGCGAGTCAAACATTGCTGCGTATCCCTCAAAGGTCATACCTTCGCTTGTTTCGCGGATCTCAATATCCGCAGGGTTCATCCGTGTTTCGATTTCAGCCACAACATTCCCTGTCGCTCGGTCTGCGTTTTCACGTTCCAGTCTACCAACTACCCCACGAGCATACGCTAAAGCACGCTCAGCAGCACGCTTACTCGGCCCAGAACCCCAAAGCAGATGTGCCACTACACCTGGGCTTGGGTAATCCTCGTGATCTGGGTCTGCCGATTCCGAATCTAGATCTCCCATATGACGGGCAATCCACGCTGCGAGTCGTACCCATTTATCGGCAGTCACGTTACCCTCTACCATTGCTCTTGCTTCTCGGACAGTTTGTGGTCGAAGCCCGTCACCGGTTAATCCATCTTCGTGATATTTGAGCCCCTGACGTGCGGCAGCTCTCATGTAGGCGGGCGGAGACAAATCCACTTGTCGCTGTTCGCCGACATAACCGCGCAAGTCGGCGATCTTAGTCAAAGTGGCAAAGCGATGCCCAACAAGTGTGTCTGTTGCGGCCCAGCCGTCATCGCCTTCACGCCAAATACGAATCAGAGCCGCAGGATTGTCTTGTGTCGCGTTGATGGAGAACTCTGACTCAGGAATACCTAACGTGCCTTCGGTCATAATATGTTCAATTTGTCCGCGAGCTGTTCCGCCGGAACTATCCCAACGAACAAAGTCTCCCAGGCTTAGCTCACCTGGTTCTGCCCGAAGTGCTCGTTCGCCGAGGAACTCGGAACCCTCAGCCTGTGCAATAGCGAGCGCCTGGTCAATCGCTCCCTGCTTTGTGTCGTGACAGCCCATAACTTCGCCGTCCTGTTTAATAGTTGCCCAGCCAGAGCATCCCTCTGCCGAGTCGGTTATCAGATACGGCATTAGTCGGCTCGCCTACTATCTAAGACACCTACAACTAGACCGTCTGGATCTGAGATTGCCCACAGCTCGTCCCCTGGGTTCATATTTATATAGATTGTCTGGCCCGGGTCAATATGTATCGAGTTTGCAGTACCAACTGAACTGTCTGGTCCAATGTGGATATATTCATTTGACGACTTAGTGTGATTGTGTAGAACAACATTGTGGGGCATATTATCCGGAGGGACGATTTGCGTTGCCACGGTGTCAGAGAGCGTGAACTGTGCGCTTGTTAATGGCATTAGTCATCTCCCAGATAGACGGACTCAGGATCTTCCGGGTTAATAGCAGCGACTTGCTGTAGCTGTGACGATGGCAGACCCGTGTGCTCAATAGCGGGCAGGTTCATTGCTTCGAGTACCATAGCTGGGTCATATCCTGCAATAACAAGGTCTCGCACCATACTGACACGTTCTCTCTGTGCCCGCAGTCTAGAGTCGTCCACATCCACATTGGCAAGCGGTACACGAACCTTGTCAGCTGATTCCTGTTCCTGTGGTGCTAGATCTTCCAGGGCGCGGGCTTCGTTGATTGTCAAGAACCCAGACTGCATTGCCGTCGAATAGGCAGAGAACCGCGACTGGATATCAGCCCGGAGCAGTCCGTCAAGATTAAACTTAAGGAACGCGCCACGACCATTCGCTCCACGCTCAAGTAGCGGGTTGAACGCACCTTCGATTTTTGTCAGAATCGGGCGTAGACCGTGTGTAACCCAAGCAAGATTATTCTGCTCGACAGAGGCATAGCTGTTAGTACCGGGCAAGCCGAGCAGGTGTGGCGGAACATTAAACGCGCGAGCAATATCTTCCACAGCAAGTCGTCTCGCCTCGATAGCTTGGGACTGTTGCGGATCTATCTGTGTTGATTTAAACGTAGCTCCGCCGGTTAGAACACCTGTTCGATGTCCCCTGCGCCATCCACGGTGACGGTTATCAAAGCCAGAGGCTAGGCTCTTTGCTTGTTCCTCAGTAAGTGCGCCGGGGAACTCGATGATGCCGTTTAAGTTTGTACCCTGGCCGAAGAACGTGCTCGCAAATCGTTCTAGGGCGAGGGCAAGTCCGAATGATTCTTTAAGTGCTTTCACTCGTGACACACCGCGTACTTTGCCGGGTGAGAGTAAGTCAGGGATATAGATAATGTCGTCGGTTCCTAGCGGGCGACCTTCACCTTCGACGGTGAACTGTAGCCGTCCTACGCTGTCCCGTTTCACCTCGACATTCTGTGGATTTAAGACTGTGAGAGTAACGACCTCGCCACGGTTATTGTAGTAAGCGCGGATAAACGCATTACCTTCTAGGAGCATCGAGACAACTACTGAGTTCCAGAACGCTTCGCTAGGTAGGTCGGCATCTGGTTTCTTAATCCATTCAGGGCGGGGCGTAAGCTCAACCCGTTGGTCGCCTTCGCGCTTGTAAGCGTGTAGCGGGAGCGTGCTAATCGTGTCAGCAATAAGCGAGACTGCCGCAAACACGGCATTAACCTGAAAGATTGTGTCGGAGTCAATCCGAGTGCCCGAGTTTGTGCCAAGCGCAATGTCATCGCCTGACTCGAAGATTGTCTGGTATGAGATAGCCCGAGACTCGCCCGGGTCAAACATTCGATTTAAGATCACTGGTTCTGCCCAACTACGAATCCGATAAGAATAGCGATACCGCCTGCTACGACCAGTCCAGCTGGGACTGACCACAGGAATACACCTACCGTCAATCCTGCGAATCCACCTACTTGGAGGACAGTAGAAACAATCTGTCTGGTCATATACCTATCCAAAGAACTGCGGGACGACATCTTCCATTCTAGCGACTGTCGCTCTGTCTACGGCGAGGATTGCCGCAACCGCAGCGTCAATCTTACGAGGGCTTGCTTTCTTGTCTTTCACAATACGCGGTCCCAGGTTATCTATCTTTGTGACAGCGTTGTCTAAGTGTCGTGTCAGAACCGGGTCTCCGTCGTGAACTATTTTGTTTTCGACCACAGCATCATAGAACTTTGCGCAAGCGGGAACCATTCTTCGCGCCGATGTGCTGGGCCATTCGACAATCGGTAATCCCATTTGTTCGAGTGCCTCCATAGATCTCTGCCATCGGAACGGGTCACAAGCGATTTCGCGTACTTTGGGATGTTCTTGACAGAACTGGATAATCGTTTGCTCAACTTCGCTTATGTCTACGCGCCAATCTTGGTCGTGGATGTTCAGATCTTTTTCCCACGTCTTGACCATAAAGACTTTCACCGGGTCATCTTCGGTCTTAGGGATAACAGCACCGACGATTGCGGAAGCATCTCCTGAGAATGAACCGTCAAACCCAAGCACAATCTCATCGTCCGGCGATATCGTGATATCACTTGCACACTTATCCCACGCTCCGTCAGGCAGCCACGCGCTCTGTGCTGACACAAACAGATTAAGTCGCTTAGTCTTAAACTCCGCTTCAGGTGTTCGGCGGATAGCGGAACGAAAGTCGTCTACGTCGTTGATATCACCGAAGCCTGGGTTTGCTTGATCCCAGGTTTCTTCGTCTCGATAATCGCCTTCGCTTTCCCACCAAGCCTGAAAGTATGTTGGGTCATCTTCTTCGCCTCGTGCAACCCGCTGGCCATATTGGTACAAGGTATATGCAATGCTGTCTCGTCCTGTGTTATCCGAACGAACACCAGCAGTTGTAATAGCAACTAGCGTTGCCTTGTTTCCACGAGCACCCATAGCCAGAGACATCACATCGAATAGATCTCGATTTGGCTGTGCGTGTAGCTCGTCAAAGACAACAAACGTGGGCGATAATCCTTCTTTAGAGTAAGCCTCCGCCGAGAGCACACGGTACACAGACCCGTTCATAGTGTTCTCCATAGCGTCCCGATATAGCGTGATATGTGACAGGTCAGGCGAGTTCTCGACCATCTTGCGTGCATCACGAAACACAATCTTTGCTTGTTCTTTTTCCGCTGCAATCGAATACACTTCACCACCGGATGGTCCAAGCATTAGAGAATACAGGGCAGTGACAGAACCAAGTGCTGACTTACCGTTTTTTCGGGGCATACCGATTAGCTGTATGCGGTGACGTAGCCCGCCATTCTCGTAGGCGAACATTCGGAGCAGTAGTTGTTTCTGCCAGTCACGGAGCACAAGCGGATCTCCGACGTTCCCGGCAACGCTGTCCTTAGTGATACTGGCAAAGCGTTCAGCAAAGCCGATAGCGATATGTCCCTCGCCCGCCAGGATTGATTCCTTCGGTACAGGCGTTAGCCATTTAGGTGGCCAACTATTCGTCATTCGCTATGTCCTGAACCAAGTCGTCTTTCATTTTCTGCAACTCGGCAAGCCTAGATCTACGGGCAACCTCCGCTAAGCCAAGTCTTGCTCTATCCGATGGCGTGAACCCAAGCATAGATAGGTTACTTGCAATAATACGCGAGAGGTTATCTAACCGGCGAGCCATCTGCATATTGTCCGTCTGCATTACTTTGATTCGCAGGTTCCACCGCTCATCTACCATCTCACAAGTCATTAGCAGTAGCTCTAGGTCTGTTTCAGGGCTGATCCAGCCGATGCCCGCTCCCCAGACTCGTTCCCATAGTTTCTTACCTGGCTCAAGTAATGGGCGTGCTGGTTCAGGGATAGACGAAGCCTGCGCTAGTAGCTCAATCTCGCCTTGCTCCGGCAAGGGTCGCCGTCCTGGATTACCGAGTTTTCGTTTCTGCTCTATCGGTTTTGCAGGTCGCCCGCGTTGTGACATTAGGGCTTACGGTACTGGTCGCTAATAATCTTCGGGACGGCTTTGTTCCATTGAATTGAGTGATGCAGTCGCATATCCGTTCGACCCATAAGCCGGATTCTTACGCAAGACGGAGCCATCATTACCGTGAAGAAACTTTTGAGATATGTTCCCGAATCAAGGTAGTTCTCGGTCATACCACCAGACGACTTTTGTGTTGCTACTTGGCTAAGCTGGATGTTCATCACGGTAAAAAACAACTCGCCCCTCGCCCCGTCTACTACATAAGCATTGACATCTTCATTAATCCGTCCGACAAAGTTAATTGGACGGTCTGTTCTCACGAAGAACGAGTTCATTGCTTTGCGTTTATACACCTTGCTTATATTTCCCTCAAGTCCGCCGAAGTGATCTCCGCCTTGCGAGAAAGCAACCGTTAAAGCTCCCGTGTCTTCGAGTAAGTCAAGCATTACCGGGATAACATCATTAAAGTTTCGGATTGTGTGCGAGGTAACAATATCTCCGCGTATATACCGATACGAGAAATTTGTATAGTCGTCATCAAGCTGACAGAAATAATCGAGGCCAAGCTCTTTAGCAATACCAAAGCTTGCGTTTCGCGCATAAACAATACTGCGCCGATCTTTAATCGTATCTGCTTCGTCGAATGTCTTAGCAATAGCAGCCTTGTCAAAGACAATGACATTTTCTGGCCCAAAGTTTTTGCGGTACTCGTCGGCCGTGGGATCTTCGTTGTCTACGATGAAGAACACCTTGCCGGTATATCCTGACCTTCGGAGCGAACCGTAAGTTCGGACGTTATCTGGTCGTCCGTTGGTCAGGATAAAGAAAGCAAAGTTGTCCTTATTCCGCATCGTGGTCAGCCTCGATAAGGTCAGTCAGAGCTTGTTGGAATGTTGCAAAGCCTTGCTTGATTGCATCCTCAGAGTCAATGATCACAAGCGCAGATGCTTCGATAAGGCGTTGGATTTTTGCCGGAGCGTGGGGATAATACTCTGCAATCTTTTCGTAGTTAAACACCGTGTGCCGATAAGCAGCGATACGCAAGAACTCGGCTATGTCCTCCGGTAGCTTTGCCTTGTCTACGGCATCTTGTAAAGCGTCAGAACGAGTTGTATCGTACAGCTCGAAGATCTGAGGCTCGTCCCCGACAATCTCATATTGCGGTACTGCAATCTTCGGAGTGTAACTGTGCCCGTCCTCGCTTCCGCCTTGCGGTTTCCCGCTGGTAAGCGACACCTCGCCAAGTTCTCGTAAGTCAATCTCATTAAAGCCGAGGGCATCAAAGTCGAAGTCTGCCACTTTCAGCGAGTCAAGCTGTTCTTGGAGGACGGTTGGATCGAACTCAGACAAATCAGAGGCCCGATTATCGGCAATCGCAAATGCGCGAATCATCTCGTCTGTCCAGTCCTCAGGTGCTCGAACAACAGAGATCTTTTCCCAGCCCAGCTCTGTAGCTGCAAGTAGTGTCCCGTTACCGGCAATGACCCGATTATCAGTTGTGACAACAATAGGTTTGCGTTGTCCAAACTTTTCTAAGCTCGCCCGTAACAGTGAACGGTTGTGCTCCGGATGTAATCTTGCGTTTTCGTCGTCAAACCGAAGCTCGGTAACTGACATTTCCTCGATTTTCATAAGTTCCCTCCGATTTTTCGGCGTACCCAACATATAGTATTCCACAGACCCCTAAAAACGCGATTTTTGCGCATATTTATTTTTACC
>Ga0070746_10000760_pt1 | contig 19315 bp, 23 predicted proteins | sample VirMetDEL_Mar_21_FD_77016 | JGI IMG/M metagenome (GOLD analysis project Ga0070746, IMG submission 77016) | Aqueous microbial communities from the Delaware River and Bay under freshwater to marine salinity gradient to study organic matter... | ecosystem: Environmental > Aquatic > Marine >...
GAATCAAGGAGGTTGGAACTCCGTGTGGGACACCAACATTCGATCCGCTCGTAAGCAAGCGAGGGAGCGTTGGAAAGACAAGAAGCCACCAGTGCTGACCATCGACTACGACTCGTTCAAGCGAGTGACGATGGAAGAGTACAACAGAATCCTTCGCAACGATGGGTGGTGGTAGTCGTTAACACTAGTTAACAAACTCAACACAATATACACAATCTACCCACGTTATAGAAGCAGTAACCCCTTAAACCCTTTGCACTATGAGCAAGTTCAAGAAAGTTAGGACATGGAAGGACATCCTGAAAGACCCTAGGGTCGAACGTGCCTACATCGAAACCGACTACTGTTGGGACCCTGACCACGGAAAGAGCATTTGGGTCGAGCTCAAAGGTGAATACATCAACACCTTCTCAGACACTCGCTCGATTCATGAATCCACCGTCAAGGATTGCATTGAACAACTCAACCTTATGGTGAGAGAGGCCACGCCTAAAGAGGTTAAGCAGTGGTTCGGTGGACATTGAAAGCCAACCGCCAAACTGAAGAAACATAAACCCTTAAACACAATACACAATGAGCAAAGTAGATACATCCCAAGCGTATTGGGACAACAACGGCAAGTACCAAGAGCAGTACGACAAGGCGTGGGAGCAACTCATCCCCGCACAAGGTGAAGCAAAGGATGGATATCCCGAAGCCCTCCGTGCTATCTCTCGCATCGGCTACGACTACTACAACAACGGATTCGCTAACCTGTGGCAGTCGTGGGATGATGGGGACACCGTGATGGACTCGTACTACGAGGACTTGGTGGATTACCTGCGCTCGGAAATCCCCCGTGATATGCACAAGGAACTCAAGTCATTCCTGTTGGATGCCCAAGGGTACGGCAACTGGAGCGACCAAGCGGGTGTTATTGACCGCGTCATTGATTACATCATGGAGCAGATCATTGAAGACGAGTTGATCAAATGTTAAAAGTGTTAAAAAGCTTGCGAGAGTGAAAGCCTCTCCTCATATTGCACACAGATACAAACCCCTTAATACTACCACCATGACTGACAAGCAAAGAGAACAACTCGCCAAGCAGACTGAACTGCAATACGAGATGCAGAAGGCAGGGCTCAACCTTGTGAACTGCGGTAACTGCGGAAGCACCCTCATCCACGAGACAATGACGAGAGTTGGTGACATCTATGACATCACCTGTCCCTTCTGCCAGTACACATCAGAACCATGCGACTTCCCTGACCACTTCCACGAAGGCTTCGAGCAGTCAGCAGAATTTAATAACCTCTAAACCTACCACACCATGCAATCAGCACAAGAATCAAAGCAAGAACTGCAAGCGGCTATCCGCTACGCAGAGAACGCCATCTCATCAGCCAAGACAACCATCGAGTCGATGGAGTTCCGTCAGGAGATGGCCAAGAAGGACTACCAGAAGCAGACAAGCCTTGAGGTAGCGCTTGAAAAACAAAACCACAAGCTCATGGACGAGTCGGTTAAACTCAAGAACGAGATTGCCAAACTCAAGAAGGAGAACGCAAACCTTGAAGCACTGGTTCAGGGGCAGGCCGATGACGAGCAGGTGTTGCGCGACCGCATCGAAGGCTTCAGGAACGAGAACAGGTCGTTACTCGACGAGGTAGAGAACTTGAAGATTGAACTCAAAGACCAACGTGAGTTCGATGAGGAGGTGCGTCAAGGTGTCAACGACTTCCTCGACTACCTCGACACCATTGGATACGAGCGCCCATGAGCTACGACTTGAGGCAACACATCGACAAGCTATGGAAGCGGATCGAGTCCATGGAACAGAGGCTAGAGTCAGAGCCATCCCATGACAACAAGATGGTTCTTGACTGCATGCTCAGAGACTATGTATCAAAACAAAAACTACTACTGAAAGATGGCCAAACAGAAATCTGAATTGAAGTGCTTGGATGCACTTACATGCATCAGCGCATTCATCTATCACTACAAGAATCACAACAGCAAAGACCTGCAGAAGCGGATGTCAGATGTGTATGCGTTGTGTGACAACTACGGACTAGTACCCAAGGGTAACACGTTTAATTCTTAATTCATAATCATGCCAAAAACAAAGGGCGCGACATCATGGAAACTAGATGATGTCAAGACTGTAGCACACACGCTACGGAACAAGAAGAAGTTTTCTATCAAAGACCCTGACGTCATCAGGCTGAGCGAGAAGCTTGACCGACCAATCAGGGGTATTGAAAGACACTTCTACACCGTTCGAAGTGGAACGTCAAGGTTCCTTGAAACCGAAGAGGGCGTAAGGGTTCTCGGCAAGTACGTCAAGGACAAGAAGCTGACAACCAATCGCACCATCAAGGACAGGCTCACCCAAGCAGTCAAGGCGTTCAAGAGTGATGAGCGTATGATGAAGGTATCTGCACACCATCAGCTAATCAAGAACCTAACCAAGCACATGGACGAGAAGACCAAGGACATGGTGCAGTTGGCGTACAGCTGGGGATACAACAAGGGGGTGGCGGACTTCCGTGGTAAGTTCCTTGACACCACATCCATGGACAAGCGGATCCCCGATGTGAACAAGGAGCTAATGATGGAGACCAGTAAAATCCTATTCGATGCCCGCTAAGACATACGAAGAGAGCCGCGATGAGTGGATGGCTGAGTTCACAGAGATATGCACTGAAGCTGTCGGCTTGGTTCGTACATACTACAGGCTCCCCGAGGACTGGGATGTGATGGACAACCTAAACAGTAGGGCTCAAGAGGTGACGTGTGCAGTCAAGCTTACCTGCGCTTTCGTAGACCGTAAGTTGCACAAGTACCAAGACCCTAGGAAGAAGGTGTTCCTAGCAGAGTTCTTCAAGATAGACAGAGCCACTGCGGGGTATCACATGAGGTCAACGGACAGCATGATTCGAGGGAAGAAGGTTCCAATCACTGAGCCTGGCATTGGGTTCATGAAGTTGTGGCCTATGATGGAGGACATCGCCATCAAGCTGAACGTGGAAGGTTGGATCAAGAGCAAGGAGATGCAGATCCGATTCATCGACAAACACATAGACATGCTCAACAAGAGAAAGAATCAAATTCAAAAAAACATTCATGAAGAAACATCAGTTTAAGACCACGAACATCCGTGGCAAACAATACGTAGAAGTCAATGAGCGCATCAAGTTCTTTCGTCAAGAGAATCAGTATAAGAACTGGGGCATCCACACTGACTTTCCAATTATTGACTCAGAGCAATGCCTGTGTCGGTGTACAATCACCACACCAGATGGTTCTGTGGTCGCTCAAGGTCACGCTCACGAGGAGCGAGCCTCTTCTAACATTAACAAGACTAGCTATGTCGAGAACTGTGAAACATCTGCCGTCGGACGAGCGCTGGCGATGCTCGGAATCGGAATCGAAACGTCTATTGCGTCAGCTAATGAAGTCGAAGATGCAATCGCAAAGCAACAAGCCCTCGTTGACAACCCTCAGGTTAAACGGCTTGCAGAGAAGCTCGATGCCCCTGTCGAAAATATCATGGACAAGGCAGTCGAGTACATCAAAGGTCAAAGCGATAAGCGCAAAGCTTTCGACGCCATCACCAAGAAGTACGGAGACCAGCTGACTGAGAAGCAGGTTGCTGGACTCAAGAAGTTTGTTCGATGAGAGACATCCTGACCAAGGCAGTGGGTAAGCCACACCTCTCGTACTCATCACTGAAGTATGCGCTTGGCGACATGCGACTGTGGGAGATGTACATGAGAGGTCAGCTGAAGAAGGAGTCAGAGGCTCTTACCTTCGGAACCCTGTACGACATGTTGTTGTTTGAACCAGAGAAGGCACATGACATTTACTATGTATTGGACGATAGCAACATCGTTGCTAGTATTGGGGGCAAGTATCCTCGGAGTACAAAACGCTATAAGGACTGGAAGGCGGAGCAAGAGCAGGCCAACCAGAACAAGAAACTGGCAAGCCAAGAGGACTGGAAGAAGGCGCACGAAATGATCGAGCGACTGAAGCAGTCTGGTCTGTACGACAAGAGGTTTGCTGGGGGTAAGTATCAGGTGGAGTTCAACGTGGACATCGATGGCGTCCCTCTCAAGGGATTCCTCGACTGCCTGCAGGATGATAGTATCATTGATTCTAAGTCCTCACGTTCTATCGACAAGTTCAGGTATGACGTGCGCTCATTCAGCTACGACATCCAAGCCTATGTGTACACCAAGGTGTTCGACATCAAGGACTTCTACTGGGTGGTGCAGGAGAAGGCTTATCCGTTCTATCCTGCCGACGTCAAGTGCTCTGAAGAGACTCTCTTCTCAGGTGAGATGAAGTTCCATCAGGCTTTGGAGAATATCAAATCATGGCTGTCCTGCGATGGCCACCAAAAACAAGAAGAGTATGCGGAGTTCATCGTATAAGCAATGGTATAACGGCCTAAAGGCAGGGGCCATCTATGTAGTCTGCCTGTTTATTATTTCTAACCTCTTAAATCTTTTACTCGCATGAGCGAACAGAAGTATGATTCAGTACTCGTAGGGTACGCGGAAGAGCCACGTTACGGCGATGATGGTAAGATCATGGGATGGAGTCTCCGTCTCAAGGATCATGAGTTGAAGGAGATCGCTGAGACGTACGCAACCAAGCGCAACGAACAGGGTCAGGGCGGTAACGTCTACTTCACCATGTTCATGAGCAAGAACGGGAAACCTTGCTGTCGTGTCTTCGACCCTAACAGCGAAGCTGCAAAGGAGAAGCGTCAACAGAAGCAATCTCAAACTGCTGATGAAGCCCTGCCCTTCTAAGGACAAGGCACCAATCTATCTGGCGACCGTTCGTGTGGCGTTTAAGAAAGCTAAGCGTACATACGAACGTGTCGTTCAGGTGGTGACGGTATTCGACACCCCTCACGACATCATGGAGCACGGGAAGCACACCATGAAGAACCTAGAGGAACATCTCTATGGCAAGACATACAAGTCCCAGAAGCAAGTGATAGTGAGGGAGGTGTTGGATAAGAAGTTCATTTCAAATTCTAATCTAACCATCGATGAACACAAGAAGCAGTATCAAGAGTAAGTGCAAGCAGATACAGGATCTGTTGCTTGAGAAGAACGAGAAGTACGGGAACTCAGCACTAGAACCGCTCAACATATTCTCAAAGGCTGGGTCTGTAGCTGGACTCAAGATGCAGATAGACCACAAGCTCAAGAGAATCAAGAACGCAGGTCTCGTGGACGCAACGGAGGATACGTTGCAAGACCTTGCAGGATATCTTATCCTCCTCATGATTGCAAAGGACAATGAAAGTAACCGTATTCGAAAGTCTGTTCTCGGAGACACCACACCACGTACACCTATCTCAAGCACTGAAGAGGATTCAGAGTGGGAGATCATCTACTCTGATTGCTGACGTTCGTGAGGGGAACAAGGAGGCAAAGAAGAAGCTCCCCGTTGTACTATTCAGCGGGGAGTTTGCGTCTCGGAAGGATGATGCGCTCTTCGAGCACAGCGGACTGGTTGTTCTGGACTTCGATCACGTCGATGTTGAGAAGACCAAGCAGGCTCTGGCCACGGATGACTTTGTTCTTGCTTGTTGGACGTCCCCGAGTGGTGATGGGATCAAGGCGCTGGTCAAGATCACGAATCCAGAGAGGCATAGGGATCACTTCAGATCTCTGATCTCATACTTCGACAAGCAGTATGGGTTGCAGGTCGACGAGACTGGCATCAACGAATCAAGGGCATGCTTTGAATCACACGACCCAGACATCATCATCAAGGATGGCGTCAAGAAGTTCGGTGCCTTCCTCACTGAGCAGGCACAGCAACAGTCTCCGACCAACGACGGCTACGAGTACACGGACTACATGAAGCTAAACCTAGCTGCGCGTATGATACGCAACGCAGAGGACGGTGAGAAGCACATGGCTCTCATCAAAGCCGCCACCCTGTGTGGAGGGTACATAGCTGCAGGTAAGATGGAGGAGGACGAGGTGGTTCGTGTCCTGTTCAGGGAGATCTCCAAGCGAGACATTGACTCAGAGTCTCAGGCCATGGGCACAATCAGAGATGGCATCGAGAAGGGCAAGACCATGCCCATCAGAGATGTCATCGATGAGGAGAAGTCTGCCCAACGTGAGATGCTGTTGAGCGATGGCGACATGTCATTCATCTCGTCTGACGATGAGGACTTCAGGTGGATTGATGACTACGCTCAGGGTTTGATTGAGCTTGGACTTGACACAGGAGACCAGCTACTTGATGAGCACTTCAGGTACAAGAAGGAGTTCGTCATCATCAACGGACACTCCAACGTGGGTAAGACTACGACCGCCTTGTACTTGATGGTGAACGCATCCATCAGGCATGGGTGGAAGTGGATCGTGTACTCCTCGGAGAACAGAACCGCATCCGTGAAGATGTCCTTGATGCAGTTCGCTTGCAACAAGAAGGCTGGAAACATGACCTACTCTGAGCGCAAGCAGGCATACAAGTGGGTGCAGAAACACTTCACGGTGATCAGCAACAACCAGGTGTACAGCTACTCAGACATCATCCTGTTCATGGAGAAGGTCATGCGCCAACAGCCAGTTGATGCCATCTTCGTAGATCCCTACAACTCATTGAAGTTAGACATGCGCAACTCAAGTATTGGTGTACATGACTACCACTATGAGGCTGCTAGTGAGTTCCTTACGTTCAGCACAAGCAACAACGTAGCAGTGTGGTTGAACATGCATGCCGTGACTGAGGCGCAGAGGCGTAAGGATAGCGAGGGCCTGCCGATCGCACCGTATGCTGAGGACACAGAGGGTGGTGGAAAGTTCGTGAACAGAGCGGATTGCTTCCTCACTATTCACCGAAAGGTTCAACACCCAGACCCTAGTGTGCGCTGTATGAGTGAGTTACATGTTCGAAAGGTTAGAAACACCGAGACAGGCGGTGAGCCGACAGGACTTGAGAACCCGTTCAGGTTCATCATGGACATCTCAAGGACTGGCTTCAAGACCATGACAACACACAAGTCATTGTTCCAACCTATTGGTTTGCAGGAGTCTACACAAGGTGAATTAAATATTAAGATGAATGTTGATTTTCTAAGGTCTGGTAACTAACTTTGCTAGGTGAGAAAGAAAGCAACACGCAAGCGTTCTCGCAAAAAACATCTGGGTAAGTACAAGAGCGGTATTGAAAAGTATTGCGCTGACCAACTGAAACAATTCGGCCTAGCTTTTGCCTACGAGGAAAAGACATTCGAGTTGGTTGAGAGGTTCAGGTTCCCGAACAAGTACTTTAAGATGACAGCGAAGGGGAAGACAATGTCAGATCGCTCTGACTCTGTCGTCCTCCCCATCACGTACACCCCAGACTTCATGGGTAAGGATCACAACTGGATCATCGAGACCAAGGGATACCTTCCATCACATCATGACTTTCCGATGAGGTGGAAACTTTTTCTTAGGCATTTGACGTCAAGTAAATCCAACGCCATTGTATTTTTAGCGAAGAACAGTCAACAGGTGGATCAAGCGATCCAAGAAATACTTAAATCAATTGAAGATGGAGAAATCTAAGCTGAGCGATGCGTTCTCTATGTGTACGTTAATGATGCACGACGCAGTGACCGACTTCTACGAGGACATACACGACTCCAATGGCGATGCTGTTGACGATGTCGATGATGTGATCAAGAAGTCGTCGGTCTTGAAGTCTCGCGTGATAAGCGAGATCCAGATGATCATTGACATGACGCTAGAGTTCACAGACTCCCGTGGTTAACAAGGCGAGGAGATCAAGAAGCTTTAGCATTGGGAGGATGTCTGAGGCTAGGTTCGTCAAGGCAGCTGAGAAGCTTGGCTTGAAGGTTAGGAAGTCCAATCCGAGGGAGGATATACACGACCACGTGGATTACTGGCTAGCCGTCGAAGACAACGGAACCAAGTGGGGTGTTGATGTCAAAGGCAACAACATGCCCAACGAGATTTGGTGTGAGTTCAAGAATGTGCAGGGCAAACCTGGATGGATGTATGGTGGTGCAACGATCATCGCCTTCGACATGCCAGAAGAGGGTGGCTTCTGCATAGTAAACAGAGAGGAGCTATGCACTTGGTGTGAGGACAAGGTCTCCAACGAGAAGGTGTCCAACAAGACCGATGCATACCTCAAGAGATACACGAGGAAAGACAGACTTGATGAGATAACGAAAGTTAATCTCAAGGATATCAAGCAGTTGGAATCGTACCGCGTCTGGAGATACGAGAGGAATTATTGAGTATCTTCGGAGTCCTTTTTTTTCTAATCCGAAACGTAACAAAACATGAACTATCGTCCAGAGGACATCCCCTGGGGAGAGGTTGGCTACGCCACCTTCAAGAGAACCTACTCACGCCCAACCAAGGGCAGAACAGAGGAGTGGGAGGAGACAGTTGATCGGGTCGTCGAGGCCTGCAACAAACAACTTGGTTGTGACTTCACACCACAAGAACAAGCTGATGTCAAGGACATCATGATGAACCTAAAGGGTACAGTGGCTGGCCGATTCCTCTGGCAGCTTGGCACCAAGACGGTGGACAGGCTCGGCCTACCATCCCTTCAGAACTGTGCGTTCACAGTTGTTGACCAACCAATCAGACCATTCACGTGGGCCTTCGAGATGCTCATGCTTGGCAGTGGTGTTGGTTACAACATTCAGCGAGAGCATGTGTATCAGCTCCCTAAGGTTAAGCGCAAGGTCAAGGTGCAACACGTTGACGATCACGGTGCTGACTTCATCGTCCCAGACTCACGAGAGGGATGGACTGAGCTGTTGAAGCGTGTCCTTGAGGCTAGCTTCGTGACGGGGGAAGGGTTCTCGTACGACACATCGTTGGTTCGTCCTGCTGGATCACCAATCAAGGGGTTCGGTGGCACAGCTAGTGGTCCTAACGATTTGATCTGGGGTATGCAGGAGATCAACCGCATCCTCAACGATCGTAGCGGTAAGCGCCTACGCCCTATCGACTGCCTCGACATCATGAACATCATCGGCAAGATCGTGGTGGCTGGTAACGTACGCAGATCGGCTCAGATCGCACTCGGTGATCACGACGACATCGAATACCTGCGGGCCAAGCGCTGGGATCTTGGTGGTATCCCTAACTGGAGGGCTATGTCAAACAACTCCGTCGTGTGTGATGACGTGAGCCTCCTTCCTGATGAGTTCTGGGAGGGGTACAAGGGGAATGGCGAGCCTTACGGCTTGATCAACCTCGAATCATCTCGTCGCATGGGCAGGACTGGTGAGACAGAGTACCCAGATCCAGATGTCATGGGGTACAACCCGTGTGCTGAGCAGTCTCTCGCTCCATTTGAGACGTGCTGCTTGGCTGAAATCTATCTACCTAACATAGAGTCCGAGGACGAGCTGAAGAAGGTAGCACGGTACCTCTATCGCATCAACAAGCACAGCCTGGCTATCAAGTGTGCCGTCAAGGAGACGGAGGATATCGTACACAAGAACATGCGCATGGGTATCGGCGTGACTGGATACCTCCAAGCTTCCCCTGAGCAACAGGGATGGTTGTCTTCTGTTTATTCATACCTTCGAGCCTATGACAAAGAGTACTCAGTTCTCTGTGGATTTCCTAACTCTATTAAACTTACAACAGTCAAGCCCAGTGGTACGCTGTCTCTACTTGCTGGCGTTACACCAGGAGCACATCCAGGGTATGGACCTTACTACATTCGACGAATCCGAATGGCTACAGATAGTGAGCTGGTCAGCGTGTGCCGAGACAATGGGTATCACGTAGAGTACGTCAGAAACTTTGACGGAACAGAGGATCACTCCACCGTCGTGGTAAGCTTTCCATGCTCGTTCCCTGAGGACACCATGTTTGCCAACGACATGACCGCTGTCGATCAGCTCAACGTGATCCGTAGGTTGCAGGCTGAGTGGTCTGACAACTCTGTGTCTGTAACTATCTACTACAGAAAGGAAGAGCTCGATGCAATTAAAGCATGGCTTGATCTAAACTACTCTAACGTAAAGAGTGTCAGCTTCTTGCTTCACAACGACCATGGCTTTGACCAGGCCCCGATGGAGGAGATTACCAAGGAGCAGTACCTGGAGATGTCAGAAAAGGTTAAGCCCATCACAGCGCTAAGCCAGATCAGCATGGACGATGTTGAGATCTTGGATTGTGACACAGGGGCATGTCCAGTTCGATGAAGAGAATGGATCAATGCTGGGTGTCTCAGATGTATTATCTTGGCACCGTTACACAGGGATAGTAGCTGTGGAACTTCGCTACTGAGAGGGGGCTTCGGCCCCCTTTCTTTATCTAAAGATGGTCACATGCCCAGCCATGTCGACAACCTTCCTTGACTCAAGCGAGGTAGCCTTGATGGTCCAGACATACACTCCATCGGCAACGTATGTGTCGAGTCTGTTACCAAGCCACTTGTCGTTGGGCTCTACGCTCCACCAGATTGTCTCACCCCACCTGTTGTACACTCGGCACTCCCACTCAAGCCAGCACTCTCTGAGCGTGATCGGTTGCCAGTAGTCGTTGACAAAGTCACCATTAGGGCTAAAGGTATTGGGGACCTTGATGCATGGATCGTTGCAGTCAGGATCCTGTGGACCATAGATGCACTCCCCCTCTACGTCACAATCTTCACAGTAGTTCAGGGCGACTGGATCCAGGCAACCCTGGTACACACAGCTACCGTCGTCAATGGTAGCCGTTGGGTCGTAGTTGTAGGCTTGCGGGTTTGTACACCCACCATACGAACAGCTTCCATCGTCAATGGTAGCGGTCTCGTCGTAGTTGTTTGCCTCTGGATCGGTGCATCCTGCATACTCACAGCTACCGTCGCTAACTGTGGCGAACTCGTTGTAGTTGTAAGCACTTGGATCGACGCATCCATAAACGATCGGTGGTGGAGGTGGGTTGCATGATCCAGAAAGTGAGAACTGAATCCAGTTGTTGGTGACGTCATTGTCTGGGTATGGGAAACCCCCCAGCCCAGGCCCACCGAGCAGAGTCTCACTGTCATTGATCTGCCAGATCGTGAGGATGATGCACTCCTCGAAGTACGATCCTATCTGCATTGCATTCTGCCAGCACATGAGAGTACCGCTGCCAGCTAACTCAGTGTCTTCCAGTATGTTAAAGGTGATTGTATCACCTGATTGTAGAATGTTGTCGGCACCCTCACCGATGTCAAACCCAGGGAAGTTGAGTGGGTACAGAAGGAAGGCCCATTCGGTGCCATCCTGCAGGCACTGAAATGGTGATGGATCAACAGGTGGATTGAAGCTCATCGCCAGGATGAACTCTCCTATGCTGTCAGCCTGTGTGCCACAGTACCCGCCGTTAATCCCTATGGTGATGTCAGTGGAGATCGGGTTGAAGCCTATGATCTCCATGTCGCACTGACCCCAAGACATTAGTGGGATCAAGAACCAGATAAGTTTCTTCATTGGACGAATATTTTCTTAGCCTTCTTGTTTGCAAGTTGGATATAAATGCCAGGAGCCAATCCCTCTATCGGTCCAGGGACTACCCTTCCAGACATGTCGTAGTAGACTGGCGGGCTATAAATCTGATCATTGTAGCTCACCACTTGCTCGTTCACCTCTGTGATCTCAGAGACCATAAAGCTTGCCTCTGCTGTTACTATGCAGTCCACCTCCCCGAAGTACACCAAGAACTCCAACAGGTCAAGGACGTTAACCAACCCGTTGCCGTCTAGGTCTGTTTGGCAATTGCCCTGACAGTTGTAGCTGTTGATAAGCAGGGCTACGTCCTCTACGCCTACCACTCCGTCGTTGTCAAAGTCAGCTGGACATGTGTTTGTAGCCTCTGTCTCTACGCAGAACTCAAAGTCTAACTGTTCCCACTCCCCAGAGATATCAATATCGAGCGGCTCTCCGTTGACCCACATAGATACCTCGCCTCCCCATGGGATGCCGTCACCCCCAAGGTCAGTAATTACGAAGTTATAGCACCCGTTAGGCAGGCATGTCTCGTAACTCCTGGTGGTGATGCCAGCAGGCCAGTTGCCATCTTCAATGACAGGCGTCTTGCTGCCCTGTGGATACATAGCCCACTCTGTCTCTGCTGCGAAGAAGTCGCTGGTGAAGTCCATCTCCCACAAAGCACCTGGCTCGTAGGCTACACTGCCGTAGGCTGTATCGTTGCCTGCGTACTCGTCGTTGCCTGAGAACAGCGTCACAGAGAAGTCGCCCTGTAGAGTCACCCCCTCGAATAGTGCTTCGTAGTTCTGACCGTAGGCAATGTCGTGGAGCATGTAGTCGTATGACACCCCATTAGCTGTCAGGGTAACCGTCGCCACTGGAATGGTGACTGGACCAACGCCAGTGATGGTCACTGTGACGTCCTGCTCAGGCAAACAGAATGGTGTGTTGTAGTCCACGTTGGACACAGCTGCGTCGTAGTCTACAGGTGGGATGCATGCGAAGTTGTTGTTCCACAGGTCATACCTATCATCCACAAGACACTCATGCATTCGCTCTGCCTGCCCAGTAGTATACATATCCCTGCAATATTCACCCGTGTAGTCCATGTAGTTTTCTGTCAGGGCATCGGGGCAGTCAGGCGAGCTGCAGAAGTAGTTCGTCGTAGTAGGAGGGGTGTCGCAAACCTTATCTCCCTGCGTAGTGCAGTTGGTCTCTTGTGCACATGAGAAGGTGTTGGCGAAGGTGTGGTCGAGGGTGAGGTAGTGGCCTAGCTCATGGACGAATGTCTTTCCGAGGTTGAACTGCGTGACAACCATCTTGTTTGATAGCATCACCACCCCGTCACGACAGTCGTAAGTGGGGCCTAGGTAGGCATATCCCTGGATACCGCCCCCACCGTTGTTCCCCGAAATCTCTGTTACGATGTATACGTTGACGTACTTGTCTACGTCCCAGCAGGCAATCTCCTTCATCTGCTCATCGTTCATGCCAGGCGACAAGCTGTTTGTAGCCACCCCGTCAGCTACGTACACTGGGAAGTTCGAAAGGTCGTGACGAGTTACGCCCGTCGTTGGGTTGCCATCTGGGTCTCGTTGCGCAAGACAGAAATCTATCTTGGTATCCACCCCCTCACCGTCGCCGTTGGAGCCAGGAACCTTTCGGAACATTTCATTAGCCTGAGCTAGCATCTCGATGATCTGATCGTCAGTTATGTTAGCCCCCTCACCGATCGCTTGACCAGTGTGCATGATGTGAAACACGATAGGGAGGGTGGCAACCTCAACGTCATCTAGGTTGACCTCGATCCTATTAGAAAGACCCATGGTTTTTACCTCAGGTCTGATTACTACACACTCTTGAGCAACACCCAAGAGACTTGATAAGATGGTTAATACGAACAAGAAATATTTCATACATCAAAGATACCACTATCTCTGGATGAGCTATTTACATAAAGAAGGGGGCCGCCAAGATGACGAACCCCCTTACCCCGACACAATAACCCACAAAGCTACCACCCTTTGTAGTTGAGAGAGGTTGGGATTCGAACACAACTGCCGTCCGACCCGAAGGTCATGGTATTCTTAGACGTACGCACCGACTGCGCTCTCTTGTTGACACAAACATAGGACAGAAGTTGATTCAATCCAAATGAAATGTGTTAACAAATGTTAATCACAATCCTTTTGACGCAGTTCATCCACAAGTATTTGCAGCTGGTTTACGTCGCGCTCTACGTGGTTGAGCCTTAGGTTCTGTTCTGCGTCGTCTGGAAGGCTGCCCATCTCTCCTCGTGGCCACTTGATCCTGAACTCTGAGTTGAGTTCGATCTCTTGGTTGTGGCGCATCGTCTCTATCTCAAGCTTCGACAACGCTGACATGATCGTGAAGTACAGCGTCACTGCACCACCAACACCTACGACAATCTGTATCAACCACTTAATGTTAATACCTACGCTGGTGCTGTCGTCTAGTTTCATTCAACCTTGTTCTTGGCTAGTAGAAGTTTAATCTCTTGTATATCCTTGAGCAATTGTTTCACGTCGTCCTTGAACTCCTTGTTGTCTGCTTCGAGAGCGTAGACTCGCGAGCTAAGCCTGTTGTAATCTGCTTGGAATTTGATCCACCCTCCAATGAGTGTGCCTGCTACAACAAGAAACTCAAAGTGAGACAGGTACTGTTCAATCATCTTCTTTCTGCTCTTCGAAGTCTACCCTCCTGTCTTCTTCTAAGGAACTCTCCGAGTCGTCTCATGATGTCAGCACGGTCATCCCTGTTCGCCGCTTGCTCTTCGTTTCTCTCCGCTCTATTCTTTCTCCTGTTAGATCTTCTCTGTCTGATCACATCACCGAAGGTGTCAACACCCTCACCTCTCAAACCAAACAGCTTCTCCTCGTCTATCTTGGCGTCGATGTCAGCAGCATCCTGAGCCTGAGTAGCGGCTGTTATTCTGTCTCTCTCTGCCATCCCCGCCAACACATCTCGCCTTCCCTCTGCAGCTCTTGCAAGGTTGCCATAGAATTGACCTGGTGTCCTGTTACTTAAGATCCTCATCGTCTTGACTTTTCTACTGTTCTACCAGCGAAGTAAGCGCCGAACACAGTGAGCATAAGAATTTCTAGCAAAGATACATAACTATTCTTTACATTAAATGGCAGGTTGTCAAGGGAATCCATGACCATTGTGGCCATGAACATCAGCATCAGGGCTATCAGGGTCACTGGCCTTATGTACTTTGCAAGCTGAACATCTCCACCCATGTCTGCCTTCCACCTTTCGGTGACGTTGTTCTGGAACTGAACCTCAGCGTCAAGCTTTGCCTTTACTTCTTCTGGATCTAAGTCAGGATATTGCCTGTCAATCAGGTTCTTTACAACGCCAAGTCCGCCGCTGTCTGGAAGCAAATCCCCAACAGTTTCGAGGACGCCTGGAGCTTTCTCCCTGAGCCACTGGCCTAGCTTGGTGTCTCTTATTCTCTTACCTTCCTTGTCTTTGCTCATAGATCATCTGCATTGCGTCAAGGAGTAGCAGGCTGTGGTCTTTCATGCCAGTGCGCGTGTACTCCAAGACTCCGTTGTACTCGTTAGATATTGTGTCGAGCGACGAAAGCTTCTGCTCGTCAGTCATCGATGCGTATTCAGGGGACTGCATAAGTTCCTGAACCTCTTTGTATCTCTGCTTACCAGACGTCATCATGAGCTCTGAGATGATGTCAGTGGTCAGGTAGAGTCTTGATCCAGCAAACGCTGGGTCGTTGATGAAGCTGTACTCTCTACCCGCTCTTCTGAGGAAGACGATGTCCTTCCTGGAGAACGAGCTGGGTACAGTTACCTTCCTGTTTCTTGCGTAGTACGGTGTTGATACCACGTCGCTGAGCTGGTCCGTCTCCATGTACAGCCTGTAGATCTCGTTGGACACTGGATCACTCTCTGAGTTTCTGGCTTTCGTGACGTCGAACAAGTTGTATGCGATAGGGTCCGCTCCGTCTGGGGTCTGCTTAATAGGCTCGCCCTTCCAGTTAACCCTGACAGGAATAGATTCAAGGTCCTCCCACAGTCCTGAGGCCATGCCGTAAGTCCTGTCGAGTATGGTGTACTTAAGCCTTTGAGCCACCCTCTCTGATGAGGTCATGTCCTTCGTCACCCTGTAGTCTGGCATGTAGGTCCTTCTAGCCCTGTGCGCAGCAGCGGTAGTGTTTGGAAGTCCTGTGGCTGTGAGCGCGTTGAACATACCCCCCAACCAATTCTCGATAGCCTTCTCAAGTCTCTCCTCGTCAGTCTCACCAAGGATCTTTGACAGGTTGTTCACGCCAGTGAGGAAGCCCTGGTTGAGGACGTAGTTAACAGTTGTTGCAGGCTTGATACCAACCACTGACCCAAGAAGCGACTGGTTCTGTTCGGCCATTGATTCCTCACCGTCGTATGAGGCGGCAGTAGCCCCAAACATGACCCCCACCAACCCCATCTTTTGGTACGACCAGAATCTGTCTCCTGGTTGTGGTGATGGATCGCCTCCATTCCTGTACCTCTGGAGTCCAGATATGTTGATTGAGTTGGGAGGGAACTGGTCGTAGGCGATATTCTTCTGAGACTCCTTAGGCTCCCACTCGATCTCACCGCTCATCAATCCCTCCTTCATCATCTCTTCAGCCATCTTAGCCACAGTGATCCCAATGATGGCCTTGGCAATTGACTGGTGTCCACCAGGCTTATCACCTCTAGAGAACTTGGTGACAGCGTCAACAACTGCAAATGCTGGCACAGTGTACTTGACACTCTCAACCATGATGTTGACTGGAGTTCTTATGAACGGAACTTGAGATCTGATCAGCACGAAGTTAAGAGCGCTAGCCACCTTGGGTCCAAACGCCTGCTCGAAAGCCCTTCTCAAGTTTCCTATGCCACCCTCAACAACCTTGGCCGCCGCTGTCTGCTCCTGGAACGTAAGCTCTCTACCTTCCTTAGCTGCTTGCTCCATGACGGCGAACGGTGGATGCTTGACAAATCTTTCAAACGCTCTCCCACTCAACCCTCTCTTCTTAGCCTCCTTGTATACCGCGTAGTTCTCAGAGAACTTCCTGAATGGTGCATCGCCCAGCGACAGCAGCCTGAACATGATCTCAGCTGGAATACCTACAGTACCCTTGACAAACAACTTAGCCCTTTGCATGCTAGATATGTCGCTTTCCAATCCAAGCTTTGTAAGAGCCCCGTTGCTACCCATCGCAGCGTACAAAGACATGAGCGGGAAGAAACCCCTTTGGATTCTCCATTCAGTGTCCCCCTTGCTCTGCCCTGTTTGCACTTCAAACATGGCCTCCTTCACACCCTGAGCCACACCCTTCATACCGTGGTACAACGCACCAAGGCTGAGTGGTCTAGAGTTCTTCACGTCGCTACCCATGGCCCTAGAGATCGTAGCCATAGCACCCTCAGTGAGGCTGGAGATGAAGTTCACTGGCAACACAACGCCAAGGTTAAACAGGTTGGCAAACACGTTGGTTACCTGAGACATTGTCGTCATGAGGTTACCCTGCATGAGCTGAGTTCCAATCTGACCCCACCCGTCTTCGACGAGAGTGTTTGTAAGTCTGATCAAATCCCTGTCCGATTCCACCAGCCTTCCCTGTGCTTCCTCAAGAGCCTTCTCAAGGTTGTTGTAGTCTACGTCAGAAAGATCTACTCCGTCCCTCAGTCTCTTGCCGAGCTCCTTGATGGCTCTCATGTTCTCAAGAACAGCAGTCACCTTGGCCATGACCGTGGCTGAATCTTTCTCCGACAGCGACCGACCGTTCTTCTCAACCGCATCCCTGATCACCTCGTACATGGCGATAGGTGTCGAGCTCTTGAGCTCTCCGAAGTGGCGGAGTATTCTACCAGCCGAAGTTCCAATCTCAGCAAGGTCAGCTGTTATCTGACTAACCATAGCCATGTCACCCTTGGCTGCCGCTCTGTTGATGAGCTCAATACCAGCCAACACACCCACCTCGTTCTGAGCCTTGGACAGGTTTACCAAAGAGGTCTCTCTAACCATGCCGATCAAGTCCTCCATGTCTAGACCCTCAAGGCTTTCCTTTATCTCCTCAAGAACTTGAGGCTCGAAGTAGTTCTCTGGGTTCTCCATGATGTCCTTCCTGACACCTGGCATGTCCGTAGCTACGCGCTTTGCAAACCTGCGCAACCTACCCCCCTTGTTGCCACCGTCAGCAGCTCTGTTGGCTCTGTTCGTTCTGGTTGTGGACGTGTCAGCTACGGCGTCAGCACCCATCATCTTCTCGTAGATACGCTTCATAGGATCGTTGAGCTCGATGTCGATCTCGCTTCCAGTGATCCCGTTGTATATGTCCACCATGAACTTCTTGAAGCTCTCAAACACAGCCTTCAGCCCAGGTGTTGGGGCCGACTCTGTGGCTAGGTAGCTTTCAAATCCACGAGCAAACTTCTCGCTAACATCTCTGGTCCATTCGCCAGACCCTGCCCACTTGAGCACCTCCCTGCGCTCACCTTCGTTGAGCACCGTCTCGTATGCGTGAGCCATCTCGTGAACTGGTGACGACACGTCTGGTGATGTTATGGCGTGAATCACGAACTTACCGTTCTGCATCACGATAGCAGCCTTCTTGTCCTGGAAGTACACTGGGTCACCGTTCTTATCAAGCAGTGGCTGATCAGAGGCGCGAAGAGACTCCTCCGTCTTGCCCTTCATCGTCTTGCCTGACGGCTCTGCCAGAACCCTAAACCTTTCGTCTGTTGGAGATGCGTACTCTACGTTCTTGGCGTACACCAAGCCGCCCACTTGAATGACCTCCTCTGCTGCAACCACAGGCTGCATGGTAGCTCGATCGTAGAAGTACGAGTGGCGGAAGGGGTTCATCCCTATCTGCACGTACGAGGGGTCATCAACGACAGCCTCGATCATCTTCTCACCGTTACGACCTACCTCCTCAACAGTGGATCCTGGAATCTCTACGTTGTCACCAACCATGCGAGCGAACGTCGCCTTGTTCATGGCGTTGGATGCGACCTGGATGGCCAGCCTCGGATCAGTGGAGAACTCAACGTTCCTAATCCTAGCTGCTGGTCTGTAGCTCACAGGCGCACCGTCAGGTCCGTCGTGCATGCTGACAATCCAAGCGTTGGCGTTTAGGTAGGCGGGGATGTCGAGTCTTAATCCTACTTTTTCTATAGGGTTACCGACCTTATCCTGCAATGGCGCCATCACCTTCTCCTTCTGCCTTGCGTTCAGAGCCTCGTTCATGTGATCCTCGGACACGGCTGCGAAGAACTGACCAATAGGTCCAGTCCTGTCAAACTCCCTGACCTTGGCGATGTACTCTTCGGTTGTGATCTTGCCGTTCTTGAGATCGGCAGCAGCCTGACTAATCACGTCCTTTCTCACGGAGATGGTGGACTCCCTCATGTTCTGAATGGGTGTGTCCTCCCACGTGATGGCCTCGCCTGCTTGCTCTGACTGAGCTGGTTGCTTTCTCTTTACCTCGAACGTGTTGAATGCCAGTCCACTTGAAGGGAACAACTTCTTGAAGCTTGACTGAGCGATGTCACCTCCCTCGACTGGGTCTTGGAATGCGTCACTCCACTGCGTAACCTCGTCAAGAACGTGTAGCCTGATGGTCGCACCCTCTGCAGCTTGGATGGCAAATGGGTATGACTCGTGGGTGCTATCCTCTTTGACCGTTACTAGATCCTTGTTCTTGGCCATGCCCTCTGGTCTTTCAACCTCAACCACCGCGTACACCCTACCAGCCTTACCGTCTCTTGTTACATCCCTGAGCATAGGCTCACCAAGCATGTAAGCAAACCCCTCCTTCAACGCTGTTGCTGAGAA
>Ga0070746_10000765_pt1 | contig 19272 bp, 25 predicted proteins | sample VirMetDEL_Mar_21_FD_77016 | JGI IMG/M metagenome (GOLD analysis project Ga0070746, IMG submission 77016) | Aqueous microbial communities from the Delaware River and Bay under freshwater to marine salinity gradient to study organic matter... | ecosystem: Environmental > Aquatic > Marine >...
AATAATACTTATAAACTATCTCAAAGGTTTAATGCTAACTTAGGTATAACTACAATACATAATACAGATAAACAAATACCTATGACATACGCTTTAACTATTGGAGCAAGGTTTGCGTTCTAATATATTCTTCTTATATTTATTATAAGTAAAGTTATATAGTGTTCAAAAAGTTATTATTTAACGACAATTGTATTCTTGATACAGATACTAATACAGTAATATTAGATATAGATCCTAACTGGCATTTATATAATGCCTGGCTTAAAAAGAACCCTTATGAAAATTTACAGTTAATAAAGCAAAAACAAGCTGAACTTAATTGGAATCAAGGACAACCCATTAAAGGAATTAACTCAGAGCTAAAGTATAATAGAGAAGGTCAGCTTTACTATAAGAAGGTATTTGATATAAATGGTAATTTACTAACTAGAAAAGAATACTTTACTAATGGAGCACTTCATAGCACTCTATACCGTAGAGGTTATTTAACTGTTGAAAACAAATATACTCAAAGAGGAGAAACTTCAGAACTATATCTTAAAGAATTTAAAAAGAGTAATAAAGTTCTTAAATCAATTAAGTATTTTATTAATTCTAAACAAATACATAGACTTATTAAAAATAATTCTTATACTGAATATTATGAAAATGGAACTATACGTACTTATGGTGAACTTGATGCTAATTCTAAAATGAACGGTATATGGAATTTTTACTCTAGGGACGGTATTATTGAATCAACTCATTCTTTCAAAAATGGTAAATTAGTAAACCATTCAGTCCTCTATAATCAATTAGGAATTAAAAGTAATTTGGTTGTTCATGATTAGTATTATTATTCCTTTCGCTTCTAATATAGGACAAGATATTAAACTTCCTAATCATCCTTTGTCTGTTGATTGTGATATTATCTACAATACTATTATGTTAGTTAGAAATATTAACAGCAAAATTAAAATAGATAAAGAAATTATACTAGTAGATAATACTCATTCATTTCCTGATCTTAAAATGCCTAATTTAAAAGTAGTTAAAGGATGGCAATCATTACCTGAAGAAGAAATAAGAAAAAAAGATAAAGAGAATAGATATAAGTTAGATGATTTAAATAACTTATCAATGTGGGTATCTATGGCATATAACGTTGGTATTAAACATGCCAAAGGGGATTACATTATATGCCAACATAATGATATTTTTTATCATTCAGCTCCTATATCCGAGATGATTAAACAACTTGAAGAAGAACAATTAGAATATATTTCTGTAGACTATAAAAAAATATTCTTATCAGGTTATGTAGCTAATAAAGATAAATTAGACAGATATATTAAAGATATAGAAATATCTCCTGATGATGGAGGATATATTAAAACTAAAGAGCTAGGATTTGCTGATTGTTATTTTTTCTTATGTAGAAAAGAATTCTTTAACGATTACTATGTAGACTGGGGATATGGAGATACTAATCACGGAGCTACTATTAAGTGTTTGGAACAAGGTAAACCGTTTCTCCATCTTGAACCTTTTCATGATAATCCAAATTTTGAGACTACTTCATCTTCACGAGATTATTTTTATAAAGACAAGCTGTTTATAACTCATCTTAAAGGAGGATTTTCAGAAGACAAGTTTTCTTATAAAAACTATATAGATCAAAAAGTATTTTTAGAAGAGACAATTTTATTTCAAAAAAGATTAGAAGAGCAATGTTAGATAGCTATATAATATATTTACCTAAATCTAAAAAAAGCACTAATGTAGCTAATAGCTCTATTAATAGATTTAAGAATATTTTAAATTTGGATGTAAAAAAATGGGAAGGAGTTGATAGATATGACGTATGGCAAAAGTTTATTGACTCAGATTTTAGAGTAAATGCTCGTAACAGATTCGGTGCTGGGTATATAGATGCTGAATTAGGAGTATTTTTTTCTCATTACTCGTTATGGAAAAAATGTTTAGAACTTAATAAAAATATTCTTATATTAGAACATGATGCATGGCCTCTATATAAGTTTGATTTGAGCTTATTAGAAGAGTTTAATGGTGATGTTTTAAATGTAGGTAAACCAAATTGGGGTAGCATTTATAAAAATAATCATCCTTCTGAATGGACTGAGAAACCTAAAGGTATATTAGAAAGAGAAGTTTGTAAAAAAGAACATAACATCTATAATGTATGGACAAAAGAAGAAGGGTATTGCCACTGTGACACAATGTGGCTCTTTGGTGCTCATTCATATTTATTAACTCCTGTAGGAGCTAGTAAGTTAATTAAAGGAACAGAAAGAGGTATACTACCTGCTGATATGTACATAAGACAGGATATTATTACCATACACGATTTTTTACCTCACCCTGTAGAACAGTATGCTGGTTTTAGTTTAACGTTACACGATAAAAAAAATGAATCAAGCTGGGATTATTAGTGGGTTCGAAAATATAAATGTAGGAGCTTCTCATGAAGAAATGATACCTTATTGGTTAGGTATAACTATATGGGGAGGTGACTATGATGGTTTAGTATCTGAGAGAACAGAGAATGGTATAGAGATATTTAAGCATAAAGTTTTTGGAGGTTGTGTCATTAATCATAATATCAATAAAGGCTTACCCTTTGAAGATAATTCTATTAGCAATATATACTCTTCTCATTTTATAGAACATTTAACTTTCTCAGAAGCAAAGTTTTATTTTAGAGAAGCTTATAGAGTTCTTAAACCAAATGGAGTAATGAGAACAGTATGTCCAGATATATCTATATGGATTAAAAAAGTATACTAAAGAGAAGATAATTTCTTCTTTGATCAATATAAAAAACAATTAGATATAGATTACTGGGAGAATGTAGTCTATAAAGATCAAGAGAGTATTATAAGTCCGATTCAAGTATTTAACTCTATGGTCTATAATTGGGGACATAAGTGGATGTGGGATTATGAATCTCTTAATAGAGAATTAACTCTATCAGGATTTAAAACAGTAAAACAAAAAGCACTATTGGAAGGTGATTTGTGTGAATTAGATAAAATAGAAAATTGTTTATCTCCTGATAAGATAGAAAATCGTAACTTAGAATCTTTATACGTTGAATGTAGAAAACTTTAACATATTATTAGAAGACAAACAAGATAATCTTTTTGTTGTCGTAAAAACTACTGTAGAAAACGGAAAAGGTAAATTTTCTATAAATGCTCTAAGCCCTACTTTTGTATTAGATAAAATTATAGAGTTTGTAAATGAAAGTTCTTATAAAAGTGTTATATTTGTATGCAGAAGCTATAAAGAACATTACTGTAAACCTTGTCCTCCAGAAAAAGATATTAATTATTTGGAGAAAAATATTGATAAAGAGACTATATTTTTTTATCAAGACCCATTTCCTGCTGAAGTTCCTAACTTTAATTCTAAACATTTAGTAATAAGGTTTGGATTTGATAATGGATGCAATCTTGATAAAAAATGTGCTACTGATCCTGAATTTAATTCTGACTACGAGTCTGGAGATTACTATTTCCTGATTAGTAAGAACAAAACTATTTATATTAAATAACGTTACATTAAAATTGTTTTATTATGTTTAACTATTTAAAACTTAAATGGATGGCTTTTAAAGACATTTTTAAAGACAAAAACGATATCAATGAAAAATCAGTAGTTGGTTTCGCTGCATTTGTAATTATGGTTCTATTCGCAATAGTTGACCTTGTAACAGGTTACGTTGGTAAAGACCTAGTAATTAACGAATTCATATACGATTCATTCGTATATATAGTATTAGGGGCATTTGGAATTGCAGAAGCAGGTAAAATATTTGGTAAAAAATAAAGATTATGGCTATAGTACCTAAAGGAATAGTAATACACAGTATGGGTGAGTACCTTCAATGGGAAGGAGAATGGATTACAGCTCACGATTTTTTAAAAGCATTAAAATTATCCGTACATGGGTTTATTCATCCTGATGGTAACTATGAGAAAATGATCTCTTCACCTGGCAAAGCATTTCATGCCGGTAAATCAGAATGGGATGGTTTATCTAATTTGAATTCCCATTACTTAGGCTTTGAGTTATTAGTGCCCGGTAAACAGACTTATGATTCTTTCTTAAAAGCAATTAAAGAACCTGGCACTTATACCGAAGCACAGTTCGATGCTGCATTATCTAGTTGTAAATGGTGGATGGATAAATATAATATACCAGCTTCTAACGTTGTTAGACACTCAGATTGTAGTGGAGATCATGTAAGAGGTGAGAAAAAAGGTAAAGTCGACCCAGGACCAGCATTTGATTGGGAAAGATTTCAAGCAGCTTTAGTTGCTTAATAGAATTTTATTTCTTATATTGTAAGATATGAACAGAGCAAGTGTTATATTACTATGTATTACAACCATAGTTATATTCTATATTATAGACAAAAAACCTACTATTGATATTGCTAAATATGAAACGCAAATTAATATTCTTCAACAAAAAATTACATTACTTGAGACAGTAAATGATAGTCTTGAGTTAGAATCTAAGGAATTAGAGAAAGCTGTAGCAGCCTATGATGTAAAGATTAACAATTTAAATAGAGATATAAATGTTATTAAAAAAGAGACCAAAGCACAGCTTGATGCTATCGATTATTTCGGTGATGATATGCTTGAGCAGTTTTTCGCAGACAGATACAGAAAGAGACTCTACGAAAACGATTCAATTAAGTAACCCTATAGCTAAGTTAGTAGTCAAGGATTTAATTCAAGGTGATGCATCATCGAAAGAACTAGATGCTATGATTAAATTAATCTCAGTTACTAATGATAAACTATTAACTCAATCTGATTTAGTAGCTAACTTAAAATTTCAAACCTCTACTCTTAACAATATTATCCTCCAAAAAGATAATCAAATTAAAACTGCTGCTGAAATGTCTGAAGAATTACAATCAGCATTAAAGAAAGCTAATAGACAAAAGAAACTTTACCAAATAGGATCAGGTATTGGTGCAGGAGCTGTAATACTTCTGTTGATAAAGTAATGAAATACTTATTTTGTAATGGATGCAGCTTCGTACATGGAGAGAATGCCGGACACCTTTTTAATTATGATAGGGATTGGAATGCTAAACTTAGGTTTTCTAAACTACTTGCTGATAAACTAGGATTAGAAGAAATTAACATAGCGGCAAACGGAGAATCAAATCACTACACAGTTAGAACTACTTATGATTGGATAGAAGCTAATAAAGATAAAGTAAAAGATACTATATTTGTATTAGGAGCAACTGAACCATCAAGATTAGAGTTTTATCAGGCTGCTATTAAAAATTACCAAGCAGTAGCAATGAGATGGGTTGCAGGAGCATTAGATACTTTGAAAGGTAAAGAAGTAGATAAATTAACAAATGAACTTGAAGATGTTCAAAGACTATTCGGATCGAAAGTACCTATTAAATTAGGAGTAGAGTGGTTCGGAAACTTTTTAAAGTACTTTTACACAAACGAAGAAGAAGAAAAAGTTACTGAAAGATTATTTAAACTTATTAATTCTCATATTAATTATAGAGGAGGTAAATTAGTTTTATTTAATTCAATATATGATTCTATAAAAGATAAGTCTGATTTTAATTTTTACAATTTTCCAGAAGAACCACAAAAAAGAAATTTTTGGAAAGGATATAATTCTCATATGCAAGATATACATGGAAACTGGAAAACTAATTGCCATCACCCTTCGCATATATCACATGAATGGTTTGCTAACGAACTATATAACTTTATATTAAATGAAAAACTTATTAGTTCTTAGTAATATAAGTAAGATTGAAGCTAAAAAATATATTAATTATATTAATCTATCCGGTATTGAACTAGATATAATAGAAGTATCAGAAGATAGCAATTCATATAAAAATTTAGATAGAGCAATTTATTTAAAGCAAAAAAAACAGTTACTTCAAATACAAAATTATAAGTACTGTTTTTTCTTAAACGATAACATAGAAAATATTAACCTTCCAGAAGTTTTTAAAGAAGTACAAAATTGCAATATAAATGTTTTTAACCCTTTTATTATTAAAAAGTTTGGTGAAAAATTAAAAGTCCCTTCTCCAAAATTTTGGTATTCTACAAGTTTTGATTTTGATACTATAGGTAAATTTTGGAAATCTGATATTATAAAAGTTGATAATTATTTTAACAGCGGCGGAGGAACTATTAATGATAATAAAAGATTAGATTGTAGACCTAATGCAGTTTATTTTTTATACTGGCTTAATCAAATTAATGTTAATACTAATTTTATATGAAAAGAGTAGCAATTTGTTTAAGTGGAGAAGCAAGATCTTTAGAAGTAACTAAAGATTTATTTAAATCAGTTGAAAACATTTCTGATTATCAGTTTGATTTTTTTATCAGTACCTGGAAGTCTGGATACGATACTACTGTAAAGTGTTTTCCTCACCTTAAAGGGTGTAGTATTTTAGATGAATCTAAATATATAGAACATACAAAAATTATAAAAGAGAGTAACAACTTTAAATACTCTTTTTTACTTAAGCATTGTAACTTACTTAAACAACAGTATGAATATAAAAATAACTTTCAATACGACTGCGTTATTGTTACTAGACTAGATATTATTTTTACAAATTTAATCAATGGTTTAAATCAGTTTTTCGAAGACTCAGAGAGAAACTCGTTTAATGGTTTAACTATCTTTACTAATGATAATATAAAATTAAATAATTCTATGGTTCAAGTAGATGACAATTTTTCTATGATGAACTCTGTTACTAGTGATGTATACACTAACATACATTTTTTATACTATAAAGATATAAGTAATAAAAGAAATCATTCTTTAGAAATTAATGCCTATATAGTAAAGCGTCTTGGTATAACTTATAGACAGTCAGTTTGTTCTATGATAATCATAAGACCTTCATCAGTATACCAGTGGATTAGTACCTTAACGAAGAATAGAGCATTAGACTATACCTGGAAAGATTTCAGAAATAAAGTTATTAATACTAAAAAGAGTCTTAATAATCTTCGTATACAAAGTCATGTAGTAGGACACGTCATTATAGATTTGAGAGATAAACAATTCATGTTTGATAAAATAGGATACCGTACTTTTTTAGAAGCATACTTTGATAATTTAGCTTTTAGACCTAAGCATAGTAAGGTTATATACCTCACAGATAAAAACAAAAACTTAAAAGAAGTTATAAAAAGCTGTATTAAAAATGAGGTACGTCCACAAGAAGATTTAATTATGGTAACAAAACCCAAAAGGTTTTTAAACTTTCAATATAATAATTTTTATGAAAGTGCTCAATATCATGATATATCATATCTTACTAATAATGAAAAACCAATAAATGATATAGTAATATTTAAAAAAGAAGCTAAAGATAAGATACTAGATTTACAATTTAATTCTATAGAAGATATAGACCTAAATACGTTCTCTTCTAGTTTTGCTAATACTTTAACTATGCCAATATTAGATTCAACTGACTTAATTAATGTTAGAAACATATATCAAACAATAAATAAAACTATTTATAATTAAAAAAACTATGTGGGCAAATGTAAAAAAAGGACTTTTCCCCTTTATAATAGCTTTTTCAGCTTTATCAGTTTCTGGTTCAGCTGCATTTTATTCAGTATTTGGGCTTAGTAAATTATTTGCTGGAGCACAAATCGAAGTAATTATCATGGCTGGTTCATTAGAAGTAGCTAAATTAGTTATAGCATCTCTACTTTATCAATACTGGGATACTATAAACAAAATATTAAGAACATATCTTACTCTAGCAGCTGTTATACTAGTTCTTATTACCTCAATGGGTATATACGGATTCTTATCTGCAGCATATCAAGAAACTTATGCTAACCTATTAGTAAATAATAATAAGATAGAGTTCTTAGAAGAAAAATCTAAATTTTATGAAGACGATTTACAACGCTACGATAAAGACCTTGCGCAAATTTCTAGTAATATTTCTATTCTTTCTAATGCCAAAGCTTCGTCGATCCAAGTACGAGACACCACGGTATCTGGGGGCGTTAGATCAACCATCTCTACTGCAGAGCTTAGGCTTTCACAGGCTCGTATCGAGGTTGAAGAAGAAAATAGGAAAGCGGTTCAAGTAAAAAGACAGATAGCAGCTGATAGTTTACAGAGTATTAAGTTAGATATACTTACCTTAAACAACGATTCAGAAACTGTAGGTGAACTAGGACCTCTTAAGTATTTATCTGGTCTTACATCAACTGCTATGGATGTTATTATTAATGTACTTTTGTTAGTAATTATATTTGTGTTTGATCCTTTAGCTATTGCTTTAGTAGTAGCAGCAAACTTTGCTTTTGCTCATGCTTATCCAAAAAGAGAGAAAAATATATACGGCGAAAAAGAAGAACCTGACAATAGAGATATATTCCCAGAAGACTACGATGAGAATAGAATGAACATTATTGGACAGAATGGTAATGATGGAGATCACTATAATGAACTTGATTCTACAGAACAAGCTGTTGCTGATTATGCAAATAAGAATCAAGATTGGGTAGTAGTAGATGAAGAATCAACAGGAGATTTCAAAGACTTTAATAAGAACTACGCTAAGTATATGATTATAGAAAAAGACGGCACCAGAACATTCTTAGATAAAAAACCTATATTTGAAACTAGACCTAATAGTATTGTTGTTACTCTTCCTGATGGTAGAAAAGGAAAAATAAATCGAGGGGATGATAGCAGAATTATTTACTTGTAGTTGTTTCGTAACATATTTTTTCGTATCTTTCTATTATGAAAGAACCTCAAAAAGCCCTACCGATACTTAAGAAAGAGTACCCTCTTATTTACAAAGCCTATAAAGATATATCAGACGAACAGTTTGAGTTATTTGCTAAGAAGCATTTAGATTATGGGATGGGTAATGTAGCTGCTGGAACTCAATTAGTAAACCAAGAAGAGACTGACTTCGCTTTAGTTGGTCTATGGTATAGAATATCAGACAAAGTAAATAGGTGGAAGAATATGATTTTATCTGATAGAAAAGCACAGAATGAATCCTTAATAGATACTTTTCAAGATCTAAGTAACTATGGTATTATTGCTCAAATAGTACAAAAGGGTTTATGGAAGAAAACTAAATAAAATATATTGAAAAGAAAACTAAAAGGACCTGTGAAGGTTGTTTGGGAGAGTAAAATCAAACAAACACCTTCTAAACTAACTCATGTATCTTATAGCTCTATTAGTACATATAACAAATGTCCTAAGCTATGGGATATGCAATACAGAAAGAAAGTAGTACCGTTTACTCAGAATATATATACCACATTCGGTACAGCTTTCCACGAAACATTACAGACTTATCTTGAAATTTTGTACCACAATTCTGTAAAAGAAGCTAATGAAATGGATATCAATAAGCTCTTATATGATAATATGATTAAAGCATATAGATCTGGTAAAGCTGTAAACGGTCATGAGCATTATTCAACTGCAGATGAACTTAACCAATTCTGGTTAGACGGTAAACACATATTAGACTTTATTAAAAAGAAAAGAGGAATATATTTCGGAACAAAGAATACTATGTTAGCAGGAGTAGAAACTTTATTATATCAGAATCTTAAACCTGGAGTAGTATTTAAAGGATTAGTTGACCTAGTCTTTTATCATCCAGATACTGAGGAATGGACTGTAGTCGATATTAAAACTTCTACTAGAGGTTGGAATGATACTCAAAAGAAGAATCCTAATTTAACTGCTCAGGTAGTTTTATACAAAGAATTCTTTGCTAAACAATTTGATATAGATAGAGATAAAGTAAATGTAGAGTTTTTTATAGTAAAAAGAAGAGTACCTAAAGATGCTGAATATGCTTCAATGCAAAGAAGAGTTCAAGAGTTTAGACCTAATGCAGGTCCTAGAAAAACTAAACAAGTATTAGAATCTATGAATAACTTCTTAACTAATGTACTAGATAGTAATAGTAAATTTATAGACAAAGATCATGAATGTAAGTCACCCCTAGGTAAGTGTGATAATTGTATGCAATTTTCGGGATTATAGCCTATTTATATATAAATATATAAAGATATATAGTTATGATTAAACAAGAAAAATTAACTTCGGTTAAAATCACTCAACCTCTTTTCGATAAATTTAAGATGGCTTGCTTGCAAGATAACTTTTCTTTTAAAAAGCTTGCAGATCGTGCAATTTTTTTATATCTTACTGATAAGACATTTAGAGAAAAAATTCACAAACAAAACAATATTAAGATTAGAAAATAATGGTAGAAGGTTACGTTAAAAGAAGTGATAGAAAAAAGATTTTGTTACTTAGCGATGACTTGAGAATGCATTCAGGTATTGCTACTATGTCAAGAGAACTTGTAGTAGGTTCTGCTCATAAGTATAATTGGTTTCAATTAGGAGCTGCTCTTAAACATCCTGATAAAGGAAAAGTTATAGATATATCAGAAGATGTAAATAAAGAAACTGGTATTAATGACTCTTCTGTAAAAGTAATGCCTAATGAAGGTTACGGTAACTCTACTATAGTTAGAATGTTATTAGCTAAAGAGAAACCTGATGCTATATTTATATTTACTGATCCAAGATATTGGATTTGGTTATTTGAAATAGAAAGAGAAGTCCGTAACAAAATTCCAATCATTTGGTTAAACATATGGGATGATTATCCTGCTCCAGTCTACAATAGAGACTATTATAACTCAGTAGATTGCTTGATGGGTATATCTAAACAAACTGTAAACATTAATAAACTAGTATTAGGAGATTATGCTTTAGATAAAGTTATTAATTATGTTCCTCATGGAATAAATGATAGTCAGTTTTTTCCTATCGTAAAAGATAATCCAATATACCCTCAGGTGCAAGAATTCAAAAAGAAAACTATACCTAATGAAGATGTTGAGTTTTTAGTATATTTTAATTCAAGAAATATTCATAGAAAAAGACCTGGAGACGTTATATTAGCATTTAAATACTTCTGTGATAATATTGGTAAAGAAGCTGCTAAAAAAGTAGGACTAGTAATGCATACAGAAGTATCTAATAACCATGGTACTGATCTCAAAGCAGTTAAAGATGCTTTATACCCAGATGGTAATGTATATTTTTCTACTAATAAAATATCACCAGCTCAGATGAACTTTATGTATAATATAGCCGACGTTACTGTCCTTATTTCTTCTAATGAAGGATGGGGATTATCTTTGACAGAATCTATGATGGCAGGTACTATGATTGTAGGTGCAGTAACAGGAGGAATGCAAGATCAGATGAGATTTGAGGACGAAAAAGGAGAGTGGATTGACTTCGATGCTGACTTTCCTTCTAATCATAGAGGAACTTATAAGAAGCATGGAGAATGGGTTGAACCAGTTTTTCCATCTAATATATCTCTAGCTGGTTCTCCTATGACTCCTTATATTTTTGACGATAGATCTAAACCAGAAGATGTAGCTGAAGCTATACTTAAAGTGTATAAATTATCTCCTAAAGAAAGATTCGATAAAGGAATGGCAGGACATATGTGGGCTAAATCTGATGAAGCTCAAATGACAGCTAAGCATATGTGCAACAATATGATTAATAGTATAGAAGAGACATTTAAAAACTTTAAACCTAGACCAAGATACGATATATTCAAAGTAGAGGGAGTACCTTCTGTAGAAGTACCTCATAAATTAACAGGATATTAATATGAAACCAACAATAGTTATAAGCAGTCCGGTAGATACTTATTCGGGCTATGGAGCAAGATCTAGAGATTTTGTTAAAGCAGTTTTAAAATTAGATAAGTATAACGTTAAATTACTATCTCAACGATGGGGAAATACTAGATTTGGTTATCTAAACGATCATAAAGAAGATGAGCTATACTCTCTTATCATACCTAATATTCAACAGAAACCAGATATATGGGTACAGATAACAGTCCCAAATGAGTTTCAACCTGTAGGTAAATATAATATAGGAGTTACAGCTGGTATAGAAGCTACAATAGTAGATCAATCATGGATTCAAGGAGTAAATAGAATGGACCTAACCCTTACATCTTCAGTACATAGTAAAGAAATATTTCAAAAGACCGTATGGGAGGTAAAAGATAATAGAACTAAACAAGTTACTTCTAAAGTACAGGTTGCTAAACCTATAGAAGTGTTATTGGAAGGAGCAGATCTTACTAAATACTTTAAAACTAAATCTAGTTTTGATTTATCTTCTATTAAAGAGTCGTTCTGTTTCTTAGTAGTAGGACATTGGCTAAAAGGAGATTTTGGTCATGATAGAAAAGATATAGGGTTTACTGTAAAGAGTTTCTTAGAGACGTTTAAAAATAAACCTACTCAACCTGCATTAGTTTTAAAAACTTCTCATGCTACTACTTCTCTAATGGATAAATCAGCTTTGGTTAAAAAGATAGAGTCTATCAAAAGTACTGTTAAAGGTAAGCTTCCTAATATATATGTTATTCATGGAGATTTATCTGATAGTGAAATAAATGAAATGTATAACCACCCTAAAGTAAAGGCTATGGTATCATTAACTAGAGGAGAAGGATTTGGTAGACCATTATTAGAATTTAGCTTAGTAGGTAAACCTATTATAGCTTCGGGATGGTCTGGTCATCTAGACTTTTTAGATAAACAATATACTACCTTACTTAACGGTAAGTTAGAACAATTACATCCTTCTTCAGTTCAGAAAGGAGTTTTACTTCCTCAAGCAGCTTGGTTTAAAGCAGATCCAGCAGAGGTAGGAAAAGCATATAAGAATATTTTTAAGCACTATAAAAAGTATTTAACTTATGCTAAAAAATTAGCATTCCAAAATAAGAATACATTTAACTTTGATACAATGGTTACTAAACTAGACAGTATATTTACTCAATATATACCAGAGTTTGCAGAGAAGGTTGAATTAAGTTTACCTAAACTATCTCTTCCAAAGTTAAACAAACCTAGCGGTGATAAACCACCAGCTATCAATTTACCTAAATTAAAAAAAGTATGAAACTAAATCAAGATCAATTAGTAGAAGGTCCTTTCGGTAGTAATGCTTGTTATGAACAATCATTTGAACAACAGGGACAGCAGATAAAAACATGGCTATGCTTTGGTAGTGGCTTTACAACATCTACTTTAATGACAGAAGGTTCTAAAGTAGTAAATGATTTATTAGAAACATCACCAGAATTATATAAAGACTTACTTCATATCGATAAAGATAAAAGAGTCTGGGCTCCTGCTACAATTACTTTACCTGAAAAAGGAATGGTATTTCTAGATGGTAGTAGTAAAGAAGAATGGCAATGGGCAGCAGTTAGAGCTATTACTATTACAGAAGAAGATAGAAAAGTAAAACAGTTTCCTTCTGATCAAACTCATAAGATGGATATGAAAAATCTTAAACACTTTGCTCAGAATAATTTTATGGACGCTTTAGAATATATAGATTTTTATAAATTATGAAAATACTAGTTACAGGTGGAGCTGGATTTATCGGTAGTAATTTAATAGAGTACTTACTTAGAGAAGGTCACCAGGTTACTAGTATAGACGATTATTCTTTAGGCTTTAAAGACAATCACATAGACGGAGCTACCTATATAGAATTAGATATAAATGATATAGATACATTAGAAAAAGATTATAATTTAGTTTACCACCTAGCAGCATTATCTAGAGTTCAGCCTTCGTTTAATAAACCTTCTGAAACTTTTCATAGCAATGTTAACGGTACTCAAAAAGTATGTGAGTTTGTTAGACTATGTAATGCTAAGTTAGTATATGCAGGTTCATCTTCTAGACATGGAGACCCTTCTAGCTCTCCTTATGCATTTACTAAACATATAGGAGAAGAAATATGTCACTTGTATAGAGCAACTTATGGATTAGATATAGAAGTAGCTAGATTTTATAACGTTTATGGTAAGAGAGAAATATTAGATGGAGAGTATGCTGCAGTTATAGGTAAATGGAGAACGCAAATAAACGAAGGTAAATCTATAACTATTGTAGGAGATGGAGAGCAAAGAAGAGACTTTACTCACGTAGATGATATAGTATCAGGATTATTTCTAATAGGCATGAAACGAGAAGCTCATCAAGATGCATGGGAATTAGGTTGTGGAGTTAATTATTCTATAAACGAGTTATATAAAATGTTTGATGAAAAATTCAACTGCAATAAACGTTACTTACCAGATGAACCTGGTAACTATAGAACTACTTTGAGAATAAATAATGATGCTATTAATAGACTAGGTTGGAAACCAACAGATAATTTACAGGAGTATATTAAACAACTATGAAAATAAGTTATGCTTTAACGGTATGTAACGAAGCTGTAGAAATACAAAAGCTAGTAACCTTTCTTTTGGAGCATAAAAGACCCCAAGACGAAATAGTAATTCTATATGACTCAAAAAATGGCTCTAAATCAGTAGAACAATATCTTAGAGCTAAATCAGTTAACTCAGAATTTAGTTGGCACGCTGGAGAATTTAATAACCACTTTGCTGAATGGAAAAATAAACTTACTTCTCTATGCTCAGGTAATTATATATTTCAAATAGATGCTGATGAAATACCTAATGAAGTTTTGATAGAATACCTTCCAGCTATTATTCAAGAAAATCCTAATAATGAAGTTTATTTAGTTCCTAGAGTTAATACAGTAGAAGGGCTTACACAAGAGCATATTAATAAATGGGGATGGAATGTAGATGAAGAAGGATGGGTTAACTATCCAGATTATCAATGGAGGATATGGAAAAATATTCCTTCTATTACATGGAAAAATAAAGTACATGAGGTATTAAATGGCTATAAGTCATATTCAAATCTTCCTGCTGAAGAGCATTTTTCATTATATCATCACAAAAAAATAGAAAGACAAGAAAAACAAAATAAATTTTACAGTACATTAACATGAAAAAATTAGCTTTACTTTTTTTACTTATTTGCTCTATAGGATGGTCTCAATCTTTTAGAGAACCTGGCCTTAGTATATCTACTAAAGAGGGAATTACATCAATCTTCTTTAAGAACGGTAACTCTGAAGGATTTTATTTAGATGGAGAGTTTATAGAGTCATACGGAGTACTTAAATTACCAGTAGAAGAATTTTACTTCTTTATAAAAGATTTAGAAAAAGCAAGTAAGAAAAAAGCTATTACTATTGATAGAGAACTTTATTCTATTAGTAAGTTTGAATTTTCCGAAGATGAAATATTCTTCACAGTAAAAGATAAAGTTGGTACAATTACAAAGAAACAATTTAAAATAATAGAAAAATTATGATAGGAATTATAGGACAAGGATTTGTTGGTAATGCTATATACCAAAAATTTAAAACATTTTTTAAAGTCTACACTTATGATTTAGATAGTAAAAAATGTAACAGTACTAAAGAGCAGGTAATGGCTGCTGAAATAGTCTTTGTATGTCTACCCACTCCAATGGATAAAGATGGTTCAGCTTATACAGGCATAGTAGAAGGAGCAATAAAAGACTTAAATGATTATGGAGTATGTAAGATAGCTGTTATAAAGTCAACAGTTCCTCCTGGTACTACTGAAAGGTTAAATAACCTTTACCCTAACTTAAGTATAGTTTTTAATCCTGAATTTTTAACTGAAAGAAATGCTGTAGATGATTTCGAGAATCAAACTAGAATAATTTTAGGAGGTCCTAGACCTGCTACTACAAAATTAAAAGAAATATACTCAGTAGCATTTAAAAAAGTACATTTTGTAAAAACAGGATCTAAACATGCTGAAATGGTTAAGTATATTACTAATTGTTATTTAGCTAATAAAGTATCATTTGCTAATGAAATGTATCAACTAGCTCAGGCATTAGGTTTAGACTATGATAAAGTATTAGAGTATTCATTACATGATGAAAGGTTAGGTACATCTCATTGGGCTGTAAAAGGACCTGATGGGTATTGTGGCTTTGGTGGGCATTGTTTACCAAAAGATTTAAATGCATTAATCAAAGTAGCTGAGGATATAGGAGTAGATCCTGTGATGATGAAAGCTACTAGAGCTAAAAATGATGAGGTAAGAGAAATAAGAGATTGGGAGCAAATGAAAGGTAGAGCTATAGTATGAGTAAAAACTTAATATATACAACTGCTATTAATCATAATACATCTCAGTTTGAAAATAGTACTTATAGTGAGTACTGTATAAAGAGTTGGGAAGCTTGGTGTAGCAAAAACGGTATAGATTTTTTAGTTATAGATGAACATGATAATAGATATAAATTTCCAGTATGGAATAAAGATATTATATTTGAAAAAGTAGGAGACAAATACGATAAGATTATATATGTAGATTCTGATACGATGGTTAAATGGAATGCTCCTAATCCATTTGATTTATACACAGATGAGTTCTGTGTAGTAAATGATAGAGCATCATTAGGATGGATATTAAGGTCTATAGATGCTTATGGTAAGTTTTTCCCTGATACTAAATTAAATATAGATGAGTACTTTAATAGTGGAGTATGCTTCTTTACAAAAGAACATAAATTTATATTCGATAAACTAATAGAGTTTTATAAAGATAACAGTATTGAATTAGATCAAATAAAAGGTGTAGGTAAAGTTCAGACAGTACTTAATTTTATGCTTAAAGAGAATAACGTACAAGTTAAACTTCTTCCTCCTATTTGGAATTTATTTTCAATACATAAAAAAGATATGTTTAAGCATAACTGGCAGTTAAATGAAGATACTACTCCATTCTTTATTAAGTATTCTAACATTTGGCATTTTACAGGTTTTGGTATAGAAGATAGAATAAAAATAATGGGGCAAGTATGGAACGAATATAAAGGATATTATGAGTAAAAATTTAGTATTTTTAATCGACATAAAAAAAGACGGTAAGACTAAAAAAGAGTATCAGATCTCTATAGATAGTTGGAGACATTTTACAAAGAAATACGATCATGAATTATTGACTCTAGAAGAACCTGTTACTGATATGAACTATATGGGTATTATATGGCAAAGGTACTTTTTATTTGATATTCTAGATGCTAATGAATTAAAGTTTGACCAAATTTGTATAGTAGATGCTGATACTATAGTACATCCAGACACTCCAGACTTTTTTAAATTAACTGATAACAAGTATACTTTAGTTCATGATGATGGTAATTTTGATTGGATAATAAGATCAATGGAGAATTATAATAAACATCTCTTTACTGATCAACCTATATTTAATTGGTATGAATACTTTAACAGCGGCTTTCAAGTAGTAAATAATTCTCATAGAGAGTTCTTTAAAATTATGAGAGAGTTCTATATACAGAATTCTGATATGATTAGCTGGTGTCAAAAGACTTATGGAGTCGGAACAGATCAAACTCCTTTAAATTACTTGTTACGTAAACACAACATAGAAACAACAGCACTTCCGTATAGTTACAATATGAGCTGTATGGCAGCAAAAGAATGTCTAAATGATCAGATGCTTCACACTAAAGCTGGTTATATTATGCATTTTAATGGTCTTCCTAATAAGGACGTAACAGTTCCTCTTTGGATGGAAAAAACTTATAAATACTTATATGAGCATTAAAGTAGGACAGATAGGTAAAGGTAGTTTTGGGTCTAAGATACTTTCTAAACTTGAATTAATAGAAGGAGTAGAGATAAAATGGGTATTAGGATCTAAAGACCAATGGTGGAACTATGAAGCTGAGTGGGTAATAATAGCTAGTCCTAGTGAGTTTCATTACGAACAAGCAAAACATTTCCTTAAAAAAGGAATGAATGTCTTTTGTGAGAAACCAGCTGCTTTTAACTACGAAGCTGTAGAAGAGTTGTATAAGTTAGCTAGTGACAACAATTGTTTATTCTATGTCGATGATGTACTTATTTACGAACACATTACACATACAAATAAATTTAGTTATAAAAAATGGGGTTATGCGTATTCAAATATTCTTGATAGAATAGCTTACCATCATTTCTATTTAATCTATACAGTAGATATGGATACTAAGTTCAAGCTAAATGTACTTAAGAATGAAAGATTAGAAAAAGAATTTACTCTTAAGTTCGGAAAGCAGTTGTATCATTTCGACTACAATTTTGACTGGTACAAAAAGAAAACCCATAATATAGAACCTACCACAGGCACTGATGCTTTAGAGACTATGTTAACAGCTGTGTTAAATAGTGAAGCAGATTTTATAGGCAATAGAGAGCGAACAATCTTTGCTACAAAAATAGTACAAAAGCTTAAGCCACTATTATACGGTAAAGTAGCAATTGTAGGAGCAGGTATATATGGAACAACAGCAGCTATAAAATTAGCAGATAAAGGTTACCATATAGATCTATTTGAAAAGTATGATAATATACTATCAGCTACTTCTGGTATAAATCAATATAGAGTCCACAGAGGGTACCATTACCCTAGAAGTAAAGAGACTATACTTTCCTGTAAAGACAATGAGAGTAGTTTTATTAAGTACTATAATGCTGCTATCATTAATGACGTAGAGCACTATTATAGTATAGCTACAGAAGATAGTTTTACTACTCCTAGAGATTACTTACATGTATTGGATGAATGTAAACTTCAATGGGAAATAGTAGACCCTATGCCTAATTGTGATCTTACAGTTAAGATAAAAGAAAGTTTATATGCTCCAGATGCATTGAGAAAGATATGTATGGATAGAATTAGAGCCTGCAACATTAATCTCTTTCTTAACTCTAAAGTAAATTCATTAGATGAGTTATCAGAATATAAGTATAAAGTTATTTCAACATACAGTTCTTTAAATGATTTTGATAAAGTCGAAAAAGACTATCAGTTTGAGTTATGTGAAAAACCTCTATTCATTCTTCCAAACAAATATAAAAATAAAAGTATAGTAGTAATGGATGGACCTTTTATGTGCTTTGATCCTTACGGTTTTACAAAGTATCACGTCGGAGGAAATGTAGTACACGCTATTCATAGCTCTAATATAGGAAAAAAAGCCATTGTGCCTCCTGCATATAAAAACTATATTAATAAAGGTATTATAAAAGATCCTAAACTAACCAATGTACCAAGATTTATAGAGTCAGCCAAGAAGTTCTTTCCTGATATAGAGAAAGCTATTCACGTTGGTTCAATGTATACAGTGCGGACTGTCCTTCCTAACAAAGACGATACAGATGCAAGACCAACTATAGTAGA
>Ga0070746_10000766_pt1 | contig 19266 bp, 22 predicted proteins | sample VirMetDEL_Mar_21_FD_77016 | JGI IMG/M metagenome (GOLD analysis project Ga0070746, IMG submission 77016) | Aqueous microbial communities from the Delaware River and Bay under freshwater to marine salinity gradient to study organic matter... | ecosystem: Environmental > Aquatic > Marine >...
AAACCAATTCTTTTTCTCTAAAGCGTAAGAGTAATCGTTAGTTTTTACCACAGGTAAATGACCAACATAGACTGTGTAAGCATAAATCTTTTTCATAGTATTTGAAAATTTAGTTATTGAAAAGAAAGGAGGGGGACATAGCCCCCTCCGTAGGAATTACTTAGCCTTAGGGACAAGGTCGTATTGCTTAGCAATAGTATTGTACAAGACATAGACAGGAGTGATAGCATGTATTGGAGACTCCATTGCCTTGCTCATCATTTCAGCATAGTCAAAGGCTTCTTGTAAAGTTTCACGAGAGCCAAACATTCCTGCTACTTGGAGAGTTACTCTCTCCTCTTGTGATTGGTCAGCCTCCTTAAGTTGAGCTAGACGACTACGATAGTAGTCAGCTTTGTCTTGATTACCATCACGTACAGCATCTTTGAGTCTTACTTGGAAGTACTCTTGCTTTGGTAAACGTTCTGAATTGTTTCGCTTGTTGTAAGCCATAGTTGAAAAGGTATTTGAAAATTGAGTGGCGTTATTGCCGATTGATGGTGCAAATATATAATGGTCGATTGCCGTTTGTCAAGTTTTTTTTTCTTATTAAAAATGTACTACGTAGTAGTAAGGTCAGCAATAAAATCGTGCGAGGGCTGTGTGTATGGCTGCAAGCGCACATCATCCGCATCATCCGTGTATCCGTATCCGACCACAGGAGAGTCGGTATCATCAAACCATTGAGACATAATCTTGAATAGCTTTGTTCTTTGTGGTTGTTTGTACTGACCTTGACCTATTACATAGGTCTTGTTGTAAGGTAGTGTTCCAAATTCTACAGCAACGTAGAAGTAATAAGTCTTTGCTTTCATAGTCTTGATTATTTAGAGTTGATTTGTCTTGACTCATAGTCAAGAGTATAGGTTAATGATAAGGCAGTAGCTACAATATGTAGCGGCACTAAAATAAATGGAGTGTCTCCATTCAAGGCATAGACAAAGTGTACTGGTAGGTAAATAATGATTAGCAATGTAATTGCTACAAGAAGGTACTTTTTCATAGTCTTTGTTTTAGGAGGGGGATATAACCCCCTCCGATTAGTATTATTTGCTTAGTTCAGCAGTCATTAATTCTGTATAGAATTCCTCGCAAGAGTCTACAAAGTCTTCATTTAACTTGTCTCTGTTGATAGAAACAACAGCCTCAAAGAGAGCGATAAACAAGTCTTTGTTCTTTGTATTCTTTGGAAGCCCTAGCATCTGCTTGTACTCAGACTTTAGTCTTGTCAAGCCTTTGTTAGGGTTAGTCATTCTCATACCAAACTTAATGTCCATCATTAAGTCGTTCATAATTAGGATGAATTGATAGCCGTTCATAGTCTTTGATTTTGTGCCTATCCTCTATCGAGGATTAGGCTGTTAATAGTTCTTATTAATTCTTCTCTTGACTCGTGGTCAGAATTCCAAACGATACTATAAATAGTATCCAAGTTCATTAGTTCTTTGTCAGTCATAGTCTTTGTTTTAGATTTGCTCTAGGATATCTAGAGCATTATTGATTTTCTTTTTCCAGTCCTTCAGCTCTGCTGATTCTCTGACTATGCTACTCAAGAGGTCGTTTACCTCATCTTCTCGGTCATCTCGGTATACTTTCAGTATACTTTCTTGAAGCTTTGTCAAAGACTCTCCGTCTGCTTTAGCAGTCTCAAGGTCTTCGTAGTAGCCTACTATGTCTTGAAGTTCTTCGAAGGCATCAGCCTCGAAGCAAGGAATTTCTTCCCAGTACTCATCTTTCAAACCTCCGTAGGAGATTCTATCAAGACTAATGTCAGTAGCTCTGTAAGAGCAAAACTCTTTGACTTTGTTAAGACCTTCGGTCAAGATTAATGAAAGGGCATCGTTGAATTGAATTGCTTGAGAATTTGTCATTTTAAATTGAAAATTTAAGGAGAGGGCTTTGAGACCCTCTCCGAGGGTTATAAATACTTTGTCTTGATGTCTTCCTTACTTCGTAAGGTCGATGATGGTTAGGGCAACATTTAGAGGCAGAGCCTCTAGGATACCTTGCTTCTCATTATCACTTGCTAAAGCAAGGGATAGAAGGGCTTCTCTAACAGCCTTGCTGTTAACGGATGCTTTAGCGAAGCTAAACGGAGACTTTGTCTCTACAACCTTCGGTTGAGCAACAGCCTTCTTTACTGCTTTCACCTTTGGTGAACTTTTAGCAGTAGGCTTAGCTACCTTCTTCGAAGGTTTAGAAGTGCTTTGCACTTTAGTAGCCTTCTTGCCTTTGGCAAGAGTAGTGCTGAGTAACGTAGTTACTTTAGTGCCGTCCTCAAGGACAAGCATTTCACACTTATCTCCTTTGGAGATAGGCTTCCCTGTAAGGGAACAAGTTCCGTAGTTCTTCTTCGCTACAAAGTCAAAGACTTTCACGGCTTCGATGACTTCGTCATTGTAGACTCTGCTGATTTTAGTAGCCTTGCTACTAGGTACTTTGGAAGTTGACATAAATTGAAAATTTAAAGGTTAAATGCCGATTGCCGTTTGCTGTCGACCCTTATAGTATACTAACCTTGTCAAGTTTTTACCCCCAAAGGGGGTAGATTTCTCTCCCCTAAAGGGGAGGTTACAAATGAAAGTTTTTTTCTTAATAGTTTTTTAATACCCTATAGGGTATTATGGGGGCAATTAAAAACGTGCGCATGTGGCTTTCAGCCTATTCAGAGGGATGCTATGATGCTTGGATATGCAGGACAAATCGCAGGGTCTCTAAAGACCCTCTGTTGGATTCAGTATTCTATCCTTTAGGATAGGGGAAAGGGAAAGGGGTGATTGACTCATCCTGCCTCATGCCTAAGCATTATGCTTGAGTATATGTGCTGAGTCCAAGTGCTTAGGTATATGTACCTAGGTAGCAGGCATAGTCAAGACTTGTCTTGATGAAGCCTAGGTGTAAAAGCCTAAAAGTTTATAGGTGTTTATACTCATCGAGAGGGGTGGGGTCTAGGATTCCGTTTCGGTTTCCGTGCGCCAGCGCCCCTATACATATATAATCCCCAAACCAAATATTTCTCACAAAAATGCACAGAAGCATCTAGGTATAAAGTACTAGTATAAAATACCTAGTCTACAAAGCCGCATAAATAGTATGACTCTGTATCTATATAATGCATATTGAGTATTTATACTCTATTGATTTAATCAAAAAAAAACCGTAACTTTGCTTAGTCTTAAAGGCGGTTGTGAAACACCGCCAAGCATCAAACAAGATGGGACAAACAAGTTAGCCGTAAAGACGGTGCGGTATGTACTATCTAATCTATTCCCTATGCTAACAATTCTATACATATTATTGATTATCTTTGTTCCTGTAATGGTCTTAAAACTAAGTAATTACAGATTCTATGTCCCTCATCCGTTTGGGTGTGGCACTGATGAAATCTGTCAATGTGATAAGGCTCCAGATTGCAAGAAACGTGAAAGCAAAGAAAAGTAAGACTTCTAAATATTACGATAAGAATCCAAAGGCTGCTGAAAAGCGGAGGAAGTGGCAGCGTAAAGAAAACAAGAAGAAGAGCAAGCGTAAGTATCGTGCCTTCTTAGTGAAGAAGAACAGAGACGCAGGTACATATGGCAATGGTGATAACAAAGACTACGACCACGGAGAGCGTAGGTTTATGAGCGCAAAACGTAACAGAAGCAAGAAATAATGAAGGCTAAGAAAAAATACGAAGGCGGAGGTGTATTCCCACCAGTTATAAAGAAGCTAAAAGAAAGAGCAGCTAAAAAGAAAGCTGAAAAAGCTAAACCGAGCTATCGTGGTAAACTGGACGAGGTTACGGTAACTGCGAAAGCCCCAAAGAAGTGGGAGAAAAAAGCAGCGCAGGCTTTTGTAAATTCTAATGCCTCATCAAGAGTTAGCGACTATGCTGTATCGGCAGCAGAAAATGTAGACTATTACGATGCTGGTAAGGAAATTAGAGAAAAGGCATACGCATTGCGAGATGATACCGCTAAGAGATTAGGTGTAAAAAACAAAGCCAATATTTTTAATAGCGGTAAAAACACAAGGTCTTGGAACAAAACTCTTAAAAAATTAGGTTACAGAAAATAATGAAAGCAAAGAAAAATTACAGAGGAGGAGGCAAGCTTGATGCAGCCTTAAGAGCAGAATTAAAGAAGAAGACGACAAAGGCAAAGCCAAAGGTTAATATTAAATCAGACCCAATTCAAAGAGTTAGTAAAGTCGCAAAAGACTCTGGGAAAACATATGGAGATGTAGCTTACAATGCAATATCTTCTTTGCAAAACATCCCTTTCAATAAACGCACTTTTGGTGATGTAGCTAAGGCAGCAGAAAAGCAAAAAAAATAGTGAAAGCCTCAAGAAAAAAAGTAATGGTAAAAGCTCCTTCTGGTTATCACTGGATGACCGAGAAGGGGCGACATTACCTTATGCCTCACGAAGGCAAGTTTGTTCCTCACAAAGGGGCAAGCCTTGAGGTAGCATTCAAGGTTAAATCGGCACATTAATCTGTTCGTCCCCCTCTAGTTTCCTATAGTACTTTTGTACTAGTAGCCTTGCCTTTTGGGTCAAGGCATATCTTACCCTATAATTAAACTTGCTTTCGTGAAAGATAGCAGCCTCATAGCTAGTAGGCGTTAGCCTATCGTAGTACTTATATAGGTACTCTTTCTTCTGAAGCGGATAAATAATCCGCTGAGATAGTTTCAACTTGTTGTAAAAATATCCTTCGGCAGCATGGGCTATTGTAAAGAACTCGTAATCATAAGCAAATAAGAGGAAGTTCATCTCTGACTCCTTGATATTGTAATTTCCTGTAACATCCCTCATGGCTAGTCTTAAATACTTAAGGTACGCCCTGCCTATCTTGTCTGAGTCTTTATACTTAAAGTCTCGAAACATACTCTTTTTTGACCGCTTTGCCATTTTTATTAAATTTGCATTGTATACAAAGTTAAGCAAATGGCAACTCTTTCTGGAAATAAGGTCAAGGACACCTATACGTCCCTATTAAAATTAGATTCAAATGGCGTTACATCTTCACTCAAAGTAGTAGAAGATGGAGCAGGTACAGATTCTGCACTCAAGTTATCTACAGATACTGTAGAGGTAGACGGTACACTGTCTTTTACAACAGCGCCAACGACTGACTCGGCAGAGCTTACAGCCCTGCTTGTAGACGGAAGCAACAATGTCGTGAAGCGTGAGCTTGACTCTAGCGCATTCTCTGGTGGAGCTGTAAACTCATTTAACACAATATCAGTTTCTGGTCAAACAGATGTAGTAGCAGACTCGTCTACTGATACCCTTACACTGGTCGGTGGTGATGGAATAGATATAACAACAAACGCTGCTACTGATACTGTCACTATTGCAAACAGCTCTTTCGGATTTAAAACTATTGCGGTTTCTGGTCAGACAAATGTTGTTGCAGATTCAAATGATGATACACTTACGCTTGTAGGCGGTAGTAATGTAACTGTTACGACTAACGCTTCTACCGATACTATTACGATAGCATCTACATCAAGCTTGTTCTCGAATCCAATGTTTGTATTGAGACCACTCAATTTCTACACTCTAACAACAACACTGGCTACACCATCTCAAGGTGGAGTAAACAACAACTCTACCACAGCCTCTTACCTGTTTAATGATGACAGTAATGTTCACCTGCAAACATCATCAACAACAACAGGTGCAATAACTATCGTTCGTAATGGTGCAATTAGAATTGATGTAAACTTTATGCTAGAGGTTACAGCGTCTAACACTGACATTACAATAAATGTAATGCGCAAGCCAAACGGTGGCTCAGCATCAACAATTCAAGGCATTGTTAGGTCAAAAGCAGCAATAGGAAATATGGCAATTGGTTTCAGTCTGTTTACACACTGTAATGACGGTGATGATATATATTACGAAGTAAAAAAGAATTCGTCTGGTGGAGCGACTATGGTAACTCAGAGTACATTTGCTGTAATAAAATTAGATTAAAACTGTGACTGAAAAGCAAAAAGATTGCATCCTAGAAATACAAGAGCTTATTGTAGCAATAAATAACGTTGTTAAAAAATTTGAACTTGAAGACGAGTTCTTAGCAGCGATAGCTGTAGGCTTCATAAACCTAGAAACAAGGTACACTGATGAGGAAGGAGATGAGAGAGCCAACATGAGCTTGCTTTCTTCTTTCTCTGTAGCAGACGAAGAAGAACTTGATGACTTACTTTCTTATTCCGTAGAGGCTTACAGAATAGAGCAAGAAGAAGAAAGGATAGACCCATCGAGTATAGATTATTGGATAAATTTATCAAGAGGAGACGATAGTGTAAACTAAATCGAATTCTCTTTACAATTAAATTAAAATGATTAGAAAAATAGTTATTGGGCGAGACCCAAAGGACGCTATGGCTTATTACGTTGGCATGAGAGCTGGAAGCGGTAAAGTCGTAGCAATCACAGAAGACGAAGCACATCTGCATCGTTTTGGTAAAAAGAGATACCTCATATACATCGAGAACGATGAAGGTACAATGGTATGGAAAGCTGTTGACGACATGCCTTGCATACTAGAGTATGACTTAAAATTCGATTGATATGAAACCACTACACCATTTTATAGTACACATACCTCAGAAGTTTAATGATGAGGTTTCATTCAATGGAGGGACATTGCAACTTGTGAGCAAGTTCAATGAATTCGAGCATAGAGTAAACAGCGCTAAGATTACAGGATGTCCTAAAGGATTTGATTGCGTAGGAGATACCTTATACTTTCATCATCATGTGGTAATGGAGCAAATGTATAATATAGGAGATGACTTATACTTGGTTAACTACGACCCTATCGGAGGATATGCAAACCACGCTATCGCTATCGAAGACGAAGCTGGTGATATTACTATGCTTGGGGATTGGTGTTTTGTTGCACCCCCTGTTGAGCAGGAAGAGGAAACAAGTGATTCTGGCATCATTCTTAGCCTCGAAAAAGAACCAGAACTGGAAGGTGTACTACTTGCCCTACCCTCAGATTCAGAATGGATTGGAACGAAGTCTGGTGATATGGTGGGTTACACGAAGAATTCTGAATACGAGATGGAGCTTCTAAATGGCGACAAGGTTTATCGTATGCGAACAACAGAGCTAGTGTATGTCAAAGAAGCGTAAATTCACTACAGAAGAAGCGTCAACTAGATTGCTCTCCTCTATGGAGGTCGCAATCAATAACATGATTGACGAAGTTAGAAAACCTGTAGATGCAGAACTTTCTGGCTCCCAGCGCAAGGCTGAATTACAGAGTATTAAACAAACAGCTACTGATGCAAAAGAACTGCTCATCGAATACCAAAGGCTTGAACAAATGGTTAGAGAACTCCGAGAAACTGGAGGAATCGAAGAAGAACAAGACTACTCTGGTGGATTTGCAGAAAAGTTCTCAAAGTAATCAGATATTCTGTTACTGGGATTATTAATTAAATGAAATGGCAGGTCTTAAACAAGTTGAGGGATACGATAACTACGTTATCAATATATGCCCCAACGATACAGCTGGGGAGATTACCGAAATTGGTGGGGTTGATATTCAGCTTCCCAAATTACCCCCTAAAAAAGAAATCCTCGGATATGAACGGAAGCCTCATTTGCAAATGTGGCAACGACTTCCTGTGCCAGAAGAATTGCAGAGGATTCGCTCTATGGATGAGTGGTATGAAATGCAATCCGAATTCAAAAAGAAATTTTCTCCGTACATCGAGAAAGAGTTTGAGCGCAGGCGTAACGGTCTTTGGTTTTACAATAATGGTAAGCCTGTCTACATTACAGGGAGACACTATATGATGTTACAATGGAGCAAGATGGATATAGGCTATGCTTCATTTTTAGACTTTCAAAGAAAACTATTTATACACTTTGCAGCTTGTGAAGTTGACCCTCGTTCTATGGGTCAGATGTACACTAAATGTAGACGCTCTGGATATACTAACATGTCTGCTGCTATACTAGTAGACGAAGCTACTCAAGTAAAAGATAAGCTGTTAGGCATACAGTCTAAAACAGGTAAAGACGCACAGGAGAACATCTTTATGAAGAAGGTAGTTCCTATGTTTAGAAGCTATCCATTCTTTTTTAAGCCTATACAGGACGGTACAACCAATCCAAGAATGGAACTTGCGTTTCGTGAACCATCAAAAAGAATTACCAAAAACAATAAAACATCTAATAAGGGAGAAGCTCTTAATACAATTATAAATTGGAAGAACACCACGAACAATGCTTATGATGGTGAAAAGCTTCATATGATGTATTTAGATGAAAGTGGTAAGTGGGAAAGACCAACCGATATTCGTGAAGCATGGCGAATAGAAAGAACTTGTTTAATTGTAGGACGTAAGATTATAGGTAAGTGTCTTATGGGTTCTACTGTAAATCCAATGGACAAAGGTGGAAAACAATACAAAGAACTCTGGAGAGACTCCGACCCAGAAGATAGAAACGCCAACGGAAGAACAAAGACTGGACTTTATAGATTATTTATACCAGCCTACGAAGCCCTCGAAGGCTTCTTTGATGAATATGGAAACCCTATTATTGAAGACCCTGCGAAGCCTGTTAAAACGATTGAAGGAGACTTTGTAGACATAGGTGCAAAGACTTACTTAAAGAACGAGAGAGACGCTTTAAAAGGCGATGCAAGGGAACTTAACGAATATGTTCGCCAGTTCCCCTTTACTGTTGACGAAGCAATGAGGGATAGTATTGAAGGCTCTACGTTTAACATTGGAAAGATATACGAACAAATAGAACACAACGAAGAGCTGTATCCCAATCCTGTTGTTCAAGGTAATTTCTCTTGGAAGGATGCTGCAAACGACACCGAAGTCGTGTTTAGTCCTAACCCTCAAGGCAGGTGGTTTATAAGTTGGATGCCAAAGCCAGAAAACAGAAACAAATCTGTAATTAAACACGGTAAAAAGCACCCAGCGAATGACCACATAGGTGTGGGTGGAGTCGATAGCTATGATTTGGACTCTACAACTGATAATAGAGGGTCAAAGGGAGCTTGTCATATGTATAACAAGTTTAGTATGGGCGCTCCTGCTAATATGTTTGTCGCAGAATACGCATCTAGACCTCCCTTGGCTAGAATATTTTACGAAGATATATTGATGGCCGCTGTTTTCTTTGGATATCCGCTTTTAATAGAAAACAACAAGTACGGAATCGTTAGATATTTTGAATCTAGAGGATACGAAGAGTATGTAATGAAAAGACCAGACCATCTTAAGACTCCTAACGCTGTAAATACTAAAACTCGTGGTATTCCTTCTAACTCTGTAGATGTTATTCAGTCTCATGCTCAAGCAATTGAGGCATATGTTGAAGAACACGTAGGGATTAACTCTGAAACTGGCGAAATGGGGAGAATGTACTTTCAAAGAACGCTAGAAGACTGGATTGGCTACAAAATTGACAATCGTACTAAATACGATTTAACAATATCGAGCGGACTTGCGTTATTAGGGGCGCAAAAAACCAAAGTCAAGAAAAAAGAGTCGCAATTCGATGACAAGAAGTTTTTTCGTAGATATACTAAAGAAATAAGACGCTGATAGACAGAGCTTTAATTTCGTATATTTGCGAGGAAGTATTTTGCGAAAGGCTATATGTACAACAAAGACAACGAACAAGGGAAGTACGGTAATTTTCCAGACCCATTTGCCCCTCATGGACAAAAGTCCTCTAAATCATATGGAATAAAATTTGCCAAAGCCATTGAAAAACAATGGGGCAACTCTGACGATGAGCGTAGTCTCTTCCGAAGACGTATGAAGGACTTTGAGACAAACCGTGACTATGCAAACGGTACGCAAGATACTTCAATCTACAAGCAGATATTAAACTCTCTCGACCCAAACAGTGGGGACGGTACGTTACTAAACCTTGATTGGTCTCCAGTGCCTATCGTCCCCAAGTTTGTCAAGATTGTAGTAAACAACATACTCTCAAGAAAGCCTTATCCAAACGTAAAAGCTATTGACCCTCTATCTCAGTCTGAAAAAGACCAGAAGAGAGCAGAGAAAATGTTTGAGGTAAAAAATAAAGAACTCCTTTCTCAATTAGAGCAGCAAGGTGTAGATATTAAAACAGATTTAAGCTCTATACCAGAAACACCTGAAGAAGCTGAAATATTCATGGATGTGAATATCAAGACAGCGGCAGAAATCGCCTCTCAAGTAGGAACAAGCATGACCCTTGAGTGGAACGATTTTGACCAGCGTGTGTACAGACGTGCGGTTACCGATTTGGTAACCTGCGGTATGGCTGTAATTAAAAGGAGTAACGACCCTAACTATGGAATCAAAGAAGACTACATCGACCCAGCGCACTTCTTCCATAGCTACACCGAAGACCCTACGTTTAGTGACCTCATCTATGCAGGACACGTCAAGAAAATTAGCATCTCAGAGCTTAAGCGTATCGCTGGTGATGAGCTTACTGAAGAGCAATATGAAAAAATAGGGCAAAGCGTAAAAAACAAATACCAGAACCGAGCCGATAAACTAAGCTATAAATACTACGATGAAACTCTAGACCGTACAACCTATGGATACGATGAGTTCATTGTTGAGGTAATGGACTTTGAATTCTTATCTACGGACGACATGATGTTCGAAGGAAAGCAATCTCGTTTTGGAAACGAGAGCTTCTACTACAAAGGGTTTGAATACACACCACCTAAAGAATCTGTTTACGCTCGTGAGCCGAGAGCAATGAGTATACAAACAGTATATGGTGGTAGCTACGTTATCGGATGTAACTATATGTTTGACTACGGTCAAAAAAGAAATATACCTAAAAACGTACACGACCTAAGTAAGGCTAGATTGTCTTACTCTGTTGTGTCAACAAACCTGCGCAGAATGATGCCTAAGTCTCTTGTAGGCTCAGTCATTGGTTTTGCTGACCAGTTGCAACTTTCTCACTTAAAGCTACAACAAGCAATTGCTAAGGCTAAGCCAGATGGATTGATTGTAGACATTGAAGGGTTAGAAAATGTACAGTTAGGTAAAGGCGGTGAACTACAACCATTAGATATACAAGACATCTACGAACAAACAGGTGTATTCTACTATCGCTCGAAGAATCCAGAAGGTGGATTCCAGAACCCTCCAGTTAGGGCTTTGGACAATAGTATCCGTAATATCCAAGAGCTTATTAGTATCTACAACCATAATCTCCGTCTTATCCGTGATACAACAGGTATTAATGAAGTAATGGATGGCACTTCTCCAAAAGGAGAACAGTTAGTAGGCGTACGCCAACAAGCGGTAGCCGCTGGTAATAACGCTATCTACGATATAACAAATGCTTCTATTTATCTATATACTAGGGTTTGTGAAGACATCGTAAAATGTCTTCAGATTCTGCCTCCTAAGTCTGTTATCTTCCAAGCTTACGAAAGAGCTATTGGTAAAACAAATATGGATGTGCTTTCTTCATTTGGTGATTTACCGATGTACAATTTTGGTATCAAGATTCAAATGGAAATGGATGAGACAGAAAAAGCTTATCTGGAGCAAAACATTCAAGTAGCCCTAGGTCAAAAAGAAATAGACTTAGAAGACGCAATGGCAATCCGTCAATTAAAAGACATTGACCAAGCAGAGCGATTACTTATCGTCAGACGCAAGAAGCGTATGGGTATGATGCAGCAAAGAGCGCAGCAAAACTCTCAGATGCAGGCTCAGATAAATCAACAAACTGCACAGGCAGCAAGCCAAGGAAAAATGCAGGAGATTCAAATGCAAAGCCAAGCTAAGATTGCAGAGATACAGGCTGACGCTCAAGCTAAGGCTCAGTTACTGCAATTAGAGTACCAGCTAAAAGGTCAAGTTGAAGGCGCTAAATCTCAATCTCAAATGGGAATGAAGCAACAAGACATGGCTTTTAGACAACAAATGGAAGACAATAAAGAAGAAGCTAAAGACAAGCGAGTTAAGAAACAAGCTGTTGAACAATCCAAAATGATTTCTCAACGTCAAGGAAAGCGTGGAGAACTACAGGATGAGGGAGACGATTTGATAGACATGCTAACTTCTTGATAACCAGTAATTTACTACCTTTGTAAAAACAATAGAAAAATGAGCAACTTAACGAAGCCTTACAATTTTTTCATGAATTACTTCGGTCAAGGAGGATTTGACGCTATGGGCGCTTCGGAGACCATTAATTCACACACCTACGTAGCTATAACAGCTCTTGATGCTGCCACCGTAACTTTAGATGCTATAACTGGAGACGACCTTACTGTGTCTCCTATTCCAGCAGGAACTACTATATACGGAAGATTTACAAGTGTGACTTGTGTTTCTGGAAAGCTTTTAGTTTACCGTGAATATGTTGACTAATGGCAATACAGATAAACTTAGACAACGCATCAAGAGTAGACGTTACTTGTCGTAGAGGTGACAGCTTCGAGCTTAAATTCACCTTTACTGATGATGCTGGCGATGCCATTGACTTAACAGGATACACTTGGAAAATGGATGTAAAGGAAACTGATACATCTTCTTCTGATATTATTGCTGACGGAGACTTCAGCTACAATGGAACAAGTGCTGGAGTTTTAACTGTAACAGCTACAGCCGCTACAATGGCTGGAGCAGCAGGAGGTTTGTATGTTTACGACCTTCAGTCCACTAATGGTGGCACTGTAAAAACATGGGTATACGGAATCTTTAAGATTAACGAAGACGTAAGTGAGTAACATAGAAATAAATAGTGGCGATTCAGTAAACATATCTGGTGTAAGCACGGTAGCAACAACAACTATTGTGTCTCAACCAGAGATTAATGTTTCTGTAGCTGGTGTAATAAGCACTAAAGACTCACACTACACACACAATCAGAACTCTGTTTCTGATAGTTGGAGTGTAACACACAATCTCGGCAAGAAACCATCGGTTACTGTCGTGGATAGTGCAGATACAGTTCTTTATGGTGCTGTATCATATACAGATGATAATTCTTTAACAATAACCTTGTCTGCCCCAACGAGTGGGAAGGCTTATATGAACTAAAATGGCTGAAGTAAAATTTTTAAGTAATTTAAACGTAGACGGTAACATTGACCTCAATCAAGGTCAGTTAATCGACTCACGTTTCCAAGTTGTAACTGCTGACCCTTCAAGCGGTAACTTCGAGGGTAGAATGATTTATCGCTCAGACATTGATGCGATTAAGTTCTACAATGGAACTGCATGGGAAGCTCTTTCTACAACCACAGGTGACATTACAGCTGTAACGGCTGGAAACGGTCTTACAGGCGGTGGAACATCTGGAGGTGTAACGCTTGCTGTAAATGCAGATGGAACAACAATTGAAATTGTATCTGACCAAGTAAGAGCTAAAACAGCAGCGGTATCTAACGGTGCTACGACTCTTGTAACTGGTAACCACGTATATGATTACGTAGATGGTCTTGGTTATACAACCAACACAGGTACTGTAACCTCTGTACAACTTTCTGCTGGTAACTTAATTGACATAGGCGGTACTAACCCAATTACCACTTCTGGTACTATCTCGATTAATGTTGACTTGTCTGAATTGACAGACATGACTCAAGCAATGGTTGCTACTGATGAGTTCGTTGTACTCGATGCGTCTTCTCAAAAGCGTAAAGCTGCAAGTGAAATTCCATTAAGTATCTTTAATAACGATGCTAACTTCTCTACTACTACAGGTACGGTAACAAGTGTAGGCACTACTGGTAGTGTAAACGGAATTACTCTAACTGGAACGGTAACAAGTAGCGGTAGTTTAACTCTTGGTGGTACACTTGCTATCAGCAATGCCGACTGGAGTGGAACTGACTTGTCTGTCGCAAATGGTGGTACAGGGGCATCTACCGCTGCTGGTGCGAGAACAAACTTAGGACTTGGCTCTCTTGCCACTTTAAACAGCGTTACAGCCGCTCAAATTGATGCTAACGCAGTTGGTGCTTCAGAGATTGCAGCAAACGCTGTAGGGGCTTCTGAGTTGAATGTGAGTAGTAACGGCACATCTGGTCAAGTACTTACTTCTGACGGTGATGGAACATTCTCTTGGACTGCTAAAACAGTCAACACGGATGTTGACGTAAGTGAAGCTAACCTTAAAGCTCGTCTTGCTGGTCTAAACAGTGCAGACACACTTTACATTGGTGACTCTGGAGATGATACAACAGTTGTTATCCGTGGTACACTACAGGTAGACGGCTCTACTACAACGGTAAACTCTGAAACGCTTACCGTTAATGACAACATCATTGTACTTAACAACAATATAACTGGTACTCCTACAGAGGATGCTGGTATTGAAGTTGAGCGTGGCACAGAAAACAATACTGCATTACGTTACAATGAAACAAATGACCGTTGGGAGTTTACTAATGACGGTTCTACATACTTTAACATCCCTGTAAGTGCTGAGTACACCAACAACGTAGGTGATATTACTGCGGTAACTGTTACTGCTGGTAATGGTCTTACTGGTGGTGGTTCTGCTTCAAGCGGTGCTTTCAGCAAGACTTTAAACGTAGGTGCTGGAACAGGTATTAGCGTAGCCGCTGATTCGGTTGCTCTTAGCCACTTAGGACTTGAATCTCTTACTGACCCTAACGATGACCGCATCGCATTCTGGGATGATTCAGCAGGTGCATTTGCTTGGTTGGACGTAGGTTCAAACATCACTATCTCTGGAACTACAATCTCTTCAACAAACACCAACACGCAGCTTTCTAAAGAGCAAGTACAGGATTACGTTGGTGAGATGGTTTCTGGGAATACCGAGACTGGTATCACTGTTACATACGATGACGCTAACAACGAGTTAGACTTCGTAGTAGACACTGCAACAGCTTCAGTAATTGGTCGTGCGAGAGTAGCAGCAGGAGACGGTATTGACGTATCTGTATCTTCTGGTGTGTTTACCGTAAGCGGAGAAACTGCTTCTACATCTAACGCAGGTATCGTAGAACTTGCAACTGCTGGTGAAACACTTGCAGGTACAAGCACCACAAGAGCTGTAACTCCAGCAAGTCTTGCAGCACGCTCTTACAGAGCGGCAATCGGTGATGGCACAGCAACAAGCATTGCAGTAACACACAGCTTAGGTACTCGTGATGTAATTGTACAAATGTATGATGCATCAAGCTTCGAGACTGTATACGCACAGGTTGTTAGAACGGATGACAGTAATGTAACGATTGACTTCAACTCTGCTCCAGCAGCAAATGATATCATCGTTATGGTTACCAAGATAGACTAATACAGACTTATCTTAATATACGAGGGGTGTGGTTCAAACTGCACCCCTCTTTTTTTTATCTTTGTGGAACATAATATAATATTATATGTCTGTACGTTTTTTATCCAATCCGTCTTCTGAAAACTTTAATGTCGGAAATGCTATTTATCACGAGGGTGATACTAATACATATGTATGGTTTACAACAGACCGAATAAGAATATCGGCTGGTGGTGCAATAAAGTTCGATAGTAATAATACTTATCTCACAACGGTAAGCAATAGTAATTGGTCTGGGACAGATTTGTCTATAGCCAACGGTGGTACAGGTGCTTCTACAGCATCTGCTGCACGCACTAATTTAGGATTGGGTAGTGCTGCAACTTCTAACACTTCAGCTTTTGCTACAGCAGCACAAGGAACAAAAGCTGATTCCGCTTACCAACCTAATACTGCTCTTTCAGCAACAACTGGTTCGTTTAGCGAAAATGTTACAATAGCTAATACCGCTGATGTAGTATTTACAGATACCGCTGGGACATTCCCAACAAGCGGTAAAGGATTTGATTGGACTTTAAATAATGATGGTGCAAGAATCTATGCAATTCAACCTTCTTCTGATGCAATTGATTTTGTATTTCAGTTAAGAGATAATGCAACTGCAAACGATAGATTTGTATTTCATGTAAAAGAATGGCAAGGTGCTGCATATGATAAGTATCCACTTATTATTCGTTCAGGAACTCAATTTGATTTAGTCGATTCCGCATTATACACTAACGGTACTGTTAGAATGTCAAATAGCGGAGCTTTATCAAATGTTAGTGGTAACATATCTATGTTTACTAACGACTCTGGATATCTAACTGCACACCCTTCTATTACGCAAGCTGCAAACGTGAACAACAGCAATGGGACTGTTATTCAAGATTTAACATTTGATAGCAACGGTCACACTACAGCTGTTAATTCTATTGACCTTGATAATCGTTACTATACAGAGACTGAAGTAAACACTTACTTCAATAGAGGATATATAAACCATGAACAAGCAACTAACCTTGCTGTTGGTTGGTATACGATTGCTTTAAACAGTGGAGACAGAGCTTTAGGGGAATTCCAAATTTGGGATACTTACAGTTCAAGACACCAGTCTGTTATATTTAATGCAGCGCATCACTTTGGCGCAGATGACTCAAACAGTATAACTGTTCTTGCAAACTCAAGTTTCTCCACTGATGTATTTAAATATATACGTATTAAAGAAAACAGCACATACGATGGCGCAGCAATTCAAGTTTATATTGACAACGGTAACAGTGATGTTCACGTTGCTATTGTAGGTGCTAATGCACAAGAAAGTGGGTGGAATTTAGTTGATTGGTTAGCAGATGCTACAGCACCAAGTGGATTTTCTGGGTGGGCATCAGCAAGCGAAAAAAGCAAAATAGACCTTGATAATATTCACGCTGGTGGTATTGCTACTACTGGTGAGATTTATGCTGGTGGAGCAACAACTCAATACAGGGTGCTAAATACAAGTGATAGCGTTTCAGACTTAGGGACTATCAATAATAGCGATTGGAGTGGTACAGACTTGTCTATAGCCAACGGTGGTACTGGAGCATCAACTGCTTCAGCAGCACGTACCAATTTAGGATTGGGTTCTCTCGCTACTCTAAACAGTGTCGCAGCAGGGCAAATAAACGCAAATGCAGTTAATGCTTCTGAGTTAAACGTATCTGGTAATGGTACTACATCTCAGTTCTTGCGCTCTGACGGTGATGGGACTTTTACTTGGGCTACACCTACAGATACAAACACAACATACTCTGTTGGTGATGGAGGTCTTACAGAAAAGAACTTTACTACAGCGCTTAAAACAAAGCTTGACGGTATTGAGGCTTCTGCTGATGTAACAGATACAACCAATGTAGTGGCAGCTCTAACAGCTGGCACAAACATACAGATTGCAGCCAATGGTACTATCAGCGCAACAGATACAAATACTACATACAGTGTTGGAGATGGTGGTCTTACGCAGAAAAATTTTACCACTACACTCAAGAATAAGCTTGACGGCATTGAAGCTGGGGCAACAGCTGACCAAACTCCAGCCCAAATACTAACTGCAATCAAAACTGTAGATGGCTCTGGTTCTGGTTTAGATGCAGATACGCTTGATGGCAATCAAGCAACAGCTTTTGCAACTGCTGCTCAAGGAACTAAAGCAGATGCTGCTTTGCCAAGAGTTGGTGGCACTGTTACTGGTAATATAGTTATTGACCAAGATGGAGACAATGGTGCGATTGTTTATACATATACTGGAGGTGTTTACGTTCCAAAGCCTAATGGAGCAAGTTTTGCAACAACAAGCTCTTCGCAAACTGGGGCAATTGCAATAAAGCTGCCTGCAACTTCTTGGAATAGAAGTGATATGATTTCCTTTAACGTAGATATATACGATTATAACGGAAACAATGCAGGAGAGTCTGTTTCTTTATATGTTTATGGGTATCAATACAGTACTGGGCTTTGGACAAATCAAGGTGCTGTTATATTAAGTGATAGAGCAGATAGGGATTATACAGTTAGGTTTGGTCACGATGGGACAAGACACATTGTATACATTGGGGAAACAACTTCTACTTGGAATTATTTACAAGTAACCGTAAGGGACTTCCAAGCTGGTTACGATGCTGGTGTTGCTGGAAATTACGACAATGGTTGGGAAATTGCTGTAAATCAAACATCCTTTAGTAATATTCAGAAAACATCTGCCGATAACTACCCAGTAGCAAAGCAGTTTAAAACAGCAAGAAACATTGCTTTAAGTGGAGCAGTAACTGGTAATGCCAACTTTGATGGTTCTGGTAACATTACAATTGCAACTACTGCTACCTCTGACCCAACACTTACACTTGCTGGTGATGCTACTGGTTCTGCAACGTTTACCAACTTAGGTAATGCAACCCTTACCGTAACGGTAGCCAATGACTCGCATACTCACGATGGTCGTTACTACACGGAATCAGAGATTGACACCAAACTAACTAACACTGCGAATTGGAATACTGCTTATGGATGGGGCAATCATGCTTCTGCTGGTTATCTAACAAGTTACACTGAAACAGATACATTAGATAAGGTTGCTGACAGAGGAGCAACAACTAATCAAGCCTTAACTATTGGAGCTGGCGCAACTACTGGCGGAAGAATTTTATCACAAAACTATAGTGGGTCAAATAGGTTAGGAGTTATAAGTTCAAATTCCTCAAGTGGAAACCTTTTAATAGGGTATGGTGCAGAAGGAAAAGTTGGCAGTAGCGGAAATTTTGTCTCTACATACGGCAACTTTGGTGGAGGTCACGCTGCGTTATCTATATCAGGTACGCATTTAACATGGTATGCTGAAGCTTCTAACTCAACTACCCCTATAGGAGATGATTTAACTTTAGCTAACGTATTTAGTGTTGATAGGTCTGGAAATTTATCACTGGCTGGAACTGTTGATGGCGTAGATATAGCCGCTTTAGCAACAGCAAACACAGGCGACCAAGATTTAAGCGGTTACGCTCCTTTAGCTTCACCAGCATTAACTGGCACACCAACAGCACCTACAGCATCAGCAGCTACAAACACTACACAGCTTGCTACAACGGCTTTTGTGCAGACTGCGGTATCAACACTTGTTGACTCTGCTCCAGCTGCGTTAAACACGCTTAATGAGCTTGCAGCTGCGTTAGGAGACGATGCTAATTTTGCAACAACAACCTCAACAGCCTTAGGCAACAGACTAAGGGTAGATACAGCTTCTCAAGGTCTTAACTCTACACAGCAAGGTAATGGTCGTACCAATTTAGGATTAGGCAGTGCTGCTACATCTGCATCTACAGATTTTGTTGCTGTGTCTGGTGATACAATGACTGGAGCTTTAGAAATAAATGGTAATGTTGGTGCTGACCCTCTT